>Ga0302326_10022474_pt1 | contig 12893 bp, 4 predicted proteins | sample Palsa_T0_3_FD_202264 | JGI IMG/M metagenome (GOLD analysis project Ga0302326, IMG submission 202264) | Peat permafrost microbial communities from Stordalen Mire near Abisko, Sweden - Palsa_T0_3 | ecosystem: Environmental > Terrestrial > Soil > Palsa > Peat permafrost | place: Sweden: Abisko... | reverse complement strand
AGGTCCCTTGCCCCACACCAGTGATTACGAAGTCCGCCGCAGCCTGGGCAGAAAACTCTCTAGGCGTGCGATAACCCAAACTGCTGTGCGGACGCTCTTCGTTGTACTCTTTCTGCCAGGCCGCGATCTTGCGCCGAGCATCGAACAGATTCTGAAACCAGCTCACCCGCAAACACTCTTCCCGCAAGCGGGCGTTGAAACTCTCCAGCCGGCCATTCTGCGTTGGCTTGCCGGGCTGGATGTGTAGCAACTCAATGCGCCGCTCGATCCCCCAAGCCAGGAAGTGACGACTAGTCAGCTCCGGCCCGTTGTCACAGCGGATCGCCGGCGGTGCGCCGCGCTGGGCAATGATTTCATCCAGCACCCGCGTCACGCGCCGCGAGGCAAAGCTAGTGTCCACCGGCAACGCCAAACACTCGCGCGTGTAGGCGTCCACCACCGCCAGAACCCGAATCGCGCGCCCGCACTCGACCGCGTCGTGCACGAAGTCCAGTGCCCACTCCTGGTTGGCCGCCGTCCGCTGTACCAGCGACTGGCCGGTGCGAATACAGGGCTTCCGCTTCCTTCGCCGAATCGTTAACCCTGCAGCACGATAGATCCGGTGCAGCCGTTTGTGATTAGCTTGCATGCCCTCGCGCGACAGCAATACCTGCAAACGCCGGTAGCCGAACCGCGGCTTCTCGCGTGCCAGCTCCACCAGCCGCGTGCGCAACGGTTCGTCCGAGCGCCGCGACCGGTAACGATACGTCCCCGCCGCCACCAGCATCACCGCGCAGGCCCGCCGCTCGCTGAAGGCATACTCACCCCGCATCTGCCCGATAGCCGCCTTCATCGCTACGAGCTCCAGCCGTTTTTTCGGATCACCGACTGCAATGCTTCCTTATCCAGCGACAAGTCCGCCACCAGCTTGCGCAGCCGATGGTTCTCGTCGCGTAGTTGCTTGGCCTCCTCCGCCTGCGTGGCGTCCATGCCGCCGTACTTCGCCTTCCAGGCATACATCGTGTGCTTCGAGACCCCGTACTCTCGCGCCACATCTTCGACCTTCCGCCCTGCCTCCACCTGCTTCAGTGCAGCGATCATCTGCGCTTCCGTGTGCTTGCTCCGAGACATGACTCTCCCCCAGTTCTCTGCCTTCCGCAGAGTGTCAAAATCATACTCAGATCTATGCGAATGTAGGGGAGCAGATCACTTTGCCGGCGCTAAACATCTTCGTGCAAGACTGACCGTCCGAGCTGACTTGATAATTGAAACGGACAGGGGTTCGAGGACAATTCGGACGCCTTACTTTAGTCAGGTCGGATTAAAGCCAGCGCGACCGTACAGGCGAGAAGATATGAACTTGCCCGAGGTCTTGCCCGAGGAAAACTAGGTGGTGGCCCACGGTACGAAATATTTGTAATAATTTGTAATAGCTCATACTTGATCTCTAGGAAAATCAAAAATTAAGACCTGCAGCTACAGTCTCCGATCAGTCGGTCGACTGTGTTCTATCGACTGGCAGGATCATTTCAACTTGGCGTACTCAGCTTTGGCTTGGATGTAGATGGGAACACCAGAGTCGGCGTCCTTCCAAAGCATCAGGAAATCTCGATATGCCGCTTTGGCTTTGGCCGTGTCGTTATGCACGACATAGGCGCGGGCGAGCCCAAGGTATGCGAGTGCTCCAATCGGTGAGTTCAAAACAATCCCGCGATGGTCGAGGATTTCCTCAAACTCGGCAGCAGCTTTTTCTCCCTGTCCCGTCTTTGAGTATGCTTCCCCACGCAGATAAGCGGGATACATGTAGGTCAGGGAACCTTGACCCAGTTCATACGGCCGACTGACTTCCAGAGTCTCGATAGCCATTAGCGGTTTGTTCTGCTGCAACTGTATTGCGGCACGTATTGACGGCAAAGCATAGTTTTGTAGCAGGGTATCGAGAGGAAACTCTTGGTCGGCGGCCTCTGCCAACTGTTGCGCCTGAACGATATCTCCAGTGCGGGCGAGTGCAAGGGCGGCGAAGACTCTTATGTCACGCCCAGGGTTTAACGCAAGAGCTTGGTCGACATCCCGCCGTGCTTCTAGCGAATTTCCGGTCTCCGTCTCCCAAAGCGCTTCCCACGCTTTCCAGGTTGCGGCTGCTTCCGTAGCGTCGGCACGCTCGGCCGAATCCACCGCGCGGCGTGAAAAGTTCCTGGCTTGCTCAAGCCGGCCGTAGTAGGCCTCGGTGTCAGCTTGCGCTGACAGTAGCACGTCTTCTGTCCTCGGCACTCCCGCCGCCAGGCGAAGCTGCTCCTGCATGCCAGCTGCATCACCCCGCAGGAAATCGAGATAATATTTGTACTGGAGTAGATAAGGGCTCCCTAAATTGCGCGACCGCGTTTCTTCATAGGCGGCTTGCGCCTCGTTCAGTCGGTTTGCCGCGCAAAGCGTACCCATTAAGTTTGCATAGGCACCCGGATTGTCGGGGAAAAGCCGGATGGCTTCCCGCATCTCGCGCACGGCTTCGCCTGCATCGCCCGATAGCGCATAAGTGATGGCAAGGTCGTTATGCGGACGCCAATCTGCCGGATAGCTCCCCGCCCACTCCTTGGCGGATCGTTTGCCTTTATCCAGGTCACGGGTGACTAGAGAATAGTAGGAGGCCTCTATATAAAAACGCTCTCGCTGGCTTACGCGGTCGCGTAGTTCGTATGCTTTCTTGAGGTTCTCCGTTCCCAAGGTTGTTTCGCCGACATTTATATAGGCTGCACCCAGGTTGGCATAGGCGAGAGCGAAATAGGGGTCCAATTCCAGGGCGCGTTTGAGATAAGGCATGGTTTCCGTGGGAGCGCCCAGCCTTTTGGACTTGGAGAAAGCTTGCAGGGCCTCCAGCGATGAGGTAGTAGCCTCCGGCAGCGACTGATCAAAATTCTTCAACGAGCCGAGCGATTCGCCAAGTTCCTTGCGTATCTCGTTGCCGGCGTCGCCAACCGCCTTTAGTACGTCATTCCGTGTCTGGGCCTGCATTTCGACCGTCGCGAAGGCGTGGCCGGTTTGGCAGCTCAAGGCCTTAATTGCAATTTCGTACGACGTTCCTAGGGGCGCGATAGATCCCGCCAAAACTGCGCTGCCCTGGGTGCGCTGACAAATCTCGGCCGCGATTTCCGAGGTTACACGTTGTTCCGGAGCCCGCTCCATCTGTCGCAGGGTAGTCATCATCTTTCGGTCGGAGAGAACGTCAACGTAAGGCGACTGGTCCAACTGGAATGCAAGCGCTTGGCGCAGGGCATCGTCAAAAACGACATCGCCTGTGGTATTAGTGAAGTCCGCAAGTACAACTGTGCCTTCCTCCGAAAGTATGGGGGGCCTTTGTGAGCGCCAATAGATTCCTCCGGCTGCGATAGCGGCCATCGCCAAGGCAGCGGCAACCAGCTGCTTGCCCAAGCCGCGCTGAGGGCGGCGTGGGCTCTCTCGCCACACGCTGCCGCGGAGATTCTCCAGGTCCGCGACGATTTCCATAGCGCTCCAATACCGCACCTCGCGGTCCTTCGCCAGAGCTTTGTCGATAACCGCCTCGAGCTTCGGCGGAAGCGCGGAGTTCAGTTCGCGCGCCGGGACAGGCGTCTGATTTAGGATCGCATCGCGTACTGCAGCAGCCGTTTCTCCGCTGAAGGTGCGGTGCCCAGTAGCCATCTCATACAGGACAAGACCGAAGGAAAACAAATCGGTGCGGGCATCCAATGCCTCGCCGCGTACCTGCTCGGGAGACATATATCCCGCGGTGCCGATAGCTACCCCCATATGACTCAGGCTTAGACCCAGCGACGAAGGCGGCGCGTCCAGGCCGGACATCACTTGCGTACCCACTGCAACCGCCAGCGTATTGCCGGCATCTTCCAGAACCTTCGCCAGCCCGAAGTCCAGGATCTTTGCCATGCCCGTAGCGGTGACAAAGATATTGGCTGGTTTTATATCGCGATGAATGATGCCCTTCTCGTGTGCTGCAGCTAGCCCACGGGCAATTTGAATTACCAGCTCTACCAGTTGCGGCAGCGGAAGCGCGCTCTCACCAGAGTTTGCGGCGGCCAGCCGGTCGCGAAGTGTCTCTCCTTTTAGCAAAGGCATCACGATGAAGGGCTGGCCCTGGTGCTCTCCAAATTCGTAGATGGAACAGATATTAGGATGGTCCAAGGTAGAAGCAGCGCGAGCTTCGCGCTCGAAGCGCTCTGCCGCTCGCGGATCGCTGCCCATTTCTTCCGGCAAGAACTTGAGAGCCACGGGGCGATTCAACCTTAGGTCTTCCGCCTTGTAGAGGACGCCCATACCACCGCCGCCGATGACTTCCAGCACGCGATAGTGCGAGACGGTCATGCCGGACAAACTTCCCGGCAGGTTCGCGAAGGCCGTCCTGGCATCTGGGCTAGCTGGCGGCACAGTGCCCAGGGAGATACCGCGAGCGCTGGAATCCAATTCCTCCACCGGCATGATGAACCGGTATCCCCGGCGAGCCACAGTTTCGATGTATTTGGGATGCTGGTTGGAATCGGCGAACGCCATGCGTAGCTTCCTGATGGCGGTGTTGATAGCATTGTCGAACTCAACCACTGTGTCGTTCGGCCAGAGTTTTGTCTTGATTTCTTCCCGTGTAACTACTTTGCCGGAGTGGTCAATGAGGATGCCTAACACTTGAAGGGGCTGTTTCTGAAGACGGATTCTCTGCCCTGACGCATACACTTCTCCTGCTATCAGGTCAACTTCTACCTCTCCACATCGAACGCGAGATGGTAAGGCTTGGGCCATTCACCAGATTGCAATAGAGTCTACTACCTCTGGACAGCGACCTCCAAGCATAGGTTGGCTTGGGAAGCCTTAGTTATTACCACTAAAGTGGTGACCGAAAGGCAGGGCAATAAGTTATTAATTCAACGAGTTAGACAATCCATCCGCCAATCTATCCGCAATCAACTCACAATCCATCGCCAGACCATTGAACCGTGCGGCAACCCGTCCTAGTTTGTCCAACAGGAGTGGGGCCGCAAACCTTTCCCTTGTAAGCCAGGCAGCGTCGTCTCCCTAAGTTCTGCAGCAGATCGTACGACCCGGGTGATCGCGGGAAAGAAATTTCAATAACGCCATACTCTCGAAAGGGCCAGGGGGCGAGATTTTCCCAACATGCTGACGGAGGATTCACATATGCCACGCGTACAGTTTACTTCTTGTTTTCTGTTATTTCTTGCTATCGGAGGGCTACTCAGCTCTCCGCTGGCCTTCGCCCAAAAGATCGGCGCGGACCCCGCCGCGTGTCAGGGTGAACTCTCAATCTGTTCCCAACATCTGAAAACCTACTCCTTCGTCAGCCTCACCGAGGGTAACGTCGCTGAAACCTATTCCACGGCGCGAGTGACGAGCACCTTCGGCCCCACTCTGATGTTCAACCTGATCTACAACTCGTACAATGCGGACGGCACTCGTGCCTCCATCGACTCGGGGATTGGATATGGCTGGACGCACACGTACAACGACTTTTTGTTTAGTCAAGGCAACGACATGTTCCGCATGGGACCTGATGGTCGCGTCACCGAGTTCACGTTCTCGAATGGCAGCTATCAGGCCGCGCCCGGTTACTTTGAGACGCTAGTGCTTAACAATGACGGATCGTTCACTATTACCACCAAGCACCAAACCAAGTTCCAGTACCAATCGGTCTCGAGTGGTCGCTTTCGCAGCGCTCACTCTGCCATCAGTGGAACTATATTCAGCCTCACCAGTATCACCGACCCCAACAATAACGTCACAACCCTCACGTATTCCGGTGGGAATCTCGCCACGGTAACTGATACCTTCGGTCGCAGCTTGACGCTCGCCTACAATGGCAACAGTCATCTCAGTAGCGTAACCGATCCGCTGGGCCGAGTGACGACCTTCAGCTACGATTCAACGGGAACACAACTGGTCACCATCACCGATGCGCTCGGGAAAACGACGAACTTCACCTACAACAGCCTCGACCAAATCATCAACAAGACCGACCGCGATGGGCGGTTGTTCACGACCGCTTATCAATTCAACCTGCCCTACTCTGAGGTGGATGCCCATGGCGCCACCGTGTATTCCCTTACCAATGCCTCGAACTGGGCTACCGATCCGAACCAGCTAAACCAGTTTTATCTGCGTGTCTACATTCCGTCCACCACCTCGAGGACGGATGGCCGAGCCAATATCTGGAAATATGCCTACGACAGCAACGGATTTCCGCTCACCATAACTGCGCCCGATGGGACAACGACAACCTACACCTACAACGCCAATACGCTGGAAGTCGCTTCAGAGACCGATGCCAACGGCCGCACCACGTCCTATCAGTACGATTCGGAAGGGAACTTGACTCAGCTTACCGATGCCAATGGGAACATCACCAAGTACACCTATGAGTCCGTCTTCAATCAGATGACCAGCATGACCGATCCCAACGGCCGCACCACTACCTACACGTACGATTCGCATGGCAACCGCATCAGCGAGACCGATCCGCTGGGACAGACAGCACAATGGACCTACGACTCCCGCGGCAATGTACTGACAGCTACCGACAAGCGTGGCAATACGACCACTTACGTTTACGACGCTAATGGCGACAGAATTACGGCGACCGACTCGCTAGGCGAGGTAACCCAATACACCTACGATAACGTGGGCAACTGCACTTCGACGACCGATCCCAACGACCACACCACGACCTACCAATTTGACTCTCTTGACCGCGTCACTCTGGTAACCGATGCCCTCGCCGGAACCAAGAAAACTTCATATGACGGTGAAGGCGACGTGATCAAAGTAACCGACCAGGATGGGAATTCAACCGGTTATTCCTACGATCAGCGGCTGCGCATGATTACCACCACCGACGCCTTGGGCAAGCAGACCACCTACACCTTCGACGGCAACGATAACCGTGTCTCCATGACCGACCGAAACGGTCACGAGGCGAAATATTCCTACGACGTGCAAAACCGGCTCAGCAGCACTACCGACGCCCTGGGCGATGTTTCGTCGAGCACATACGACGGCGTGGGAAACACGCTTACCGAGACTGACGCCAACTTCCACACTACTACCTATGTTTACGACCAACTGAACCGCAGGACCCAAAAGTCGGACGCGCTGAATGAGGTGACCACGTGGGGTTACGATCTGACGGGTCTGCCCGGCTGTCCTGCATGCACAGGTCCCACGCTCGGTTCCAGCAAGATTACCAAACAGACGGACTGCAATGGAAAAGTAATTTACTGGGCGTTTGACGGGCTCGATCGCTTAGTCATCAAGGTCCGCAAGCAAGGAGCGACGAACTATGGTATCGGTCCGAACGACGCCGTGACCCGCTACGCCTATGACCCGAATTCCAATCGAACTTCAATGATGGATCCCGTTGGGAACACAACCACCTACTCCTACGACTCAGTGAACCGTCAGGATCAGATGGTGAATGCCGCAGGCGACACGTGGACCACAACCTACGACAGCAAGGGTAATGTCAAGACGGTTACCACTCCCAACCTCAACGTCACCACCAACACCTATGATGCTCTCGACAGGCTGATCCAGGTTGACGATTCTATCGGGCGCGTCGCCAACAACACCTACGACCCCGTGGGCAACCAGCTCACTAACAAAGACGGCAACGGCAACGGCACCACCAACACTTACGACGCGGACTACCGGGTAACCGCTGTGACCGATGCACTCAACCAGACGACCCTCTACGCGTTCGATGCGGTCGGTAACTTGCTCACCACGACCGACCGGCAGGGCAACGTCACGACCAACAGGTACGACAACATCAACCGCCGTATCAGTACCACCAACGCTGTCGGCGCCGTCACCCAGTATCTCTACGACCCGGTTAGCAACGTCGTGAGCATCATCGACGGCAACAATAATGCCACGAACTACACCTTCGACGCCGTCAATCGCCTCATCAAGGAGACTTACGCCGACGGGACGATGCGCAGCTACACCTATGACTGTACGGGCCACCTAAAGAGCCGAACCGATCAGAATGGGCAGACCACCAATTGCACTTACAGCGACCTGTACTTTCTGCTCCAGTTCAGATATCCGGTCAGTGCGCCTGACAACTTCACCTATGATTTGACAGGGAAGTTACTCACGGCCGAGAAAGGCGGTTGGAACGACACCTTCGTATGGGATGCACGAAACTACCCCATACAGGCAGTTCAAAACGGCCAGTCCGTCGGTTACACCTACAACATCCCAGGCGGCGTAAGCGAGGTGTTCTACCCCAAAGGCGAAGTGATCGTTGAGACTACCGACGCCCGCGCCCGACTGAGCGAGATCTCGTCGCTGAATGGGCCGAAGATTGTGCAATATAACTATGATCGGGGTAACAATGTCAGCTCCCGTGTCTACCCGTTCGGCTCAATTTCAACTCCTATCTACAATGCTAATAACTGGGTAACCAGCCTGAATCACATTATTCCGCTTGATGGCACCCGCATCGCGGGCTTCGATTACGCGTACGACCATCAAGGCAACAAGCTTTTCGAACAGAAGCGGCGCGACTCCGCCCCCGCCCGCTCCGAGGTGTACGGAGTCAACAGCATTTACCAGATGACCAACTTTAACGTGGCCACGCAGGCGCCTCCGGTGCTGCCTAACACCCCTGGGCAGCGCACGCAATTCACTATCGACCCAGTCGGCAACCCGACTGTAGAGACCACAAACGGCGTTCAGCAGACGCGCCATTACAATAGCGTCAACGAGATCACCAGCATTAATGGAGTGCCGCTCACCTATGACAACAATGGCAATCTCATCGGCGATAGCCAATACCAGTATGCCTATGACGAAAATAACAACCTCATCCAGGTGAGCACCCAGCCGCCCAATTCCACCGTCGTCGCAGCATTTCGCGTGGACGCGCTCGGCCGGCGCGTAGAGAAGGTTGGCAGTCCGTCGGCCACGTTCTACTTTCACGACGGCCTGCGGATCATCTCGGCGCAGGACGCGGTGGGCAACGAGAAGGCGACCTACGTCTATGGCAATGGCATCGACGAAGTGCTGGAAGAATTCCAGCACGGCTACTTCTATTTCCAGAACGCCCTCGGGTCAGTGATGGCAGTTACTGACGCCACAGGAAATGTTCTCGAACGCTACACCTACGGCGCTTACGGTACGCCCACCATCACGAATGGGGCGGGTGAGCGGCTATCGCCCAATTTGTCGGGGCCCGCACATAGCGCCATCGGCAATCCTTGGATGTTCACAGGCCGCTATTTCGATGAAGAAACCGGCCTTCTCTTCTACCGTACGCGTTATCTCGATACCTTTAAAGGACGTTACTTGCAGCGCGACAGGCTCGGTATCTGGGGGGATCGTGGCAATCTTGGGAATGGCTATGCATATGTTGGAAACAATCCAACCGGGGCTACGGATCCACTGGGCCTTTGGTGGATAACTCTTGATGGGGTCTCGTGGTTAGACGAGTTCTTATGTAATTGTTCTCGTACAGACTGGTCAAAAGTAGTAGCGCTAGTGGTCCCCGGTGGTAGCGGTGGCACCGGTTCCAAGGGAAACCAGCCTGGAGGTTTCGGGTCTGCCTCAGCTTCCATGTCGTCCGGCGCTTCATTCACGGCTGTCAACTCTTCCTATATCGACCCCTGCGGCCCGGGGGGCACTCCTGAGACGTGTCTTGAAAAGCTCCGAAACCCGGGTGGAACTTGGTTCGCTAACGCTTCATTTTCCTTGGCGCCCGTTCCAGGTCCTGGCTCTCCGCCGCCCGGGGATCCCATCGACTGCTATTTCCATCCGTGGCATCCAGGATGCCCTTGGAGCCTCCCACCGATACTTGGGATGACAACAATGACAACGGGAGGCACAGATCCTAGTTGCCAGTGGACCCCGGCGGCCCCGGGATGCCCGCTGCACATCTGCACAATCGAACCTAGTCTCCCACAGTGCGCGGGCGGTATTTGGTCCAGCTCCGTTAATTTCAACAACCTCGATTATATTGAGCCAACCCCTGGGCCAAGTTCCAACCCACTCAATTGCCTCCGTCATCCTGAGGACTGCTTGGATTTCCCCTCGCCCCAGGAACCATTGCCTTCTTTCATGCAGTCATATAGTGCCCTTCGCCCCGGTGGCTCGGGCACCAATACCGGCCCTACCAACGGGACGCCTCCTGCGATGATGATGATGAACGTGGGTAGTTCGTCCTCCTATCTCGATCCATGTGGCCCCTGGGGTACACCTGCGGATTGTGCGTATAGCAAGACCCCTGCGATGGGAGGTGCAACTTGGTAAACAGAACGCCCCACCCAAGCCTCCTTCGCTTGGGCACCTGCAGTGCCACGGCCGACCCCGTTGAGCCCCATCCTTGCGCGGCGAGGATGGGCCAAGGGGGTCAACACGCACCTGCGCTAGAGGAGGTCGGGGGGTTTTTTGACTCAGTGGTCCGCAAGAAAATGCGTCGTGCATAAATTTGAGACGGGGTTCCCGAGATCTTTACTCAAAGGGAGAAGTTCTATGCGTCGAACGATGTCGATTGTAGTCCTTGTGGTTCTCTCAACAGCAACGGTTACCGTATTAGCGCCAACGACTCTTGCCCAGATTAACATTAACTCGAAGGTGGGGCCCATAACTCACAAACAACTCAATACGCTGATTTCGCATGAGGCAACTGAAAACATAAATGTGATCCTGGCCAAAAACTGGGGCCCGCCAGTGAGCGGAACGTGGAGCGGCTCGGTTACGATCTCAGGCTGGAGCCTGACCTTCAGCGGGACGGCTAATGGCCAGAATGCTCAAATCACCGAGACGGGAACCATGAGCGAAGCATCCGCTCTGAGCGAAACCGCTACATGGACGGATACCGGAACCGTGGGCGGGGAAGCAATCACCGGCAATGGCACAGTGACCGTCACGGGCGAACGGGTGAACGGGACGCAGGTATTCGGCCGCGTTGTGAGCGGCTCTAGACCTCCTACATGCAACACCTGCGAGGAGTTCGCTTGGGGGGAACTCCTCGCTGCTGCTACGGCGCCGGAAGCGTCTCCGGTCATCGGCCTCGTGAGCCTGGGATATTTGTTCAGCCATTCGAGCTGGTTCGACGACAGCGTCTTTGATCCCACCACGGGAAACGTTTCCGGCGCGGGGGTTCAGGGGCAACAGCTGACGACTGTCCAGGCGGGGACCCTCTCCTCAACGGGAGCAATTTCCTATAATGTTCAGACGCCGGTGTCCGGAGGACCGGCCACGAAGCCGATTAGGGTAACGGCCAACCAGGAACTCAACACGGTAATCTCGCTTGAAGCAACTCAAAATATAAACATGAGCCTGGCCAACCAACTCGGCCCGCCGGTGAGCGGAACGTGGAGCGGCTCGGTTACGAGCTCAGGCTGGAGTCTGACCCTCGCCGGAACGGCTAATGGCCAGAATGCTCAAATCACAGAGACTGGAACTCTGGGCGGAGAAACTGCTACATGGACGGATACCGGGACAGTTGCCGGGAACACTGTCACCGGCAGTGGCACAGTAACCGTTACGGGTTCCGAGGTGATTGGGTCGCAAACATTTAGTGGTGACCGAACCGTTATCCAGTGGACCGAAAAGTATCTCTTCCCTCCCTGCCCATACGGGTCCTGCGCTGCCGTCCTCTTTAGCAAGGTATTGGAACCGTGGCCCTATACCGTGGAAAACCAGCTAGATTCCACCACGGGAACCGTTTTCGGGGAGGCCGTGCAGTCGCCACAACTAATCATGCTCCAAGAGGGCAGCCTCGCCTCGACGGGGGCGATTTCCTTTAACGTTCAATCGTTGACCTCCAGCACCAGCAGCATGACCGCCGCCAACGAGTTCGTCGCTGGGGCATCGGGCAGCATTTCGCAAATCGATATCGGCATCGGGACTGTTTTGGGCGCGAACTCGTTCTTTGTCGCCCTGTATGAGGCTAGCGGCGGCGAACCCGGCACCCTGATCGGGCAGTGGAGCAACCTGACTGCCACCGAGACCTTTGGTCAATGCTGTGGCCTCGTAACGATCAGCGGCATCAGCGGAGTCAGCGTGGTCGCGGGTACGTCGTACTTCCTGGTTCTTGGCCCGACGAACCTCGACTCCTCCACCTCAGATATGTGGAATCTCAACAGTACAGGTGTGACGGGAACCGACCTGTATGCCACTAGCGGATGCCAGAACGGCAGCGGAAATGGCTGCTCCTGGAATTCCAACGGCACGCAGACACTCGGCGCCTTCGATATCATAGGGACCACAGGCTGTTGCCAGCGGCTTCCAGGGGGGACAACATTCTTCAGCGACTTAGGTACAGGAACCAACGTTTACCAATGCTGTGCCGGATGGCCGGTGTCCGGCTCTGGGGCTGGATCGCCCCAATCCTTGATTACCGGGCAAAAGAAGTAGGTGGGCGTGCGGCTCACCCTGATTATTCCGAGCGCGTCCCACCCAAGCCTCCTTTGCTTGGGTGGGGATTTTCTTTGCGCGGAATAAACTGCAGAAGCCAGTACGAGGCGGGTGGCCCGCCCTTTAGGCACGACCCTTTCAACTTGGGGTGCCCCATCCTTGTCCGAGTCCTTTGCTGACAGGGTGGGACCATCCCACCCTACGCCTCACCTGCGCCAAGATTGAGTGGACCACGTTCAGCGCGTGCACCTGATCTGCCCCCTTACTTCGCATGCTTCTGAATACGAAAGTTGAAGGTAACACCATCCTCGCTTTCAGCGGGGATGGGGGCGTGGGGCAAGGGGCCGGCGTTTGAGGTCCCTTGCCCGACACCAGTGATCACGAAGCCCACCGCAGCCTGGGCAGAAAACTCATTAGGCGTGCGATAGCCCAAGCTGCTGTGCGGACGTTCTTCGTTGTACTCTTTCTGCCAAACCGCAATCTTGCGGCGTGGGTCGAAC
>Ga0302326_10022472_pt1 | contig 12894 bp, 12 predicted proteins | sample Palsa_T0_3_FD_202264 | JGI IMG/M metagenome (GOLD analysis project Ga0302326, IMG submission 202264) | Peat permafrost microbial communities from Stordalen Mire near Abisko, Sweden - Palsa_T0_3 | ecosystem: Environmental > Terrestrial > Soil > Palsa > Peat permafrost | place: Sweden: Abisko... | reverse complement strand
GCTTCATTCTGTTTCGCGAGTTGACCCACCTTGACTGAGAAGCCGATAGCGCGCGTGGAGCGGCTCACCGCGCTGGCCTGTTGTGCTCCAGCCTCCATCGGAGCGGTGATCTGGAGTTGGCGGCACAGGGCCATGCTCAACTATGGCGATGCCGTCGCTCATTTGCACATCGCGAGGCGCGTCTTCGATTGCCATCAGCCGCGGCTCACGCAACTGGGCTCGGTGTGGCTGCCGCTGCCGCACCTGCTGCTGATTCCGTTTGTCCAGGTCTACGGATGGTGGGCCAGCGGCTTTGCCGGCGTCATTCCATCGGCGCTTGCTTACATGGCCGCCTGCGCGGGAATCTATCGGCTGGCACGGCGCTGGATGCCGCCAGCCTCTGCCACGCTGACTCTGGCTTTCTTCGCCATCAATCCCAATCTTCTCTACCTGCAAACGACGGCTATGACCGAGCCGCTCTTCCTGTGCGAGATGATTTGGATTGTCGTGTTCCTGGTAGAGTGGCGTGCGAGCCTGGAGGATCGACCTCGTGCGGCAGCGCGACTGCTATGGCTAATCGCCGCCGCGCTCGTCGCCGCCGTCTTCACCCGCTATGACGGCTGGGTAATGGCTCTGCTGGCGTGGACGGGCATCGGCCTGACGCTGGCCCGCCACGGCGGAAAAGCGCGGCGAGGCGGTTTGCGTTCTCGCGCCTTCTGGCTGGCAAGCGTGCTGCTGGTGGCCGCGCCCTTGGCCTGGTTCATTTACAACGCCGCAGCTTTCGGAGACTGGCTCTTCTTTTTGCGCGGACCTTACTCTGCCAAGGCAATCGAAATTCGCACGGCCACGCCCGGCTTCCCGCCGCATCCGGGTTGGCACAATCCCTGGGTCGGACTGCTTTTCTTCATGAAGGCGGCGGAGTTGGACGCCGCCGCCGCCGCGTGGGGCAATAAGCTGCTGGTTCTGAGCCTGCTGGGAACAGCGGGGGCATGGCTGGCTGCGCATCGGCGAGCCTTTTCGTGGGCCATTTTGCTCTGGCTGCCCGTCCCTTTCTATGCGTACTCGGTGGCCTATGGGTCGGTGCCCATCTTTCTGCCGCCATGGTGGCCTCACTCCTGGTACAACCTGCGCTATGGAATGGAACTGCTGCCCGCGCTGGCGCTGGGGGTGGGCTTTGCATGCCACTTTGCCATCGGTACTGTCGCGTGGTTCAAGCCGAATTGGGAAAAGGTCGCGGCAGGCATGCTGGCCGCGCTGATCGCCGTGAACGCAGCGGTAATGGTGCGCGAGCGCCCACTGGTTTATGTTGAAGGCACAAAGAACATCGCAGCGCGGCGACCCTTCGAGGTGGAAATCCCGCCGGCTCTGCGCGCAATGCTCGCCGAGCGGCCAGGCAGTGTGATTCTGATGGATACGTCGGTCTATCCCGAGCTTGTGGCGCTTTCCGGAATTCCCTTGCGCCAGACCATCAACGAGAGCGATCTCGAAATCTACCGCGACGCGCTCATCCGCCCCGCCGCCGATGCGGCCATCGTCCTGGCCTTTGACGGCGACGAGATTGACAGCGCAGTGAAGGCGCATCCCGATGGCCTGCGGGCGGTGCGCCGTTTCGCGGCTCCAGGCCAGCCGTCTGGAACGCTTTATGTCTCCGATTTTCCAGTCTCATTGAGGCTGAACAACCAGACGCGCACGGTGATAGCATCGGTCAAGGCATTCCAATGAGCTCCGCACTGGCACAGTTCGCGCTACCCTTCAACTTCGACGTGCTGCAGCAGATGCTGGTGGTGAACGGCGCAATCGGCCGTCTGCTCGTGGCCTGCATGCTCGGCGGCCTCATCGGCCTTGAGCGGGAGTTCAGCCGCAAAGCAGCGGGCGTTCGCACCAACCTGCTCATCTGCATGGGCAGTGCGTTCTTTACGCTCCTCTCCGCGGTGCTGGCCGGCGACGGCAGCCCCAACAGGGGACAGGTTGCCTCCAACATCGTGCAGGGCATCGGCTTCCTCGGCGCCGGCCTTATTCTCCATAACCGAAACCGCATCAGCGGGCTCACCAGCGCCGCTAGCATCTGGGTCGTAGCCTCCATCGGCATGGCCTGCGGTGCCGGCCTATATGGAGCGGCGGTGGTGGCGTCCATCATCGTGATTGTTGCGCTGGAAGTTGTCGGCTTCCTGGAGCGCCGCGGTAACCTCAAGATGTACCCACTGGTTTATGAGGTCCGCGGACACGACAAGACCGGCATGTTAAAGTCGATCCTCGACTCCATGGATCATGCGCGCCAGCGGCTGACCGACGTGGAGACAGACGCCATCGGGGATCTGCAGCGGGTAAGCTTTCCGCTCACCGCGACCAAGCGCCAGCATGAGCAACTGCGCGGAAGGCTGCTTGCCGAGCCAGACATCGACGCGCTGTTTACCTTCCGCGATCCGGAGGAAGATTGATCCAGTTCACCAAGGCCCATGCGTGCGGCAACGACTTTCTGATCGTGACGGAAGACGCGGCCCGTGGCGCCGACTGGGCAGAGTTGACGCGGCGACTGTGCGAACGCAATTCCGGCATCGGGGCCGACGGCATCGAGTTCTTCGCCTGGACCGGACCGGGTGCGGGCCGCATCCGGCTGCACAATGCCGACGGCTCCATGGCCGAGATCAGCGGAAACGGCACGCGCTGCGTGGCCGCGTGGATGGCCCAGGCGCTGGGCTCCGGCCCCGGCGATGTGCTGGAGATAGCCACCGACGCCGGGTTGCGCACATGCCGTGTGGATGCGGTGAACAGAAGCGATGGATTCGCCGTGGAAGTCACCGCCGGGATGAGTGTTCCGACCCTCGCTCCGGGGACGGTGAGGCTGGCCAGCGGCGTGGACGTTGCGGGGGTCGCGGTCTCCATGGGCAATCCGCACTTCGTCATTGTGGTGGATAATCCTGAATTCGCCGTAGCAGGAGAATCGTGGCAAACCACCGGCGCGGAGATTTGCACTCACGCGGATTTTCCGGGCCAGACCAACGTTCTGTTTGTACGGATCGTCGAAGCCGCGGAGATTGAGATTCGCATCTTCGAGCGTGGCGTGGGACCAACCATGTCTTCCGGTACGGGCAGCTCCGCCTCGGCCACTGCGGCAATCCGGTTTAACGGCTGTCGCTCGCCGTTGCGTGTTTTGGCTCCTGGTGGGGCGCAGATCGTAACCTGGGATGGCCCTGGAACCGAATTGACGCTAACGGGTCCGGCTGCTCTCATTGCCCGCGGCGAGGCCTGGTACAAATGACGCATCTGTCAAAGCCGCCGGCCGTCCAGCCCGGCGCGGGCATCAGCGTGGTGGCGCCAGCGGCCTACGCAAATCTTGAACGCGCAGACCACGGAGTGAAGCGCTTGCGGGCGCTCGGCTTTCAACCCCGGCTCGGCCATCACGCCTTCCAAAAGGGACCGCTCTATTTTGCAGGTACCGCGGCCCAGCGCCTGACCGATCTGCACGCCGCCTTCGCGGACGAAAGTACGAGCGTCGTCGCGTGCCTGCGCGGCGGCTACGGCTCCAACTATTTGCTCGATAGATTGGATCTGGAGCTCATCGCCAGGCATCCCAAGCCGCTCTTCGGCTACAGCGACCTGACAGGAATTCAACTGCGCATGCTGGACCAGCTCGGCTTGCCCGCGTTTCATGGTCCCATGGTTGCGGCCGATTTTTCTTCCGAACATGGCGTACACCTGGCCAGCTTGCACGCGGCGCTGGCCGGCGAGCCGTATAGCGTGGGCGCACCGGAGGGGCTGCGTGTGTTGAAGTCAGGTCCCGCGCTCAGCACAGTCCGTGGCGTCCTCTATGGCGGCTGCCTCAGCATTCTGGTTTCGCTGCTGGGCACGCCCTTTGAGCCGCGGACCGAAGGCAAGCTGCTGTTCCTTGAAGACACCGGCGCAAAGCCCTACCAGATTGACCGCATGTTGTGGCAACTGCGTCAGGCGGGCAAACTTCAAGGTGCAAAAGGAATCGTCTTTGGCGAAATGCTTGGTTGCGCCTCGCCAGGCGCCGCGCCCGATCTGCTCGATCAAGTGATTCTGCGCATTTTCGAGGACTTCGACGGACCCATCGCCATTGGCTTACGCAGCGGCCACGTCTCGCGGCAGAATGTGACGCTGACCTTTGGTGTCGAAGCCGAGTTGAGCACCGCCGAAAAGTGCGAGCTGCGCCTGCTGGAGCCGGCAGTGACAAAACAGGGACTAGGGAATAGGGAATAGTGGATACGAAGACGGAAACATGCGTGCTTGGGAGCGGGTTGGGGGTGAAGGCATGACCGCATCGCCCCGGCACATTCATCTCAGCGGAATCTGCGGCACCGCAATGGCTTCGCTGGCCGGGCTCTTGCAATTGCAAGGTCACCGCATCACCGGCTCGGACAAAGCAGCCTATCCGCCTATGAGCGATCTGCTGCAAGGGTTGGGAATTACGGTGATGGAGCCATACGCGGAGGCGAATCTCGAGCCCACTCCGGATCTGGTGGTCATCGGCAACGCGCTCTCCCGCGGCAATCCCGAAGTTGAGCGTGTGCTGGACGCGCGCATTCCCTTCACCTCCATGGCCGCGCTGTTGCACGAGGAGTTTCTGCTGGGCGGCGAGTCTCTGGTCGTGGCCGGAACCCACGGCAAAACCACCACCACCAGCATGTTGGCCTGGATTTACCAGGTAGCCGCGCGAGAGAATCCTTCGCTGGAGCCGTCGTTTTTGATTGGCGGCGTTGCGGAGAATTTTGCAACCAGCTTTCAGTTGCGCCCCACCCGCACCTTCATTGTGGAAGGCGATGAGTACGACACCGCCTTCTTCGACAAAGGACCAAAGTTCCTGCACTACTTCCCCGATGCGCTGATTTTGACCCACGTTGAATTCGACCACGCAGATATCTACGTCGATCTTGAAGCGGTGAAGACGGCCTTCAAGCGACTAGTGAACCTTGTTCCGCGTCGCGGCGCGATTGTTGCCTACGACGGAAGCGAGAACGTGAGCGAGTGCGTTGCCGGCGCGCTTTGCCGCGTGGAGCGTTATGGCTTCAACCAGGATTCAGCCTGGCGCATTCAAAACCTGCGCCACGAAAACGGCCTCACCCGCTGGGAGCTTTGGCGCGGCGGTGCATTGTGGGCTGAGCTCGAGATGCTGTTGGCCGGCGAGCACAATGCGCTGAACGCCACGGCAGCAGCGGCGCTGGCCTTTGGACAGGGCATAAGCACCGCTGTAATTCAAGAGTCACTGGCCACCTTCAAGAGTGTCAAGCGGCGGCTTGAGGTGCGCGCCGAAATCAACGGCATAACGGTGATCGAAGATTTTGCGCATCATCCCACGGCCATTCGCGAAACGCTTCGCGCGCTTCGGGCCGTTTATCCGCAGGCGCGCTTGTGGGCCGTCCTCGAGCCGCGCTCGAATACGCTGCGCCGCAAAGTCCTCGAAGGTGAATTGGTAGCGAGCCTGCGCCTGGCTGACCGCGTGGTCATCGCCGGCGTCTATCAGCAGCAGCGCATTCCCCAGGGTGAGCGGCTGCATCCTGAGGAAGTGGTAAGTGCGCTGAATGCGGCTGGAACCGAGGCCGAAGTCTGCGCCGATGCCGACGCAATCGTGAACCGCATCGCGCCTCAGCTCGCGCCCGGCGACGTGGTGGCAATCCTTTCCAATGGCGGCTTCGACGGCATCTATGAGAAACTTCCCGCGCGGCTCCGGGAACTCCAATCCTGACTGCATAGAAAGATCCTCATGCTCCCTTCTCTCATCCTCGTAGCCACCATGGTCGTCCTTGGCATTCCTTCGGCAATCCTGTTCCTTCCCTGGACCGTGATCACCGGCAACGTGATGCCGCTCTACAACGCCACGCAATTCATGGTGCGCGCCGGATATTTTCTCGCCGGAATCCGCGTGGTGACCGAGGGCGTGGAGCGCATTCCAGCCAACACGGCGTGCATCTTCATGGCCAACCACGTTTCGAATCTCGACCCGCCGGCCCTGATTCCGCGCATTCCAGGCCGCACCTCGGCCTTTATGAAGCGCTCGCTCATGAAGCTCCCCATCCTGGGCACCGCCTTCCGGCAGGGGGAGTTCATTGCCGTGGACCGCAGCGGCAGTGCATCGGGTGCGGCGGAAAGCGTAGCCGAGGCCAAGCGCCTGCTGGCCAAGGGCATCCACATCACCACATTCGTTGAAGGCACCCGCTCGAAAGACGGCCGCTTGCTCCCCTTCAAGAAAGGCCCGTTCTACCTGGCCATGGAGACCGGCGCGCCCTGCATTCCGGTTTCGATCTACGGCACGGAGACCATGATGGCCAAAGGCAGCCTGCGCATGAAGCCGGGAACGGCGCACATCGTCTTCCACCCACCCTTGTATCCAGCCGACTTTGCCAACCGCGAGGAACTGCTGAAAGCAGTACGAGCAGCCATCGCTTCGGGACTGCCGGAGTGGATGCGGGGTTAGAGTACATACGCGTTAGTTCGAGTCAAATCCTCGCCCCTCAGGATAAGCTGTCCGTATGGTATTAAGCGGTGGAAGTCTGGTTATCGCGCTGGTGGCTCTTGGGCTTTGGTTTGCCTTAATGCTCGTTGCGTCGGTACGATCCTTCAAACTGCTTTCGCGTGAACGAGGGAAAGTGGTGCGAAGCAAGCTCACGCTGAGTGGGATGTGTTTCGCGGCGCTGTCGGTCGGCTCTCTCCTGCTTTTGCATCTGTCTTGGATTTCACCGGATATTTCGCAGCGGTTTGGCGCGAAGACGGTCGGGATTCTTGCCACCATTTTGTTTTGGTCAATTCTGTTCGGGATGATCTTGAACATCATTGGCGTTGGGAAGGTGCGGTTTCTTGGAATCGCAACATGCTTGATCTCAGGAGCTTGGTACTTAACTCTATTACTCTCATTTGCGATTTCTATGGGATCTCCAAACGTGCGGCATCCGGCACGAATTCTCATTCCCGACGGCTATGTAGGATGGATCGAAATCAAATATGGCGTGAAGAACGCACCGCCCTTGGCGTTTCAAGAGGGGAAACTTATTTACGAGATTCCCGATCAAGGTCTGCTCGAGACCTCCTCTCGGATGGAAGATGGCTGGGCCAAGGACGAGTACTTCTACCGTTCACAAGACGGATCAAATCGTCCCCTTCCTTTAACCGGGTGGGGCAAAGGTGGCCTTATTTGGGGTGACAGTGTGGGCAGAGAGGCAACTCCTGACGGATCATATCCGACAAAGTTTTATGGGTTCTTTTTAGTCGGCACAGAGGAGCAGTTCCATCACGCTGTTCCATTTGAAGAAGGTCGTCCACGCAACGCATCCCCAATAACGAAGGCACACGAATGATCTATCAGCCCTACTGCTGCACGATCGCGTTATACCCGTCGCTGAGCAGCTTCTCGCGCCATTTTTCCGCTTCGGACGAACCGCTGAAGGGGCCAATGCGAACGTGGATGAGGCTGTCGTAGGGATCGCGGAGGAGGGTCACCGCGTAGCCGCGCTTGCGCAGCGCCCCGGCCAAAACATCGGCGTCCTCCTGGTTGGAGACGGCGGCAATCTGCACCATGAATGGAACCGCCCCGGCAAGTGCCGGAGCCACTCTAGCTGCTGGCTGCGCAGGCTGGATGGGCTTGGCCGCGGTCGCCATAGCGGGCCGCACCTGAGACGGGCCGGACAGCGTCCCAGCCGTAGTCGCAGGTTGCAATCCCCCAGCTGGATTCGCACTGGAATCTCCTGGGGCAGTCCCAGCGGCGGCCGCGCCCTGCGGCTCTGACGCCACAGCGGTTCGCGTAGTGGCCGTGGGCTTCGGGCGAGCGCTGTCCGGCTGCAAATCCGTTGCCGCGCCTGAGGAGGGCTGCGTAACCAGCGTTGCCGGCGGGGAACCGTGACGGCCCACTGCGTACCCCAGTCCGAAGCACAGGCCGCAGACCAGCACCAGGCCGAAAAAGACGGCCAGCAGCATGCCGGAGCCTAGCGTCAGTTCGGTTTCGCCGCGAGGCGCCGCCGGCTCAGGCTCACTGTCCTCAAAGAGTCCCCTCATGCCCCATCCTTGATCCTATTGCTTGTCTGTCGATACCTTCGCCAGGCTCCCCAACTTATTCAAAAGCGTAAGCATCTCCATGGGCAGCGGGAAGACGATGGTGGTGTTCTTCTCCACTCCGATTTCCGTAAGGGTTTGCAAGTAGCGCAATTGCAGCGTCATGGGCTCTGTGGCCAGCAGCGCGGCGGCATCCACCAGCTTCTGCGCGGCGTCGTACTCGCCCCCGGCGTGGATAACCTTCGCGCGCTTTTCGCGCTCCGCCTCGGCCTGCTTGGCCATCGCTCTGAGCATCTGCTCGGGCAAATCAACCTGCTTCACTTCAACCGATGTAACCTTCACGCCGAATGGTTCGGTGCGCTGGTCGATGATGGTCTGAATCTTGAGATTCAGCTTGTCGCGATGGCTGAGCAGTTCGTCGAGCTCCACCTCGCCCAGTACTGAGCGCAGCGTGGTCTGGGCAAACTGCGAGGTCTGGTAGACGTAGTTGGCAACCTTGATGGCCGCGTCGTTGGGGTTGACCACGTAGAGCGTGACCACGGCGTTCACTTTGAGGGTGACGTTGTCGCGGGTAATCACGTCCTGCGGCGGAACTTCGAGGACGTCCTGGCGCAGCGAGATGCGCACAATCTGATCGAAGGGCCGAAAGACAAGGATGATTCCTGGACCTTTGGGGACCGGCAGCGCGCGGCCCAGCCGGAAGATAACCCCACGCTCGTATTCGCGCAGAATCTTGATGGAGTTGAGAAAGTAGAGGACGAGGATGGCAAGGAAGATCAGGACCGGCAAGCTTAGATCGGACATGGGAGTTCCCTCACTGGTACAACGGAATTGTACTCCGACCGTGCTATGCGAGAGCCTGGGGCGGCCGAGGCGAATCGGCCGGAGCAACGTGCAGCAGGTACTGCGCATGCCCGTCGACGCGCAATACACTTCCGGCGGCCACCGGCTGGCTGGCCACCGCGCGCCAGATTTCTCCCTCGACAAGCACGTGGCCGCTGGGCGTAAGCGGCTCCATGGCTGTGGCCCATTGGCCTACCAGGGCATCCACGCCCAGGCGCGACTTGATGCGTTTGGCCCGCACCACCAGCCGGACCAGAAAGACGGTGATGCACCCGAAGGCCGCGCTGACCGCGAAGGCAACCCAGGGGCTAATGGCCATCTCCGGCACCGGCGCGGCAACCAGGGTGAGGGTTCCAAAAGTCAGGCAGACGATGCCCGCGATGGCCAGCACGCCATGGCCGCCGAACTTGGCTTCCAGCAGCAGCAGGACCAGCGCCGCCAGCAACAGCAGAACGGCCGTATAGCGAATGGGCAGGAGATCCAGCGCAAAGATGGCCAGCAGCACCATCAGCGTGCCCAGCGCTCCCGGAACGATGGTGCCCGGCGCGTTGAATTCCAGATAGATGAGCAGCGCCCCGCCCACCAGCAGCAGCAGCGCGATATTGGGGTTCACCAGCCAGCCCAGCAGCTGCTCGCGCATCGTGGGCTTGAGCACTTGAATCCGCGCCCCGGCCAGGTGGAGCGTTTGCTTTGTCCCATCCCAGCGGGTAATCTCGCGGCCGTTGAGCGCGGTCAAGAGTTGGTCGTCGTCCTTTGCAATCACATCAATGAGGTGCTGGTCGAGCGCTTCCTTAGCCGTATAGGAATGGGACGATTGAACCGCTGCGCCGGCAGCTTCAGCGTTGCGGTTGCGCTGGGTAATGTAGGAGCGCAGAAAAGCTTCGGCGTCGTTCTCCGCCTTCTGCATCTCCGTGTCGCCGGGTTTGCCGCCTTCGAAGACCACGTGAGCGGCGCCGGCTTCCGTGCCCGGAGCCATGGCGGCCACATCCGCCGATTCCAGCAGAAAGAAGCCCGCCGAGCCTGCGCGCGCCCCCGACGGCGCCACATACACGATGACCGGAACCCTCGAGGCCAGGATTGCCTGCACCATGGCGCGCATCGAATCCACGATTCCACCGGGCGTGTCCATCTCCACCAGCAGCGCCTGCGCACCGTCGGTTCTGGCCTGGTCAATGGCGCGCTCCAGCTCTCCCGCCGTCACTGGCTGGATGGTATCGGAAAGCACCAGCTTGTCTACCACCGGCTGCTGAGCAAGTGCCCTTGGCGCCGCTCCGAGACTGCTGAAAAGACCCAATGCCGCCAAACCAACCAGCACTGCCAACCTGCGTTTGCGCTGAACCATTGCCTTGCTCCTTAAGAAACGGGTGACCCACCCTTGCTGTCGGCCGTTGCTGATTTTTGCGGCCAGGTTGGGAAACCGCGGAACCTACTTCTTTTGCGCCTTCTTCTCGTCCACTTGCCGGCGCAGTTGCTGAGCCGCCTGGCTTTGCGGTGCCAGCTTCAGGGCTTCGTTAGCCTCATGGTTCGCCTCACCCAAGTGGCCGGCCGCCAAATCCAGCCGCCCCAGCACCAGGTACGCATCGGACGTCGGAATCAGTTCCAGCGATGTAACCGCCTCTTTGCGGGCAGCCGCGGAGTCGCCGGCCAGCTCCCGCACCTGGGCCATGCCCGCATGAGCCTCAGCCACCTTGCCGTCGGCGGCCACGGCAGAGAGATACAGCCTTTCGGCCTCCAGCAGCAGGCCGCGGTCAAGATAATCCTTAGCCTGAACGGAGAGCTTCAGCGCCCGCTGCCGCGGCGTCAGAACGGCTAGGCGCGACGCCTCCATCTGGTCCATCATCATTGCCGCCTGATGAAAGGCGGCCGCATCGAAGCTGCGCGCGATGCGCTCCAGCGGGTCCGCCTTGGGCTCACCCGCCGGCTCGTTGCCTGGACTCAGATTTGAAACCGGCCTGACACTTGCTTTTGGTCCCGCGCTTCTCTGTGCCGACGGCTCGCTCCACGCCTTTTCCAGGCCCAGCGCCTCGCTGTCGTTAGGGCGCAACCGCAAGCACTGGGCCAGCTCAGTTAAGGCCTCGGCGGCAACTCCTTGGCGATTCAAGCTCACCGCCAGGTTGAAGTGGTAGTCCGCCGTGTTGGGGTCGGCGGCTACGGCCTGGCGGAAAAGCTGGCTCCCGTCGCGGCCCTCGCGGCTCACAGCGACTCCCTCGTTGTTCACCACCTCTGCCAGCGGCAAAACACGAGCCACTCCGCCAAACGCCTCCTCGGCCCTGGGATAGTCTCCTGAAAACAGCAGCGACAAACCTCGATAGAATCCGGCCTCCAACGCATCTGGATCGTTGCGTCCAACTTTGGCGAAGGCTGCCGCGGCCTCCTCATACTGCTGGCCGTTGTAGTCCTCGCGCCCCAGCGCCATCCACGCCTGGCTGAACTCCGGACTCTCAACGACGGCATTTTTCAAGTGGCGGAGCCGCTCCGCCTGATCCGGCTCCGTAATGCCTCGGATGTACTGCTCGAAGGCGTCCAGCCGCAGCCCCGCGCCGGCAGCCACAAACGTCTCCTCGGAGCCGCTGAATTTGGGATCGAGCTCCCGGGTCAGCTTCCAGGCCAGCGAGTCGAAGACGGAGATCAGGTCGCGCATCGCCCCATGGGCGGTCACTGCCTGGCTCATGCGCAGGTGCGGCACATCCACCAGCCGCGCCTCGGCCACAATTCCAGCGCCATCGGTAATATAGCTGCCCACCACGATTGAATCTGCGTCCAGCGTCTCAGCCAGCTTCAAGGAACTGGCCCGCGAGGGGTGAAAACCCTCCGGCAATCCAAGATGATCGAGCGCATACATCCTGTCTGCCCGGCTCATAGGCGCGAAGCCCGCCGAAGCAAACCGGCTGCTCAGAATCTCCGGCGCAGCCTCGCGAATCCACTCCAGGCTCGGCTGACCGGTGCGGTTGTCAAAAGGCAGCACCAGCAGGATGCGCCCGCGGTCCTCGGCGGGGCCGAAACCGCTGCCGGCGGCTGCCTGGCCGCAAGCCGGAACCGCGGCGGAAAGTGCAAACGCAAGGCCCAGCCCTGCATGGGCAACGAAGAATCCAACCCGCCATAAACGACGTGAAAAGAGGGTATGCACAACACGCTGATTATAGGCGTTCCAGCGTGCGGGCTGCGGATTGCGCCCGGCGCCGGTCATCGCGGGAGCGGCTATGCGCCGCAGGCTCTAACTGCCCGTCGGAATAATCCCGGCGTTCTCGACCATTAGAATCACGGTCCGTTGCGGCGCGCGCGTGCGGTGAACAACCCCCTTGGGCACAACGAATCCTTGCCGCGGTGAAAGCTCCACGATGCGGTCTTCAAGATCGATCGACAGCTTGCCCTCCACCACATAGAAGAACTCGTCGTCCTCGTCATGCTTGTGCCAGTGATATTCGCCTTCGATAATGCCCACGCGCACCACCGACTCATTGACCTTGCACAGCGTCTGGTTGAACCACTTGAATTTGCAGGCATCGGCAAGTGCCTTCTCATCGATGATCTCCAGCGGCGGATGCAGGATGTTCAAGCGTGTCTCGTAAGGATAATCGACAACTGAATCGGGCATTCGGACCTCCGTCTACGATCGGTCTCCCACCTTCAGAATACCTCCATATCCGGCCCCTTCAGCCGCGCCTCCAACTGCCTGTCGAATCGAATAAGCGCGATCCATTGGCCCTGGTCTTCCTTTTTCCAAATCAGCGTTCCGCCAAGCTGCCTGGTGATCGCCTCGGGCGGCAGATCGTGGTGCAGCCCGAAGAAGCGTTCCTCCAACGCCTCGCTGTGCGGCCACAAGCTCAGGAACATTCCAGTTGGCTCGTACTTGGTGGAGAAGACAAGCGCGGCGGTGTATTTTTCCGGCTCGGCCGAGGCGCGGGCAATTTGCGCCGAAGTAAAGTCTTCAAGCCGGTAAACATCATAAGGCTGCTTCACGTAGCCGAGTTCAGGACGGGTCAGCTCATCGGTCATGGGCCACGCGGAGAGCACGGCAGAGCCCGGATAGCGCGCGTTGAGCTGGGCAATGCCAGCCTCGTGCAGCCGGAT
>Ga0302326_10022470_pt1 | contig 12894 bp, 11 predicted proteins | sample Palsa_T0_3_FD_202264 | JGI IMG/M metagenome (GOLD analysis project Ga0302326, IMG submission 202264) | Peat permafrost microbial communities from Stordalen Mire near Abisko, Sweden - Palsa_T0_3 | ecosystem: Environmental > Terrestrial > Soil > Palsa > Peat permafrost | place: Sweden: Abisko... | reverse complement strand
ACGGTCCGACGGTCTCGTTCCAGAGCGCAGAGTTGCAGCTCGGGCCGGTCCAGCGGCCCGGTCCGCCGTTGTGGGTCGGCGGTAATACGCAGGTCGCGCTCGAGCGGGCGGTCCGGGTCGGCGACGGTTGGACGCCCAGTATCTTTGCCTATCACTGGCCGTCGGCCACCGACGGCGTGCACCTCACCAGGGACCAGCTGCCGGGCATGCTCGAGTGGGCCGGGCAGCGCCGGGCCGAGGCCGGGCTCGCCCCGCTGACGTGCGTGCCGTCCTCCGGCGTGCCGCTGAAGTTCACCGACTCGCCGCAGCACCCGGGCCGGGCCGACAGCGACATCCAGCAGTTCTCCGCGATCGGCACGGTCGAGGAGCAGCTGCGTGAATTCCAGCTGTTCCACCAGGCCGGCTGCTCGAAGTTCGTGATCAGGCTGCTCGGCGCGGACACCGATGATTTCCTGGCCCAGGCCGAGGTGTTCGCCAAGCAGATCATGCCCTTCATCGAGCAGGGCTGAGCACCGGCCGGTCGGCCCGGGCCTACCTGATCGCCGCGAGCACGCCCCCGTCGGCGGAGATCTCGGTGCCGGTCAGGTAGGCTCCGGCCGGGCTCAGCAGGAATGTCACCACCGGCGCGATATCCTCGGGCTCCGCGATCCGGCCGAGCGGAACGTCGGCCGCCCGGCCCAGGAAGGCGGGCGACAGCATCGCGGTCCGGACGTATCCCGGTGCCACCGAGTTCACCCGGATCTGGCTGCCGGCCAGCTCGAGGGCCAGGCACTTCATCAGCATCCGGGCGGCCGCCTTCGATACGCAGTACGGCGCGTTGCCCGCCACCGCCCGGGTGGCGGCGATCGAGCTCAGGCTGACGATCGACCCGCCTCGCCGGCGGGACTGCAGCTCGCGCGCGAAGGCCCGGCTGGCGTGCAGGAAGCCGTAGAAGTTAACGCCGAGCACGTCGGCGAACAGCTGGGGGTCCAGGTCGGTTGCCGGGGCCAGGCCCATCGGGGTTCCGCCGGGCCGGTGGGTGAATGAGCTGATCCCGCTGGCGACGACGAGCCCGTCGAGCTGCCCGAGCCGGTCGTGCTCGCGGGCCAGCGCATCGGGGAGCGCGCTGGCCTCACTCACGTCTGCCACGACGGACACGAGCTCGCAGTCGCCGCCGTGGCCCGCTGCCAGGCGCGCGAGCCCGTCCGGGTCGCGGTCGGCCGCGATGACCGCTCGCGCGCCGGCTCTGGTGACCGCTTCCACGATCGCGGATCCGATGCCGCCGGCCGCGCCGGTCACCACGATGACCTGGCCGGCCAGTGGCGCCGCCACCTCGCCGGGCATCAGCGTGCCTCGGCGGTCAGCATCAGCCGGTCCATTCCGACGTTGTGGCCCCACATCATGGCCCTGATCTGCGGGGCCTCGGCCACTCTGACCGTCCGCCAGGCCGAGCTGATCTGATCGATCACGGCCCGCATCTCCAGCAGCGCCAGCGGCATGCCCAGGCACCGGTGCACCCCGTGACCAAAGGTCAGGTGATGCGGAGGCCGCCGCACCTCGAAGTGGTCGGGGCGGGGGAACTCGCGCTCATCGCGGTTAGCCGAGGCGAAGACGAGCAGGGCATAGTCACCGGCCCGCAGCCGGCTGCCGCGGATGATCGTGTCGGTCAGCACCCTCCGCCCCTGTACATGGATCGGCGGGTCCAGCCGCAGGGCTTCCTGTGCCGCCCCGGCCCGCACCTGCGGATCGGCCAGGGGGCTGAGCAGGCCGCCCTGAGCGATGCGCCACAGCAGGAAGGACAGCGCGGTGATGCTTGTGTGATGGCCGGCCAGGACCAGGCCTTGCACCAGCGTGACCAGGATGTCGTCGTCGATCAGATGCCCGTCGATACGGGCGGCGACGATCTCGCTGAGCTGATCAGGGCGCGGCCGGGCCCGTCGATCGGCGATGAGCTCAGTCAGGAAAGCCTGGAAGGCACCGAGCGCGGCCGCGGACTGATCCTGAGCCGCGGCCATGATGCCGCGGGCAAGTTCGCGCATCCGCGCCGCCTCGTCCGGGTCGAGCCCGACCAGCGCGCTGATCGCCGCCACCGGCAATGGCTCGCACAGGACAGCCACAACGTCGGCCGTGCCCGTTTCCGTGATGGCCGAGACCATGGCCGCGGCCCGGGCCTCGATGACCGGCCGGAGGGCGTCCAGCCGGACCCGCGTCATCAGCGGCTGGAGCAGGGCCCGGTAAACGGCGGCGTCCGGCGGGTCGACTTCGACCGGCACGAACGGTCGCTGCTTGCGGCCGAGTCCCAGTACGACGCCGTCGGCCGAGGAGAACGTCGCGTAGTCGGCCGCGGCCGCCCGGACCTCGTCGTACCGGGTGAGCGCCCAGTAGCCGCCGTGCCGTTCGCTGAAGACCGGCGGGCGGTCCCGCATCTGCCGGTACAGCCGCCAGAGGTCCTCGTAGTCGTAGCTGTCGTGCCACGGGTCGACGGTGGCGGCAGGCTGGCGCATGGGGGATGACCTCCGTGGGACGAATTGAGGATCAGGCGGCGGGCAGCGCGGCCTGCACGCGCGGGATGACCTCTTCGCCGAAGCGGCGCAGCTGCTCGCAGGTCTGGGTGAACGGCATGCCCGGCCACTGGCAGCGGTAGACGAAGTCCGTCATGCCGAGGTCGGCGTGCAGGCTCAGGAGCTCATCGGCAATGGCTTCCGGCGGCCCGAGCAGGAACCGGCGGTCCAGGTTGTCGGCGTCCTCCGCGTGCATGGCCGTCTCGCCGCCGAGCTCGCCGCGCAGGCCCCAGTCCAGGTAGGTGCGGGTTCGGGCCAGCGCGTACGGCGCGACCTCGGCGCGCGCTTCGGCCGCCGTTCCCGCTATGAATATCTCGCGGCGGATCGGCAGCTGCGTGGCGGGCGGTCGTCCGGCCGCGGCGCGCGTGTCCGCATGCAGGACGGCGAGCCGGCGCAGCTCGTCGTGGGCCAGGAACGGCGGCGGATACCAGGCGTCGGCGATCAGCGCAGCTCGCCGCACGGCCGCGGGGGCCTGCGCTGCCAGCCAGACCGGCGGGCCCGGCCGCTGGACCGGCCGGATGACCGGGTGCTTGATCACGAAGTCGCCGAAGACGCCGTGATGCTCGGTGGGCTGGCCGGCCCAGAGCGAGCGCACGATGCCCAGCCCGTCGGTGAGCCGGCGCACACGCTGCGAGCGCGGGATGCCGAGGGCCTCGAACTCGCGGTCGGTGTAGCCGAGGCCGATGCCGAAGACGACGCGGCCGCCGGTGACGACGTCGAGCGTGGCGATCTGCTCGGCCGCCTCGACTGGCCGCATCAGCGGCAGCAGCATGATGCCAGTGCCGATGCGGATGGCCGGGAATGCGGTGCCGAGCCAGGCGAGGTAGGGAACCGGCTGGTAGTAGCGCAGGCCCTCGGGCAGGAAGTGCTGGCCGACCATGACCAGGTCGAAGCCATAGCCAACCGCGAGCTCGGTCAGCCGGAAATGCTCGCTGACCTGGACCTCAGCTGACGTGTGGTCGTCGTGCACGGCGCTCAGCAGCAGCCCGAAGCGCATCCAGGTATCCGTCCTTGCCGGTGATTAGTGGCTGTTACGGGGATGTTGCCGCACCATTGCCGACGTGATGTAAATCATGATAATCATACGGTTGAACCTCATTCAAGCACCGAGGTTCACATCAGGACCGGCGGAGTGGAGTGGCGCCATGACAGCGACGGAATCCGACCTCAGCCGAGCCAGCGATTTCCCGCTGCTGGTATCGGTCGACGATCACGTGATGGAGCCGCCGCGGCTGTGGCTCGACAAGGTGCCCGCCCGGTACGCCGAGCGGGTCCCGCACATCGTCCGCGAACGGGTCCCGTCGGTGATCAATCCCGGTACTGAGAAGTGGGCCGACGTCTGGTACTACGGCAATGACCGGGTCGAGAATCACCGCGGCGTGGCGTCAGTCGGCTTCGACGCCGACGAGCTCGACACCGAGCCGATGACGTTCGATGAGATGCGGCCGGGCTGTTACGACGTGCCGGAGCGGCTGGCCGACATGGATATCGACGGCGTCGAGGCCAGCATCTGCTTCCCCAACACCTTCGTCCGGTTCTGCGGCCAGCGCTTCCTGGAGGCGCCGGATAAGGAAGTCGCGCTGATGTGCGTGCGGGCCTACAACGACTGGCTGGTCGAGGACTGGTGCGGGCCGTCGGACGGCCGGCTGCTCGGGGCCGGCATCATTCCGCTGTGGGACGCCGGGCTGGCGGCTGAGGAGATACGACGGAACGCGCCCCGCGGGCTGACCTCTGTTTGCTTCTCGGAGATCCCTGTCCGCCTCGGGCTGCCGTCGATGTACGGCGGTTACTGGGACCCGTTCTTCGAGGCCTGCGCCGACACCGGCACCGTGATCAACCTGCACATCGGATCGAGCTCGGTCATCCACACCACCTCCGCGGACGCGCCGCTCGGGATCCGGATCAGTAATCACTTCGGGAACTGCGCGTTCTCGCTCTCGGACTGGCTGATGAGCGGCGCGTTCGTCCGCTTCCCGAAGCTGAAGGTGGCGTTCTCCGAGGGCCAGGCCGGGTGGATCCCGTACCTGATGAGCCGTCTCGACGGCCTGTGGACCAAGGGCTCGCCGCTGCTCGGCTTCGGCGGCATCCCCGAGCTGCCCAGCAGCTACCTGCCTGACCACGTGTACGCCTGCGTCTTCGACGACCCGGTCGGGATGCAGCTGCTCGCCCAGATCGGCGAGAACAACGTCTGCTGGGAGACCGACTACCCGCACAACGACAGCACCTGGCCAAAGTCGGCCGAGGTCGCCAGTCACCTGACCGAATCACTGTCGCCCGAGTCACGAGAGAAGGTGCTCCGGCTGAACGCGGCCCGCCTCTACAACGTCAGCCGGGTCCTCGCCCCCGTGGCGTAACGGCATGAATAGCCCGGCTCAGCCAGTAGACGACTGCTTCTTGACATCTAGACGGATGATGATGATAGTTACTATCATCTCGCACTTCGTGCAGTACCCGTCACGGCCCGGATCAGCCGCGTCTTGGCTGACCTGGCCAGCGACCGAGAATGCCTGCCCTGCCCCCGCGATAGCCAGGCCCGCTCCCTCGGCGAGCCGCCGGCCAGCGCAGGTGCGGCACCCCCCGAGGGACAAGCACCGTTTCTCAGCAGCTGACAGGTCAAGGAAGGTCAGTGAGCCTCATCATGCACTGGAGATCAAGAAGATTTGCGCGGTCGGGAGTCCTCGTCGGGGCCGTCGCCGTGGCAGTAGTTCTGAGCGCGTGCGGCAGCAGCGGCGGTTCCGGCAGCGGATCGGGCGATAGCTCGAAGTCGACGCCGTTCCTGATCGGCGCGGTCCAGCCGCTGACCGGAGCCTTCGGCCCGGTCGGCCTTGACATCCTGCACGCCACCGAGGCCGAGGCCAACATTCTCAACGCCAAGGGCGGCATCGACGGCCACAAGATCAAGGTGATTTCCGCCGACGACGGCTCCAACGTTCAGCGCGGCATCTCCGCGACGCAGCAGATGATCTCGCAGAACAAGCTGAACCTGTTCATCCCCGACGCCGTCAACGCGCAGTCGCAGCTGCCGTTCGCCAAGGACGTGCTGTCGTTCTCGAACTGCTCCCAGGCCGTCTGCGGTGACGGGTCGCAGTACCCGCTCGCCTTCACGACGAACCCGCCGGCCTCGGTGCAGGTACCGCCGCTGATCGCCTACGCCAAGAAGAACGGCTGGACCAAGGTCGGGGTCCTGGCTCAGGACACCTCCGACGGCCAGTTCTTCGCGAGCCAGGTCCAGAAGCTGGCCGGCCCGGCCGGCCTCAAGCTCGTCGGCACCGAGTATTTCGACCCCACCGCCACCAACATCACGTCCGAGATCCAGAAGCTGCGGGCGGACGGAACCCAGGCGATCATCGGCTGGACCGTCGGCACGACCGTGGGCGTCGCTGCCACCGGCCTGCAGGACCTGGGCTGGAAGGTGCCGCTCATCGGGCCTCCGGCCATCTTCACCGCACCAGTCCAGACGCTGGTTCCGGCCAGTGTCCAGAAGCAGGTGACCTGCATCTGTTACCTGGTGGGTACGCGGCCGGGCGCGACCCTCTCCCCGATCACGGCGCCACTGGCGGCGGCGATGAAGCAGTACGGGACGATCTACAGCCTGCTCGTTGCGGGGCTCGCGGCCGACGGGGTGGCCCTGGCGGCTTACGGCTACACCAAGGCCGGCAGCCTGAATGCGCAGGCGGCGGCCAAGGCGCTGGACTCGATCGGGGCTGATGCCAATTACCCGGCGTCGGAGCTGTACGTCTTCCGCAATACCAACCCGGACTACAGCGCCACCGTCCACTCGCCGGCTAACGCCAAGCTCAACACCGGCTTCTTCGGCGTCTCGCATCCGAGTGCGGTGCTGGACGGCACCTATATCGGCACGCCCTTCAACTACTAGCACCACGGGTGCTGGCCGCCGGCTTCGTCCGGCGGCCGGCACCCGCGGCCACGTCGCCGGAAGGAGGCTTCGGCGTGAACCTGACGACACTGGGCATCGGCATCGCCACCGGGATCGCGCTGGGCGGCGTCTACTCGCTCATCGGGCTCGGCTTCACCCTGGTTGTCGCATCCACGCGGCTGTTCCTGTTCGTGTTCGAGTCGGTCGTTGCGCTCGGCGGGATCCTGGCCTTCTGGTTCCTCAACGACGAGGGCTGGCCGCTGGCCGCGGCCGTGGTGGCGATCTGCCTGGTCGGCGCGGTGTCCGGCCTGCTGCTGGACATCACCGTGCACCGGCCGCTGATCGGCCGGGTCCGGGACATGGGCGTGGCGGTCCTGGTCGCGACGATCGGCCTGTCCATCGCCGCCGACGCCGTTCTCAGCCTGCTGTTCGGCGGGGATCCGCGTCAGACGCAGGCGTACGTGTCGGCCACGCCGTTCATCATCGCCCAGATACCGCTGCAGTGGTCTTTCGTTGTCATCGTCAGCGTGCTGATCGCGATCGCATCCGGCTTCGCCTGGTCGCTGCGGCACACCTCGATCGGTCATCAGCTGGTCGCGCTCCAGCAAGACCACGAGGGCGCCCAGCTGCTCGGCGTCCGGGTGAGCCGCCTGACCACCGGCGTCTTTGCCCTGGCCGGCCTGCTGTCAGCGCTGGCCGGGTTCCTGATCACCCCGCTCGCCGATGCCTCGGCCACGACCGGATCGACGCTGATCATCCCGGCCTTCGCCGCGATGGCGGTGGGCGGCTTCGGCAGCTTCACCGGAGCGATCGTCGGCGGCATGGTCGTCGGGCTAGTCGAGGGCATCGTGCCGCTCTACGCCAATGTCAACGCGGTCAACCCGATCCTGCTCGGCATCATCGTCCTGGTCCTGCTGATACGGCCGGTCGGAATGTTCGGGCGGCCCGACCTCGTGCGGGAGTACTGACGTGACCGCCGTCGAATCAGCCCCCGCGCCGGGCACCCGCCGGGCCTTCCGGACGCCCCGTCACCTCACCGGCGGCATCCGGGCCGGCCTCTGGGTCGTCCTGCTCGTGCTCATCGTGATCATGCCGCTGTTTGTGAGCAGCTACCGGCTCTTCCAGATCGAGCTGATCCTGCTGTATGTCGGCGCTTCCAGCGGCCTGAACATCTCGGTGGGGTACGCCGGCGAGATGCTGTTGTCGCAGGCCACGGTCATGGGCGCGGCCGCCTACGCTGGCGGCCTGCTCACCCTGAACGAGCACTGGTCGCTGTTGGCCAGCCTGCCCGCCGCGCTGGCCGTCGCCATCATCTGGCAGATGATCATCGGGCTGGCCGGCCTGCGCATCCGCGGCCTCTACCTCGGGCTCGTCTCCTTCTTCTCCGTGCTCGTGTTCGCGAACATCGTCGACCTGCTGCAGGGCTGGACCGGCGGCGATGACGGGCTGATCGGCGTCCAGCAGCTCTTCTCCTCCCAGAGCACCAACGGCAATACCTACTCCTACGAGACCGTCGTCATCATCGCGGTCGTCTCCGTTGTCGTCGCTTCCCAGTTCGTGGCCTCCTCCTGGGGCCTCCGGCTGCGGGCGCTGCGGGACAGCCCCTACGGCCTTGCGGTCAGCGGCGTGAGCCTGACCAGGACAAAACTGGCCACCTACGTGGTGTCCGCCATTCCGGCCGGGCTATGCGGCTGGTGCCTGGCCTTTGTGAATCAGAGCGTGTCGCCGTCGATCTTCGGTCTGTCGCTGACGCTGGTGCTGTTCGCCGGGGTCGAGCTGGTCGGGCCGGGCACGATCGTCGGACCGCTGATCGGTACCGGACTGCTGGAGATCTACAGCAACCTGGTCAGCCCGTTCAGCTCCTACAACGTGCTCGGGCTCGGCCTGCTGCTGGCCGTGGTGATCCTGGTGTTCCCGAACGGGATCCGCCGCGGCGGCGGCCGCACGATCGAGGCGCTCCGGGACCGCTACCGGCACCGGCGCAGTCCTGGCGGGGATGCGGCGTCGGCGCCGGGCGGGCCGCCGGCTAGCGCGACCGCCGCGGAGACCGAGGCGGAGCAGACCGGCTTCGACCGCGCTCTCGTGCTGGAGTCACTGAAGTCGGTCGAGGCGCTGCACCCGCTGTCGTTCCCGACGGCGGAGCCGCTGCTGAAGGTCAGGGACCTGCGCCGTAGCTTTGACGGCAACCTGGCCGTGGCCGACGCCTCGTTTGAGGTAAAGGCCGGCGGCATCATGGCCCTGATCGGCGACAACGGGTCCGGCAAGACCACAATCATCAACATGATCAGCGGGCTGCTCCGGCCCGATGCGGGCTCGGTAGTCATCTGCGGCCAGCTGGCCACCGGGCGTTCCGCGCACCAGGTCTCGGCCCTCGGCGTCACCCGGACGTTCCAGATCCCGCAGCTGATCGGCGAGCTAACGGTCCGGGAGAACGTCGAGGTCGGGCTGCTGCGGGCGCACGGAGTCGGGTTCGCTCGCGGCGTGCTCGCTGGCTTCGCCACCTGGAAAAACCAGCGAATGCTACGAGCAGAGGCCGACGAAATCTGCCGGCTGCTTGGCCTCTCCGAGTCGGAGATCGGAACGCGCATCGAGCAGCTTCCGCTGGGCCTGCGACGGCTCGCCGAAGTCGGCCGGGCCATTGCCACCGGCTCGCCGGTTATCTGCCTTGACGAGCCGGCCGCCGGCCTGAACTCCAAGGAACTGCACGAGCTGGGCCGCGCCCTGCTCGCGCTGCAGCAGAGCAACCGGGCGATCCTGCTGGTCGAGCACAACGTGCGGTTTGTCATGGGCGTCTGTGACGACATCGTGCTACTGCGGCACGGGGAGGTCGTCGGGATCTACCCCGACGTGCGGTCCAATCCGCTGCCCGAGGAGCTCCGGACTTTCTTCAGCAACGTCTGGGTGGAGGCGGCGGAATGACCGACCTGCTGACGCTCAAGGGCGTCGACTCCTGGTACGGCCGCTCGCGGGCGCTGTGGGGCATCAACCTCACCGTCCGGGCGGGGGAGGGCATGGGAGTCGTCGGCCGCAACGGAGCCGGCAAGTCCACCCTGCTGCGCAGCATCGCCCGCGTGCACAGCGACTGCCGGGGCGCCATCGAGCTGAATGGCACCTCGCTGGCCAGGCTCTCGGCGGACGCCGTCGCCCGGATGGGGCTGAGCTTTGTCCGCGAGGGCGCGCCGGTGGTTGGCGAGCTGAGCGTGGTGATCAATCTCGACCTGGCCCGGCGGCTGGCCAGGCTCCGGGGCCAGGAGCCGGTCCCGTACGAGGAGGTCTGGAAGATCTTCCCCGTGCTGGCCACGAAGCAGAACCTGCGGGCCGGCCTGCTGTCCGGCGGTCAGCGGCAGATGCTCGCCCTGGCCTCGGCGATCGTGTCGCGGCCGACGGTGCTGCTACTGGACGAGCCCTCGGCCGGCCTCGCCCCCGAGGCCTGCGCCAGCATCTTCCAGGCGATCCGGCAGCTCTGCGACCAGGGTCTCGCCGTGCTCATTGCCGAGCAGAACCGGGACTGGCTTGACGGTGTCGCCGACCGGTCGGTCTTGCTGGAGACCGGCCGTCTGCACCATCGGGCCGTGCCCCTGTCATGACGATGGAGCAGCCCCGGCCGCGCGTGGTGCAGCTCTACCCGATGCTGCACCCGCGGGGCGAGGAGATCCTCGGCGCGGGCGCCGACCTGGTCACGGTCGGCGGGGTGGATCCGGCTGTCGTCATCGCTGCCGCCGGGCCGGCGGTCGCGCTCATTGCCCGCAGCCCCGGCCGGATCGGCGCCGAGGTCTTCGACGCGCTGCCCGGCCTGGCCGTCGTCTCCGCGTCCGGCTCGGGTGCCGACTGCTTCGACATCGCCGCCGCGACCGAGCGCGGGATCCCGGTCCTGCACTATCCGGGGGTAGCCCCGATCCCCGTGGCCGAGTACGTCATCGCAGCCATCCTGGCCCTCGGCAAGCGGCTGCGCGAGGCCGACGAGTACCTGCGCACCGGCGGCGGCTGGGAGCCGAAGAACCGCTTCCTCGGCATCGAGGCAGCGGGCCGCACGCTCGGCCTGATCGGGTTCGGTGCCATTGGCCGCGAGGTTGCCCGCCGGGCTAGCCTCGGGATCGGGATGCGCGTCATCGCCCACGACCCCGGTAAGCCGGCCGAGGTCTTCCGCGCGCATCAGGCCGAGGGAGTGGGTCTCGATGAGCTGTTGCACACCGCCGACTTCGTCTCGCTGCACGTGCCCCTGCGCCCGGCGACCCGGCACCTGGTCGGGGCGCCCGAACTACGGCGGATGAAGCGAAGCGCATTCCTCATCAACACGGCCCGGGGCGGTGTCGTGGACGAGGCTGCGCTCGTCGCTGCGCTCAGCACAGGCGAGATCAGCGGTGCGGCCATCGACGTATTCGATCCCGAACCGCCGGCCGTGGACAATCCGCTCTTCGGCCTGCCGAATGCGCTGGTGACACCGCACCTAGCCGGACTGACCGAGGAGGGGATGGCCCGGCTCTGCACCGCGATCGCGGTGCAGACACTCGGCGCGCTGCGCGGGCAGCGGCCAGACCACCTGGTGAACCCGGACGCGTGGCCGCCCCGCCGGCCGCTGCCCGCGGGCCGGTGAGCAGCGCAGTGGCGGCGGCCAGTACCGGTCGGCCGCACCTCACCCGGCCGCTGCGGGTCGGCGTGCGCGTCCCGCCGGTGGCGCCCTCGCCTCGGCTGCGCCGCTTCGTTGCGCGCTGCGTCGCGGCCGGGTTTGACTCGCTCTGGTGGCCCGACCACCTGATGGCGCTGTCAACGCCGGCACTGTGGCCGGACGACCCGCCAGAGCTGACCGCGCTGCATACCTACTGCGACCCGTTCGTGGCGATGGCGGCGTGCGGCGACCTGCCGGCCGCCGTCAGCGTCGGCACCGGCGTCACCGACGCGATCCGGCGCACTCCGGCCGCGCTGGTGCAGTCGGCGCTCACGGTCGACTGGGCCGTGCCCGGACCGGTGATCCTCGGCCTCGGCGCCGGCGAGCGGGCTAACTATGTGCCGTACGGAATGAGCGTGCCTTCCCCCGCGGCCGCCTTCGACCGCGCCGCCCGCCAGATCCGGTCGCTGCTCGACAGCCCCGGCCCGGATGCCTGCGGGGCCGTGCTCGGACTGCGCCCGGCCGACCCGGTGCACCCGCCGCAGCTCTGGCTGGGCGCACACGGGCCGCGCGGCCTGCGCCTGACCGGCCAGGTGGCCGACGGCTGGCTGCCGACGCAGCTCGGGCCGGAGGAGTGGGCGGCCGGCCGGTCTGCGGTCATCGCCGCGGCCGTCGAGGCCGGTCGCGATCCCGGCCTTCTGGCCTGCGCACTGTCGATGGAGGTGGTGGTCGCGGACAGCCGGGCCGAAGCGGTCGCGCTGCTGGCGCATCCGGTCGTGCGGGCAACCTGCCTGATGTTGCCGGCGGCGGCGTTCTCGCGCTACGGCGTTCCGCATCCGCTCGGGCCGGGAGGGCTGACGGCGCTGGTGCCCACGCTCGAGGGCGACCGGATCCGCCGGGCCGCCGAGGCCGTGCCGGACGAGCTCGTCCGCGAAACCGTCATTCACGGCGACGTCGCGGACGTGGTTGCGGCGATCGGCCAGTACCGGGGCCTCGATCATGTCCGGTTGTCGGACCTGGGCGGCACCGTCCGGCCGGGCCGGGGCGGGCTCGACCGGCTGGCGGCCGTCGCGGCCGGCCTGCGGTCTAGCCGAGTCGCGCCGGCATCTTCGGCGGCTGGCGCGGCCGGCGTGGAGAGATCCCCATGACGACAGCGCAGCAGAATGTTATCGGCGGCGACCTATGGAGATGACGATGAACGGTGTCGGGCTGGGCCTGCTGGTAATCAGGCTCGCGCTGGGCGGGATGCTGGCGATCCACGGGCTGAACAAGGTGTTCGGCGGCGGCGGCCTCACCGGAACGGCGCGCTGGTTCGAGGGCCTGGGACTGCGGCCGGGCTGGCTGCACGCGCGGCTGGCCGCGTTCAACGAGATCGGCGCTGGCGTGCTGATGGCCTGCGGGCTGTTGTTCCCGCTGGCGGGGGCGGCGTTCATCGGGCTGATGACCGTGGCGGCGATCACCGACCACAAGGGCAAGGGCTTCTTCGTGTTCAAGGGCGGCTGGGAGTACGTCGCGCTGATCGGAGTGGTCGCGGCCGGCCTGGTCAGCATCGGGCCGGGCAGGTTCTCTCTCGACGCCGCGTTCGGCTGGCACTTGCGCGGCCTTGGCTGGGCCGGCCTGGCGATCGTGGTCGGGGTCGTCGCAGCCGCTGGGCTGTACGTCACCGCGACCCGCGGACCTGGGGCGGCCCCTGTCCCGCCGGCCCCTGTCCCGCCGGCCTCTGCTCCTGCAGCTGAAGGCGAGGTGCAGGGCTGATGATGTCGGCGGCAGCAGCCGGCCGGCCAGGGAACGGGGCCAGCTGGCCAGCGCCCGGCCAGCGGTACCGGGATCCCGTCAGTGGCGCGGTGGTCCTGGTGCTGACGACGCCGCGG
>Ga0302326_10022469_pt1 | contig 12895 bp, 16 predicted proteins | sample Palsa_T0_3_FD_202264 | JGI IMG/M metagenome (GOLD analysis project Ga0302326, IMG submission 202264) | Peat permafrost microbial communities from Stordalen Mire near Abisko, Sweden - Palsa_T0_3 | ecosystem: Environmental > Terrestrial > Soil > Palsa > Peat permafrost | place: Sweden: Abisko... | reverse complement strand
GCGGCGGATCCCCTCTGCGAGCCTTTCGAAGCGGGTGCGCAGCTGCGCCGGCCCCGAGCCCGCGACGAACGCGGCCGCGGCGGAGAACGCGAGCCCCGACTCGAGAGAGTCTGCGAGCTGCTCGAGCGCGGCCTTCCAGGCTCGTTCGCTCTCGCGCCCTTCGCGCTCGACGGCGGCACGGCGCAGAAGGAACGGCAGCGAGGCTCCGCCCGCTCCCGCAAGTAGTGTGACGACCGGCAGCGAGAGTGCGAGCCAGCTCGCGGCCGCGAGGGCGACTGCGAGGCCGAGGCCCGCGAGCGTTGCTCGCCACGCGCCGCGCGCTGCGGGGGAGGCGAGGGCGCGAGCGCGGGCACGGCGGTGTGCCGGCAGGTCGGCGCTCAGCCCCACCCCGAGCACGGCGAGCCCGACGAGAAGGAGCGCCTCGCCCGCGGCGCCGTTCATCCGGCACCGCCCGAGAGGAACGCGCGCACCTCGCTCACGGGGTAGGTGAGCTCCGACTCCGTCGAGCGCGCGGGCAGCGAGCCGTGCTGGCTCACCGCGCCGCTGGCGTCGAACACGACGGTCCAGCTGACCTCGGCGCTCACGCGGTAGCCCTGCGGCCCGCAGCCGGGGAGCACTGAGGGGTCGGAGCCCTGATCGCCTGGCAGGCAGCGGGTCTGGAAGACGAGGGTGACGGCGAGCGCGGGCGCCGGCCCCTGGGCGAAGGGGACGCCGGCGCCGCCCACGAGACCGTCGCCGTCGCCGAAGCTCCAGGCGACCGGACCCGGCCGTGCGCTGACGGTGACCGTCTCCCCCTCCAGGGAGAGCGAGAGCTTCTGCGTGTCGGGGGCAGACTCGAGCCAGAACCAGCTCGCAGCGCCGGTCAACCCTTCGCGCTCGGCGGCCGGACTCGCGTCGAGCGGGGCCAGCGAGAGGTCGAGCTCCGCCGCGAGGCGCGTCGCGGTCGCCGCGATGTCGAGCGCGGTGCTCGCCGAGACGAGCTCGAAGCAGGCCGGCGACGAGGACGGCGCGTAGATGCACCGCTCCCCCGCGGCGCCCTCGTACCAGAACGAGCCGGGTCCGGCGGGCGCCGTCTCGGCGAGAAGCGGCGAGTCGACGGGAAGGCTCGGGGGTGGAGGCGGTGGCAGTGGCGCCGGTGGGCCGAGGCCGGCCGGGTTCCCCTCCGTCGCGTTTCCCGAGGACTCGGCGCTGATCTCCGCTTCGATCAGCGCCGATCCGGGCGAGGACTGGCTCGAGAACCCGCCCACGCTGACTGCCGCGGGGCGCTGCGCCTGCGCGGTCGCGGCGCAGGCCGCGAGGAGGCTCGGGACGAGCAGCGCCATGAGGACGAGGCGAGCGCGTCTCATCGCAGCTCGACCCTCGAGACGACGAAGCGACCCGAGCGCGGCGCCCTGCGAAGGAAGAGCGCCGCCTCCTCGTCGAGTGAGATCGGCCGCCCGGCGCTCGTGCCGTCGAGGCGTGCGGGGCGGAGCCTCTGGCTCCAGCGGGCAATGACCTCCGCCGCGTCTCCTCCTCGCGCGAGTCTGACCGAGATGATCCGGAGCGCGGAGCGGAGCATGCGGACCCGGATCCCTTCGGCGCGTCGCTGCGCCGCTGCGACCGCCAGCGCCGCGAGCGCAGATCCGACGAGGATGCGGGCGGCAGATGGCGGGACGCGATCCTCCCAGAGCGCGGCGACGGCAACCTGCTGGTCGCGGCGGACGGCCGCGATCGCGGCGGCCTCGAGCCGACGAGTGCTGACGCGCGGCGCGGCGCCCGAGCCTGACGGCGCCGCTGGAGCCGCTGGAGCCGCGTGTGCAGCGAGGACGACGGCGAGGAGCACGCCTGCCTTCATGCGAGCGGCTCGAATCCGGCCTGGCGGAGCTCGGCGGCGAAGCGGGGCGCGACGCCGAGCCAGGCGAGCGAGCGCCCCTCCCCCTCGAAGAGGGGGTTGAGCGTCGGGCGGCTTCCCTCGGCGCCGCTCAGCTCGACGATCTCGTCGATCTGGCGGGGGCGGAACCCGTGCTCCGACCCGGGCGGGTTCCGGGGCCGGTCGCAGTGCACGACGACCTCCACCTCGGAAACCCAGTCGAGCGCCTGCTCGGCCTCGATCCGCGCGCCGGAGGTGAGCGCGAAGCGGACCAGGTTCTTGAGCGCGTGCTCGGCCGACTCGCCGTGGATCGACGTCATCCCGGCATGGCCGGTTGCGAGCGACCACAGGAGCGCCATCGTCTCGGCTCCCCGGCACTCCCCGACGATGATCCGGTCGGGGTTCATGCGCAGCGCGTCCCCGACGAGCTCCTCGAGGCCGACTGCGGGGAGACCGTCGACCGAGCCGGGGCGGGCCTCGTAGCCGATGCAGTTGGCGAGCAGGCGCGGCAGCTGGAGCTCGGCCGAGGACTCGCAGACGACGACGCGCTCCTGGGCGGGGATCTCGCGCCCGAGGGCGTTCAGGAGCGTCGTCTTCCCCGAGGACACGCGTCCGCAGACGACGATGTTGCGCCCCGCGCGGACGCAGGCCGAGAGGAAGGCTGCCGCCTGCCCGCTCAGGAAGTCGAGCTGCTCGAGCTCGGCGAGCGAACTCGCCCCGAGGCGGAAGCGGCGGATCGAGCAGATCGGGTGGCCGTTGGAGGAGACGGGCGGGATCGCCGCGGTCATCCGCGAGCCGTCGGGGAGCCGGGCCTCGATACGGGGCGTGATCCGATCGAGGCGCTTGCCCTCGACCTGCTCGAGCAGACGCTCGAGGAAGGCGCGGAGCTGACGGTCATCGGCGAAGGCGATGCCCGTGACGCGTTCGATGCGCTCGCCGCTGTCGCGGAAGATCCGACGCGGACCGTTGATCATCCACTCCTGGGCGTCGGGATCGGCAAGCATCGCCTCGGCGATCGCGCCGAGCCCGATCAGGTCGTCTCGGAGCTCGCGCCCGAGCTCGGCGAGCCGCCCGTCGCGGGCCCCCTCGGGGCCGGCGAGCTCGGCTGCGCGAAGACCGGTGAGCGTCTCCTCGATCAGACGCTCGGCACGCGCCCGCCCGCTCTCGCTCGTCAGGTCGACCTGCTCGGAGACGAGCGCGCGCTCGACCTCGCGCCGGATCGCCTCGGGGCTCATCAGCGCCTCCACGGCAGGACCACCTCCTCGCTCGCGGCGCCCGCGGCGGCTCCGCCGGGGACTGCCGTCACGCGCAGGCGCCGCTTGCGGGGCGCGGTCCGCGGCAGGTCGGGCAGGAGGATCGCCGAGACAAGCCCGGCGAGCGCGCGGCCGTAGGGCCCGCGCGGCGAGGCCGCGGCGATCGGCGCACTGCGGCGCAGCGCGGCGCGCAGGCCGCGCTCGTCGAAGGGAATCCAGGCATCGACGGTGAGCCCGCGTGAGGCGAGCTCGGCTGTGATCGCTCCGCCGGCGTCCGTATCCCGCGGCGAGCGCGCCCCGGGCTGCCCGTTGAGGGCGATGCGCAGCGCCTCGGGCGGGAGGTTGAGATCGCCGAGCAGGAGGTCGAGCTGGGCGAGGCCGACGTGGAGCTGGGCGGGCAGGGTGCCGAGGGCGAGCAGGACGACGTCCGCGCCGAGCGCGACCTCGCGATGCAGCGCGGCCGCGAGGTCGCCGTCCCCGGCCGAGAGGCGGTGACCGACGTCGCACACAAGCAGCGGAAAGCTCGCGGTCAGAAGCTCGAGGATCCGCGCGGGGAGCGCCGGCACGGCGATCTCGGGCAGATCGCGTGGAGGGTCGGGGAGGGCGAGGAGCAGCGACGGCCAGCCCCGAGCGGCTCCCACGACCCAGTGGGGGAGGAGCTCGCCCGGGTCGACCGCCCCGCCGGCGACCGCCCGTGCGAGCCCGAGCAGCGAGCCCTCGTGCGCGTCAAGGCCGAGCCGGGCCGCGAGCCCGCCGCCGTCAGCGTCGAACTCGACGAGCAGGACGTCGTGGGAACGCGCGAGGACCGCCGCGAAGGAGGCGGCGAGCTCGCTTGCCCCCGGCGACCCCTTGCTGCCGAGCACGGCGACGACGTTCCCCGCACGCCCCAGCGGTGCCCGGGGGACAACCGGTCGAGCCGTGCCCGCCCCCGCGACCGGAGCCTTGTCGCATTCTGCGAGGAGCGCGACCAGGCGCTCGCTCTCGATCGGCGGCCGGACAATCGGGTCGAGCCCGAGCCGCTCGAGCAGCGCCTCTGCCCGCTCGTCGAGTGCGAGCCCGGCACAGCGCGGGCCGAGGGAGCGGAGGCGTGCGAGCGATCCGGCGTCGAGCCCGGGAAGCTCCGCGGAGACGAGCACGAGCTCGGGGTTCGACGAGGCGACGAGCTCGAGAAGCTCGCCGGCCTCCGCCGCGCTTGCAAGCACGCGAAGCCCCCCGCTCCAGAGAGCCTCTTCGATCGCCTCCTCCTCGGGCGGGGTCAGCCCGAGGACGATGCGCTCGCCGCCGCTCATACGCCGCCGCCCCCGGGGGAGCTTGCCGAGGGCAGGGGCGCCGAGCCGGACGCGTCCCCGTCCCGAAGAATGTCGATGCGGGCAGCCGAGTTCGCGAGTGCGAGCCGCGCGGCGAGCGACGGGTCGGGAAGGGCGACCGTCACCGGAACCGTCGCCTGGTTCGGGTCGCCGATGCTCGGCGGCTGCCCGACCGCGAGCACGAGCAGGTGGCGGGCGAGCTCGCGGGTCACCTCTCCGCCCGCGCTCGTCTGGAAGGTCGCAAGAACCGTGACCCGGTCGCCGACTCGGAGCGCTCCCCCGAGCGCGTGCTCGGCGACGACCGTCAGCGTGAAGGCAGCGGGCTCCCCTGCAGAAAGCGCCGAGCGCGCGAGCGGCTGACCGGAGCTGAGCGGAGTGCTCAACGTCTCCCCGAGCGCGCGGCTCTCATCCGAGGCAGGAACGAGCGTCGCGAGCACCCCGCTTCCCGCTCCGATTGCCGCACGACGAAGATCGGAGGAGCGCAGCACGGTGCCACCCGGAAGCGCGCGGGTCGCGACGAGGACGGGCGTCGGACCGCCCGCGGAGCTTCCCGCGCCGAGGAGGACGGCGAGGCCTGCGAGCACCAGCCCCGCCCCGGCGAGAGGCACCGGACGCAGGAAGCTCGCTGGGATGAGGCGCGTCCGCGGCCGCCTCGGGACGGTCCGCGGGGCGACGCGCAGAGCGCCGGGGCCAGCCTCGACGCGGGGCGCGGGGCGCGCAGGCCCTCGGCCGAGGAGCGGTGGACGCCTCATCGTCGCCCGGTCCGGGGGTCGGTCCCCACGCGGGCGCCCACCCACACGTCCTGGCGCACGACACGTTCCGGGGTGTTGTCTTTTGACATGACGCGGCAGTCTACTGTCCTTTTTGGACAATTGTCAAGTGGCGCAGAGCGAGCCCTGCTGCGACCGTTTTTCGCCGCCGGATCTGGATGTCTCCTGACCGCGACCTGTGTCCCGCGTCCTTGCCGTTTGTCAGCGCTGCGTCGAGGAGATGACGCGCCGCGCGCCGACTGGTCGGCGCCCGGGGCGAGCATCTCGCCCCTGGTCTCGCCGCTTGCCCAGGGTGGCCTCGATGCGCTCCGCGCGCTTGCCCCGGGTTGGCCTCCCGCAGCGGCGGAGATTCGCCGAGGAGCCCTACGCTCGCGTGCGCGTCGCGGCCGACCGGCGCCCTCCGCCGCGGCATTCGCGCGCGGAGGGCCCGTGGGGGCGGCGATCGGCAACGAACCGACGCCGCCGGGCGCTCAGCTCTGGCAGCTCGACGTGCCGTTCTTGTTCATCGGTCCCCTTCGGAGGTCAGCGGCGCTCGGCGCGGCAATCGGTGCGAGCGCCATCTCGATATCGGTGAACGGCTCGCTCGTGTCGCTGGGCTCGGGCTCGACAAACAGCTTCTCGACAACGGCCGGGCTCGGCCTCGCCTCGCTCCACGTCGGAGCGGGGAAGCGCGCGGTGACACGAAGAGTCGGTTGAATCGCCTGCGCGTGTGGCGAGCCGACGAGCTCGTAGCGGATGACGACCCAGTGGCCGCGTCCGTCGATCAGGGCGTCGAGCCAGCTCTTGTCGCGGACGCGCCAGAAGCCGTAGAGGTCGTTGTCGCGCGGCAGGTTGCCGTAGGCGGGCATCGGGGAGCTCGGCGAGGAGCTCGGAGCGGCAAGCATGACCGAGGCGGGGATCGCGAAGAGCTGGGCACGGAACCGCAGGAGCTGAAAACGGCCACGCGGGACGAAGAGGTCGAAGGTCCGGCTCGCGGGGACGTTGGGATCAAGGCGCTTTCCGTCGCCGGCGAGCTTGCCGGCGGCGAGCACGGTCACGGGATGTTCCTCCCAGACCTCCGCCATGAATCGAGTTGCCTGGGGGTCCACGAGCTGAGAGTCGAAGAGTGGTTCGACCGTCCTCAGCGTGGCGGGCCGGATGCAGCGAAAGAGCCGAGATCCCGTCAGGGTGTACGTGGAGCCGATCACCGTCACGGCGCTTCCGCCGATGTTCTGATAGTCGGTCGTCACCCGGATGACGTCGAAGCTCTTCTGGGCGTCGACGAGTTGCATTTCCGCGTTGAGCGATACCGCGAAGGGGAGATTGGATGGGATGTACTGGTTCTGGTAGAAGAACTCGGCTCCGCCGATGGCTGTACCGATCAGTCCGAGCGCGATGGACGTTTGGACGCGCGGAAAGACGAGCCAGCCGTCGCGATGGAAGAACCGCAGTCCGAGGAGTGGTACGGCCATCAGCGCCAACGCGGCGAGGATGACAATCGGGCGCTGGCTGCTCGCCGATCCAATCGCCGAGAAGAAGACGTAGACGCCGAGAAGGATCACGAGCAGGAGCGCGACGAGCACGCGGTCCTTGCGATGTGGACGGGCATCGAGATTCGGGGCGCCCGGTCTGCTCGCCTGGATCAACTCCCAGGCGGCCAGCGCGGAGACGACGCCGATGGCGACGAGCGCGATGCTGACAGCCGTCACCCCGAGCCGTGTGCCGGCAGTTGCGGCGTCATGGACGCCCACCACGGTCGCCGTCGTTGCGATGGCAGCGAGGAAGACGGCGAAGGCACGAGTCAACGCCGCTGTCCTCACGATCGCACCATACACCTGCCTCCTGGAACCGAACCCGCGATTGTCCGGCACGATCGACCGGCGCGATGCCGCGATGTCAACCTCCTTGCGGCTCACCTCGAAGGAAGATGTCTCGGCAGCGAGCGTCGTCGATTCCTCGAGGCGTGCCGCGCCGATGTACCTGGGCCATAAGGCTCCTGCAAGGACGGTTGGAAGGCCTTTCTTTACGGTGTGTTCGTTGTCGTCTCGACGATGTCTCGGTGGAAATGTCCGTCTCCTCCAATACCCGGTCTCGAGTGAGCCTCGAGCGTCAATGTCCATCAGAGGTTGTCCTCAGCGCTATTGGCACGCCTCGTCGACGGGACGGGTTGACGTTCCTCAGACGGTGGCCCACTCGTTTGTCGTCCTGGTGTGGTTGTCGGAGCTGCGGATTTCCGTCGGCGAACGCGCGCTCTGGCGGAGAGCCCGGGTCGTCGAGGCTCCGCCGCGGAGCGCCTTGCCCGACGACGGGCGCGACCTCGCCCGGGAGTTCACGCGACCGCCCGACCGACCTGTTCTCGGAACCGAAACCACGACCGGCCGTCGTAGCCCGCGCTCGCGACGGCTTTCGGCGGAGTGACGACGCTCTCGGAAGCGCGCGTAGCGACCGCCAGCTCATATACTTGATTGGTCAAGTTCCCGAGGATGGAGGTTGTATGAGTGCTGGATTGCCCGATCGCGAGAGCCCGTCCGGCGAGCCTGCTGCCTTGGACGCCGGCGCGAGAGCACTGCTCTTCACCGAGGCGCGCACGGCCAACACGTTCACCGACGAGGCCGTGAGCGAGGCGCAGCTGCACGAACTCGTCGAACTCGCAAAGTGGCCGCCAACCTCGGCCAACACGAACCCCTTGCGGATCCTCTTCGTCCGCAGCGTCGAGGCGAGAGCGCGTCTGGTGTCGCACATGAGCGACGGCAACAAGGCGAAAACCCAGACCGCCCCCATGGTCGCCGTCCTCGCAGCCGATATGGAGTTCTACGAGCACATCCCGCGGCTGCTCCCATTCAGGCCCGAGCTCAGGGAGGTCTTCGCGGCCGACGAGGCCCTGCGCGAACGGCAGGCGCTCTTCAACGCCACGCTCCAGGCCGGGTACTTCATCCTCGCGGTGCGGGCGGTCGGGCTCGCCGCCGGGCCGATGGGCGGCTTCGACAGGGACGGCGTCGACAGCGACTTCTTCCTCGACCGCCCCTGGCGCTCGATCCTGGTCGTCAACGTCGGCCATCCAGGCATCGAGCCCTGGTTCGACCGACTCCCACGCTTCTCCTACGACGAGATGACGCTGGAGATCTGAGCCCACCCTCCTCCCCGCCCCGCTCAGGGGTGGAGCCGCCAATACCGAGCCCCGCGGCGCGCCATCCCCGGATCATCCTGCCGATGCGAACGACCCGAGGCTCCCGCGGAAGCCCGACGAGGAGTCCGGACGCCCGCCGGGAATCGGACGCGGCTCGAGCGACCCTCGGCAAGCACGCGCGAGCTCGAGACGGCGAGACCGCTCACCGAAGCCGGTTGGGACACGGCCCGGGACCCTTCACGGGATGCCGCACCCGCGGGGCGATCGCACGCACCCGCCGGTGTGCTGGGCGGTCTGCTTTTCGCTGCCCACCGGCGGTCGTCCGGGAGGAGGTGACTTCGCGCCGCTCGAGGCTAGGATTCGAGCTGTCGTCGGGTACAAGGCGATCCGCCGTCAGGGAGGTCCGCAATGCCGGGCGAGAACGAGAACGTCGAACTCATTCGCAGCGCATACGAGGCGTTCGCGCGGGGCGACGAGGCCGGGTTCCTCGACCTCCTGGACCCCGAACTCGAGTGGACGTTCCTCGACCCGACCGTCGAAGATCCCGAACTCCGGGTCTGCCGCGGCCGCAAGGAACTCGCGACCGCGATGATCAACCAGTCGGCTCGAGGTCTGCACCTCCAGCTCGAGGAGATCAGCGGCTACGGCGATCAGGTCGTGGCCGTCACTCGCACGCCTGGCCTCGATGCTTTTCGCGCGCGTAAGGCCGACGACCGGAACTTCCACGTCGTCACGGTTCAACAGGGACGCATCGCCGCCCTCCGCGCTTGCCGAAGCCGGGACGAGGCCATCGCCTTCGCCAGCGCGTCGTAGCCGGCAGACGATCACGACACGCGTGGAGTGTCCGCGTCGTCGGCTGCGCCAGCTTGAGCATTTGCTGCCGTCCTACACACCCGCCGTCCTCCACAACAGAAGCCGCGTTCATTGCCCCTTAGCGCACCGCACGCGCGATCAGCCAAACGAGTTCGCAGAACGCCGCCACGGCGAAAAACCAGGGTGACCAGACCACGGAACGCCCGCTGTCCGATCTGGTCACGATCACGGAAACGCCGCGAATCGCCAGGGCGGCAACGACGCTGACAAGCGCGAGCAGGGGACGAGCATCCGACGCGACAGCCCAGACGAGCACGGACACGGCCCAGCCGAAGCCACGCATCTGGCGAGGCAGGCGAGGACCGGCCTTGTCAGCGGTCGCTTGGCGAGGGTCAGACACAGAACGAACCTACCCGGCCGCGTGGACGCCGCAAACGTTTCGCGCCACCTACGATCACGGAGACCAGCGCAAGTGCATGTTGGGAGCTCGAGGCGAGCCCGACCAGCGCGACGTCGGGGTGCTCAATGGCCGTGGCCGGCCCGACCGTTTTGACGTAGATCTCGCGGGCGACGACATCGTGTCCGAGCCGGGTCACGACCCGGGCGAGCAGCTCAAGCCGCTCCCGCTTCTCGTTCGCGATGAGGACGCGTAGATGCCGCACCTCCGTGTCAGGCACGGCTCCCGCCCGGAAGCCCTCGGAGGCTGAGCGACGCAGGGGTGCCCCCTCGGGAGCGGCTGGATCATCCCTGCCGCCCTCCAGGAACGTCGATACGGGTGCTTCAGACATGGTTTCTCCTCTGATCGAGACGAGAGCGCGGACACGACGAGCGCGATCGATCGTGAATCGGCTTCAACCCGCGGCCCCGTGGCTGGCACACTTCGCCGACCCGCCGAGCCGGCACCTCCGTGCCGGCTCGGACGCTGCGAACGCGACTATTTCTTGAACGCGTCTTTGAGGTTGTGGCCGGCGTCATTCAGTTTCTCGCTGGCCTGCTTGAGCTTGCCTGAGGTCTGGTCCGCGCGTCCCTTGCTGCGCTGCTGCTTGTTGTTGCGTAGCGCGCCGGTCGCCTCTTCGAGCCGTCCTTTGACCTCTGTGATCTTTCCGCTCTTCGGCATTTTCGTCTCCTTTGGGTCCGATCGCTTTTGGGTCCGATCGCTTGAACGGTGGGCTGGGTGCCGCCTGACGCGGGCTCTCAGTCAGGCGTGTTGTTGCCGGAGCCGACGAGCTCTACCTGGCGCTCCGCTGCGACGCGGTTGATGCCGCTGCTGAGCCGCCCGCCCGCGGCGAGCTTGGTCAGAAGCTTGTTTGCGTTCCCTTCTTCCTCGAGCGTCTGGTCGAGCAGATCGCTTGTGCCGTTGAGCTCGAGTTCGTCCGCGAGTGCGCGCGCGGTCCCGTAACCGGCGATCTCGTAGTGTTCGATCCGCTGGGCGGCGCCGATCAGGGCAACGTCGATCGCGACCGGATCGCCGGTTGCCTTGATGATGTCGGTGGCCTCCTGGGTGAGTCCCTTCATGGCCTTGCAGGTCTTTGACGGGAGCAGCAGGTCCATGTCCGCGAACGCCTGCTCGAGCCGCTCCACATGCGTGCGGGTCTCCACGAGGTGCGATTCGAACGCGTTGCGAAGCTCGTAGGCGTGAGCGGCTGCCGCCATCAGCGGCAACGCCACGATCAGCTGCTGCTCCGCGCTGTAGAGATCCGCGAGCTCCTCGACGAGAACATCAGACAACGAATTGAGTTCCATACCGTCCTCCTTTGATCGATCATTCGCTCGCTCTACCCAACCGCGAGCCACAAAAAGAACTGAGTTAGGCTGTTTTCCCGGCGGCCGTGCTGTGACTAGGGCCGCGGCTCGGTATTTCCTTCGCGGATCACGGTCGTCCTGCCCGTGGCCGCGCGAAAACCACCCCAGCTCGACCAGAACACCAGGGAGACCACGAACCCGACAATCCCGACGATCAGCAGGATCACACCGACCGTATGGATGTTCACCCCGTGCACGGTCGCGCTCACGGCCCAAATCAGTACCGCCCCTGCGGCGCTCAGAAGCAGGCTTACGCTCACGCCCATCTCAACACCTCCATCCCCGGCCGGTGGCTCACCCAAACACTCAAACCGACGACCTGCGGCCAGCGTTCGCGAAAAACGCGACCACAACCGCAACGACGAGAATGAGGAACAGGAGCGGCGAGACTGCAACCCCACCGCCGATCGCTATCAGGACCAGAACAAGCAGAAGCAACCACAACATCGTTGGACCTCCCTTTCAACAAACGAGGCGGGAGCACCCAACCGGCCGCGATTCCACACGTCCGCCTGCAACAGCGGACACGAATCTCCACCATCAGGTCTCCCAGACCGAACCCTCACCGCCGACCATCAAGGCCCGCGACATACTCTGCCGACCCGGTTTGCTGAGGGAAGACCGTCTCGCGGCGCCGATCAGTACGGGCCGCACGAACAACTGCCGCGCCGTTGGATGAGGCGCTCCAGCCACAAAGTATAGCACCGAACACGTCCAGCCGAGCAAAACCCGGCCGCTCGGAAAGGGACGCCACAGCAGAACCCGGTCGCTTTGCCGAGCAGGCCAGCCATCCCGGCCGAGCCCGCCCCGGCGAGCACGGGGATCGCGAGCACACCGGCACCGACGAAGCCGAGTGCAAACAGGGTCGAAGCGAACCGGCCCGCGATCGGTTTCAGGGCGCTTGCCGCATCGGCGGCGCTTTGGATGTTGTGCTTGCCGTGCTTCCCGAGCGTGGCTGCGGTGGTGACGATGATCGAGAACATCACGATGTTCGAGAACGCCATCCCGAAGAACACGTCGAAACGGCTTGTCCACTCCTTCTTCCTGGCAGCGACGTCGCTGCGCTCACAGAGCTGCTCGGGCTCGCTGCCGCCCTCTGGCTCCTCCCGCATCTCCTCGAGCCGGTGCATGGACTGCCAGAAAAACAGGTACGGCGAGATCGTCGTCCCGAGGATCGCCACCAGCAGCTCGATGTAGCTGCTCCCGAAACGAGAGGCGAGGTACGAAGGTTCCGCGGGCCACGCTCCCCCAATTCACCTTGACGATGAACAACATCGCGACGTAGGCCAGAAGCGCGACGCACAGCAGCTTGAACACGCGGGCGACAAGCTCGAACGACCCGGCGAGCGGAAGGCGCTGATTTCCACCCCAGCGACAAGAGACCACACCACCGGTGGGCCGGCATGCAGCAACTGCATCCCGGAGCCGACCGCGACCAGGTCAGCAGCGACGTTGGGCCCGTTCGCAACGATCAGCACCCCGACCAGACCGATCACGACGCCCCGCGCATTGCCGCCGAGCCGCTCGGTTGCGAGCTCACCAAGCCCCTTCCCCGTCGCGAGAGCCGTCCGGTCGCAGATCTCCTGCACCGCAGCCATCAGCGGAAAGGTCAGCAGCGCCGTCCACAAGAACCCGAAGCCGAAGCTCGCGCCGGCCTGCGCGTAGGTCGCGATCCCGGACGGATCATCATCAGAAGCACCCGTCACCAACCCCGGGCCGAGCGCACGCAGATAGCCCCGCATCCAGCCGGGGCTCGCCGCCTGCGTCGTATCAACACGCGTCCGCTCACGCCGGCCCCGCCAGCCCCTGGACCCAGTATCAGCCACCCGCGGCCCCTACCAGCACAAGCCTCGGGAACCTCACGGCGTCTCAAACCAACGATCGAGGCGAGCCCCTTCGCAACGATTCCACGACAGATAACCGATTCTAAAGCCACCACCAGAGGACACCACGACCGCGGTGGCGCAGCCGCCCGCGAGCCGTGCGGCTCGGCA
>Ga0302326_10022467_pt1 | contig 12895 bp, 8 predicted proteins | sample Palsa_T0_3_FD_202264 | JGI IMG/M metagenome (GOLD analysis project Ga0302326, IMG submission 202264) | Peat permafrost microbial communities from Stordalen Mire near Abisko, Sweden - Palsa_T0_3 | ecosystem: Environmental > Terrestrial > Soil > Palsa > Peat permafrost | place: Sweden: Abisko... | reverse complement strand
CCTGCAGGAGCGCAGCTGCGGCGTCGTGGTAGTAACAGGAGATTCCCAGGATATTCATGTCAGCCTTGGCGCCGGGCCTCTTCAAGGGTATTGGGGATGGGGGGATGGTCAAACCACTTCTCAGGGCGCTTCTTCATGTGCATCGAGTCGGCGAAGGTGCGCACGACCAGGCCGAAGGGCAGGATCAGCACCGAATAAATCACCGTCAGCAGAACGCGAGCCTGGAAGTTGCCGATCGCGTGCCCAATCTTCTTCCAGCGCCCCGATATCTTCGCCCTCAACGCAGCAGGCAAGCAAAACCAGATCAGAACAGCGAGACCGACGACGGCCAAGACGGTCCGCCAATGTAACTTTATGAAATGAAGCAACATCGTGCGTTTTCCCCTAGAAGAACGAGTAGATAAACGGCGCAATGGCGGAGCTCTGTGCCAAAATCAGCAGCACCGCAAAGACCGCCAGAGTAATGAGGATAGGTGTCAACCACCAGCGTTTGTTGCTCCAAAAGAAAGAAAACAGTTGCCCAGCCGTGCTGAAACGCTGACCCGTGGTCCTGAAGATCCCCATATCCCTCTCCCCGAAGTCAAAGCAGCCCTCGCAGACCAAAGGGGTCTGAGGCAATGCGAAAGACCGTGCCTGATTTTACCCTACATTGTAGTGGATTCACCAAGCCCGAACCGCAAAGCCCGTGTCCGATGTTGCAACTTTGGGACACTCCCAAATGCACCCTTTCCTCCGCACTTGCCACCTGCCCTATAATGAACCGTTCGTCCCTCCGTCCTCATCGTGCTAGTAAGGGGTATTGATGGCCACAACTGAATTTGCCGTACAGGGCGCTGAGCAAGGCGCCGTGCGTGAGCCTGTGGTTAACGACTTCAGCATCCAGGTTGCTACAGTAAACGGATCGGGCTCGCAGAGCGCGAACACCTTCTGCCGCCTGCGGATGTTCAACAGGAGTGAGGCCCCGACTTAAGGTTGAGAAGCCCAGGCAAACCCTTCGAGGCAATTCGAGGCAAGATCCAAATGAGGTCCAGCAATGCATGGCAACATGACAACCTTCTACAGACTTTGTATAGCGGACGGTGTGGAGAGGACAATGCGCTACATTTCGACTATGCGTTGGCCCAAGCTCGTGCAGATGTTTTCTTCTCATTACTTTTTGGTGGCCGTATCGTGTGCTCGGCAGGAGCGTTCTTCGATTCAGCGATAGCGATAAGAGTATTCGGTGAGTTGTTCTCGCAGGCTAACTTCAAGACCCTGAGCGAAGAGTACGAATGGTATCCCCTCTGTCTGAACACTGACAACCCAGCGCCGTGGAGAGTGAAGGATTATCTGATTAGCCGGTGGTTGAACCCCGAACAGACCTTCGGTCTCTTCCGAGAGCGCGAGAAGGGATTTGAGGCGGAGTGGAGTGGCAGGATACTGGAGATGAGGAGAGCCGCCGCGGATTGCGTAAGAGATGACCAATATGATCGCTTGAGAAATGTGTACCGGCCTTTCCTCGTCCCATATGAAGTTCCTCGCTATGATTACGTGCGCAGTCTCAACGACAAGCGGCCTGACGTATCTGCTGCACAGTGTACCCAGCCGCCAGGATCCGTATTGATCCAGCCAATCTTGACCGAAGATTTCGCTTCGTGGCTGCGATCGATTGTGGAATATCTTACGAACCGCGACTGCTTTTACAGTATGGACTCTGGGGACTATGAGAATACTCTTACCAAGTTCTCACCGCTGTCCGCCATAAAGAGCCGCACCCGAGAACTTCCACGCGAGCGAGTTGGCGATTATGACCTCTTCGAACTGCAGGAAATGAATCATGAGTTCGAGAACACCGTTGGAAACAACCCGATGATGGGCGCGTTTCATCAGAAAGGGCCTGGCATTTATGGACACTATTACGCGTTAATCAATAATTGGATAGAAGCCGAGTGGCATGCCACAAGACACGCTGCATACCGTTCCAGGGTCTGCCTGTTTTCCTCCAACTGGGAAGAACGTGAGGTTTTCGACTTTGATGCGGAATCGAAGATCCACTACTTGCTGAACGCGCACATCGATGATTCCTTGCGCCTTTCGCAGGAAAAATTCGGCGAACTGGATTGGAGCCTTCTGCTCGGCTTGGTTTCAGACCAGCGCTGGCGATCACTGATTTGGGATGTCAGGGATGCCAAGACTTCCGATGCAATTGTTAAAGGCTGCGACCAAATGTTGGATATGCTGGCTGGTCGGATCACGGATTTCAGTTTTCAGGCGGACAAAGGGTGTTTGTCGATTATGGCGAAGTCAGTCGCAAACGTTCTCGGCCGCGCCAGCGCCGCTCTCTGCACATCCCATTTTCAAGCCGATTTAAGCGTTCTCATGGGCCCGCGGCACGCGCACATCTCGTCGAGCTTAACGGAGCAAGTCGCAGCGCTGAGCGTGGCCAGGCCAATCGAGCGGTTCATTGTGAGCGGCACGAAATGGCTATACAGGCCATACATTGGCCGAGAATTGCGGACTGTCGTGTCGCCCCCAATTTACTTAGGAAATGCCCACCTCTTGCCAACTGCCCTATAATGAACCGTTCGTCCCTCCGTCCTCATCGAGTTAGTAAGGGGTATTGATGGCCACAACTGAACTTGCCGTACAGGGCGCTGAGCAAGGCGCCGTGCGTGAGCCTGTCGTTAACGACTTCAGCATCCAGGTTGCAACTGTAAACGGATCGGGCTCGCAGAGCGCGAACACCGTTTTGCTGCGCACCATCTTCCAGATGGGCGTGCCTGTCTCCGGCAAGAACATGTTCCCGTCGAACATTGCCGGACTGCCGACCTGGTACACCATTCGCGCCAGCAAGAAGGGTTACATCGCGCGCAAGAAGGAAATCGACTTCCTGGTGGCGATGAACTCGGAGACCGCGCGCGAAGACGTGATGTCGCTGGCGCCAGGCGCGGTCGCACTCTATGACGAGCCGCTGAAGTTGAACGAGCTGCGCTCCGATCTCATCTTCTACGCCGTGCCCTACGACAAGATCACCGCCGCGGCCTGTCCCGAGTCGAAACTGCGCAAGCTGGTCAAGAACATGGTGTATGTCGGAGTGGTGGCGCGGCTGCTCAACCTCGACATGACCGAAGTCGAGAAGGCCCTGCGCAAGCAGTTCGCGAAGAAGGTCAAGGCCGCCGAACTCAACTGGGGCGCGGCAAAGGCCGGCTACGATTACGTTGCGGCTTCGCTCACAAAGGCCGACCCGTTCACCGTCAAGCGCATGAACAAGACCAGCGGCATGATCATCATCGACGGCAATTCGGCGGCGGCCATTGGCTCCATGTTTGCCGGCGTCACGGTTGTAACGTGGTACCCGATCACGCCTTCGTCGTCGCTCGTCGAGAGCCTCATCGAATACATGAAGGAATATCGCATTGGCGCTGATGGTAAAGCTACTTTTGCCATTGTTCAAGCCGAGGATGAACTCGCCGCCGTCGGCATGGTTCTGGGCGCAGGATGGGCGGGAGCTCGCTCCATGACAGCCACTGCCGGTCCGGGCATTTCCCTGATGGCGGAGTTTGCCGGACTGGGATACTACGTCGAGATTCCCGGAGTGATTTGGGACATCCAGCGCGTAGGTCCGTCAACCGGCTTGCCGACGCGCACGTCCCAAGGCGACATCTCCTTCGTCGCCAGACTCTCGCACGGCGACACCCAACATCCCATGCTGATTCCCAGCGATCCGAGTGAGTGCTTCAGCATGGCCAGCGAGGCCTTCGATCTGGCCGAGCAACTCCAAACCCCGGTGTTTGTCATGTCGGACCTCGATCTCGGCATGAACAACTGGATGTCGGAGCCATTCCACTATCCCGAGAAGCCGCAGAATCGCGGCAAAGTGCTTACCGCGGAAGACCTCGATCGCTTGGGTGGCTTCGCGCGCTACAAGGACGTGGACGGCGATGCCGTGGGCTATCGCACGCTGCCGGGAACCAACCACCCAGGCGCGGCGTGGTTCGCGCGCGGCAGCGGTCACAACGACAAGTCGCAATACAGCGAGCGTCCCGACGACTACGCCAACAACATGGACCGCCTGGCGAAGAAGTTCGAGACCGCGCGCACGCTTGTTCCCCGCCCGGAGATCGTGCGTAACGAAGGCAACGAGGTCGGAATCATCGCCTACGGAACTTCGCATCACGCGCTGGTGGAGACACTCGATCAGCTGCAAGCGGAGTACGGCGTGAAGGCCGACTACTTGCGGCTGCGCGCTTATCCGTTTACGCGCGAGACCCACGAGTTCATCGCCGGGCACAAGCGCGTCTACATCGTCGACCAGAACCGCGATGCGCAGATGCTGGAGCTGCTGAAGCTCGACATCGCCATCCCGGACATCATCAAGCTGCGCAGCGTCCGCCATTACAACGGCCTACCGATTGATGCGCGCTCCGTCACCGACGAAATCATTTCCCAGGAGGGCAAGTAAATGGCAGCCACAGCTACACCGCCGCCCCCAGCCAAAACAAATCGCATCGGGCTCACCGTGCTCGACTATCGCGGAGGCAAGACCACCCTCTGCGCCGGCTGCGGTCATAATGCCATCTCCGAGCGCATCATCGACGCGTTCTACGAGATGGGCATCGCGCCCGAGCGCGTTATCAAGATGTCCGGCATCGGCTGCTCGTCGAAGAGTCCGGCGTATTTCATGGGCCGCTCGCACAGCTTCAACTCGGTCCACGGACGCATGCCGTCAGTCACGACCGGTGCCGTGCTGGCGAATTCGAAGATCATTGCCCTGGGCGTCAGCGGCGACGGCGACACCGCTTCGATAGGCATCGGCCAATTCATACACCTGATGCGCCGCAATCTGCCGATGATCTACATCATTGAAGACAACGGTGTGTACGGGCTGACCAAGGGACAGTTTTCCGCGACCGCCGATCTCGGCTCGAAGCTGAAGACCGGCGTCATCAACGACCTGCCGCCGATCGATACCTGCGCGCTGGCGATCATGCTAGGCGCGACCTTCGTTGGGCGTTCATTCTCCGGCGACAAGAGACAGCTGCACACCATGTTGAAGGCGGCGCTATCGCACCGCGGCTCCGTGATGCTCGACGTGATCTCGCCTTGCACCACGTTCAACGATCATGAAGGTTCGACCAAGTCGTACAAGTTCGTGAAGGACCACGAAGAGCCACTGCACGACGTGGACTTCGTGCCCCACTTCCATGACATTGCGGTGGATTATGACGAGGGATCGAGTCTCAACGTCATGATGCACGACGGCTCGTCGTTGCGCCTGCGCAAGCTGGAGCACGATTACGATCCCACCAACAAGGTGGAGGCGGTAAAGCGCCTGATCCAGTCGCACGATGCCGAGGAGGTGCTCACCGGCGTGCTGTATGTGAACACCACCGCGCCCAACTTCATCGACATGATCAACATGACGGATGAGCCGCTGGCGACACTGCCGGAGAGCGTCACCCGGCCTTCGCGACAGGCGCTGGAGGAATGCATGGAGGAACTGCGATAGTTGTCATCCTGAGCGATAGCCTCCTTCGATTGTCATCCTGCGCGGAGGCGGCGCTGGTTTTGGGCCGCCGGAGTCGAAGGATCCCTATTAACGTAGGGACGGCACAATTTGCCCAACCCGCTTGTCCCCTGTAATCTAAATTCGCAGCCTAGGTTATGGAGGACTTTTTTTGGAACCCGGTGCGGTGGAGTCGTCTCAGACTAACCCCCTCCCTGAACAGCAGAATCCGCAGACGCGTGAACAACGCGCTCTTCTACTTTTATTCTCCGTTGTTCTTTGCCTGGTCCTTTTCCTGGTCCTCGACGCCGCCTACAGCGCGGTCGTCGTGCGGCGCGCTCCGGCCATTACCGCGCAGGGCACCTGTTTTAAGTCTGATCCCATACGCCATCATTCGCTACAGGCGGATTGCACCTGCGTCCGGCACTGGGGCAAGAACTCATATCCGTTTGCGACCAACAATCTGGGATTTCGTGACCAGACCGTCCGCCAGGTTCCGCTTACGACCGGCCAGCCAAGGATTTTGCTGCTGGGCGATTCCTTTACCGAGGGCATGAGCGCCTGGCCTGACACGTACGTTGGACAGATCGCAGCGAAGTTCCCGCAGTACGAATTCCTCAACGGCGGAATTGAGAGCTACGCTCCGTCCAACTACTTGAACGTCACGCGCCAGCTGATCGACAAGGGCGTGAAGTTCGACGAGGTCATCGTGTTCATCGACATGTCGGACGCCCAGGACGAAGCCGCGTTTTATCAGGACAAGAATCCGTCGGGCGCAGTCGATGGTCCAGCGCAAATCGTTCACAACGACAGCTGGTATGCCAGCCTGCGGTCGTTTATCAGCGAGCATCTTCTGATCACGAACAGCATCTTCGACCGGTTGGAGCGGTTGGCGGTCAAGCACGGCTTCTACTACCTCAACGTGGGACATGGGCAGTTGTTCGATCTGCCGCGGTCGGCATGGACCTATCGCGCCGTCTCCGACACCGAGCCTTACGAGATTGGCTATGCGCCGCTTGGCCTGGAAGCAGGCCTCCGCAAAGAAGAGCAAAAGATGACAACGCTGTGGACAGAACTGCAACAGCGTGGCATCCCGATCAGCGTGGTGGTTTATCCCTGGCCGGCGCAAGTTGCGCATGACACTGCGGAGTCACGGCAGGTAACCATGTGGCGCGATTGGTGCGCCGGCAAATGCAAGCGCTTCATCTCAGTGTTTCCCGACTTTATTGCCGTCAAGAATGCGTGTCCGTCGGGCCAGCCCGGCTGCTGGTACCTGAAAGACTTCATCTTTGGCGACGAACATTACTCTCGCGCAGGTAACGCTCTGGTGGCTGACACGGTGGCGGGCAGCCTGGAAGAGAACCCTCCGACGAAAGTTCAATGAACGCCCCCTATGGGGCCACTCCTTATTCAATACTTCTATGTCTATAGATACATCGAACCAGAATGCCCATTACGGGGCCTGGGAGGGCCCTAGAATCGACGAGAGGGTGGTCGGAGGCACCCCGGGGCCGCCTGGAACGCTGAAGCCCGCCAGAACGTCTCTAAACGCCAAGCCCGGCGTTTTCCCGATTTGGAACCGGCTGCCGGGCTCAACTTGAATATGCAGCCTACCGCTGAGGTAAATTCCGATGAGTTACCTCCGTGGCTAAAGCCAGCTTAATTTGATCGGCTCTCATGCACGACTGAAGATCGGCGACGCTTGGACGCTCGCGGCCTACGCGCCTTTCACGTCGAAGTATTGCGCCATCTTGCGGAACTTGTTGTAACGCGCGTTCAGCAGCTCAGCCGTCGGCAACTTCTCCAGCTGGGACAGGTGCTTGTCCAGAACGTCGGCCACTGCATTCGCCGCTGCGTCATAGTCATGTTGGGCTCCGCCGGGCGGCTCGGGGATGACTTCGTCGCAGATACCCAACTCCAGGTTGTCTTCTGCCGTGATGCGCAGGGCCGCAGCCGCGATATCTTTCTTGCTTGAGTCGCGCCACATGATCGACGCGCAGCCCTCCGGCGAGATCACCGAGTAAATGCTGTTCTCCATCATGAGCACGCGATCGGCGACGGCAATCGCCAGCGCTCCGCCGCTGCCGCCCTCGCCGGTGATCACGGCGATGAACGGAACCTGTAGCCGCGCCATCTCGCGCAAGTTATGCGCTATGGCCTCCGCCTGTCCGCGCTCCTCCGCGCCCAGTCCGGGATACGCGCCCACAACGTCGATGAGCGAGATGACCGGGCGTCCCCACTTCTCGGCGAACTTCATCGCCCGCAGCGCTTTGCGATAGCCTTCGGGATTGGGCTGGCCGAAGTTGCGATAGACGCGCTGCTTGGTGTCGCGACCCTTCTGTGTTCCCAGTACCAGCACTTCCCTGCCGCGAAAGCGAGCCATGCCGCAGACCATGGCGGCGTCGTCGCCAAAAGCGCGGTCGCCGTGGATCTCGCTGAAGTCAGGAAAAATTCGCTCGATGTAATCCAGCGGATAGGGACGATTCGGATGCCGCGCCAGCTCGGTGCGCTCCCAGGGCGTCAGTTGTCCAGACATCTGGCGCCGCAGAGATTCCACCCGCTCGTGCAACCCCTGCAATTGCTTCCGGGCCGCTTGGTTGTCGCCGGCCACGGCTTGCAATTGCTGTATCTGCGCTTCGATCTGTAGCAGTTCTTCTTGCGCTTTTGAGGCAGCTTCCATATTGGGGTCGTTTCGCTTGGTGGCAGCCCAGTACACCGCTTCGGCCGCATACATCCAGAAGTCCAGCGCGGACAACATTCCGGACTGCGCAGGCGTCAGCTGGGTTTCGTCGGGCACCGCGTTACTGGCTGTTGCAGGCCGGGTTCAATCAACAACACGTACGCTGCCGCGTCCACACAACTCTTCCACACGATTGATGAAGGACCGGTCCGGCAACACATTATAGCCTTCCGCCTCCATCACCGCGGTAAAGTCGCCTCTGCGCTCCAGATCGAACAGGACGCGGGCTTCTCCTTTGCGCTCGCGACACAACGCCTGCAGCTCGTCAATGGTGGTGGCCGACGCCGTTTCCAGCGCAACTTTGATGCGCAGATGGGTGGGCAGCTTCGGCTGCGCGTCCTCCAGCGGTGTGATATCGCCGATCATGACCTTGGGATTCGAGCCTTCCTCCACCCGCACGCCGCCCTTTATCAACACCGGGACGGTAAGCTTCAATCTCTCCGCCAGCCGCCGATAGGGTTCCGCGAAGCACAGCACATCCACCGATCCGTTCATGTCTTCCAGCTGCCCCTGCGCGTAAAGGTCGCCCTTCTTCGACTTAGCGACACGGATGCCCTTAAGGATTCCGCCGACCAGGATTTCATCCTTGCCGGTGGACGACTTCAGCTCGCCAATGTCGGTGGTCGAGAGCGCGTGAAAGTCCAGCAACTTTTCCTGATACTTCTCCAGCGGATGGCCTGTGATAAAGAAGCCCAGGATCTCTTTCTCGAAGCCGAGCCGCTGGTGCTCATCCCAGTCGGGAGTGTTGGGCAGCGGCTTCTCGTCGACGCGCGTTTCCTCATCCTGCTGAAAGACCCCGAACAGGCCATGCTGTCCGAGTGCAGCATCCTTCTGCGCCTTCTGCGCGTTGTCCATGGCGCTATCGACGACAGCCATCAGCTGCGCGCGACGGCCCAGCGGATCCATGGCGCCGCTCTTGATCAGCGACTCGACCACCCGCTTATTCAACAGGTGGAGATCGACGTTTTCGCAGAATTGATAGAACGACTTGAAGTTTCCGTTCTTCTGGCGCGCCGCCACAATCGATTCGATGGCGTTGTGGCCGACGTTCTTCACCGCCGCCAGGCCGAAGCGGATCGCCTCGCCGTGCGGCGTGAAATATGCGTCGCTGACGTTGACGTCAGGTGGCTCGACAGGAATGCCCATCTCGCGACACTCGTTGATGTACTTCACCACGTCGTCCGTGCTGCCCGAGACTGAGGTCAGCAGCGCTGCCATGAACTCGACCGGATAGTGCGTCTTGAGATATGCCGTCTGGTAGGCGAGCAGCGCATAGGCAGCCGAGTGCGACTTGTTAAAGCCGTATCCGGCGAACTGCTCCATCAGGTCGAAAATCTTCTCCACCTTCTTTGGCTGAAAGCCGCGCTCAGTAGCGCCGCGCACGAAGCGCTCGCGTTGCTTGGCCATGGCTTCCGGATCCTTCTTGCCCATGGCGCGGCGCAGCAGATCGGCCTCTCCCAGCGAGTAGCCGGCAAGCCGGTTTGCGATCTGCATCACCTGCTCCTGATAGACGATGACGCCAAGCGTCTCCTTCAGGATCGTCTCCAGCTCGGGCAGCTCGTATTCGATCTTCTTGCGGCCCCACTTGCGCTCGATGAAGTCTTCGATCATGCCGCCCTGGATCGGCCCCGGCCGGTAGAGCGCGTTCAGGGCTGTGAGGTCTTCGACGGCGGTGGGCTTGTAGCGCCGCAGCACATCTCTCATGCCGTGCGATTCAAATTGAAAGACGCCCGATGTCAACCCCGTGTGGAAAACTTTTTCATAGGTCACCTGATCGTCGAGCGCGAGCGTCTGCAAGTCGAGTTGCTCGCCGCGCGTCTGTTGGATAAGCCGCAGCGCGGCATCGATGATGGTGAGCGTGGTGAGCCCGAGGAAGTCCATCTTCAGCAGGCCCAGCTTCTCCACCGCTTTCATGTCGTAGGCGGTAACGATTTCGTCGTTCTTGGTGCGATGCAGCGGGACCAGCTCCGTCAGCGGCTGCGGCGCAATCACCACGCCCGCCGCATGCACGCCTGCATTGCGTACCAGGCCTTCCAGCTTCTTGGCAGTGTCGATCAGCTCTTTGGTCTGCGGCTCGGTTTCGTAGGCGGTAGCCAGCGGCGGCGAATCCTTCAACGCCTGGCTGAGCGTGATGTTCAGCGTCGTCGGAATCATCTTGCCGATGCGCTCAACTTCCGCGTACGGAATATCCATCGCGCGGCCGGAATCCTTGATCGCGGCCTTCGCTGCCATCGTGCCGAAGGTAATGATCTGAGCCACCTGGTCGCGCCCGTACTTCTGTGTGACGTATTCGATGACCTCGCCGCGCCGGTTCATGCAGAAGTCGATATCGATGTCGGGAAGGCTGATGCGCTCGGGATTGAGGAAGCGCTCGAACAGCAACTCGTTTTCCAGGGGATCAATGTCGGTGATGCTGAGCGCATATGCAACCAGTGACCCTGCGGCAGACCCGCGGCCCGGCCCAACCGGAATGTTGCGCTCCTTGGCATAGCGAATGAAGTCCCAGACGATGAGAAAGTATCCTGCAAACTGCATCTGGCGGATCATCTCGATCTCGCGCGACAGACGCTGCTCGTAGTCCTCGAGCGAGTGTTTCAGCCGGCCCATGGTCTGGAGCTCACGCAGGATGTTCAGGCGCTTGCCAAAGCCCTCGCGGGTGACATGCTCGAAGTAGTCGGGAAGCGAGTAGCCCGCAGGCACGTCGAATTTTGGGAACGGGTCGTGGACCTTTTCCAGCCGCACGTTGCAGCGCTCGGCAATCTCCAGCGTGCGGGCCAGCACGCGCTCATATCCCGAGAACACCTTGGCCATCTCGGCCGCGCTCTTGACAAAGAACTGGTTGCCGTGGAACTTCAGGCGGTTAGTGTCATGAATCGACTTGCCTGTCTGGATGCAGACCATCACGTCCTGGGCATGCGAATCGTCCTCGCAGAGATAGTGGCTGTCGTTGGTGGCGACCAGCGGCAGATCGAGTTCCTGCTCCAGCTTCAGCAGGTCAGCCTGAATTCGCTGTTCGTCGGGGACGCCCTGGTCCTGAATTTCGAGATAGAAATTGCCCTTCCCGAAAATGTCCGTGTAGGTTACGGCGGCTTCGCGTGCAGCGTGGTACTTGCCTTCCGTGAGGTTCTCGGCAACTTCCCCCTTCAGGCACGCGGACAAGCCGATCAATCCCTGAGCGTGCTCGGCAAGAAATTTCTTACTGACGCGCGGTTTGTAGTAGAAGCCGTGCAGCGAAGCCTCGGAGACGATCCTGACGAGATTGCGATAGCCCTGGTCGTTTTCGGCCAGCACGATGAGATGGTTGTAGCTGTCGCCCTCCGGTGAGGCGCGATGATCTTCCTTCTTGCAGATGTAGAGCTCGCAACCCAGGATCGGCTTGACGCCCGCTTCTTTGGCGGCGTTGACGAATCTGACCGCGCCGAAAATGTTGCCGTGATCGGTCATGGCGACCGCAGGCATATCGAGTTCCTTGACGCGATTGACCAGGCGCTCGATCTCGCAGGCGCCGTCGAGCATGGAGTAATCGGTGTGAAGATGAAGATGAACGAATTCGGTTTGCGACATTGTTGTTCTTATTTTATGCGTTTCGCTCGATGGCTGCGGCCTGAGGAAGATGTGGAAAAGCGGGGTGGAAACTCCGACTGTGCGGTCCCTGCCGGAACTGGTTCTTCTTAGACCATGTCACCCAGGACTTCGTCCCTTCGACTGCGCTCAGGGCGAGCCCTGGGCTAAACTGAGTCGTCCCGCAGGCGGGACGGTTGCTTCCTGGTGCGGTCGGTCAGGCGAAAGCCAAATCCTTCCTATGAGCAAGAGTCCTAGTTACATCGCCGCTCACATTCGTCGCGTGCTGCTGGATGGCGCGTCCGCGCCACACACGGAAGGAGTGCAGCGTTTCTTCAAACATGAAATCAAGTCGCGCGGCTGGCATACGCACGAGTTGCGCAAGGTCGCGGTGCGATTTCGGCGGACGATTCTTGCGGAACACGATATCCCGTATCTGGTGCAGGTCGCTGATCAACTCTTCCGCGGCGAGGTCCTCGAAGAAAAGGTCTTCGCTGTTGTTATGCTGCAGGGGATTGTCAGCGATTTCGGCAAGCCGGAGTTTAAGCTGTTCGAGAGCTGGCTGGACCGCATCAGCTCCTGGGCCGACCATGATGGGCTGGTGCATTACCTGATCGGGCCGATGATTGCGGCCGATACCGCGTTGTTGTCGCGGCCGCCGCGCTGGGCAAAATCAAAGAAGCGTTGGCATCAGCGCGCCGCCGCCGTCAGCCTGATCCATAGCACGCGTCAGCATAAGAACTTCGACCACATTCAGCGCATCACCGCGATGCTGCTGGCCAGCGATGACGACATGGTGCAGAAGGGGCTGGGCTGGCTGCTGCGCGAGGCGGCGAAAGCCAATCCGAAGCAGACGGTTAAGTACCTGATGACGGTCCGCGATCGCACCCCGCGATTGGTGCTGCGCACGGCTTGCGAGACGCTCCCGGCGGCAACGCGGGAGCGGGTGCTGGGCAAGAAAGCGAAGTTAGCGACGCCCGGCGTTTGATTCACCACGGGGGAAACGGAAAAGACTAGCGCGAATTCCAGCTTTGTGTCAGGGCACGACTTCAGTCGTGCCGACCTCGGGGAGCAGAAAACCAGGGCTGCGGCTCCTGCGCGTGCCGCGC
>Ga0302326_10022460_pt1 | contig 12897 bp, 10 predicted proteins | sample Palsa_T0_3_FD_202264 | JGI IMG/M metagenome (GOLD analysis project Ga0302326, IMG submission 202264) | Peat permafrost microbial communities from Stordalen Mire near Abisko, Sweden - Palsa_T0_3 | ecosystem: Environmental > Terrestrial > Soil > Palsa > Peat permafrost | place: Sweden: Abisko... | reverse complement strand
GCTTTTCCGGCTCACCCGCCGCGAGCGTCGCTGCGCGAGGGCTGTTCGGAGCTGATTTCAGCGCGGTGACCGTTGCGGCAGTGTGCAGCGCAGTCGGACCCGAAGTCGTCATGACGTCATCGACGGTGATGAGTCCGCCGCGACCGCTGCCCGACACGCGCGCCAGATCTACTCCCAGACGCTTGGCGAGCGCGCGAACGGCCGGGGCCGCCCGTACCCGCTCCCGCTGCGCGCTGCGGTCGCCGCCGGCCACGGCGGTTTCAATAAATTCCTCTTCGTTCGTCGACGGCATGCTGCCGACGACGGTACCGGAGTCATCCGCCGGCGGCCGTTCGGCCGTCTTTGCCGCTGCTGCATGCACGGCCGGCGCAGAAGCGGCGGCAACGTCGAATTCCACGAGCGGCGCGCCGGTCGCAATCATATCGCCCGGGTTGCCATGCAGGACGCGGATCACGCCCGAGTAGGGCGACGGCACCTCGACCACGGCCTTCGCGGTTTCAACCGCCACCATAGGCTGGTCTACCTTGACCTGATCGCCGGTTTTGACGTGCCAGCGCACGATTTCGGCCTCGGCCAGTCCTTCGCCCAAATCCGGAAGATTGAATGTTGTCATACGCCCTCCGTGCAAGTGCGCAAAGGAAGTTATTCGGTCAGCGTATCGCGCACCGCATCAACAATGCGCGCGACGCTTGGAATGTAGTCGTACTCGAGGCGGAACAACGGCATCGGCGTGTCGTAGCCGGTGACGCGCTTAATGGGTGCCTGCAAGTCATAGAGCCCGTGCTCGGCTACGGTCGCGGCAATTTCGGCGCCGATGCCGCAGTTGCGCGCGGCCTCGTGAACGATGATGAGCCGACCGGTCTTCGCGACAGACTCCAGGATGGTGTCATGGTCGATCGGCGAGAGGGTCGCAAGATCGATTACCTCGCAGGACACTCCATCCTTTTGCAGCTGGTCCGCGGCCCGCAGGGTTTCGAATGTCATCGCTCCCCAGGTGACGATAGTCGCATCGTTGCCCTCGCGCAGGCGATAGCACACGTCGAGCGGCAGCGCCTGGCCGTCGTCCGCGATCTCCTGGCGCACCAGCCGATAGAGGCGTACGGGCTCGAGGAACATGACCGGGTCGGGCTCACGAATCGAGGCCAGCAGCAGCCCGTAGGCGCGCGCGGGCGAGGAGGGGCACACCACGCGCAGGCCCGGGTGATGCGCCAGCAGCGCCTCCAGGCTCTCCGAATGGTGTTCCGGTGCGTGAATGCCGCCGCCGTGCGGCATGCGCATGACGAGCGGCAAAGTGATGCGCCCGCGGGTGCGGTGGCGCATGCGCGCCATGTGGTTTGCGATCTGATCCATCGCCGGGTAGATGAAACCCATGAACTGAATTTCGGCGACGGGGCGCAGCCCTTGGGCCGCAAGACCGATCGACATGCCGGCGATCATCCCTTCCGCGAGCGGCGTGTCCTGCACGCGTTCCTTGCCGAACTTTTCCTGCAGGCCGGCGGTGGCGCGAAATACCCCGCCATTGATGCCGATGTCCTCTCCGAGGACGATGACGGTCGGGTCGTGCGCCATCTCCCACGCATGCGCGCGGTTGATGGCTTCGATCATCGTCACTTTTGCCATGGCTGATTACGAAGGGGGTCAGTGGCCGCTGGCGGCAGCATAGTGGCGTGCCGCCTCGCGCTGCTCGCGCGTGCTCTTTGGCAGTCGTGCGAACAGAAAATCGAACATGGCATCGGTCGACTGCTTCGGCGTGTGCAGGTATTCCTCCACGGCCGCATCGACCAGCCCAACGCACTCGGCCTTCAAGGCCTCCTCACGCCCGTCATCCCAAGCGTGCGTGCTGCGCAGATAGGCGCGGAAGCGCAATAGCGGCTCGCTGCGCCACGCATCTTTTACCTCGTGTTCCTTGCGGTAGCGCGTCGCATCGTCGGCCGTGGTGTGATCGCTCAGGCGGTAGGTCACCGCCTCGATGACGGTCGGGCCCGCGCCGCGGCGCGCGGCGGCGATCGCTTCAGCCACGGTATGGCGCACGGCGATGATGTCGTTGCCATCGACCTGCACTCCGGGAATGCCGGCGGCGATCGCCTTCTGCGCGAGCGTCGCGGCGGCGGTCTGGCTTTCGATCGGCACTGAGATTGCCCATTTGTTGTTGACGATGACGAAGATGACGGGCAGCGCGCGTGCGCCAGCGAGATTCATCGCTTCATAGAACGCGCCCTGGGAGGTGCCGCCGTCGCCGATGAAGGCGAGCGCACAGCGGCTTTCACCGCGGATTTTCATGGCCATGGCCGCGCCGGCCGCGTGCAGCATCTGCGAACCGATCGGCACGTTCCACGCAAAGTCGTGGCGAGCCACCTTGTAGTCATTGCCGCGCTCGTCCCCGCCCCAGTAGAGCAGCACGTCCGTCATCGTGACACCGCGCCAGAACTGTGCACCGTACTCGCGATAAACCGGTACGAGCACGTCGTCGGCGCGCATCGCCGCCGCAGCACCCACGTGGGTCGCCTCGTGGCCCAAACAGGAGGCATAGGTCCCGAGCTTCCCGGTACGCTGCAGGTTGATCGCCTTGGTGTCGAAGGTGCGCACCAGGGTCATCAGGCGGTACATCTTCACCAGCTCGGCCGCATCCTGCGTAAATGGCGGCAGCGTCCCGACGGACTTCCCATCCGCGTCGAGAAAGTGGCAATACTTGACCTCGAATTCGGCAATCGTCTTCAAAGCGACCCCCCGGCAGCGGCGCGGAATTATACATGAGCGCGCCCTAGCGCTTGGCCAGGGGTCCGATCTGCACCGCCCGGCCCAGCAAGATGTCCAGGGCGCGATCCAGCGCGACACGCTCCGCGCGCGCGAGCGGCCGCAGCAACGAGCGCTCGTAGGCGAGCGCGAACGGGGCGACCTCGGCGTGCACATGGCGTCCGGCCGCCGTGAGCCGCAGCACGGAGCGGCGCCGGTCAGCGCGAGCCATGCGCCGCTCGAGGCGCGCGCTCTGTAGCAGGGAACTTACGGCGCGGCTTACCGCAACCTTGTCCATGGCGGTGCGCTGGGCGACCTCCGCGGCGGAAAGATCCGCAGAGTTTGCGAGCACCGCCAGCACGCGCCATTCGGGAATCGAGAGACCGAAGCGCTCGCGATACGTCCCGGCGATGGCGTTGCTGACAAGATTCGTCAGTACCGAGAGCCGATACGGCAGAAAGTCTTCAAGCAGGAGCAGCGGCTTTGGCATGGCGCAGGGTCGTTGCAGGCGGGCCAAGCGTATGATAGTTGCAATTGTAACCAAATAACGCCGCGGAGATCCGCCATGCCCGAGCTGTTCGATAATCCGATGGGAACCGATGGCTTCGAGTTCGTCGAGTACGCCGCTCCCGATCCGCAGGCACTACGAACGCTCTTCGAGCGCCTCGGATTTCCGGTCGTCGCGCGCCACCGCTCGAAGAACGTGACGCGCCATGCGCAGGGCGACATTAACTTCATCATCAATGCTGAAGAGTCGTCGTTCGCGCAGGCCTTCGCGCGCGCACACGGACCTTGCGCCTGTGCCATGGCCTTCCGGGTGCGCGATGCGGCGTTCGCCTATCGCCGTGCGCTCGAACTGGGCGCGCGTCCGGGCCCGCAGAGCGCGGGTCCCATGGAACTCAACATCCCATGCATCGAAGGCATCGGCGGGTCGCTCATCTACCTCGTGGACCGCTACGGCGAGCAGTCAATTTACGATGTGGATTTTCGCGCGGTCGGCGCCCATGCCGACGCGGAGGCGACTGGGCTTGCGTGCATTGACCACCTGACTCACAACGTGATGCGCGGGCGCATGGACTACTGGACCGGCTTTTACGAGCGGCTCTTCAATTTCCGCGAGATTCGCTATTTCGACATCGAGGGCAAGAAGACCGGCCTGTTCTCGCGCGCACTCACGAGCCCGTGCGGCCGCATTCGCATTCCCATCAACGAGTCGCAGGATGACAAGAGCCAGATCGAGGAGTATCTAAAGGCCTACCAAGGCGAAGGCATCCAGCATATCGCTCTGGCGACGAGCGACATCTACCGCACGGTCGACGTACTCACCCGCCAGGGCGTGGATTTCCAGGACACGCCGGATACCTACTACGAGAACGTCAACGAACGCGTGCCCGGGCACGGCGAGAAGATCGACGAGCTCGCGCAACGACGGATCCTGATCGACGGCAACCCGGGCAAGGGCGAGGGCGTGCTGCTGCAGATCTTCACGCAGAACGTGATCGGTCCGATCTTCTTCGAGATTATCCAGAGAAAGGGCAACGAAGGCTTCGGCGAGGGCAACTTTCGCGCGCTCTTCGAGTCCATCGAACTCGATCAGATGCGCCGCGGAGTCGTCTAGGGGCGGTGCTCGCGTGCCAAATAGGAGCTCGTCTGCATTTCAACGAGGCGGCTTGCAGCGCGCGCGAATTCGCGACGGAGGCGCTCGCCGCAGTACAGTTCGGCTGGTTGCGTAGCCGCGCTCACGATGAGTTTGACGCCGTGGTCGTAGAGCTCGTCGACGAGCGCGATGAAGCGGCGCGCCTCATCGTCGTGGTCCACGCCAAATTGCGGTACGTCGCTTACGAACACGGCCTGATAGGCGCGCGCGATCTCGATATAGTCGTTCTGGCTCCGCGGGCCCGCACATAGCGCAGCAAAATCAAACCAGATCGCGGTGCCCGACTCGCGCACGACTGCGATAGGCCGGCCTTCTATCTGCACGTTGCCCGTGTGCGACGCGCCATCCGGGGAAAATCTCTCAAAGAGCGCAGCCAGCTGCCGGGTCGCGGGCGCAGCGCTCGTAAAATAGATGCCCGCGGAGCTGAGATCGTGCAGCCGATAGTCCGTGCCGGCATCTATCTCGAGCACGCGGGTGTGCTGCTCGAGAAGCTCGATCGCGGGCAGAAAGCGCTCGCGCTGCAGGCCGTTCGCGTAGAGGCGGCGCGGCGGCACGTTCGACGTTACCACGAGCGTCACACCGCGGCGGATTAGTCCCTGCAGGAGTCCCCCGACCAGCATCGCATCCGCGATATCGCTGACGAACAGCTCATCAAGACAAAGCACGTGCGCCGCGCGGGCGAGCCGCTGCGCGATCTCCTCGAGCGGCGCGGCCGTATGCGCGAGATCCTGCAGTTGCCTATGCACGTCGTACATGAAGCGGTGGAAATGCCTGCGCTTGCGCTTGCGAATCGGCAGGCTTTCGAAGAACAGATCCATGAGGAAGGTCTTGCCGCGACCGACTCCGCCCCACAGGTACAGGCCGCACACTGGATCTGGCGCACGCAGATGCGCAAACCAGCGCGCGCTGCCGCCCGATTCGCGTGCGAGCAGCCGGCTGCGCAGATCCTCCAGTGCATCGACCGCCAGCAGTTGCGCGGGGTCGGCGCTAAATCCGCGGCGGGCGAGCTCTTGCGCATAGCGCGCATGCAAGCTCATCAACTGCGCAGCTCGGCGATATCGCGGAAGTACTCGAGCGCCGCCGGATTGGCGAGCGCGTCGCGATTCTGCACGGGGCGCCCGTGGATGATGTTGCGCACGGCAAGTTCGGTAAGCTTGCCGGAGAGCGTGCGCGGCAAGTCGGGGACCGCGATGATCTTGGCTGGCACGTGCCGCGGCGTCGTGCGGCTGCGGATGGTTGCTCGGATCTTCTGCGTGAGCGCTTCGTCTAGCGCGTGACCGCTCTGCAGTCGCACGAAGAGCACGATGCGTACGTCACCCTCCCAGTCCTGGGCGACCGCGAGCGCCTCGGCAATCTCGCTAAGGCATTCCACGGCTGTATAGATCTCGGCTGTTCCGATGCGCACGCCGCCAGGATTCAGGACGGCGTCGGAGCGGCCGTAGATGATGAGACCGTCGTGTTCGGTCAGCGCCGCGTAATCGGCGTGATGCCAAACCCCCGGAAAGCGTTCGAAATAGGCCGCGCGATACTTGCTGCCGTCCGCGTCGCCCCAGAAACCGAGCGGCATGGACGGAAACGGCGCGCTGCACACCAGTTCGCCGCGCTCGCCGAAGAGCGGCCGGCCTGCGGCGTCGTACACCTCGACCCGCATTCCAAGTCCCCGGCACTGAATTTCGCCCCGGTACACCGGTCGCATTGGGCAGCCGAGGGCGAAGCAGGACACGATGTCCGTGCCTCCGGAAATGGAGGAAAGCTGCACGTCGGCCTTCACGTCGCGATAGACAAAGTCGAAGCTCTCGGGCAAGAGCGGCGAACCGGTCGAAAGGATGGTGCGCAGTGCGCTCAGATCGCAGGCGCGCGCCGGTGCGAAACCGCACTTTTCCGCGGAAGCCAGGTACTTTGCACTCGTGCCGAATATGGTCAGGCGCTCTTCGGCGGCCATGCGCCACAGCACCCCCGGGTCCGGATGAAACGGCGAGCCGTCGTAGAGCACGAGGGTCGCGCCCGTGGCAAGCGCACTCAGCAACCAGTTCCACATCATCCAGCCGCAGGTGGTGAAGTAGAAAAGGCGATCCTCGCGCCGCACGTCGGTGTGCAGAAGATGCTCCTTTTGATGCTGCAAGAGCGTACCGCCGGCGCCGTGCACGATGCACTTGGGCGCGCCGGTAGTCCCCGACGAATAAAGAATGTAGAGCGGGTGATTGAAGGGATATTGCAGGAACTCGAGGGGCGCGCCGGCGCTGCCAAATTCCTTCCAATGCTCAACTTTGGCCGTCCCGAAAGGCACGCGCTCGCAGACGGCCTTGGGATTTACGTAGGCGATGACGACGAGCATCTGCACGCTCGGGAGCTTGTGCAGCAGCTCCGTGACCAGGGCGAGCGAGTTGAGCGTCTTGCCGCCGTAGAAGTAGCCGTCGGCCGTAAATAGTACCTTGGGCGCGATCTGCCCAAAGCGATCGACGACCGCTCCTAAGCCAAAGTCCGGCGAGCACGAGGACCAGACGGCGCCTAGGCTGGCGGTAGCCAGCATTGCGATCGCCGTCTCGGGCAGGTTTGGCATAAATGCCGCAACGCAATCGCCCGCGACGACGCCGGCGGCTTGGAGTCCCGCGGCGACGCGCGCCACTTCATCGTACAGCTGCCGATAGGAGAGCTCGGAGCGCGTGCCGCATTCATTGCGGAACACCAGTGCGGGCTGCGCGTCGCGGTAGCGCAAAAGATTTTCGGCGAAGTTCAGGCGCGCGCCCGGAAAGAAACGCGCGCCCGGCATGGCGCGCGGGTTTTGTATGACCGGAGCGCCTTTCTCGAAGCTCGCCCGCACGTCGGCAAAGCGCGCGATCTCGGTCCAAAACTGCTCCGGATTCTCGATGGACCACCGATAAACGTCGCCGTAGTCCGCCATCTGCAGGCTCTGGCGCGCATTCACGCAGGCCATGAAGCGCGCGAGATTCGTGACGGCTGCGCGCCTGGGCGACGGGCTCCAAATCGGACGCATGGCGGGCTATAGCATTTGGTAGTTGGGTCCGGAGCCGCCTTCGGGCGTCGTCCAGGTAATGATTTCGTACGGATCTTTGATGTCGCAAGCCTTGCAATGTACGCAGTTGGCAGCGTTGATTTGCAGGCGCCGGGCACCGTTGCCATCTTCGACCATTTCGTAGACGCCGGCGGGGCAGAAGTTCTGGCAGGGGTTGCCGAATTCGCGCGTGCAGCGCTCGACGCAGATCGAAGTGTCTGCGACGTGCAGGTGCACCGGCTGGTTTTCATCGTGCGTGTTGCCGGCGAAAAATACCGAGGAGACCCGATCACGCGGCGGCAAGGTGCGCGCTCTCCAGTCACGGTCCGGCGAATGAAATTCGTCCAATCGCTCAAGCTTCGACCAGTCGGCTTTATTTTTCAAAGTCCACGGCGAAGCACCCTGCGTTACGTAGGTCTCCCAGGCGCCGTTGAGCAGGCCGAACCAGAGCCCGCGCTTCATGCCGGGCGCGATATTGCGCACCTTGCGCAGCTCGCGGCCGCCGATCGAGGAGCGCCAGTGCGCATCGAAACCCGCGCAGGCGCCAGTTTCAACAAGATGTTGCGCGGCGAGCATGCCGGAGCGGATGGCCTGATGTATCCCCTTGATCTTCGGAAAATTGAGAGTCCCGCCCGCATCGCCCACGAGCAGGGCACCCGGCATTTCCAGAGTCGGCAAGGATTGCCAGCCGCCCGCGACGATCGTGCGCGCGCCGGCCGCGAGAATCTCCCCGCCCTCGAGCAGGGGCTGCACAGTGGGATGGGCCTTGAACTGCTGGAAGGCCTCAAATGGTTTGAAGCGCGGGTCCGCATAATCGAGACCGGCGACGTAGCCTACGTAAACCCGCTCGTTGTCGAGGTGATAGAGGAAACTGCCGCCGTAGGTCTTGTGATCGACCGGCCAGCCAACTGAATGTTGAATGAGACCGGGCTGTACGCGTCCGGCAGGCAATTGCCATAGCTCTTTGAAACCCAAGCCGAAGGTCTGCGGGTCGTGACCAGCGGACAGCTTGAAGCGCTTGATGAGCTCTTTGGAGATCGAGCCGCGGCAGCCTTCCGCGAGGAGCGTGACACCGGCGTGGATCTCAGCACCCGCCGTGTAGTTGGGTCCGCGCGATCCATCCTTAGCAACTCCCATATCGCCGATGCGCACGCCCCGGACGGCGCCGGCAGCATCAAAGACCGGCGCCGCCGCGGCAAACCCGGGAAACACATCCACACCGAGAGCTTCGGCCTGCGCTGCAAGCCAGGGCGTCAGTTGTCCCAACGAGATGATGAAATTGCCCGCATTGTGCATTTGACGCGGGACGAGCGGAAAACGCGTCGCAGCGCTTTTAGTCATGAAGAAAAACTCATCGCGCGCCGCGGGCACCTTCATTCCCGGATACTCACTGCGCCAGTTAGGCAGCAGCGTCTCGAGTGGCCCTGGCTCCAGGACGGCGCCGGAGATCGAATGCGCGCCGACGCTGGCGCCTTTTTCCAGGACACAGACATTCTTGGCGGGCGCGAGCTGCTTCAAATGGATGGCCGCCGCGAGACCCGCGGGTCCCGCGCCCACGATCAGGAAGTCATATTCCATGATGTCGGTCATGGTGCGGGCCTCACTTCGGCTGCATGCGGATCGCGCCATCCAGGCGGATGGTCTCGCCGTTCAACATCGCGATCTCAAAGATCGTCGCGACGAGCCGCGCGAATTCGTCGGGCTTGCCGAGCCGCGGCGGAAAGGGAATCTGCTTGGCGAGCGATGCCTGCTGCTCGGCAGACATCGCCTCGACCATGGGCGTGAGAAAGATACCTGGCGCAATGGTCATGCAGCGGATGCCGAACGCCGCGAATTCGCGCGCGATCGGCAGTGTCATCCCGACGACCGCAGCTTTGGTCGCCGAATACGCGGCCTGCCCGATCTGGCCCTCGAAGGCGGCGACCGAAGAGGTGTGGATCAGCACGCCGCGCTCGCCATCCTCATTCGGCGTGTTCTGCTGCATGAGCGCGGCCGCCGCCTTGTCGCAGAGAAATGTGCCGATGAGATTGATGTGGATGACCTTGGTGAAGAACTCGCCCGCCATCGGTCCGTTGCGGCCGAGCACGCGCGCCGCGCCGATCACGCCGGCGCAATTGACGAGCAGATTGATGCCACCCATGCGCGCGCGCGCGCTTTCCATTGAAGCGATGACCTCGGCTTCGGCAGTGACGTCGCATTTGACGAAGTGCGCGCGCGCGCCGAGCGCGGCGGCCGCCGCGCGGCCCGGTCCCTCCTGCACGTCGAGCAGTGTGACTTGGCCGCCTGCGGCGGCGACGTGGCGCGCCACGGCGTTGCCCAGGCCCGATGCACCACCTGTGACGACGGCGCGCGCCTCAGCGATCTTCATGTATCCCCTCCTACATCCGAAAAATGCCGTAGCTCTCCGGCGCGGGCGCGGGCCCGTGCGCTGTTAGGTGCAACGCGAGGCCCAGCACGCGGCGTGTGTCGAGCGGATCAATGACGCCATCGTCCCATAGGCGGGCCGTTGCATAGTACGGATTGCCCTGGGCTTCGTATTGAGAGCGGGTGTCGGCCATGAAGCGGCGCTCTTCCTCTTCCGGCCAAGGCTCGCCGCGCGCCTGCGCGCCATCACGGCGCACTGTGGCGAGCACCTGTGCGGCCTGCTCGCCCCCCATGACGGATATGCGTGCGTTCGGCCACGTCCACAGAAAACGACCGCCGTAGGCGCGGCCGCACATCGCATAGTTGCCAGCGCCAAATGAGCCGCCGATGAGCACGGTGAGCTTAGGCACCGTCGCGCAGGCGACCGCGGTCACCATCTTTGCCCCGTCCTTGGCAATGCCGGCGTTTTCATACTTGCGGCCGACCATGAAACCGGTGATGTTCTGCAGGAACAGCAGCGGCACGCGCCGCCGGCTGCTCAATTGCACAAAGTGCGCGCCCTTCAGCGCCGACTCCGAGAACAAAATGCCGTTGTTGGCGACGATCCCTACGGGGCATCCCCAGATGCGTGCAAAGCCGCATACGAGTGTCGCGCCGTAGTTTGACTTGAACTCGTGAAACTCCGATGCATCGACCAGGCGTCCGATGATCTCGCGCACATCGTAGGGTTGGCGGTTGTCCTGCGGCAGCACGCCGTAGATCTCTTGCGGATCGAGCACCGGGTCGCGCGACTCGTCGCAGGCGAGCCAAGGCGCGGGCGGCGCCGGCAGGCTTGCGATGATCGAGCGCGCGATCGCGAGCGCGTGCGCATCGTTATCCGCGAGGTGATCAACGACGCCTGAGGTGCGCGCATGTACGTCGCCGCCGCCGAGCGACTCCGCGTCCACCTCTTCGCCGGTCGCCGCCTTCACCAGCGGCGGGCCCGCCAGGAATATCGTGCCCTGGTTGCGCACGATGACCGTCTCGTCGCACATGGCCGGGACGTAGGCGCCGCCCGCCGTGCAGCTGCCCATGACGAGGGCGATCTGCGGGATGGCGCGCGCCGAGAGCTGTGCCTGATTGAAAAAGATCCGCCCGAAGTGATCCCGGTCCGGGAACACCTCATCCTGCAAGGGCAGGAAAGCGCCGCCGGAGTCGACGAGATAGACGCACGGCAGCGCCTGCTCGAGCGCAATGGTCTGCGCGCGCAGATGCTTCTTCACCGTGAGCGGGAAATAGGTGCCACCCTTCACGGTCGCATCGTTGGCGATGATGATGCAGGCGCGCCCGTGAACGTGTCCGATGCCGGCGATCAGCCCCGCGGCCGGCGCATCGGCACCGTACATGCCGTGGGCGGCGAGCGCTGAGAGTTCGAGGAACGGACTTCCCGGATCGAGCAGAGTCTGCACTCGCTCGCGCGGCAGGAGCTTGCCGCGGGCGGTATGCTTGCGGCGCGCTTCCTCGGAGCCACCGCGGCTCGCGCGTTCCACTTCCGTACGCAGAGCGCTCGCCAGCTCCGTCATGCGCGCATAGTTGGCGCGGAAGCGCTCGCTGCCGGGCTCGATCTGCGATGACAGGCACGCCATGAACGGGCTCGCTAGGCGCAGCACTCGAGAGCGATGGCCACGGCTTCACCGCCGCCGATGCACAGCGCGGCGACGCCGCGCTTGCTGCCGCGTCGCACCAGTGCGTGCGCCAGAGTCGTCACAATGCGCGCGCCAGTTGCGCCAATGGGATGTCCGAGCGCGCACGCGCCGCCGTGCACGTTCACACGGGCGTGCGCGATGCCGACGTCGCGCATAGCCGCCATCGTCACCACGGCGAATGCTTCATTGATCTCATAGAGATCGACGTCCTGCGGTTTCCATTGAACTTTGCTGAGCGTCTTGTTGATCGCGCCGATGGGCGCCGTCGTGAACCACTCAGGCTCGGCCGCGTGGCTCGCGTAACGGAGGATGCGTGCGAGAGGCTTGATGCCGCGTGCGTTTGCAGTCGCTTCGCGCATGAGTACCAGCGCGGCAGCGCCGTCGGCGATCGATGAGGAGCTCGCAGCCGTGACGGTGCCGTCCTTGGCGAAGGCGGCCTTCAAAGAGGCGATCTTCGCGATATCGCAGTTGAACGGCGTCTCGTCGCGCGTCACTACGGTTTCGCCCTTGCGGCCCTTGACCGTCACCGGCGTGATCTCGGCGTCAAAAACCTGCGCCTCGATGGCGGCCAGTGAGCGCCGCACGGATTCGGCGGCGAATGCGTCCTGGTCGGCGCGGCTGAACTGATAGCGCTGCGCCGTGCGCTCGCCGAATACGCCCATCAATTCGCCATCAAACGGACTCTGCAACCCGTCGTAGAACATGTGATCGATGACTTCGCCGTTACCCATGCGATAGCCACCGCGCGCCTTGGGCAGCAGATATGGCGAGTTCGTCATGGACTCAAGACCGCCAGCCACGACGACCTCGACATCCCCGGCGCGGATTTGATCGGCGCCCTGCATGATGGCCTTCAGGCCCGAGCCGCACATTTTGTTAACCGTGGTGGAAGGGGTGCCGAAGGGAATGCCGGCACCGAGCGCGGCTTGCCGGGCCGGAGCCTGACCCAAACCGGCCGGCAGCACGCAGCCCATGAGCACTTCCTGAACGTCTGCCGCGGCGATCCCGGAGGCTGCGAGCGCCGCGCGGATGGCTGCGGAGCCGAGCTGCGTCGCGGTCAGCGGCGTGAACACGCCCTGAAATGCGCCGATCGGCGTGCGCTTCGCCGCAACAATGACGACACCGTGCTCCGACATGATTCACCGCGTGAGGAGTAAACGGCGGGAGAGCCGCCCCATGCGCTAATATAGCATCCGGGTTTCCCAGCGCTCGACCGCTTACCCATGAGCATCCCAGCAGTAGAGATTGCGCGCGAACCCGGTGCTCACATCGCACCGTTGCGCTTCGTTTCCGCTGCATCATTGTTCGACGGCCACGACGCCGCCATCAATATGATCCGGCGCCTGCTCCAGGCGCAAGGTGTGGAAGTTGTACACCTGGGGCACAACCGCAGCGTCGCAGATATCGTGCGGGCGGCCATCGACGAGGACGCCGACGGGATCGCG
>Ga0302326_10022458_pt1 | contig 12898 bp, 9 predicted proteins | sample Palsa_T0_3_FD_202264 | JGI IMG/M metagenome (GOLD analysis project Ga0302326, IMG submission 202264) | Peat permafrost microbial communities from Stordalen Mire near Abisko, Sweden - Palsa_T0_3 | ecosystem: Environmental > Terrestrial > Soil > Palsa > Peat permafrost | place: Sweden: Abisko... | reverse complement strand
TGGCCACCGTCACGGGGATGGTCTTCGGCAGCGTCGCTCCCGTTGCCAGATAACCGAACGAGAGAGTAGAGGGTACCGCCGTTACGCCGGCCCCCGCAGCCGTCACGGCGGCGTTGGCGTCCAGCAATCCCGCGCCAGTCTCCTGCACATCCACCTGGTCGCCATCGTCGTCAGCGGTTATGCTTTGCGCCGCCGAATTCACCAGCGCCGATTTGATCTGGGCAGCTGTCAACTTCGGTTGCGCTTGCAGCAACAGGGCTGCGGCGCCAGCTACCAAAGGCGCCGCGAAGCTGGTCCCGTTGGCGGCGATATACCCATCGGTGCTAAAGAGCTCGCCATTGGGATCGTAACTTTGCCCGGCGGTGTACATGCCGTTACCAGTGCTAGAGTACGTTAGTTGCCAAACATCGAAGCCGCCCGGTGCCACCATGTCGGGCTTAATCGAACCGTCAATCGCCGGACCGTAAGAAGAATAGGTGGCCAGCGTGTTCGCCGGAGCAGTGCTCGGTAAGGCTTCCTCCACGCCGCCAGTGTCGATGGTGACTAGAGCCCCCGGGTTTGCGTCGATATAGGTTTTCAGATTCTGCCCGTCGCTTTGCGAAATGAGCACTCCGGGCCCGTATAGATCGCACTGCGAGTTCGTGTTGTTGATGCAGATTGAGCCTCCTTCTCCGTCCGGGAAGGCCGGCGCACCGGACGACGACATATAGAAGATGATCCCGATCGCGCCCGCGGCGGTGGCGTTCTGGGCCTGCGCATCGAAGCTGCAACTGGAGCTCTGCTGGATCAGCGCCCATTCATCGGCCAGCGGGCCCAGGAATGGGTAACCCGCCACCGTACCCGATATCGCGGAACAAGCCTGGCCGGCATCCACCAGTGCGCCCTGGCTGGCGCCGAGGATAGACGGATAAAGATAGGGGAAGCAATTGGTGCACAGCGCGTTGGGCCAATTCACGAAGCCGGAGTCGCTGAGCGCGGCCGCGATGCCCTTGAGGCTGGATGCCGCTCCCGACGCGTTCACCGATACTGAGGGACCGAACACGTGGGAGTTGATGGTCGCGCCCACAGTGATCACGGAAGGCGCGGTGCCCGGCGACGTGATGGTGTTGTAATAGGGAGTGTCGTACGGATCGCTCCCGTTATTTCCCGCCGCCACGGTAATCACCGTGCCATTTTCAGCCGCGGTTTCGAACGCATGAGCCAGGGGATCGCACCACACCTTGGCCGCATTTCCGCACTGCACATCGTCGTTCGCGCCGGCAACAGCTGGAGTTCCCGAGGAATAGTTCACCACGTTCATACCATCGCTGATGGCATCGTCGAGGGCTTTGATGACGACGCTCTCCGGGGTGCCCCCAATGCTCACTCCATCGCTGCCATAGATTTTGTAGCTGCCCAGGAAAGCCTTGGGAGCCATGCCGCTGAAGGCCACCGTGCCGCCGCTGTTCTTCACTCCGGCGGCTACCGCCGCTACCGCCGAACCATGGCCGTCGCGGTCGCGGGCCGAGTAATCGTCGGGTATGGAATTGGCCGCTCCGTTCGAGCCGGCGGCGATCATGGGAACATAGCTGCGCGCCACGATTACTTTGTTATTGGTGTATAAACCGCAGTCGCTGGGAGTTCCGGCCGGTTCCGTACCGCCGATAATTCCGCACTTGGGAAAACCGGAAGGCGCCGAAAATCCGGTATCGACGAACGCCGGATTGGTGTGCACGCTGCCGGCATCGATCCCCGTATCCAGAATGCCGATTTTAATTCCATTGCCGGCATTGGCCTGTCCGCCGATCGCCGATTGCGCCCAGGCCGCGGGCGCATTCACGAGCGCAGTCGCCTTGTTCAGGAGCGGTTTGATGCGCCGTTCCGGCATCACCCCGATCACGCCGGAGACGCCTCGCAGTTCCCCCAGGCGGCTGGCAGGGGCGACCACGAAGATAGCGTTCGCCACCGTGGAAACCGACCCCACAACCTGGATGTTACGGCTGGCGAGATCCTGCTTCACGGCCTGCTGCCGCGATTCTATCTGCTGACGATAGGAAATCGCCGCCGCAGTCTGTAATTGCGCGCGTGTTGCGAACTGCGTGGCTACCGGCTCATCTCCCAGGAATAGAATGTAGCGGTTCGGCGCGTATGACAATCCCCGTCCCTTTGGCGCATCTGTCTGGTGGTCACGCGTATTCGCGGGCCGCTGTCCATGGCGCCTCGCCGGAACTTGTGCTAGTGCCTGTGCGGCGCAGACGATCACTCCGAGTAGAGCGACCGAGAGCGCGCGATTAACCTTGCATTTCGACATAAACATGGTCCGTCTCCAAAGTCTATCAGTTCGCATAAGCGGCAAAAAGACTCACTTACGATTACAAACTCCACACTGCTCAAGCAGTTGCCGCTGTAGTGCGGCGCGTCGGAAAACTCAGCGTTCGGGCGAGCCTGGCTCGCCTGGACAAGCTAAAGCTTATCCCACGTGGCTTGCCTGCCGGGCGGCCACATCCGATATTCTTCAACCGGGCCGCTGCGTGACGCACTGCTAGAAAGCCTCTTTGAAATTATGGTGTGAAGACAGGCAATTCCATCTCCACTTCGAGGCCGGGTTGCGCGTTGCGCGCGCGAATGCCGCCTTTATGGAGTTCGATGGCGCGGCGGGCGATCGAGAGTCCCAGACCGATGCCGCCGCTCGACGTGTCGCGAGATTTTTCCACGCGGTAAAACGCATCGAACAGCCGTGGCAAAGCTTCCTCCGGAACTCCCGGTCCGTGATCGCGCACGTCGACCACCGCCGTGCCGTTGCGGCGATCGAGCCTAATTTCCACCGCAGTCGACGGCGGCGAATAGCGGATGGCGTTGCGTATCACGTTCTCCATGGCGCGGCGCAGCAGCTCCGCATCGCCTTCCACCGTCACCGGTTCGCCGTGACGGTATTCCAGTTGACAGCCGCGCGCCGAAGCTTCGATTACGGAATCGTCCACCAGTTGCTGCACCAGTTCGTCCAGCCGCACGTGGTCGTGCCGCAAAGACCGTGGATCGCCCTCCGCCCGAGTCACCTGCAGCAGCAGATTCAACAGCGCGTTCAGCCGGTCCGATTCTTTCTGGATGCGATTCAATGCCGCGTCCAGATTTTCACCGGAGCGCGCCAGTTCCACCGCGACGCCCAGTCTCGCCAGCGGCGACCGCAGCTCGTGCGATATATCGAGCAATAATCGCCGTTCCGCGGCTAGCAGCGTCTCAATGCGTCCCGCCATGCGGTCGAAGGTATTGGCGAGTTGTCCCAGCTCATCGCGGCGCATGGAATTGACGCGCGCCGTGAAATCTCCGCCCCCGAATCGTTCCACAGCTTTTTGCAGAGCGCGCACAGGGCTCGTGAGATGCAGCGCCAACCAATAACAGAGCGCCACTGCGGCGGCCAGGAAGAACAAATGTTCGGGAGTGAGGAACGAAGGCGCCAGCGAACTGCGCGGCACGATGAAGATGAACCAATAGTGGCCATCGTCGGAACGGCGCGCCAACGTGGAAACTCCCAAGGGTATGAATCGGTAGAGAGTGAAACGCGGCGCGCCCAGGCGTGCGCGGCGCACCAGGTTCGACCGATCCTCGCCCGTGAGAACGTCGCGTCCCTTTTCGTCGGCCAGTATGCCCTGAGCATCGTACGTGCGATGCAGCGTGTCGAGGTACGCTGCCAGCTCCGGCCGTCCGCCGGTCTCATAAGCCGTGCGCGCCTCTTCCAGTTGCAAGCGCATCAGCCGCGACCCCGGCGCCCGTTCGTCGTTATCGTTGGGATTCATGCTGAGCGAGGAAATGAACGCCGAGCCCACCAGCGTGATCAGCATGGTGCATCCGAACCAGGCCAGAATCTTGGCGAACAGCGAATTCATTCCGCGCCGGCATCTTCCGGCGAACTGGCAAACTGGTAGCCCACGCCGCGAATAGTTTTGATGAGTGCGTCGCCGTTTTCCAGCTTCTTGCGTAGATGGCTGATGTGCATGTCGAGAGACCGGTCGAACGGCGTAGCTTTGCGGCTGTAAAAATTCTCCATCAGCGCGTCGCGCGAAAGCACATGCCCGGCCGACCGCATCAACAGTTCGAGAATGTCGAACTCGAACGTGGTCAACTCCACCGGTTTTCCGTTGGAAGACGCCTCGCGAGTGCCGGGATTGAGCGCGATGCCGTTCATTTCGACGCGGCTCGCGGGCGCCGGCGGCCGCGGCGCATAACGCCGCAGAATCGCCCGAATGCGCGCCACCAGTTCTTTCGGATTAAACGGTTTGGGCAGATAATCGTCGGCTCCCAGTTCCAGCCCTACGATGCGGTCGACATCTTCGCCCCGTGCGGTCAGCATCATTACCGGTGCTTTGCTTTGCTGGCGCAGCCGCTTCAGGATTTCGAACCCGTCGATACCGGGCAGCATGACATCGAGGACAACCAGATCGACGCCCGGCTTGAGCGCCATCTCCAGACCTTGGTGCCCGTCGTGGGCGCAGTCCACGGTGAAGCCCTCGCGCCGCAGAAACTCGGTCAGGAGGGAGCAAAGCTCGGCGTCGTCGTCCACCAACAGGATGTGCACGGCTAAAATTTACCATGCCGGGGCGGGGAAGTCTGTACGGCACCTACGGCGAACTGTAAGATTGTTGGGCGGACCCCTGGTCCGCGCGGGTCCCCCTGGACGCGCTTTACGCCAAGGCAAAAATTCTCCATTACCGAACAGGCCGACGGGGGCGTCGTGTGAATCTGACCGCTGCACAGAGGCAGCAAACCAAGACCATTTTCCAGAACACACGCCAACAGGTGCAGGCGTTGGCCCAACAGCTCCGCCAGGATAGGCAATCGCTGAAAGCTGCGGCACAGGCGGGCGACACCGCGCAGATCCAGCAGCTTTCGACAGCAAGGGTACGCGCCCGCTCGGCGGGAATGGTGCAGTTCTACGCGTTGCTCAAACGCCCGACCAGAAGACCAAAGTCTCGCAGTTCCAGCCCAAAGGCGAGTAATCGTCCCTTCGCGATGTGTGGAGCAGACCGGCGCGCTCCCGTCTGCACCGCATTGTTTTGTCGCTAATGCTATCCTGCGAACAAGGCGGCACTTGATGAAATCTCAGAGGGCATTGTGCCTGGCGGGCTGCAGTTTCCTGGTGATCACCGCCTTGTACGCCTTCCAGAAACCTTTCCGGCAATACCCGAGCATGGAGGGGTACGACGAAATCGCCCTGCCCCCCGACTTTCAGGAGCCGAGCGAATGGGTCTTCGCCCGCCTGATGTACCCTGAGCATCCCGAAGGCCTCTTCAGTCCTTTCGGACGCCGCGGCCGTTTCGGCGGCGGCGGGTTCAACATGGACTGGCGCGAAGGCTTCACCAGTTGGACGCAGGATTATCCGCGCGCCGACCGCCATTTCGCCGCCGCCGTCCGCCGCTTGACCCGCATTCATGCGCGCTCCACCGAGCAGCCCTCCAATCCCGACGACCTGGACGATTTCTTTAACTGGCCCTGGCTCGCCGCCGGTGAAATGGGCGATTGGAAACTCACCGAGGCGCAGTGCAAAACTCTACGCGAGTACCTGCTGCGCGGAGGTTTCCTCATGCTCGACGATTTTTGGGGCGCCGAGGAATTCGCGCGCTTCGATGAGAGCATGAAGCGAGTCTTCCCCGACCGCCAGGTGGTGGACCTCGACGATGCGGATTCCATCTTCCACGTGGTTTACGACCTCGGCGACCGCTTCCAGATTCTCGGAACTTGGGCGATGCCCGGTTGGGGCCGCGGCGGGGGCGGCGGCATGTGGCAGCGGGCAGTGGGCACGAAGGCGCACTGGATGGGAATATACGACGACCACCAGCGCGTCATGGTGGCCATCTCCTTCAATTCCGATATCGGCGACTCCTGGGAGTGGGCCGACGATCCGCGCTATCCGCAGGAGATGGCCGCGCTAGGCATTCGCATCGGAGTCAATGACGTGGTTTACTCTATGACGCATTGACCTGCAAAAACATTATTGGCCACGGATGAACACGGATTCACACGGATAAAACCAATCTCTTTTCTATCCGTGTGCATCTGTGTCCATCCGTGGCCGATTTATTCTTCTGCCCACCTACCGAAGCAAGACTGGAAGCGTCGCGAATGCCATGGGCCTTCATCATCCTTCGCAGCGGGACAAAAGTATTATGGCCACCGATGAACACCGATAAGAAAGAGCTCGGTGTTCATCGGTGGCCAATTTGAGTCTCGACCGACTTACGAAGCGCCTACCGGCGGAAGCCGCCGCGCCATCCGCCCCCGAATCCGCCAAACCCGAAGCCGAAGCCGATCGCCGGACCCCAATAGGGATAGCCCCAGCCATAATAGGGATAAGGATACCCGTAATACCCCGGCCCATAAGCATAGGCCGGCCGCGTCGCAACGTTCGTGTTCATCCCGGGCCGGTTGTAATCGTCCGGACTGACATAACGGAACGCGGTGTTGTTGCCCGTATTGATGGTGAGAGCGCCTTCAATCTGGAACGTCAGCAAAGTTCCCGGATAGACGACACTGTCGTGCCCCTTGGTAGCCAGCACTGCAGTGGCGGGAGCACCGGCGGCCGGTGCGGCGCCATCGGCGGGAGCGGCGGTGATCGCACCCTCCGCCTGATGCCCATAAGGCATGATCGGTCCTTCACGCGATATCAGCAGGGTGTGGACCGCTGCCTGCGTGCCGTCTACAAGTGAGATCCCGGTGCCTTCAAGTCCCAGACGATGTACGTTCTTCACTTTTTGCGCCTCGGTCACACGGCCGTAGACCATTTGGCCGCGCTGCGCCACCACAATTCCGTTCACGACAACGGGCTGTGTCAACGATCCGGAAAACGTGTCGCCGACCGAGTTCTTATTGTCGGCCAGTTTTTGGTTAATTCGGATGGTGAGGAGAGTGCCCTGCTTGAGTGTCACCTGCGATGGGACGCCATACGCGGGACGCGGTGTTTGCGCCGCCGGCGGAGTGTTAGCCGAAGGTTGCTGCGCCTGGCCATAAGCATCGCGAGCTGCCGGTGCCGGATCGGATTGCGCTGGCGGAGCGGTTTGGGCTTGATCGTCGGCTCGCCGCCAGCCGGAATTGGAAGCCGGCGCATTGGGCGGATCGACCGGAGGTTGCTGCGCCAGGACAACTGCGGAAGCCGCCAAGAGAACTGCTACTGAGCGAAGTGAAATGGGAGTCATATGTGTGCCTACCTGATAGACGTATGACTCAGATGCATGCGTTTCGCCATCCCTGTATATAATTGAAAACGAAGCGCGCAGTCGCGGTCCGTGGCTGGCCGGGAACCACCGTGCTGGTGGATTTCAGCCACCGCTCCGGGGTAATGCGGACCTCTGGTTCCCGCGGGGCGACCGCGTACGGCTCCTAGATTTGCGTTAGTAGCTGACCGCTTTTTTCCGCGCCGCGGTAGCCGTCTCGGACCTCGCCGGCTTCCGTTCCGCGGTCGCGGTCAGACGCTTGGCCTGATCGGTGACGCACACCAGAAACATGGGCTGGCGCGCATTCTTCAGCAGATCGATAATGCGATTGGGCGTCTCTTCCAGATAAATGCTCTTGCCGTCGGTGAGCAAATGTACATCCGCCGACGAAGCCAGGGCATCGGCGAGCCGCTTGCCCATGTCCTTTTGCAGAAACCGAAGAACGCGCCGGATTTTCTGCAGTGAGAAGCCCTTGCGCCGCAGCTCCGCAATCACCGAGATCTCGACCACTTCCTCGGTCATGTAGATGCGCTTGTGACCGTCCTGACGCGGCGAGACAACGTTTCGTTCGTCCCACCACTGCAACTGCCGCAGGCTCACGCCGCAAATTCGGGACACATCGCTGCTGTTGAAACCTTGCTCTCCCGACGAAGCAACCGACTTTGATTTCCTCGATCTCAGCATTCTGCGCTTCCGTTTCCGCTCACCAATTCATGCTACCAAAGGATTGTACCTATCGAGCGGCCTGTGTCAAGGGTAATCTAACGCAAAATCAAAATTTGCCGAATCCGTTTCGGCCCTCGACACGCCTTTGGTTACGATAGCACGTGCAAGAGATTTAATTAACGATTCCTCGATCCTTTCGATCGTGACGCCATCCGCACCGGGTGCCCTGCATTACTGTGCATCCCTAAGTATGTCATCCTGCCGGACCGCTCCCTTTGGTCACGGCTCGGAACGAAGCCGCACACCGAGCCGCGACCGCAGGAAGCGGTGTCTCTGGAATACGTTGGCTTATTTATGAAACCATGTACTAAGCAAGCGGTTTCCGGAATTTTGCCCGTCCTCCTGTAGCTGGTCCTCAATCGCGGAGCGAATCGCTGGGCGAAGCTGTGGCTGGCCTGAGAAGCCAAAGCAAAGCTCTCCAGTAACCACCCGCTGCAAAATATCATCCAAGTTATTGATTTCTGGTCGCTTGTCAACAATTCCTGGCGTTTGCTTCCCCTCGTGGTGGTTACTGCCGCTAACACATCAGTCGACCGCGGAGCGATCGCACGATGTCCGCTACCCCCGCGGCTCCGTGACTGTATTGCGGTACCTGAGTCCGCTCCAGTCTTCGGCAACCACGATCGAGTTGGCGGGATTCTCCGACAGGTACCTGACGCCCACGGCGATCAGCGCCGACAGATCCCGGGGAACCGAAGCGCGGAGCGCCGAAACGTCCTGCGAGGCCGTATACTCCACGCCTCGTACGGAGTAACTAAAGAAGATCACGTCGTCGCGGATCTCCACCAGAACGGCATCGCCCATTTTTCCACGCGATACCAACAGGGTGCGACGGAGCCGTTCGCGCTCTTCAGGTGTGACGCGGGAAGCTTTCCAACGGCGAAAAACGACTATCGCCAGCAGCAGTATGGCTGCAGCGGCAAGTGAGAGCACACCAGCTTCGACCGCTGTATACGACCAAGCCAGAGCACCCGGCATTTGTGAAAGTCCCGATCCCCCCGGACATTCTCAGTTTAACAAAGCCGCGTTACTTGGTAGATCCCGCTTCTTCCAGAATGGCGCGGACCCGTGGTCCGATTTCCATATACTCCGTCAAATTCGACGGCTTACGGAAGTAACCGATGGCCCCCAGTTTCATGGCCCGCTCGCGATCGGTCGGAGCGTCGGAGGAACTGATGATAAACACCTTGGCGCCGCTGCAACGGGGGCTCGACCGCACTCGCTCAAGCACTGCCGCTCCCGGAATCTTGGGCAGGTTGAGATCCAGCAGCACAAGGTCCGGGAACTGTTGCAGGGCATCGGCTTCCAGCCTCTCGATGAATTCGATTACTTGCGCGCCGTTGGTCATCACCGAGAGCTCGCAATTCAGGTTGGCCTCCTCGAGCGCTTCCTCCACGAGATTCGCGTCGGCCGGATTGTCCTCCACCAGCAATACCCTCGGTCTAACACTCATGGTTCACCCGCGGCAAAGTGAAGTAAAAAGTCGAGCCGTCCCCCGGCTCCGATTCCACCCATATGCGGCCTCCACAGCGCTCCACGATCTTCTGGCAGATCGCCAGCCCGATACCCGTTCCCGGATATTCGGCGCGGTCGTGGAGCCGCTTGAAAATTCCAAAGATCTGAATTTGAAATTCCTTCGGAATCCCAATTCCATTATCAGACACGGAAAAGCGCCACATGGCGCCATCCGGGGCAGCGTCGATTTTGACCCGCGGCTTTCCCTTGCCGCGGTATTTCAGCGAGTTCGAGACCAGATTCTGAAAGAGGTGCACCAGCGGGACGGTTTCCCCCCGCACCGCGGGTAACTTCGCCACGGCGATCTCGGCTCCGGTTTCCTCTATGGTGGCCGATAGATTCTTCAGAACCGTGTCCATCACCTCGCCGGCACTCACCGGCTCAGCCGGGGAACTGGCACGGGAAGCTTGCGAATAGGCCAAAAGTCCGCTAATCAGCATCTCCATGCGGTGGGCGCCCTCGATGCAGAAAGCCAGGTATTGCGTTCCCTTGCCATCCAGCTTCGCGGCGAATCGTTTCTCCAGCAGCTCGCTGTAAATCGCAATCTGGCGGAGCGGTTCCTGCAAGTCGTGGCTCGCCGAATAGGCGAACTGTTCCAGGTCGGCGTTGGCGCGGCGCAATTCCTCGTTGGCGCGCTCGAGAGTGGCGCGGCTCTCTTGAAGCGCGCGTTCCGACTCCGCCCGGCGGCGGTGCATGGCGAGATGGGCCTCCACGCGTGCCATCAGTTCGCGCGCGGTGAATGGCTTGATCAAATAGTCGTCGGCGCCGGAATCCAATCCCTCCACGCGGCTTTCCTCGCCCGCCCTCGCCGATAAAAGGACCACTGGGACGGTGCTGGTTTGCTTCCGCGCCCGGAGCTCCTTCAGGAGCCCGAACCCGCCGAGTCCGGGCATCATCACGTCGCTGAGAATGAGGTCGGGCGGATCGGCAACTGCCGATCGTAGTGCTTCCTCGCCGTTGGCCACGGCCGTCACGCGGTATCGTTGGCCCAACAGCCGCGCCACGTACTCCCGCATATCGGCATTATCGTCAGCCAACAGGACGCGCTCCATGCGGCCGGCGGGAGCGGACTGTCGTCCGTTGGCACTGGCGAGCCACCGGTTGGCTTCATCGGCGAAGACTTCGCCGCGCCGCGCCGGCGATCCGCCTCCCTCGCCCTTGACCCGAACCTGGTCTGCCGGCAAGTGTGCCATCCCGAACGGGATTCGAACCGTAAATTTCGTTCCGCGCGAAACCTGGCTCTCTACCTCGATGGAGCCGCCGTGCAACTTTACCAACTCCTGCACCAGGGCTAGTCCGATTCCGGTGCCTTCGATCGTGCGGCCTTTGGCGCCGTCCACGCGGTGAAATCGCTCGAAAATGTGCGGCAGCTCGGCTTCGGGAATACCGGAGCCGGTGTCTTCGACAGTCATTTCCGCGCATGAGCCGCGAGCCGCGACAGCTAGCCGTACCTCGCCCTGAAACGTAAATTTCAACGCGTTCGAGAGCAGATTCAGCACGACCTTCTCCCACATCTCGCGATCTACGTACACCTGCTCCGCGAGCGGTGCGAAGGAGATCTCGAACCGCAACCCGGCGCGCTCCATGGCGGCCCGGAAGTTGGCGGCCAGGTCGGCCGTTAAGGCGCAGATGTCGGTCGGTTCGAAGCTGGCCCGCACCCGCCCGGCTTCGATCCTCGAAAAATCGAGCAGCGTATTCACCAGCTTTTGGAGGCGCAGCCCGTTCCGTAGCACCAGTTCGAGCAGTTCGCGCTCTTCCGGCGACCGATGATCCGCGTGCGCCAGCAGGTCTTCCACCGGGCTGAGCATCAGCGTCAAGGGCGTGCGCAGCTCATGGCTGACATTCGAAAAGAAGGTCGTTTTGGCGCGGTCGATTTCGGCCAATGCTTCCGCTCTTCGGCGAGCCGCATCGTAAGCTCTCGCATTGCCCAACCCGGCAGCAATCTGGCCGGCGAGCAGATCGATGAATCCGCTGTAAGAAGCATCGTAGCGGCGGTATGGATTCAGGCCCACCACGAAGAATCCGGCGGGCGCCTCCTGTCCCTGTTCTTTGATCGGCACGATCACCGCCTCTTGCACCGCTTTGTCCCAATCCCCGCAGGGAAGCGCCGCCACGTCGCGCAGGGCCGCCAGATTCTCCATGCGAAGCTGCACCGGATGTAGAAAAACGGTTTGCGCGGGCCAGGGAAAATTGCCTCCTCGTTCGAGGCGTTGGGGCGACAACGGGTGGCCGGCATCGATTCCGCTCGCCGACCCCAGACGCGCCGCGCCCTGCTCCTCATATAAGTAAGTTAGGGTGAATGGCAGGTCTTTGCGGTTACGGCCGAGTTGGTCAGTGAGAACTTGCAGTACTTGCGGCTCCGTATTGGTGCTGGCCATTCCCGCGGCGACGTCGCGTAGCGTCTCCACCCGGCGATCGCCGATGACGCGCTCCGTTTCTTCGGTGACTACACAAAGCATGCCCTCGACGCCGCCGGCGTCGTCAATCAGCGGACTGTAGGAGAAAGTGTGATAGGTCTCCTCCGGAAAACCGCTGCGCTGCAGAAACAGCAGTAGTCCCTCATCGTAGGTAGCCACTCCCGTGGTGAGCACTCTTTCGATGCGCGGCCCGATGTCCGTCCAGATTTCGGACCAAACATCATTTGCGGGTGCTCCCAAGGCGCTGGGATGTTTGATGCCCAGTGTGGGGCTGTAGGCATCGTTGTAGAGCATTGTGAACTCCGAGCCCCAGAACATCCACATGGCGTAACGCGAAGAGAGCAGTATATTGACCACCGTCCGCAGGCTCTGCTGCCAACTCTCGATGGGGCCGAGCGGGGTATGGGACCAGTCGCACGTGCGAATGCGATCGCCCATCTCGCCGCCGCCTTGCACCAAGGCAGCGGCTCGGGGGGCCGCTCCGTCGGCTCTCCTCTGTGGATTCACCTTTAGATTTTCCTCGTTTACGAGACCATTGTACCGGTTGATCCGCCGTCCCCTCGGTCGATAATTCCCTTAACGATGTCGCCGAGCGTCAGAAATTGTTCCAGCGATGACGGTTTACGGAAATAGTGTAGTGCCGCGTGGCGCTCTGCATCTTCTATGTCGCGGGGGGAGTCGGAGGAAGTGAGAACCACTACCGCCGTCTGTCCGCAACGCTCGCTGGCGCGCAGCCGGCGCATGATTGCCGAGCCATCGCGCTTGGGCAGATGAAGATCGAGCAGAAAGAGACTCGGGCAATCCAGCTTCGAATTGGCATCCAGCCGATCGAGAAAAGCGATGGCTTGCTCGCCGTCCCGGACAACATGCAAGTCGCAGGCCACCGACCTGCCTTGCAATGCCTCGCGCACCAGTTGCACGTCCGCGGGATTGTCCTCAGCCAGGAGGATGTAGCGGGAACCATTACTCTGATTGAACATTTACCCCCTCAGACAAACCATCTCAAGTTATCATTTTGAACCGCCTCCTGGAAACACCCGCCGTGGCGGAAAGTAC
>Ga0302326_10022457_pt1 | contig 12898 bp, 12 predicted proteins | sample Palsa_T0_3_FD_202264 | JGI IMG/M metagenome (GOLD analysis project Ga0302326, IMG submission 202264) | Peat permafrost microbial communities from Stordalen Mire near Abisko, Sweden - Palsa_T0_3 | ecosystem: Environmental > Terrestrial > Soil > Palsa > Peat permafrost | place: Sweden: Abisko... | reverse complement strand
TTCCCCGACAGGTTTCTGCATGTGGGCGAGCTAAACCGCATGGGCGGCCGGGTCCGCAAGGAAGGACCGACGGCTATCGTGCAGGGGGTAAAGGAATTACAAGGCGCCCGGGTGATGGCTAGCGATCTTCGCGCCAGTGCCGCTTTGGTCTTGGCTGGACTTGTCGCCAAGGGGACGACGCGGATTGATCGGGTTTATCACATCGATCGAGGTTACGAGAAGATCGAGCAGAAACTGGCGGCGGTGGGGGCGGGTATTGAGCGGGTTCGGGAGAAATAAGGCTCCCCGAAGCGAGAACTTCGCCCGTGCTTCGTAATTGACAAACCCATCACATGGACTGGTCGCTTAAGCGACCAGTCCGCGGACCCCCAAGACATCCAATCGGCTCGCCCGTTCTATCACATCAGAAAGTTTTGACTTCCGGCAGACGAATGGGGAAGATTCTCCGTTATACCAAGGCGGGTTGGTAAGTCTGGCACCTAATGAATTTGCAGCAATAGGCGGTAGTCATGGTCGGTCCTCGCGCTGGTACGGGTAGGAAGTCGGTTTCGCGATTCTCACGTCGAAATTCGGTTCATCCAGAGATGTCGTCACCCCAAGGCCGGATGGGCCGGGCGGTGAGGAGCGTGCAGATCGGCGCGCTGGAGTTGTTGGAGCCGCGGCGGATGCTGGCGGCGCAGACCATCCAGGTGACGACCGGCGCCGATACCGGCGTGGGTTCTCTGCGCGCTGCCATCACTGCGGCGGACGCAGCCGTCGCTGGCACGGACACCACGATCTCATTCGCGATGCTTCCGACCGCGACGCCGATTATTATCGCTTCGGATCTGCCAGCCATCACGGCGGCGAATACGACCATCGACGGCACGACCGGGCCTGGCGGCCGGGTTGAAATCGATGGCAATCCCCTGTTGCCCACTGACGCCAACGCCGCCGGGACCGGATTCACGGCTTTAGATATCCAGGCGACCGGCGCGGTGATCGAGGGTTTGTCGCTGAAATTCTGCAGCGATGCGATCTTGTTGGACATGGGAAGCGGCAACGCGGTCATCACCAACAATTATATCGGCGATGTCACCGGCAGCGGCTCGGGGACAAATCAGGTCGGCATTCTCATTACGGCGGGCAGCTCGGATAACACAATCGGCGGCGCGACCGCCGCGGACGCGAACGTCATCAGCGGAAATCTGAATAGCACGGCGGCGTACACTGGCACGGGCATTGAGATCAATGCGGGCGCGGGCGCTTCAACGACCGGGAACATTGTTGAAGGAAACTTCATCGGGCTTACCCCAGCGGGAACCGCAGCCGCTGGTAATGGCATCGGCATCATGCTCTTTGATGTGCGAGGCAATACCATCGAAAACAATCAGGTTTGCGGATCGTCGTATCAATTTGGGCCGGACGTGGTAGCCACGATCGGCGGCGGGGCGGGCATCGTTACCTTTGATACCGGCAACATGTTCGATGAGTACAACAACACGATCAAGAATAATTTCATTGGGGAAACCAAATTGGGCGCGGCCTTTCCGAATCAGGTCGGCGTGTATATCGACAACGGCACCGGCACGCTCAATGGCGATAGCTTCACGGGAAACACGGTTTCGGACAACACGGGCGACGGTTTTCACGTTCGGGGAAGCGAGAACACGATTTCTTCTAACACAATCGAATCTAATGGTGGAACCGGTGTGGATGTGCTGACCAACATGGCGGGCAGCGCGGTGCGAGATACGATCTCGCAAAACCTCATTGCCCTTAACGGCGCCGCCGGGCCGAACTCTTTCAATCTGGGAATCGATCTCAACGACGATGGCGTGACCGCCAATTCGCCGACCGGCGGAACCACCGTCACCGGCGCCAATGGCCTGCAGCCCTACCCGACGATCACGATTGCCGGGGGATTCAACGCCGATATGGTGTCTCTCTCGCTGACCTCCAACCCAAGCACGATGTACACCATCGAGCTGTTCGGGAACACGGCGCTCTCGACCTCGTCATCGGGATTTGGGCAGGGCTTTAATTATCTCGGCTCGGTGACCGTGACAACAGACAGCACGGGTCTGGGCACGGGCACGATTAACGTGCCGGTCAACTCGCTGCGCAACGACACCACCATCACCGCCACTGCGACCAACAGCTCGGCGTATAGCGCGACGACCAACCCCGACGCGGGCGCGACCAGCGAATTTGCCGCTGACGTTGCTATTCCTACTAACGGCGGCGGCGGAGGAGGGGGCGGGGGGAACCAAGAAATCATTTCCCTGCATGTCGGTGAGAGCGTTACTCTCAAAGAAGGCCATTCCACGTTAGACAAAACAGACGCATTCTTCACCGACAACACGAGCACTGGCCCGTTCACGGCCACGGTGGATTACGGCGACGGCACCGGCTTGCAAGCCGCGCCCTTTAACAGCAGCGATCAACTTACACTGATCCATGCCTACGATGGCCATGTGTCGGCCACCTACGTCGTGACTGTCGAGGTATATGATGCCAACGCGGTCGACAAACATACTTTTGACGTGACGATCGTAAACAATCCGCCCCACGATCTGACGGTGACGCAATTGAAGCGAAATGCCCCGACCACGGCGTTACCTTACCTGGCCACCGCTAGCTTTCTCGACGCCGGAGCGGGCAATGGGGATCTTTTCCGTGTCTACGTTAACTATGGCGATGGAACAAAAGAGTTCGTGGCAACCACCCAGCACGACACATTCGGAATCGGGCACCAGTACACACATCCCGGCGAGTACCTTCTGACCGTAACGGTGATCGACCTTGGCGACGGGCAGGCTGTTACAACGGAAGATATCAATGTGCTGGCGGCGCTAGTTAAGAAAAAATCTTGATCAGTCGTATAGCAGTCGTCCCGACGGGTCGCCCGCCAGAATTTACCACGCGTACGCCTCGGGCGCTTCCTTGCCCGATCCTTCTTTTCCGGGTCCCGGCCAGATCTGGTCGATGCGCTGGAGCGTCGGCTCGTCCAGTTTCAATTGTAAAGCCCGCAATGAGCCGTTGAGTTGATCCATGGTTCGCGGCCCAATGATGGGAGCGGTCACGGTCGGATTATTCAGCGTCCATGCCAGCGCGACGTCCGCCGGTTGCTCGCCGATCTCGTGGCAGAGGGCTTCCCATTTTTCGAGTTGGGGCCGGCAGGATTGAATGCGCTTCTGCATTCCCTCATTGCCGCGCCGGCCGCCGTCGAGTTTCTGGAGCACTCCGCCCAGCAGGCCGCCGTCGAGCGGGCTCCAGGGGATGAAGGCCAAGCCGTAATGGCGGCAGGCGGGCAGCACTTCCAGCTCGGGAAGCCGACACGCCAGGCTGTATTTGTGCTGCTCGCAAACCAGCCCCATGAAGTTTCGTTTGTGCGCTTGCTGATTTGCCGTCGCGATGTGCCAGCCTGCAAAATTGCTCGACCCGGCGTAGATCACCTTCCCCTGCCGCACGAGCGTTTCGTATGCCTGCCAGATTTCTTCCCACGGCGTCTCGCGGGAAATGTGGTGCATCTGATAGAGATCGATGTAATCGGTTTGCAGCCGCTTGAGGCTGGCATCGCAGCAGCGGCGGATCTTGAGCGCGCTGAGGCCGCGCTTCAAATTCGGATCGTCCCCCATCTCGCCATAGACTTTGGTGGCCAGCACGACACTCTCTCGCCGGCCGCCACCTTGCGCGAACCAGGCGCCGACGATCTGCTCGGTGATCCCTTCGCCCTTTTTCCAGCCGTAGACGTCGGCGGTATCGAAAAAATTGATTCCGATTTCCATCGCTCGGTCCATCTGGGCGTGGGATTGGGGCTGGGTTGCCAGCGGTCCGTAGTTCATCGTCCCTAAACACAGACGGCTGACTTTCAATCCCGTGCGGCCGAGGTTGGTATATTCCATGATCAATTCTCTCCAAAAGAGGATTCGACGGATGCATGATAGGGAGACGCAACCCCGCATGTACATGCGGGGCTACTTGGTCTCAAGTAGAATTGACCGCGCATGATTCTTTGCCTCGGCACAACTCCAACCGTTCAGCGGACGATGACGTTTCGCCGGGTGGTGATCGATGAGGTCAACCGGGCGATCGGCGTCGCGCAATACGCGTCGGGCAAATCGATCAATGCCGCGCGGGTTCTGCACGAGATGGGGAAGGAGGTGCTCGCCACCGGATTTCTCGGCGGCGATACGGGCAAGTTCATGCGGAGCGATCTGGATCGCGCGGGGCTTGCGCACGATTTTCTGGAAGTGACGCCCGCTACGCGCCAGTGTGTCACGGTTGTCGATGAAAAAACCGGCACGGCAACGGAACTCGTTGAAGAAGCCGCCAGCGTCGAACCCAGAGCCTACGTAAAGCTCCTTCGCGAGATGGACGCCAACCTGTGGCGTGCCAAGGCGATCGTTCTTTCCGGTTCATTGCCGTCCGAGGCACCGGCGGATTTTTATGCGCAGTGTGTTCGCAGAGCCAATGATGAGAACGTGCCGGTCATCCTGGATGCGCGCGGGGAGCCGCTGATGGAAGCGCTGGCGTGCAACCCGTTCATCGTCAAACCGAATCGCGAGGAACTTGCCCAGACCGTGGGCTGGACCATTGATTCGGAAGATGCGCTGCGCGCCGCGATGCAGAAGATGGTGGAATTGGGCGCGCAATGGGTTGCCGTGACGCTGGGAAAAGAGGGGGCGATGGTTTCTGATGGCCGCGATTGCTGGCGCATTGATTCGCCGTTGGTGAAGGCGGTGAGCGCCGTCGGCTCGGGCGATTCATTCGCCGGTGGATTGGCGGAAGGAATCGCGCAGCGGGAAGACGTTCCACATGCTTGTGCTCTCGCCTGCGCATGCGGCGCGGCCAACGCGATGACCCCGCTGGCGGGGCACATCAATCTTGCCGATGTGAAAACACTCCTTGCGCGCGTTCGGGTCGAACGCGTCTGATCTGCTCGAGCAGTTTCGGGTTCATGGAAGACCCGGGCCGTCAATGAGGTGGCGGAGATGAAAGATTTTTGGATGGTTGCCGCTAATATCGCGCGGAGGCGATTTTTGGCATTTTTGAGGCATCATTCCCCTGAGCAGAGTTAGAGATCGGCTGGGAGCCGACGGAGGAGATGGACGAGACGCGCACGGCCTGCAGCAGTACAACGGTGGCCAAAACCCCCCCAATCCAGATTGCACTGTAAGATGCGACGGCTTTGCGCCGGCCCGCCCGCTGAGCCGCGAACAAGCAACCAATACAAAAAAGCGTCCACACGACGGAAGTGCTTATTTCCCAAGCTTTTAAAGAGGCAAATGCATTCAACATGAGTATTTGTAGGTTGATAATTTGAGTAGATACTTCCTGAAATACGGAAACTCCATCCGCATATTTACTTAGTATCGGTCAAAGGTCAATGTCTTCCAAAATCCTTAGACGAAACTAAACCCGCAGAAAATGATTGACAATCCGGTTGTGATCGTGGGACCAGCCGATCAGAACATCGTCCTGAACAACAGGCGTCATGATCAAGACGCCCAGATTCACCGACGCAAAAAATCAAGAGGCAGAACCAGCAGATGATGGAAGAGACGACCGCCAACGCGCGCGCGGCGGGTCGGCCGGCGCCTCCCCCATTTCCTGTACGCACCGACGGAGGGCGCCTGCTAGATAAATGAATTGCGCTGGCATCAAGCCACCCACAACCCCAGTGAAAATCGCAGCGTGAAGATCGCGGCGATCAGCGTTGCGGTGACAACGTAGAAGATGTGCAGCCACTTCCACCGCGTCCCGAGCCACGCGAGGGTAATGAAACAGGGAAAGAGGATCACAATAAATCGCGGGAGCGACCAGAGCCGACCAGAGGAGAGCATCACCGCGAGAAATGAAGTCGAGTAAAGCGAGTAAGATGTAGGCAGCCCAGGCCATCCAATCAACGTCAGCAAAACAAAAAACGCGCCCATTCCGAGGATCAACGCCGCGCGCGACGAATGAAGAACGGTGATGAATGGGGATGGCTCCCACATTTTTTGCGCTTGAATAAAAGCGATCGGCGTGCCGAATGCGAGCCATTGAGCGACGAGCCAAATTCCGGACATCGCGGGGATCATCGCCAGGCAGAGGGCGCGGCGATCCGTACGCACCGACCTTGCTGCTTCGAACAAGAGAGGCAAAAGGAGCAAAGCGCCATCCGGCCGCGCCAGAGGTGCGAGCATTCCGATAACGCTGGCCATCCTCCATCGGCCTTGGCGGGCAAACCACAGCGCTGCAGCGGCGATCGCGAGCATCAGCGACATGGGATAGATCGCCGAGAGGTAGAGCGTGCCCGGACAGACCAATAAATACCATGCCGCGCGCCGAGCCGCTTGATTTCCAAACAGATCGCGCGTCGTTGCGCAGATGAAGATCAGCGCGATGAGCAGGGAAAGATTTGAAATAACGATGCCCACGATCAGGTACGCATCATCTGATGACCCCATGGCACGACCCATGATTCGCATGAGCATCGGAAGCAGTGGTGCGAACGCAATCGAGGATTGGCGGGAAGGATCAAAGAAGTAGCCACCGCGCGCTATGCTCAGATACCACAACGCGTCGAAGCGTGAAAAGCAATCGAGCCATCGTGGCGAGGTTTGTCCGGAAGCAACGAGATATCGCGTGGCAATGAAACCGATCAGGAGCATGACAACGCGCGTTGCCAGAAACGGCGACACCACGTCGCGCCAGATCGCGCCCGAGAGTAGCGGGCGCGAACCGGCGGTCTCCGTGTTATCGGGCCGTTGGCTCAGATCGGCGACCAGGCAATCGCGTGTCATTCGAATAGCGGCATCACAACGAGCCGCATTTCTATCATCGACAGTGGAGGCCCGGACCGTAAATGTAGAGGCTCGCTTCTGTCATCACTGGCCGTATGTTAGCCGACTCAGATTGGGACAAGCTTTTTGTATCGGCGGTGCTGAATGGTCGGCGGAGCGTTGTGCGGTTTGCTGGCGGCGATGATGCAATCGCTGTCGTATTTCGCTTCACGGCATTTCATCCAGCGAAGATCTTCCGGAGCGGGGGTGCAACTGCTCGTGCTCGGGCATCTGCTGATGGGCGCGATGTCGATCATCGTGTTGATGATTTGCTGGACGCCCGCTCCACAGTTGCGGCCGGTGCTGGCGCCGATGTTTTGCGCGACATTATTCAACATCCTCGGCCAGCTCGGTTCGATGCAGGCCATCAAATATGCCGAGCCGTCGCGCGTCAGCCCGTTGCTCACGGTCAAGATTGTCATTCCCGCCTTGCTGGCGACGTTGATCGGTCAGCCGGTTGGCCTGGCGGCAAATCAATCCATGACGGGCTGGCAATGGCTGGCGGTGCTGCTGTGCATCATCGGCGGTCTGTCCATCAATCAAAGCGGCGGGCGCATGCGCCGCCGGGCGCTGGTTGCGATCCTCTTTAGCGCGACCGTCTTCGCCTTCGCGGATTGGTCGATCGGCCTCACGGTCGCGGGTTTTCTTCGCATGCCGCAAATGACCGTGCTCCGGGCGTCGCTGCTTACCGAAGGGTGTCTTTATCTGTTCCTGGCTGGTCTGGCGATCTTGCTGCTTCCCCTTCTCGGTTCACGACGCGGGCGGGATTGGCGCGATGCATCCCCTTTTGCGATCACCTGGTTCATATCAATGATCTGCCTTTTTTTTGCCTTCGGACAGGTGGGGATGGTGCTGGGCACGATTCTCCAGAGCACGCGCGGATTCATGACGATGCTCATCGGCGTCGTGCTGGTGTACCTGGGCCTGGAGCACATCGAACCGCGCCAGCCGCGAGCGGTTGTTCTTCGCCGACTGGCGGCGGGCATTCTCATGTTCCTGGCGATCAGCCTGTACATTTTAGCGGGCCAACAGCACCCGCTTGCTCGTTAAGAGGCAAGCTCTAGTCGCCGACCTGCTGCGCCGGCGCATCAATGCTGAGCTTGGGCAAAAACCCATCGGGCCGCGGTGTCTTGGCCAGCAGTTCTCCGCGGCTGGTGACTCCCAGCCGCTGATGCAGAATCTTCACGTAGTTGTGCACCGTATGCGGACTGATCCCCAGTTGAATCGAGACTTGCTTCTCGCTATTTCCGGCCTGAAGCGCCGCCAGCGTCTGTGCGAGCCGGGGCGGCAATTCGCTGGCAGGGTCCCGGGCTTTTTTGAGGGCGTCCTTTCTCCACAGCCGACCCAGTTCGACGTGAAACAGACGGACCAATCGGTGGTCAAACTCGGTGAAGGGGTCATCGCCGCCCGGACCATTGCGCGTTCGGTGAAGCCCCAGTTGGTCGATCGCCCCCAGGTGGGGAAGCGGATATTGCGAGAGGATAAAGCTCGAGCCGCCGTACATCGGTTTGGTCGGCTTCACGGCCACCACGCCTGGCTGCTCCGGCGGCGAGAGCGTTTCGGCCAACACCGAAACCCAATAGACTTCGGGTTTTTCGTCCCGCTCGGTGTGAATGCGCCAAACCTCTTCGCCGTTTTGTCCACCATCGCATCCCCAGCCAATGTCATGGATGTGAACAAGTCCCGGCGTTTTGGCAACATTGGTGCTGGCGCGAACGAAAATCTCCGATGACACGACAATTTCGGCGCGCAGCAGTTTTCGCAGCCGCCGCACCATGTGCGGCCGCCATCGCGAAGGGTCGGCACCGAGCTCGCGAACTTCTCCGATGAGCCGGAAGACCCGGCGGATATCCTTCAAATTAAAATGCGCCATTGCGTTATTCTGCGTCCGCACTCCGTAGCACGCAACTGAAGATGAAATACGCCTCAATTGGTCGTCAGTCTACAGTCCGCGGAGTCCGCCGTGATTTGCACCCCTGCCGCCGGGGCTGTATCTTTCGCCCGCGTTCGGCGGCGGGGCAGTTTGTAACGATTTTTCACCCCAGGTCGCGTTTCGGGTCGCGTCCCAAGAAGGAGCGTTCTTCGTGCTTTTTGACGGTCTGCTAGGCATGTTCAGCATCGATATGGGGATCGATCTGGGCACCTGCAACACATTGGTGTGCGTTCGGGGCGAAGGGATCGTTCTGAACGAGCCATCGGTGGTTGCCGTCAAGAAAGGCACCAACCGCGTTCTGCAAAACGGCAATGCCGTCGGCCTCGTCGCCAAGGAAATGCTCGGCAAGACGCCCGGCAGCATTACCGCCATCCGCCCGCTCAAGGACGGCGTAATCAGCGATTTCGAGATCACCGAGGCGATGCTCAGCTATTTCATCCGCCGGGTGCATGGCAACAGATTCTTCGTCCGTCCCCGCGTGGTCATCGCCATTCCCAGCGGTATCACGGCGGTTGAGAAACGCGCCGTGCTCGACAGCGCCGAGCGCGCCGGGGCCCGCCGGGTCTATCTGGTTGAAGAACCGATGGCCGCCGCGATCGGCGCAGGTCTTCCGGTAACCGAACCGACCGCCAGCATGATCGTCGATATCGGCGGCGGCACGACCGAAGTGGCGATCATCTCCCTGGCGGATATCAGCGTCTGCGAATCGGTGCGCGTGGCCGGCGACGATTTTGACGAAGCGATCGTCAATCACATGAAAAAAACCTACAACATGGCGATCGGCGAGCAGATGGCCGAGCGAATCAAGATCGCCATCGGCTCGGCCGCAAGTCAAGGCGATAACGAGCCGGTCATGGATGTGAAGGGCCGCGACATGATCAGCGGCCTGCCGCGCAAAACCTCCATCACCAGCGAAGAAATCCGCGAGGCGTTGCAGGAGCCGGTCACGCAGATCATCGAAGCGGTCACACGCACATTGGAGCTCGCTGAGCCCGAGTTGGCCGCCGATCTGGTCGATAACGGCATCACGATGGCCGGCGGGAGTTCGCTGTTGCGAGGGTTGACCACCGTCATCAGCAACGCCACGGGTCTGGACGTTCGCCTTGCCGAAGATCCCCTCACCTGCGTCGCCCGCGGCACCGGCGTCTATCTGGAGAATCTCGAACTCTGGAAAGACACGATGGAGAGCGATAAGGATGATGTGTAATTAGGAGGTAGGGAGTAGGGCGTAGGGGGTAGGGAGTGGAAACATCCCGACTTCCTACCCCCTACCCCTACCCACTACCTCCAACTTCAATGCACGGCCTCCGTTTCAATCACGTATACGGCCTCCTCCTCCTGTTTTGCGCCGCCAGCGCTTTTGTTCTTCCAAGATTTGTCGATCCCGCCCGAGCCCAGGTGCAGAACATTTACGCTCCGGTTTCGCGGCCGGCGCTGGCGCTGGCTCAATGGATTCACGCACGATTTGATCGTAATCGCGTGCCCGACGCGGTTTCGCCCGATGCGCCCAGATCGGATTCGGACATTCGCCAGGAGAATCTGGAATTGCATCAACTGGTCGCCAGCTTGACCAGCCAATTACAAAAACTGGAAGAACGAGAAGCCGAGCACGAAAAGCTTGGCCGACTGCGCGATCTATGCACGCCGTATTCGGTTGCGGCCGGCGACAGCGGGTCGAGCGAATCGCTGTTGATTGGCGGAACGAATCTCGACGGACTTAAGGCTGGCATGGCGGCCGTCTTTCCCGGCGGACTCGCGGGCCGATTGCAGACACCGGGGCTGACGGGGACGCGTGTTCGCCTGATCACCGACCGCGGATTCAGCGTCACCGGCGTTTTCGCGCGGTTCGTCAAGCGGCCCGATGGTCGTGTTGAGCTGGTCCGCATTGCCATCGATCCGCCGCTGGTTCGTGGTGAAGGCAGCAACAGTCTCCTCATCGAAGCCATGCCGCTGGACAAGGCCAAGGAGATTCATATGAATGACTGGGTGCTTCTGGAAGATTCCGACGGCTGGGCCGCCGCCGTCCAGGGCCAACCGATCGGACGCGTGATGGCCGCGCCCGCCGTCTCCCGCCGTTTTCCAGGCTTTGCCGAGATTAAATTGGAACCCGCCGCCAACCTCATGCAGCTCCACGAGCTGATGATTGTTGATAAGGCGAAATGAGCTATAGTCCGCGTAGGTAATTGTTCTAGCCCGGGCCGGGAGGCCCAGGTCTTCGACTGAGGGGCGCGTTTCGATAATCGACCCGGGCCTTCTCCGGCCCGGGCTGAAGTCGGAATCGCAGTCCAAGGAGTTTTCATGGCCAGCATCTGGGACTTCCCGGCCAAAGGGAAGGTCATCGAAGTTCGCGGTTCACTGATCGTCTTTCACCCCGCGAATACCACGTATGACCTTTACCTTGCGGGGGATGCCTATTCTGGCCCGCTGAACACTCCGGTGGAAATTCTCATCCGCGCCAAGGGCCGAAAACTCTGGACGGTGCCCAGCGGAGGCAACTTCATCGCTCCCATCACGGGCACCCCGCGTACCATCCAGGGGCGGGTGCGGTTTATTCAGGATCAGACGATTGTGGTGCAGGCCGGAGTTCCCGTGGCGATCACGTTGCCGGCGAACGACTCGGGAATCGATCTGAGCACCGGCGCGATTGGTATCGGGAGCCTGGTGAATGCGATGGTGATGCCCGGGGTTTCGTACGAATTGGCCGGTGCGGCCAGCCCAACTTGATTTACACTGGGTGATTCATCCCGAGTTTGGTGAACCGGTCAGTCGCCGACGAGGTCGCCGCGATACCGGCACAGGAGATATGATCCACTGCCAAGGATAAATGAAGCCAGCGCACACGATCCCGCGCCGCTCCAGTGAGCGGCGATAAGATCGAACAGCCCGCAGTAAGCGGTCAGCACGCATCCGATGGCCGTGAGTGCAACCATAGCCAGCGTCACGAGCCACCAGGTTTTGATAACGATTTGCTCAGTCATGATCCCGTTACATCGGCACGGAGGCCGCTGGCGATATAGAATATTATGGAGGGCTTCAGCGATCCCCGTGAAACGGCGTGGGCACCGGAGGTGACCACGCCACTCGCGTGAAGCACTCCAGAAGAATCAGACATGGCCACCCCGCGCGAATATTTTCAGAACATCTTCGATACGCTTAAATCCATCTCCATCGGGATGAAGATCACGCTGAAATATTGCTTCCAGAAGACCGTCACCGTGCAATACCCCGAGCAGCGCCTGAGCTTTGCCCCGCGCTATCGGGGCATCCATGAGTTCGAGCTCGATAAATGCATCGCCTGCGATCTGTGCGCCAAAGCCTGCCCCGTTGATTGCATTTACATCGACAAGACCGGCCCGCGCCGAATCGACAAGAACACCGGCAAAGTCGAAATGAGCGATCCGAAGAACGGCCAGCTCGTCCGGTTTGCGATCGATTACAGCAAGTGCCTGTTCTGCGCCCTGTGCACCGAGCCGTGCCCGACCGACTGCATTCATATGGGCAAGCTGCATGACCTGAGCAGCTATAGCCGCGCGGATGTGGTCGTGGAATTCGCCGAATTGGATAAGAAGGGCCTGCGCACGCCGATTCCGCTATGGATGGAGCGCAACGCCGCGAAGATTCCGTGGGTGAAAGAGGAGATGGACCGCGTTAAATCCGGCACCCTCGCCACCACCGCCGCCGATATTCCGCATCCAACGAAGTGAGCAGCAGGGAATTGCTGGGCATTAGTTTTACAATCGGCCCATCCAATAACTCGGTCTTCGCTTGGCGTGCGTCACGGCGATTATTCGTATGCGTGCGGGGCATCCGGTTCCCCCGCCATTCGCCGACGGGCTACCTGCCACGGTGAAAACGTCGCCCTCCCAGCCTCGACGGCATCCAATCGGCAGTCGATCTCCCGATCCCACGCTGCCGCCACGCCGGCATCAACTGCCTCGCCCAAGCTATCGGAAAGTCGCTCCACCACCTCGCGGCGCTCCGCCTCGCTCAGCGACAATGCCTCAGCGATGATGTCATCCTTTGTGGCGGCCATATATCCAATTAGACATCAACCCTCATCCGGCTCGATCGTGACCGTCAGTCCCTTGCTCTGAAACTGTTCCTGATAGAGCTCGGCGCGCTCCTTGTGCGTGGTCAGCAGGAGAGACAAACCGCT
>Ga0302326_10022456_pt1 | contig 12898 bp, 7 predicted proteins | sample Palsa_T0_3_FD_202264 | JGI IMG/M metagenome (GOLD analysis project Ga0302326, IMG submission 202264) | Peat permafrost microbial communities from Stordalen Mire near Abisko, Sweden - Palsa_T0_3 | ecosystem: Environmental > Terrestrial > Soil > Palsa > Peat permafrost | place: Sweden: Abisko... | reverse complement strand
CCTTCGCGAGCAAAGCCCTCCGCAATCGCTTTGCCGATTCCCGCTCCGGCTCCGGTTATAACCGCCGTCCGATTTCTTAGCTGCATGGTGTCACTCCGCAGGGTGAAACTGCTTTCGATTTTTTGGAAGGGATGGTAATTCGATCCCCATACAAGATCAAGCCAAGCCGCCTGGCACAGGTCACATCGCGTCCGGGGCCAGACCCCGATCCCGGAGGGCGGCTTCTAGAACCGGCTGTATCCGTTTCTGTAATTCCGCATTGGCGTAGCCGACCCAAGCCACTTCTTCGTCCACACAAAGGAGCGCCCGAAGGGGTTCGCCCTGTGGGTTCGTGACGGAGACTCCTGCTTCCCGTGCGATGAGCTCGGTGGAGAGATCGTATGGATGGCAGCAGAGTCCTCGCTTCCATCCGCGTGAGCGCAACGTCTCTTGAATGAGCGGCCGCAAATCCGCGATGAAGCGGTCGTGCCCCATAATGAGTTCGTACAATTGACCGCCGGTGCAAATGTACTGATCCTCGAAACAAACGGCCCTGCCTGTATCCACCTCGCCGGTGGCTGAGTGCACGATTTCGTCGTCAATCGCCGCCAGCAGATCGCGCGCACCGGAAAAAAAGCGCACCACTGCGGCAAAGCCATGATCGAGGGTGACGCTACGGGACGGGTGGAAACGCAGCGGAGCCCGCTCATTGGTGAGGCGATTGAAGCGTTCCCCATGTGCCCCGTCGCCACGCTGCGCCCAAAGCACGTCGCTCAAATGCTGCTTGACGAGCGGTATCTCGGTTTGCACCGCAAGTTGAATATCCGCCAGACACGTCTCAGACCCGCGATTCGGCGCCACGCCGGTAAGAATCCAGCCGCTTCGCTTCTGGTACATCAGTCCCCGTGTGCCGTCGATCGGGTCGGCGATTATCCGCCACGCTGCTTCCTCTTCGGAGGCTCCTCGAGGCAGTGTTATCGCACCGTCGCCGACGCCTTCCGCGATCAGAACCACCGGGGCAAAACAGGCCACATGACGCTCGAACAGTTCGACCAACAGCTCCTCGCTGACACGGTCTACTGCGTAGATGGTATCTCCTGCGCCATCCGCAACCACTCGCGCCAACTCTTCTTCGGCAACCCGCTCGCAACACTCAACCACTCGCTCTCGGATGAGTTCATGCACCATCCGAATGGGCTCGAGCAGTATGGATGCATCCGCCGTCATTCGTGCCCCCCACACGGAAAAGTGTCCGAAGCCGGCGCTACGGAACCGATTCGGGAGAAACGAATGAATCCGGTGGTATACCGTCCCAGATGTAAGAAGAATAAGCCAGATTGTCGAATCGAAGGGCCGCCAAGCCGTCCGACTCCATGACGACTTCTGACGCGCGGTCCATCCAGCCGGTCCCGATCCGCTGCAACTGTCCAGCCTTCAGCGTGAAGGTGCGTTCCTCCATCTCTGGTGCGCGGATCTTCAGGGTGACGTCGTGATCCAGGGGGTTGTAAACGTCAAGGCGCATGAGAATGCGCGGAAAGAAGAAGCGAAACTGCTCTTCGGTGGTGTGTGCATTGGCGGCACAAAGCGAGAACGTGCTCATGCGCCCTGCCGGCGGGCACACTTTCCAAGTGTCCGTGCCCCAGTCGATCACCCCAGAGGGATACTGCCCCTGTAGCGGGACATTGGCGCCAACGTGGGGGTTGTCAAAATCGACGATCGAGGCGATCGGTTTGGTTGCCGGCCCTTGGACATCGACGTCGCGGGATTGTTCATGGCGAATGCGCAGGACCTTAGTGGCATCGTCGAACGTGTAGCCTTCCTGTTCGAGGTCAGTGTGGCGAGTCAGCTTGTGGCCTCCCGCCGATACCGCGTCGGGCTCAAAATTCAGGCGCAGCACATCCCTCGCCGACGGATCGAACGTCGAGTAGGTGACCGAACCTTTTCCATAAGCAATCTTGGTAACCACCGAACTCGAACCGACCAGGTGCGACTCGTCCGCCGGCGCCCATTCGGGAACCGCCCAGAGGCCGTCCATCAAGCGCCGCGGGCCGTCGGAAAATTCGTCGGTGAACCACCATTGGTAATCACCCCACGGAGCATGGGCATCGGGAGGCATGCCTTGAAAATAAGTCACCCAGTTGAACGATCGGAACGCCTCCTCTTTGTAGGCCTTGTCGCCGGTGCGCGCGTAGTACAGGGCCTCGACGGCGGCCAGGCGCGACGTGTGGCTATCGCAGCACTGATTGGGGTCATTGCAGCAAAACGTCTTTCCGTCGCCCTGCTCGGTAGTTACCGTGGCGCCATGGACGACGTATTTGGGCCACTTGGGCGTCGTCTTTACCCAGTCAATCAGCTTGCGGGCGTGCTCGCGCCACTCGGGGTCCTTATCCGGGTTCAGGAGAACATAGCGAGCGTATTCCAGCGGGATGACCTGGTTCATGTTCTCCATGTTCGGTGTGATGTCTTCGAAGTAACCCACCCAGACGTTGTTCTTCATCGGGTAAGTTTGCAGCCAGTCCCAAGCACCCTGGCGGACTCGCTGGTAGGCAGCGACGTCGCCCTGCCCCAGGCGAATCAGTTCGTCGAAAAGCATGATCGGCTCGACCACGTTCGCGGAATACGGACCCATCCCGCGGCCCTCCACTTTGCCGTCGCGAGCGTAACAACGCACCGGCCACGGCGAGTTTTGCGCGTCCCCGGTCTTGTAGTTTTTCACCAGCGCGTTGGCACATCGTTGGGCAGCCTCGAGGTACTTGCAGTTGCCGGTCATTTCGTAAAGGCGCAGGTAACCGTAGCCCTCCTCGCCGACGATGGGCGGTTCCAGATAGTCCTCACCGTGACGGCTCCAGCCGGTGTAGCGGCGATTCCCGGGATTGGCCGAAGTGTATGGCACGCGCGCCCATGCGTAGTTCTCTGGCGTCAAGCCATTCTCCAGTTCGTAGTCGACGAAGTCCTCCAGAAACGTGATCGTATTGGCATTGCCCGTGTATGGGTAAAGATGCTCCATGAAGCCCTGCATCATGGCGCGCACGTATGCCGTGGAGTTGACATAGTGCAAATCCGGCTGCATCTCAAAGGTGGTGCGGTCGAAATCAAAGCAGCAATAAAAGTAATGAGTGCGTTGGCGGTTGTGCTGATCCCACAAAATGCTCCATTGCGTAAGGAAGTGAGAGCTATAGGAGTATCCCGTATTATCTGGCATCGGCCAGGGAAGCAGCTTGCCCCCGGAATCGAGTTGCACCGGCCGGCCGGCGATCGTACGTGCGTCGACCGTCGAAACGGTGGGAAACGGATTTTGGGCTCCCACCGACGCAGCACTCAAGACCACCAACGCGGCGCAGAAAGCGAGACGATTCACAATTTACCTCCGACGTTATCGACTGGTGTCATTTTTCGCGATCAAGAATGGGGGCGAGGACGAACCCTGCAACTGTCAAGACCGGTGCCCCAAGCCACTCGCGGCAAACCAGCGTGCGCTTTGGGATGCTCCTAAAACTGCGAATCGAGAAGTCGGGCTCCGCATGGGTCGGGGAAAACTGGACCCAGACGGAGCCATCCTTCGGCGCGTCTCACGCTTAAAAACTTAATTTCAATCCCAGTTGAATAATTCGGGCGTTGACGGACGCGCTGGTCACCGATCCCATCGCGGGATCTCCGACCGTCAGGTCTGGAAGTCCATAGTTGGGATGGTTGAACAGGTTTTGGAAATCCGCCCTGAATTGCAAGTTCAGTCTTTCCGCTATGCTAAAGTTTTTGAAGAGCGAGAAATTTACCTGCTGCAACCCATCGGCCCGCACTACGTTCGTTCCCTCCGAGCCATACGTGCCTGGAACAAGGTCGTTCACAAAGCAAGAGGTATTGAACCACTCGTTCAAATTTCGGTTGGAAATATTTGGATTGCAGCCGCCCACGACGTCTGGCCGGTTGGACTGTCCATTGTTCAATAAGCTGACCGGCGACAAGACCGTAAAGGGTGGGCCGCTGTGGATGGCGAGGAAAAGGCTGGTCCCCCATCCTCCCACCACTTGATTTACAACCGAACCGGAGTTGGACAGAAGGGTCTGCCCCTTGCCAAATGGCAGTTGATACACGATCTGGGCATTGAAAATCAGGGGAATGTCAGCCTGGGTAGGCCCGTAATACTGGCTGATGTCCAAAGGGTTGGTGTTAAACCCATTGGAAAATGTTCGTGAATAGGCAAAGGTCCCGAACACTTGAAGATTTTTCCCAACGTTGCCACGCAGCGTGGCAGTCAATGCGTTGTAACTCGAGCTCGATATCGACTCGGATATCGGGATGTCGAAGAGGTTCGGGTATTCGCCGTACAACGGGCGATTTAGATTGTAGTTGATCCCGTTGATCGGGCTGGGAGGCGCCTGATTGATGTTGATAGTTACAGGGTTATTCCCCCCGTAAACGCCAATGTAGCCCAGGTCAAACACCAGGCTGGAGGTCAACTGGCGTTGGATATCAAGGCTATACTGCGACACTTTTTGATTTTTCCAGTTATGCGCAACACCCCTGACGAATTGCCCGGGAGGGATCACAAACGCGCCTGAGCTATTTTTTTCGGCAAGGGCGGTAGGCAAGCCATTGCCAGTAATCGTCAACGAGGGAGTTAGGGAGTTCGGCGTCAAAAACTCCTGCCGGACGTAATAGGGGTACGTGGCTCCCAAGACGGTTAGTAGAGACTGCGCACCACCGCCGCCGTTATTGACGCCATTGGGGGAGAAACCCCAATAGTTTTGCCAATACGAGATGCCCCATCCCCCTCGAATACTGGTCTTTCCGTCGGGACTCCACGCAAAACCGATGCGGGGTTCAATGTCACCATGGTCCGGGTTAACGCCAGGACTACGATCCGATCCCGTTGCCACGGCGAGTACGTTGGTCTGGGTATCCCAGTTCGATTGGCGGTTGAACCGCTCGACCGGAAGAGTCCAGTCCTCCCAACGTAATCCCAGATTCAAGCTGAACGTCCGGGTGACGTGAAAGTCGTCCTGGGCATAATAGCCTTGCTCCCAATAGGTTTGATAAGGGAAGCCATAGTCGAATTGCGTTCTGGCACTCTCCACCGGTGTGCCCAAAAGAAACGAGGGGAAGGCAAAGTCAGCAGCGGTTCCATTATAAGAGGTCATGGATGGTGAAAAATAGAATCCTCCGCGCGGATCATCGCCGCCGATCGTGTCTGCCGACGTATCCTCCACGTGGTTGACCATCGCTCCAAACTTCAGCGTATGTTTCCCCTTAACCCACGTAAAACTGTCACTTAGCGAAATCGTATTCGAGACGATAAACGCGATCCAGTCCGGTTGGGACAGCGTCGAGTATGGATTCACGTCTACAAACTCGGCCAGACCCGTTGCTGTCCCAGCACCGGCGGGATTCCCGTTGGGGATGCCAAACAGATCGTTGTATGGTTTGCCCAACGTATTATTCGAGGTATTCACGTCCGTGCGGTTGTACCCCAAACGAATCTCGTTCATTTGTGAGGTGCTGAAGGAATGGCTCAGCGTCAACCCCATGTTTTGGTTGTAGGTATTGCTATTGGCGCTGTTTTCAATGAACGGATTCACGGTGGGGGGATTCGTGAGGCTGGCTCCCAGAGCCGAATAGCGGAAGAACAGTTTGGTGGTGTCGGAAAGCGAGTAGTCGACGCGCCCGTCACCCTGGTTCGAGTATTGGCGAATGTCGTTCAAGTAATAGAAATTGTTGGAGATCCCAGGCAGGTTGGCCAGCCCGAAAACCTGCGCCGCGGCCATGTTCTTGGCGGCGGGGTCCCACAAGCTCGCCGGAATGATATTCCCGGGAAAGGGCTGCACCGACACTTGGTTTCCCTGAGCGTCAAACACCCGCGTAAACGGATTGTAGAGCTGCCCATAGGTATTTCCGGCCGCGTCCAAACCCTGGCTGGGGTCATAAAGTTCCGAAAAATTGCCCCCGTACATCAGGGCGTCCGGCGCCGAGGCAATCACGGGATTGGCCTGCAGATCAGGAGTGCGCTGGAAGTTAGCGAAGAAAAAGAGCTTGTCCTTGATGATTGGCCCACCGAACGAACCCCCAAATTGGTTTCTTTTGAAGGGTGTGGCGCTGGTGGCAAAGAACGGGACGGCATTTAACTTGTCGTTTTCCAGGTACTCAAACGCATCCCCGTGAAATTTATTGGTCCCAGACTTGGTGACCACGTTGATCACTCCGCTCGCCGAGAATCCGTATTCTGCGTCAAATTTACCGGTATACACGTCGAGTTCTTCAATATCGTCCTCGGGAGGCACCAAGCCGATGTAGCCATTTTGCGGCTCCCTGGCTGGAATGCCCTCGATATAGATCGTATTGGCGTTCGCATCCATCCCGCCGAATGCAGCGAGCTGAGGATTTGTCAAACCGACCGCGGAACCATCCTCTCCGCCGTTGGTGCCGTAGTTCCCGGTGGACGGGCCATTACTTGCCCCAGGCATTAAGTTAAGTTGAAAGAGCGGGTTGCGATCTATGTTCGGCAGAGCCTGAAGGGTAGCGGAGCCGAAGGTATATTTCTCCTCAGAGTTTTCGGTATCGACCGTCACCGGATTAGCCTGCACCTCAACGCTTTGTTGGACTTGTCCCACGGTTAACTTGAAATCGAGACGAACCGTATGTCCCGCAGTCACTTCCACGTTGGTCTCAACGCTGGTAATGAAACCCGATTTGGAAATCTGCATTTGGTACGTTCCCGGCACCAGGTAATTCACCAGGTAATTTCCGTCTTGGAGCGTAGTTGCTTTGGTTTCCGTGTGCGTGGCAACATCGGTTGCGGTTATGGCCGCGTCAGGGATGCTTGCTCCCGAAGGATCGGACACGAAGCCTGCAATTGTTCCGGAATTCATTTGGGCCCGCAGGGCACACGGGCAGACAAGTAGGCTCAGGACCACCGCTGGTAGAAGCCTATGAAGAAACCTACGCTGCGCTTTGACACCAGTGCTTTTCATGTACGTATCCCTCCCGGACAGCAAATCCCCCAAATGCCTGATGATCGTTTCGCACACTGGAATGCAATCGTCAAGTGAAAAATTATCATTTTCGCTCCGATTCGGACCGTGAAGCGTGGCGCGAAGCGGAATTTTGCCGCCGAAGTTAGTTGGAAAGCGCCTTTCCTTCCTTCGCAATCGGTTGTAATTTCTCTAACCGCAGTTCTATTCTTAGCCAAGAACGACTCAGAGTGGTCATCAGGCTATTTGTCAGGCGAGAACAATGTCAGCCAATAGTTTCCGGAAAAAAGAAATCCTTTGGCTCTTGGCCAACGAGGGCCAACGATCCATTGCCGAGCTCGCTCGCCGCTTCAACGTAGCGGAAATGACCGTCCGCCGGGATTTGCATGCTCTGGCGGAAGCTGGTCAAGTTCTCCGGGTTCCCGGAGGAGCGGTGCTCATCCGGTCGATTACGTTTGAACGTGATTTTGCCGATCGGCTCCGGAAAAATAGCCAGGAAAAGGAAAAAATTGGCCGAGCGGCAGCGGCGCTGGTTGGCGAGAATGAGTCCATTGTGCTCGATTCGGGAACCACTACGCTTAACATTGCTCGCCACCTACGCGGCCGGAAAGACATTACCGTTATCACCTACTCCTTGGCTGTCTTGGACGACCTTCGAGCAGCCCGTGTGGAGATCACCGGAGGAAGATACCGGCGCAGCAGCCTGGATATGGTCGGCCATCAAGTCTCCGAGAGTCTGAGGAAAATTCACGCCAATAAGGTCTTTTTGGGCGCTGCGACTCTCTCCTTTACCCGCGGAATTATGGTGAATGACCCTGACGCTCCGAGGGAATTGTTACAGGCGGGAACCCAGCGCATTCTAGTGATGGACAGCAGCAAAATTGGGAAAGAAGCTCTCTATTTCTACTGCCAGATTTCCGACTGCGAGATAATTATCGTCGATAGTGGGATCAAGGATGAAGACCTCCGCCGCCTCCGGAAACTGGCCAAGACGATCGTTGCGGAATGAAAGCTCCTTCGCCAGAAAGCCGTTAGTGCCCGTCGCTTACCGGCCGCCATTCCATGGGCAGATGACCTGCCAGCGGCATGCCACTTTGACTGGTTGACAGCCAGACCCAGTGGGGGGCATAATCCCCGCGCTTTAATTTTTGTTAAAATTTCACGTAATTGTGCCGAGAAAAAGAAGGGAATTCACAATTCTGCCGCCTCATATTCTCTCGCGCGCTTTTCGAGTTTCCTTAATAACGTGCGTGCTCATTATCTTTGCCGCCACTGCTCTAATGGCTCAGAACCCGGTCATCGGTAATCATCCGGCGGTTTACAGTGCCGACGGAATTCTGCTTCCCTGGACGTCTTGGACCGACGCGATCACCCGAGAAATGAATTGGTATTTTGCCTGTCCCTATGAGAACGGTTATCCCCGTTTCGTGGTCATGACTTTCATGGACGGCAATTATGAGGCGGTTGCCAAGCGGGAAGATTTTATTCCGGCGATGCAAAACGGCATGGGAATCATTTCTTACCTAAAGTATTACTCCTGGACCGGGAAGAGCAATCCCAAGAGCCTCGAGTTCGCACGTCTCATGGGGGACTACCTGGTGAAGGAAAGCCTTACGCCGGACACCGGCAAATATCCTCGTTTTACCCGGTCTACAGGCGTTCGCGAGAAATTTCCGCAGCCGCCGGATTCCGGCCGCCAGGCCGATAGGCCCTATGAGATTGAGCCGGATAAGGGCGGCATTGCCGGGTACGCGTTGGTGCTGCTCTTCGAGGCAACCCAGGAGCAAAAATATCTCGATCAAGCCCTTCAAAATGGGCGTGTCTTAGTGGCGAACATGGGGACGGGCGATGATCAACATTCGCCGTGGCCGGTTCGGGTGGATTACCGAACCGGTGAAGCGCGTGGCCTGGTTGCCGCGAACATGTCGTATATCCTTCGTTTGTTTGACAAGCTGGTGGAGCACGGTCACGCGGAGTTTCGCGACCCTCACGCCAAACTGTGGGATTGGATCAAGAACGACCAAATCCCGAACGCCGCCAAGGATGGCTCCCTATGGGTACAATTTTTCGAGGATTACGATAAGCCCGACAATCGCAACGCCTGGTCGCCGCTCAATCTGGCGCGCTATCTGATTGAAAAGCGAGAGGCGCTGGATCCCGAATGGAAGGCTGATGCCAAAACGCTGATCGATTTCACGGCTCTAAATTTCACCAGCGTCCGAGACGGGGTGCCGGTGAGCGGCGAACAGACCTACGACAAAAAACCATGGGGAGGCGCGCTTTCTACTTATGGCGCCGTCCTAGCGATGTACTCCGCGGCGACGGGCTCCATGGAGTACAAAGCGCTTGCCCGGCAAGCTTTGAATTACTCCCTGTATGCGGTCAACGATGACGGCTGTCCGAGTGACGGTGCTTGGCGCGCGGGCCGGGGGGGATGGCAGGAAGACGCTCACACCGACAGGATTCATAATTTTATGGATGCCCTCACGGCCTTTCCGGAATGGGCCAAATAATCGGGAAACTGTGCGTGCATCACGATAAACCCCATGTGTTGATCATCGGCGCCCGAGGATTTCTGGGGATGCATTTGGCCCGCGAAGCGGCCTCAGCGTTTCAGGTGTTTCCGGCTGCGCTCCGCACGGCGGGCTGGGAGGGGTTAGCGATTGACGTCACGTCGGCACCGAGCATCGAGGCAGGATTCCAGCGTGCTGCTCCGGATGTGGTTGTGCTGCTGGCTGCCATCTCGGATATCGACGCCTGCGAGAACCGGCCTGAACTGGCGGAGGAGATCAATGTTCGCGGCACCGCCCGGGTGGTTGAGGCCTGCGCCAAAAGCGGGGCTAAGCTGGTTTTCACTTCATCGGCGGCGGTATTTGACGGTACCCGGCACGGTTACCGTGAAGGTGACATTCCCACTCCGGTCAGTGTCTACGGAAGAAGCAAGGCTCGCGCCGAAGAACTGGTCCGGCAGGCGCTGCCCTCGGCGATCATCCTCCGGCTGGCTCTGGTGGTGGGCTTTGCGCGAGACCACGGCACGAATGCCATGCTAAATAAATTGGCGGAAAAATTGGGCGCCGGGCACTCCGTTTCGTTCCCCAATTTTGAATACCGCAACCCCATTGACGCCCACACGCTGGCGGGGTTCCTGTTGGAACTTCTGCGGGTCCCCGACGCCAGCGGCGTATTCCACGTGGGCGCTAGCGAGTCGATCTCGCGGTTCGAACTGGGAGTGAAATTAGCGGAAAAATTGGGTTTTTCGCGCGACCTCATCGAGCCCCAAACCGCGCCCTCGCCGGGACGCGCGCCACGCGGCCTCGATCATTTTCTCCTTACCGAAAGGATCCGGGCGACTTGCCGGAGGCCGGTTCCGAGTTGCGATGAAGTCATCGAAAGGGCGATTTATGGATCTTCCTAAGGCAATTCATGAGCTGGAATACAACCATGGCTCGGTATATGGACCCGAGGAGGAGGCCGCGCTCCGCGAAGTGCTCGCAGCGAGCGCACCTTCTTGCGGGCCGAGAGTTAAGAAATTCGAAGAAACCTTCGCGGCCTACTGCGGCGCGCAGTATGGTCTTGCGGTGACCTCGGCGACGGCCGGACTTCAGCTGGCCATGATTGCCGCAGGAGTGGGTCCGGGCGATGAGGTGATCACCACCACTATCAGTTGGATCTCCACTGCCAATGCCGCGGCGGCGCAAGGCGCGCGCGTAGTCTTCGCCGATGTTGACCCCCGCACCCTGAATTTGTCCCGTGATTCCATCGCCGAGAAAATAACCGACCACACCAAGGTGATCCTGCTGGTTCACCTTTATGGTCAGTGCTGCGACATGGACCCCATCATGGAACTGGCCCGCCAGCGGGGCATCCTGGTGGTCGAAGATTGCGCTCACGCGGTAGGGGCCGAGTATAAAGGCCGTCGCGTGGGAAGTCTGGGGGATATCTCGGTATTTAGCTTTCACCAGCAAAAAAATATGGTGACCCTCGGCGAGGGAGGCATGCTGACCACTAACCGCCGGGACTTGTACGAGCGAATGCTGTCGTTCCGGTCGCTCAACTGCCTCACCTACGACCCCAAGGGAAAATACCTGCCGATCGACGAATCCAAGCAACCTATGGGCAAGCGCTATTGGTTCCTGGATTTTGACGATGTGGGTTTCAATTTCCGCATGACCGACGCGCAGGCCGCGGTCGGACTGGTGCAATTGGCCAAGCTCGACGGCTTTAACGCCCGGCGTATCGAGATCGCCAACCTCTATTGCGCGCAATTACGAGGGATTCGTGGTCTCACCACACCGTACGTTTCACCGGACGTGAAGCACGTTTTTCATATTTACTGCGTGCTGGTGGAGCCGGAGTTTCGACTCAGCAAAGAAGATTTCATGTGGGAACTTTACACTGCGAAACGCATTAAGGTATGGTCCCACTACATGCCGATCCATCTCACCACGGCTTATCGCCGGCTCGGGCACTCCGACGGCGAGTGCCCGGTGGCTGAAGCGCTCTTCCACAAATACGTCAGCCTGCCCATCCATCCACGCATGACGGAGGAGACGATCACTTATGTGACCGATAGCATCCGGGAGCTTGCATGACTCCCTTTGAAACACAGGTTGCCGGCCTTCGTGGTGACGGGAAATTCTTTGCCGCCGGCCGCCCTATCTTCATCGGAAGGTGCCCGGGACGCTTGGACCTGATGGGTGGCAATGTGGATTACACCGGCGGACTGGTGTTTGAATCCACCATTCGCGAAGCCACGTGGGGCGCGGTGCAGTTGCGCGACGATCGGCACGTGGTTTTCTGGAATCCGCAGATGGCCGATCGCGGTTGGCAGGAGCGAGTAGAGTTTGAGTTGGATGCCCTGACCGACGATGCCGCAGTCCGCCGCATCGTGAACGCCGATCCCCGGGTGCGATGGACCGCCTACACCCTCGGAAATTTTTTCCTGCTGGCCCAGCGCTATCCCCACGCCGTAAAAACTGGCGCCAATGTGTATCTCCGTTCGGAAGTGCCGCTGAACAAGGGAGTGAGTTCATCGGCGGCCGTGGAAGTCGCGGTGATGAAGCCCGCGGCCCGTGCATACGGAATTGATCTGCACGGCATCGAACTGGCGGAAGCTTGCCAATGGGTGGAAAACGTTATTGCGGAATCCGCGTGTGGAATTATGGACCAAGCCGCGGTGACGCTCGGCGAAGAGGGCTACGTGCTGCCGTTGCTTTGCCAACCCTGCCGGCCTTTCCCGCTCGTGCGCCTCCCTGAGGAATTGCATTGTTGGGCGGTGGACTCCGGCGTGAGTCACGCGGTTACCGGGATTGAATATGAGGCAGCCCGCGCCGCGGCCTTCATGGGATACAAGCTCATCTGTGATTGGGAAGGGTTGCGAGTTACTCCGGACCCCGAAAGCCGCATCCCGCGCTTTACCGATTCTCGCTGGCGGGGATATCTATCGGAAGTAACTCCTTCGGTCTTCCGCTCGAAGTACGAATTGCGGCTGCCCGAGCGAATGTCCGGCAGTGAGTTCCTTCGCGAAGGGCAGTTTCATCCCGACCCGTTCACCACGGTGCGACCTGAGATTCAGTACCGCGTTCGCAACTGCGCCCGTTACGCAATTGAAGAGAATCAACGCATTCAGTTGTTTGTAGAACTCGCGCGGGGCGCGGCAGCACAAGCTACGGAAGCGGCCTACCGGCTGATGGGCGACCTGATGTATCAATCCCACTACTCTTACACTGAGTGCGGACTCGGCAACGAAGCGACTGACCTGCTGGTGGAGTTGGTGCGCGAACAAGGTGCGACGGCAGGGCTGTACGGCGCTAAGGTCACCGGAGGCGGGGCGGGCGGAACGGTAGCCATCCTGGGGCATCGGAACGCCGGGGAAGCATTTCAGAAAGTGGTTCGCGCCCATGCGGAGGCGCGGCACATTGAACCTTATGTGATTGACGGCAGCTCGATGGGCG
>Ga0302326_10022455_pt1 | contig 12898 bp, 7 predicted proteins | sample Palsa_T0_3_FD_202264 | JGI IMG/M metagenome (GOLD analysis project Ga0302326, IMG submission 202264) | Peat permafrost microbial communities from Stordalen Mire near Abisko, Sweden - Palsa_T0_3 | ecosystem: Environmental > Terrestrial > Soil > Palsa > Peat permafrost | place: Sweden: Abisko... | reverse complement strand
TGCCAGGAAAATCGAGCCAAACGAGCCTCTTGGGCATGTTCATGCCTGAACACTCACGCTCGCCGGGACAAAAACGGCCGCTCGGGCTTCCCGGCACCTTGGAAATGCGGTATTTTCCGCCTCAACCCGGGGTCATCCGGGGAATGTCGGCTAAAACCGGCCGAAGTCGAATAAGACTCGGGCGACATCATGACGGCGGTCGCGGCGCAGCAATCGAGGCGGCGCTAACTCCGACACGTTCTTCCCTTTCTTGTCATGGCCCGCGATCCTCCGAAGCTGCGCAGCAGCGTGGGAGGATCGCGGGCTGCGACGCCAAAGGTTTGAAGAATTGGGACTGCCGGCGCATTTCTGTATGGCCCGGCACGCGCTGCCCCAAATCTTCAACCGGGCCCGACCAGGGTGACCGGGGAAGCAATTTGACGGCGCTCGCCCGCACTTTCCCGTGCTTGGGACATGCGATATCCTTCGCAACGATTCCGGGTTATCCGGTAATATTGCGCAGCGTTTTTTGAATGGGGGTTTGGATGCGGCTATTTTTTTCCGCTGCCGTCGCGACGGCCTGTTTTTTTCTGGCGGCCGTTTCCGGCTTCGCCGAGAACACGGAGACCGTCGTGTATAGGTTCAAGAACGTCCCCGACGGGAGTTCGCCCGGGTCAAATCTGATCGATGTCGGCGGCACCCTTTACGGCACGACCGGCATGGGCGGTGCCCACAATGCAGGCACGGTGTTCTCGGTGACGACCGCCGGTGTCGAGAAGGTCATCTATTCCTTTGCCGGCGGCAGCGATGGAGCCACTCCGGCCGGAGGTCTCGTCGAGATCAACGGCACGCTCTACGGTGCGACGGCCTATGGCGGCGGCTCGGGATGCAGCGGTAAGGGTTGCGGCACGGTATATTCGGTGACGACCGCGGGTGTGGAGAAGGTTCTGTATTCCTTTGCCGGGAACACCGATGGAGCCAATCCTTTTTCAAGTCCCGTTGCCATAGGCAACACGCTCTACGGCACGACCCTTTATGGCGGCGACGATGTGTGTGCCACCACGGGTTGCGGCACCTTGTATTCGGTGACGACGAAAGGTCACGAGCAGGTCTTGCACACATTCCACGTACATACCATCGACTCTGGCGATGGGGTTTTTCCCATGGGAAGCCTCGTCGTCGTGGGCAACATGCTCTACGGCACGACCGATCTGGGTGGCGCCAACAACGACGGCGCCGTGTTCTCGGCGACAAGGACGGGCGCGGAGCAGGTCGTGTATTCCTTTGCCGGCGGTAGCGACGGGACCAACCCTCAAGCCGGCCTCATCGAAGTGGATAACAGACTTTACGGTACGACCAGTGCGGGCGGCGGCTCGGGATGCTACAGTCAGGGCTGCGGCACCGTGTTCTCGGTGACGCGGACGGGTGTCGAAAAGGTCCTGCATTCCTTTGTCGGCGGCAACGATGGAAGCGGCCCCACCGCAAGTCTCGTGGATGTCGGCGGTGCGCTCTATGGAACGACACAATATGGCGGTCGTGGCGACTGCTTTTGCGGCACCGTGTTCACTCTGACGACAACAGGCCATGAGAAGGTCTTGTTCTCCTTCAATGCCACCAAGAGCGGCGCGCTCCCTCTGAACAGTCTCGTTGACGTGGGCGGCCTGCTCTATGGCACGGCGTCGGAAGGCGGCGCCAAATACGACAACGGCCTCGTGTTTTCGATGACGCCGTGATCCGCGTTTGTTTTTTGCACCGGCGCGCGGAAAGATATCGTTTTCACATTCGCGATTGAACCAAACGCCTAATGCGTTATATATATATATCTAAACCTACAAATACATACACACACACAGGGTAGATACATACGCGCGCGCGCGCGCACACACGCATGCGCGCACATGTATGCATAGGGGGGCCTCCGCCAATCGCGCGTTCTATCAGACCTTTCGCACGAGTCCCGAAGAAACCGAGGGCTGCCTCATCTACGACCTTGGAAACCGGCAATGGGACATTCCCGCCTTGCGCACGCTGCTCGAGAGCGTGATCCCGCACCGCGCTTCGGTGGAAGGATTCGAGGTGGAGCATGATTTCCCGACCATCGGCAGGCGCACGATGCTGGTCAACGCGCGGAAGATTTTCCGTCCCGGCGACCACGATGGTTTCATCCTGCTCGCAATCGAGGACGTCAGCGAAGAGCGTGCGGCACGCAAGGAAAGCAACCGCAACTCGCAGCTGACGCAGAGCATCGTCGATACGATCCGCGATCCCCTGGTCGTGCTGGAAGGCGACATGACCATCGTAACCGCGAGCAAGGCGTTCCTGACGATCTTCGGCATCACACAGGCCGACGCGCATGGCAGGCGCGTTTCGGAACTCGGCGAGCATCAGTGGGACGTGCCGGCACTGCGCCATCTGATGGAAAAGGTGCTGCCGGAAAACAAGCCGATCGAAAGCTTCGAGATCGAGGACAATTTTCCCGGTCTGGGCCGACGTGTCTTCAACCTGAATGCGCGGAAAATTTCCCAGCCCGGAAATAACGCCCATCGGATGCTTCTCGTCTTCGAAGACATCACCGACCGCAAGCAACGCGAGCGGGATGCCCAGATGCTGACGAATGAAATCTCTCATCGCATCAAGAACAATCTGCAACTCGTCGTCGGCCTGATCGCCTACGAGGTCAGATCGACGGCCGCTCCCTGCGTTCAGGGCTATAAGGCGATGCAATCCCGCATTGGAGCGATCGCCCAGCTCTACGACCTGATCTCCCAATCCAGCCGGGGCCGAACGGTCGCCGTCGACGCATATTTGCAGGAAATCGCCCGCGTGATGTCGGTAGGTCTCATCGGAAACAAGTCGGGCATCGAGATCGCGGTGAAAGCCCAGAAGCTGGAAATCGATCCCGATCGGGCCGTGCCGTTCGGCCTGCTGGTCAACGAATTGGCAACGAACGCCATCAAGCATGCCTTTCCGGAAAGGGCCGGACATGTCCTGTTGTGCGCGGAGCAGATCGGAGACGAAATCGAGCTGACCGTTTCCGACGACGGCGTGGGTATGATGGACAAAGTCCTCACGAAGATTCCCGAGAAACGCGGTTCCGATTACGTCGCGATTTTCGTGAGGCAACTTGGCGGCAAGCTCACCGCGTCAGGGCCGGACGTCGCGGGAACCAGCATCAGGATAAGACTTCCCGTTCTGTTGATTCCTTCCGGCGGCGCCGAGCCGCTGGCAGCATAGCGACGATCCCCTGCCATCCGGCGCCTCGCGCCGCGGATTGCGCGACCCAAGACTGCATTGTCAAGAAGCGCGGCTGACATTTCATCAACCAATTTTGCGCCCGTATGGCACGCCCGGCGAAACGCGTGCTAGCGTGGCCCCATGACAGTTTGTTCAGGTCCATTCCCAACCCCCCAATTTCCCTCGCCCAATACGAGACCGACCGATCATGAATGCTGCGCAGATCATCGCTTTCCTGCACCACATCCAGCCTCTTTACGTGCTCTCGGGACTGGTCGTGGGCATGCTCGTCGGCCTGACGGGCGTGGGCGGTGGATCGCTGATGACCCCGATCCTGATCCTGCTGTTCGGCATCCATCCGGCAACCGCGGTCGGAACTGATCTTCTTTACGCCTCGGCTACCAAGACCGCGGGCACATTCGTCCACGGCTATAACCGGACCATCGATTGGCGCGTGGTGGGGCGCCTTGCGCTCGGCAGCGTGCCGATGACGGCGCTGACGATCTTCGTGCTGTCCAGGCTCAACCTCGACAGCCCCGCCATGCAGGCCCTGATCACCAAGGTTCTCGGCGGCGCGTTGCTCTTCACTGCCGTCACATTGTTTTTCCGAAAGCCGATGATGCGGCTTTACAACCGGCGCGTCGGCATTCTGGAACCCAAGATGGTCAGAAACCTGACAATTGTGACGGGCGCCGTGCTGGGCGTGCTCGTGTCGATCTCCTCCGTCGGCGCGGGCGCTATCGGCGTGACAGCGTTGATCCTGCTTTATCCCGCCATGCCCGCGTCTCGTATCGTCGGCTCGGACATCGCGCATGCCGTGCCGCTCACGCTCGTCGCCGGCCTTGGTCACTGGCTGGTTCTGGGCTCGATCAACTGGATCGTTCTCGGATCCCTGCTGACGGGATCGCTGCCCGGTATCATTGCCGGCAGCATCCTTGCGGCACGCGTGCCGGATGCGGTGGTACGGATCACATTGGGCGTGACGCTGCTCCTGGTCTGCATCCGGTTCTGGTTTTTCTGAATCCACGCGCGAACGCGCAGTGCGTTGTCGCGCCCTTCGCTCGTCCTAGAACGCCCCGACCCAGACGAACAGGATGATATATTCCACGACGTCGCCGACATTGTGCCCGATGATGGGCGCCACCACGCTTTTCGATTTCTCCAGCCAATAGGCATAAAGAACGCCGAGCGCGAAGGCATAGAATTGCTGGCCCAGCGCTTCCGGCCACGCGCGCAGCGAGAAGTTCGTGGCGTGCAACAGCGCGAAGACGACTGCCACGATAATGCCCGCCCAGTTCATGTTGAAACGGCCAATATGCAATTTTCCGGGCATGGTCGCTGCGAGATAGGTGACCAGCAGCGCCCGAAACGGAATCTCCTCCGTCGGTCCTACATAGACGCCTTCGAAGAACAGCCACCCCCACACATTCGACGGCGTCAGCGGAAAGCCGGCGTCGGGTCTGGTGTGGGCAATCAGTTGGGGTGCATAGTCTACGAACGTCATCAGCACGCCGAAGAACACGCCCCAGAGAATGGCGGGAAGCACAAAGGTCTTTCCGCGCGGGCGGTGCAGCCCGTAATCGGCCGGCACGAGAAATTTCAGCGCGGCGATGACGATCAGCGCGACGAGAAGCTGGAAGGCGTGCTGCATATAAAGCCACGGCAGCGTGGGCCCGTGCGGCGACGCCGTATGAAAAATTTTGCTGGAAAAGAACGCGCAATATGCGGCGACATAGGGCACGCCGTAGCCGAGCAGTGCCACAACAACGATCGGAACGATCTTCAACCGGAAGCGCACATCGCCTGTTGCCGTATCTGTCATGCGGCGATCTAAGCGAAACTGCTCCGGTCTTTCTTGAACGGAATTGACTTCAGGCGCCAAAACCGGGGCGACGCGCCGGTTAGCGCCCTGGTTGCGCGTGTCATATGGGATTGATCGGCAAAACCCGATTGAGCCGCGATACCGCCCAGCGTCATGGCGCTTCCCATGAGGAGCGCGAAAGCCCGCTGCGCCCGGACTTCGGAACGGAAGGCTGCCGGAGTCTGGCCGAACAATTTCCGGAAACCCCGCGAAATGGTTTCCGGCGAAAGTCCGTGCCGCCGGGCCCAGACATCCAGCCTTGTATTCGGACGCGCGATGAGATCGGCGGCGAGAATGTCCGGCCAGTCTTCTGCGGCGTGCGTGGTTTCGCGAAGCTGCTCGCCGAGCTGCAGGCTCGCCGCAACCGGATCGCGCTCGGCCGTGCGCACGACTGCGTCCGTATCGCTCAATTGTCCCAGGGCGAAAGGCGGAGGAGTCGGAAGCACAATGTTGAGAAGTTGCGCGCCGTTGTCGGCGAAACGATTGAGATGCGCGTCGAAAGCCCTGTGCACCAGGACATCGCCCGGACGCACGCGAAATCGCCCGCGGCTGCCGCTTTCCTCATATCCGCCGGACAGGACAATTGCGGCATAGGCCTGATCGTGACGATGGCGCAGAACGCTGCTGCCCGCGCCCCATTTTTCCCGCCCGTTCGCGCTGCGTGCAAAATCGTTCATGGCCGTCGTCCCCACCCGGACGGAGATGCTAACGACTCGCCATACCACGCGAAAGCGATGGGCGCGTGCGAACCTGTAACATTGTGGGGAGCGTGTTCAGCCCGGCGTTCCCAACGATGCGGGACTATCCGTCAATGAACGAGAAACAACGGCAGGTTTGCGTGGCTGACGACATGCCTCGTCACGCCGCCGGCGAAGAATTGGCGCAGCCGGCTGTGACCGTAGCCGCCGAGCACGAGTAACCCTGCGCCTGCCCCCGATGCCGCTTCGAGCAGCACTTCGCCGATCGGTCGCGAGCCGGCATCGAGCACCCGGAACGTGCAGGAAAGCCCCTGCAGCGCGAGATATTCGACAATCTCGGCGCTTTGAATGTCGCCGGCGCCGCTGCGGCGGACGGCCAAGATTTCGATCGACTCAGCTTTCGCGAGGTAAGGAAGCGCCGCGCTCAACGCATGCGCGCTGGCGAGGCTTTCATCCCAGGCGACGGCCACATTGCGGGCGAAGTCGCGCGGCGGCACTTGCGCGGTCAGGAGCACGGGACGTCCGGTTTCCAGCAAGGTCGCTTCGAAAGCTTCCGTGAGCCCGGGCTTGTCGCCCTCCTTCAGCGGCCCGAACACAACGAGATCGGAGAGCCGTCCGGCCTGGGTCACGCGATCGGCGAAGTTTCCCGGCACATCGCGAAACGACACGCTGGGCGCGTCTCTGTGCGCGGGGGCATCCAGCACCAGTATGCCGTCCGCCTCGGCCGCCAGGCGCAACGATTTCTTTGCCTCTTCGGAAGCCTTGTCGGCCGCGTCTTTCGCGACATCGACGATCTCCTGCACGACGACGCCCGAGACGCCTTCGCCGAAAAACGGCATCGCTTCAGCGGGATCCGGCCGCACGAACAGCGCGACCACATGCGCGTTGAAGGGCTTGGCCGCCGCGAACGCGCTTGCCAATACGGTCGCGTCGCGCGCCCCGCCCGTCAGCGGCGCCAGAATCTTGCCTATCGTCATGACCGATCTCCCAAGCCTTGCGACTCGTCCGAACATAGCACTGCGCGCGCGTGACGAATCTCTCCGCGCACACCTGGAACCAATTGCACGCGTGGAAGTTTCAACGGGCGAGCTGGTTGGGGCGAATGGCGAACACATTTATACTTCCAGCGAACATCGCCTTGTAAAATATTGAACGGCAACGGAAATATGAGGCACAGTCCGACAGGGCGGTGTATCAAGACGGCAATCGTGGGGGTGCTGTTTTATGTTCGTTTTCGTACAAATCTCTCGGGCGAAGCATGCCGCGTGATTCGAGGGAGGGGGCTCCCGAGTTTCTGTCGGGCGGTGGCGAAATGGGCGCCCTCATGCGTGCCCATAATTGGGCTGCGACACCCCTTGGACCGCCGGAGTCCTGGCCCCAGAGTCTTAAGACCGTTGTCCGGATTCTGCTGACCTCCCGTTATCAGATGTGGATGGGCTGGGGCCCCCAGCTCTCGTTCTTCTACAACGACGCCTACCGGCCCACGCTGGGGGTCAAGCATGCCTGGGCGCTGGGAGCGCCTGCGAGCGAAGTTTGGAAGGAAATCTGGCCGGATATCGGTCCGCGCATCGATCATGTGCTCGAGAGCGGCGAGGCGACGTGGGACGAAGCGCTTCTTCTGTTCCTTCAGCGCAGCGGCTATCCCGAAGAAACTTATCATACCTTTTCCTATTCGCCCCTCTCCAACGATCGGGGCGAAATCGTCGGCATGCTGTGCGTCGTCACCGAAGAAACAGAGCGGGTTATCGGCGAGCGCCGTCTATCGAGCCTGCGCGAGCTTGCCTCCGAAATCGCCGGCAACAACACGCAAGTGGAAGTTCTCGCCGGCACCAAGCGCGGACTTGGCGCAAATCTCAAAGATCTGCCTTTCACGCTGACCTATCTCTTTGACGACGACGGAACTGCCAACCTCGCGATCGCGACAGGCGTGCCTTCCGGCACCGTCATCGCGCCGTCATCCATTGCAAAAGGCGCACGCGACTCTCCCTGGCCGGTCGAGGACCTTCTAGTGCGCCGAAAGATCATCACGGTCGGCGACCTGGATGATCGCTTGACCGCGATTCCTACGGGCGCCTGGGACAGTCGCCCCCGTGAAGCTGCGATGGCGCCGATCGCGCGGCAGGGCCAGGACACGCCTGCAGGCTTCCTGATTGCGGGGATCAATCCGCACCGTAAGTTCGACGAAATCTACCGCGGGTTCCTCAATCTGGTCGCTGGCCAGATCGCCTCCGGGCTGGCCAATTCGCGCGCCTATGAGGACGAGCGCCGGCGTGCCGAGGCGCTGACGGAAATCGATCGTGCCAAGACGGCGTTTTTCTCCAATGCCAGCCACGAATTTCGCACACCGCTGACTCTGCTCCTGAGTCCGCTCGAGGACATGCTTGCGCAACAGCCGGGCGACCGGGACGTGACGGCACGGCGCAGCGACCTCGAACTGATGCGCCGCAACGGCGTCAGGCTGCGAAAGCTGGTCAATACGCTGCTCGACTTTTCTCGCATCGAGGCGGGACGTATGCGTTCGGTATTCGAGCCGATCGATTTGGCGGCGTACACCGCGGAGCTCGTGAGCACCTTCCGCTCGGCAATGGAGAAGGCCGGACTTCGCCTGATTGTCGATTGCCCGCCTTTACCCGAACAAGCCCATGTCGACCGCGAAATGTGGGAAAAAATCGTGCTCAATCTCGTCTCGAACGCTTTCAAGTATACGATGGACGGCGAAGTCGAAGTTGCGTTGAAATCAAGCGCCGACGGCGCGAATGTTGTGCTCACCGTGCGCGACACCGGAGTCGGCATCCCGGCACAGGAACTGCCCCGCCTGTTCGAGAGATTTCATCGCATCGAAGGTCAGCCCGGCCGCACACAGGAAGGCTCGGGCATCGGACTTGCGCTGGTGCAGGAACTTGTGCGGCTGCATGGTGGAACCGTCGAGGTGGACAGCGCCGTGGGTCGAGGCACGCGATTCATCGTATCGATCCCAACCGGCTCCGCGCATCTGCCGGCCGATCACATTCGTCACGAAGGAACGACCTCGACGTCGCCGGTCACGGCCGACGCGTTCGTGAGCGAAGCGCTGCGCTGGTTACCCGGTGGCGACATCTCGACTGAACGCGACTTGGGCTCGGATCTGCCGGAATTCGCTGCGCATGGCACGGCAGCCACGCGGCGCCCCATCGTGCTTCTGGCCGACGACAATTCCGACATGCGCGATTATGTGCGCCGGCTGCTGGCGCCGCACTACGATGTGGAGCTTGCCGGCGACGGACAAGCCGCACTCGAATCGGCCTGGCAGCGCAGGCCGGACCTCGTACTCAGCGACATCATGATGCCACGTCTTGACGGTTTCGGATTGCTGCGCGCGCTACGGGAAGACCCCGAACTGCGCGACGTACCGCTGATTCTTCTTTCGGCGCGCGCAGGCGAGGAGGCCAGCGTCGAAGGCCTCGATGCCGGCGCCGACGATTATCTGACCAAGCCGTTCAGCGCGCGCGAACTTCTCGCGCGCGTGCGCGCCAATATCGACATGGCCGCGCTGCGGCGCGAGGCCGTGAAGATCGAGAACGAACTGCGGCGCGAAGCGCAAATGGCACGCGACCGCGCCGAAACCATCCTCACCAGCATCAGCGACGGTTTCATGGTGATCGACCGAGACTGGCGCTACACCTATGTCAATGCCGCAGCCCAACGCATGATGCGGCGGACGAGCGAAGAGCTGATCGGAAAATGCCGCTGGGACGTCTTTCCCGAAGAGCCCGATTCAATCCTCGAACCGAATTACCGTCGCGCCATGGACGAGCAGATTCCCATCACATTCGAGCGCTATTACAAACCCTATGGCCGCTGGTACGAACTGCGCGTAAGTCCGTCGGGCGACGGCGGGTTGTCGATCTATTTTCAGGACATCACGCAGCGGAAGAATTCCGAAGAGGCTCTTCGCCAGCTCAACGAAACGCTGGAGGCGCGGGTGGCAGAGCGCACGTCCGAGCTGCGGGCCAAGGAGGAATCGCTGCGTCATGCGCAGAAAATGGAAGCGATCGGTCAGCTCACCGGCGGTGTCGCCCACGACTTCAACAACCTGCTTACCATCATACGGTCCTCCGCCGATTTGCTCAGACTGCGCGATCTGCCCGAGGACAGACGGCGGCGTTACGTCGACGCGATCTCTGACACGGCCGATCGCGCCGCAAAGCTGACGAGCCAATTGCTGGCATTCTCGCGGCGCCAGGCGTTGAACCCCAGTGTGTTCGATGCCGCGGCGCAGGTCGAAGGCATCGCCGAGATGCTGAAGACGGTGTTGGGATCCGGCGTCGCGATGGAACTGAATATCCCGGACCGACCGCTCCCCGTCGAAGCGGATGCGAGCCAGTTCGAAACGTCGCTGGTCAACCTTGTCGCAAATGCGCGCGACGCGATGGACGGCAAAGGTAGGTTGCAAATTCGTCTTGGCCATTCAAGAACAACACCGGTAGGCGCGAGCAGTCCGACCGCATACGGCTTTGTCACGATTTCCGTGATCGACACCGGTTGCGGCATTCCAGTCGAACAGATCGAGCGGATTTTCGAGCCGTTCTTCACCACCAAGGATGTCGGTCGCGGCACCGGCCTCGGACTATCGCAGGTTTACGGCTTCGCACAGCAATCTCGCGGAACCGTGACGGTCGAAAGCGAAATCGGACGCGGCACGACGTTTACGATTCATCTGCCGCGAAGCAACAAGCCGATCGAAGCACGGGAGGAGGCCGAAACCGCGCAATCTCTGCCCTCCGCCAAAGGCCGGGTCCTTGTGGTCGAAGACAATCGGGAAGTCGGTGAGTTTTCCTCACAGCTTCTGAAGGAGCTTGGCTATCACGCGGTGCTGGCGCCGAATGCTGAAGAAGCATTGAAGCTTCTCGAACGAAACGGTCAGAAGTTCGATCTCGTGTTCAGCGACGTCGTTATGCCGGGCATCGACGGCGTGGCGCTCGGCCACGAAATTCGCCGCCGGTTGCCGGGCTTGCCGATCGTGCTCACCAGCGGCTACAGCTATGTGCTGGCGGAAGAGGGAAATTACGGCTTCGAACTGCTGCACAAGCCCTATTCCGCAGAGGATCTTTCGCGCACAATTCGACGGGCGATGGCAACGCGCGCAGCCGAGTAAAAACTAAAACGGCCACCAGCCGTCGAGGCGGATGGGACGCAGGATGCGGGGGCGGGCGAACCAGGTGAGGCGGTCCGCGACTTTGCGGTTGAAGGTGCCGCGCGGAAAACCGCCGCCCGCGCGCAGCGCGCCGGCCTTCATGCCTGTGAGAACTTCGATCGCTTCGTCGACCGTCTCGACGGCATAAACCGCGAAGCGCCCGGCCCGCACGGCATCGACCACATCGTCGCGCAACATCAGGTTTGCAACATTGGCTTTGGGCACGATGACGCCATTGCTCTTGGCGAGTCCGCGCATGGCGCAGATATCGAAGAAGCCTTCGACCTTTTCGGTCGCGCCGCCGATGGGCTGAATTGCGCCATGCTGGTTGATGGAGCCCGTGATCGCGATGCTTTGCTTGAGCGGCACATCCGCAATGGCGGACAGGATCGCGATCAGTTCGGCGGCCGACGCGCTGTCGCCGTCGATGGGTCCATAGGATTGCTCGAACGCCACGCTGGCCGACAGCGAGAGCGCACGATTGATGGCATAATGGCCGTTCAGATAACCGGTGAGAATCTGCACGCCCTTGGCATGGGTGGGGCCGCTGAATTCTGCCAGCCGCTCGATATCGGTCACGCCGCCATTGCCGGGACGCACTTGCGCCGTGATGCGCGCCGGCAAGCCGAATGCGAAGCCCGGCGTGCTCAAGACGGTAATCCCGTTCACCTGCCCGGTCTTGGAACCCTCGGTATCGATGAAGATGATGCGGCGCTTGACCAGCTCATGCTCGAGCGCCTTCAAACGCCCCGCGCGGTCCTCGCGGGCGGCGACGGCACGCCCCACATCGTCGGCGGATATCAGCGAGCGCCCGCCTTCGCCCGCAAAATGATCGGCCTCGCGCAGCAGATCGGTGAGCCGTCCCGTGCGCACGCTGATCTTTTCGGCATCGCCCGCCTGGCGCGCGGCTTCGTCGATCATGCGCGCAGCACCCGCTCGGTCGAGCTGTTTCAACCCGTCGGTGCGCGACACGCTCGCGAACAGGCGCAAGAGCGCGCCGCAATTGGCGTCGTCGCGGTCGGCGGAGGTGGCAAAATCCGCATGCACCTTGAACTGATCGGCGAAATCCGGATCGAGCTCGCGCATGCGATAGTAAAGCCACGCCTCGCCGAACAGCACGATCTTGAGATCGAGCGGGATGGGCTGCGGCTGGATCGTCACCGTGTTGCTGCGGTCCAGAATCTCCGCGAGGTTCTGGATCTTGATCGACGCCTCGCGCAACGCGCGTTTCAACGTCTCCCAGGACACGTCCTGCTGCAGCAGATCCATCGCATCGATCAGCAGGAAACCGCCATTGGCCTTGTGCAGCGAGCCCGGGCGGATGAACATGAAATCCGTGATGATGGTGACGAGCAGCGGCACATGCTCGACCTTGCCGACAAGGTTCGACAAGGACGGGAGCGCCAGCGACACGACCGGCGCGCCGGAAGCGCCCGTATTGTCGACCAGCAGATTGACTTCATAGCGGTGGAACGGAACTTCGTTGCGGCTTTCTTCCTTGCCCGCATCGCGCGCGCTCGCCTGCAGCGCATCGATATGCGTCATCACATCCTGGAACATCGCTTCCAGATGGCCATGCGCTTCGCGATTGGAATCGAAACGCGCCGAGAGCGGCCGCATCAGCTTTCGCACTTCGGCTTCGCCCAGCTCGTGATCGAGCGCGCGCACCTTTTCGACGGTCTTGTTGCGCAGCGAGCTCAAGGCCTCCATCGTCTTTTCGAGCTGCGCGCGAAGCTCGCGGGTGCGTTGGGTGAGCCGCTCGCGATCGGACTTGGGCAGGCGGCGATATTCGTCTTCGGACAGTGCGAGCCCGTCGCGTTGCGGCGCGAAATCGAAGCCGCCTTCGTCGCGCTCGACCAGCGCAAGCCCCTGCGCTTCCGCAAGCCCGCGCAATTTGTCTAGCGCACCTTCGACGGTCTGCTTGAATTCCTCTTCGATGGCGCTCTTGCGTCG
>Ga0302326_10022451_pt1 | contig 12900 bp, 7 predicted proteins | sample Palsa_T0_3_FD_202264 | JGI IMG/M metagenome (GOLD analysis project Ga0302326, IMG submission 202264) | Peat permafrost microbial communities from Stordalen Mire near Abisko, Sweden - Palsa_T0_3 | ecosystem: Environmental > Terrestrial > Soil > Palsa > Peat permafrost | place: Sweden: Abisko... | reverse complement strand
CCACCCAGCGCAGGCACTTCTGCTGCACGAGCGGGCAATAGTCGCCTTCGACCTCGACCATGTCCGGTGGGCACGAGTCCTCGCTCGGGAGAGCCTCGGGAGCGGTACCCGGCCGGATGAAGCTTCCGAAGAGCGGCCCGTGCAGCGCGTCATGAACGGCGAGGCGCGGCAGCAGCTCCAGGCGCTCGGCGCGGGGCTCCGGATCCGCGATCGACTCGCCCGTGGGCGCCGCACGCGACCCAGCGGTCACCGTGACGATCACGAGGAGCGTCAGAAGCCATCCGACCCTGAGAAACACCCGCCTGCGAAGCATGGATTCATCCGTCTTCGCGTGCGCAAGGCACGCGTCCTTCCCCGGCGGCCTCGCCCCTACTTCCTGGCGACTCGCTGCGCCAAGACCATGGGGGCCGCCACGTTGCGTCGATGATCGTGGCCGCCGACCACTCGGCCACCATCGTTTTGCGTTACCGGTTACCGTCTAAGCAATTCGCGATCCGCTCGACCTTCCGTCGCGATAAGTACGATGACGATGATCGGCACCGGATTCACCGGCATGCGAGAACCGCAGCTTTCCAAGGACCATCATCGAAGCGCAGGCTAGCGGACGTCGGTGGATGTAGTCACTTTTCTGGCAGTTGCTCTCCAGACCGACGCGGGGTGGACCGGCGAACTTTGCGTTCGCTACCCCGTCAGCGCGAAGGCCCGATCAGAGAACGCGCGTGCGCATCACCGCGAACACAAGATCGCGAAGGCGGCTACGCGGCTCACGCGGTCGTCGTCGACGGCGGCACCGTCGCGTCGACAGCCCCGCAGGCAGTGGCCGGCGATCGAGTTCGAGGCGCATTCGACGACCACGCCGCCAGCGCATTCGTAGCGATCCCCTTCCTCGCAAGGCGCGGGGCTCGGGATGGGCACCGGCGACGGAACTGCAAATGCGGCCGCGCCGCTCGGAGCGCACAGCTGAGCCGCCGCGTCGCGCTCGATGATGACTTCGACGCCGTCCGCGGCACACGGGCCGGCGCAGTCGGCCGCACGGTCCCATGGGCATCGGCACGATTCCGGTGGCCCGCCGCAAGGCGTGGGCACCGTGGCGAGGCGTGACACCGAGATCACGCCCTCTTCGCAACGAGCCAGCCCGTCCGGGCAGTCGATCCCGCTGACCGGCAGGTCCTTGCCGAGCGACCCGAGCCCGTGCCCCCTTGCCGCGTGCCCCAGCACCGCTGCGCATCCTCGGTCGCAGGCGGTCACGAGCGCGATAGCAAGCACGGAAAAGACTGCGATCGCGAGGCGGCCCCTGGCCCCCGGGGCCACGCGCTTCAGCTCTCGATGAAGCTCTTGAGCTGCTTGCTCCGGGAGGGGTGCCGCAGCTTGCGCAAAGCTTTCGCCTCGATCTGGCGGATGCGTTCGCGCGTGACCTCGAAGTCCTGACCCACCTCTTCCAGGGTGTGATCGCTCTTCTCGCCGATGCCAAACCGCATCCGGAGAACCTTCTCTTCGCGGGGCGTCAGCGTCTTCAGGACTTTTCGCGTCTGCTCGGCGAGGTTCATGTTGATGACCGCCTCAGCGGGCGACACGACGCTCTTGTCCTCGATGAAGTCGCCCAGATGCGAGTCTTCTTCCTCGCCGATGGGCGTCTCGAGGCTGATCGGCTCCTTGGCGATCTTTAGGACCTTGCGGACCTTGTCGAGCGGAAGCTCCATCTTCTCGGCGATCTCTTCCGGCGTCGGCTCCCGGCCGTACTCCTGGACGAGGTAACGGCTCGTACGGATCAGCTTGTTGATCGTCTCGATCATGTGGACGGGGATGCGGATCGTGCGCGCCTGATCGGCGATGGCGCGCGTGATCGCTTGCCGGATCCACCACGTGGCGTACGTCGAAAACTTGTAGCCGCGCTTGTACTCGAACTTGTCGACGGCCTTCATCAGGCCGATGTTGCCCTCCTGGATCAGGTCCAGGAACTGCAGCCCGCGGTTCGTGTACTTCTTCGCGATGCTGACGACGAGGCGCAGGTTGGCCTCGACCAGCTCCGCCTTTGCCTTGTCGGCGATGCGCTCGCCCTCGCGAATGGCCTCGTAGGTCTCGCGCAGCTCTTTGACGTCGAGCTGCAGCTCCTCCTCGACCTTCTTCAGGTTCTTTTGCGCGGCCGAGTGGGCGCCCAGGACATCGTCGGGGGTGAGGCCGTACTTCTTCTTGTACTTGCGCTCGGCTCCCGCGTCGGCTCGCGACTGGCGCGCCTCTTTGCGGAGCTGATCGACCTCGACACCGGCGCGGCGCGCGAGATCGAGGATGCCCGTCTCGGCGCGCTCGATCTTCTGGATCAATCCGCGCAGCTTGGCGACGACGCGATCGATCGTCTTCTTGTTGAGGCGCATCTCCTCGAGCGTCTCGACCATCTTCTGGCGGTTGGCGTCGATCTCCGCCTCGATGCCTTTGCGCCGCGACTGCGCGCAAGTGGCCAGGCTCTCTTTCAAGTCCTGGGCGACCTTGTCGAGGTGCTTCACCTTGTCGATGAGGCGAAGGATCCGGCGGTCGGCCTCTTCTTCGTCGAACTCGGCGTTGTCGTCCTCGGCGTCGCGGATGATGTCCTTGACGCGGATCTTGTGCTTTCGCAGCTTGTCGCCGAGATCCATGATCTCGCGCACTGCGACCGGCGAGTTGAGGATCGCCGAGAGCACCATGTGCTCCCCCGTCTCGATCCGCTTGGCGATCTCGACCTCGCCCTCGCGCGTGAGGAGCGACACGCTCCCCATCTTGCGCAAGTACATCCGTACGGGGTCGTTGCTCTTGGAGTAGTAGCCGTCGAGGTCTTCTTCGGCCTTGTTGGCCGTGGTGGGCTGCTGCTCGCGTTCGCGCGCGCCCTTCTCGCCAGCCGCCTCCTCGGCGATGCGCTTCGGCGCGATCTTCACCTGCGTCGCGGCGTCGACGATCTCGATGTCCTCGTCGCCGAGCACTCCGAGCACGTCGTCCATCTGGTCGGCAGCGACCATGTCCGCCGGCAGGGCGTCGTTCACCTCGTCGTAGGTGAGAAAGCCTTTCGACTTGCCCATCTCGATGAGCTGCTGCACTTCTTTCCGATCACGGTTCTTCGTCGCCATCGCTACCTCGGTGCTTCTCCCACTCGCGAATCGAACGCCTGCCTGCGCCGGCGCTCGGCCCCGTGTCCCCTCACCTACGGCTCAATCCGTGTCGCTCCCGAACCACGGCGTCCATGCGCTTCGCCACTTCAAGCTCGGCGTCCCAGTCCCCTGCCACCCGCTTCTGCTCCTGAACGTTCGCGCGCGTTTCCAGCGCGACGTTGGTCCCTCGAAGTTTTCGTGCGTTTGCGGTCACGGTGGCGCGGGCCTCTTCTAGCGTCTCGTGCTCCGGTGACGCCAGTCGCGCGGAAGCGAAGGCTTGGATCGCGGGTGGCATTTGCGCAAGGAATTCGGCACTGTCCATTGCATTTTCGCCGCGTGTCGTCACGCGCATGCACTTGGCGATGGCTGCCACGATCCGTGCCGACTCGCCTTCCAGAAGCTCGATCTCAGCCTCGATGCCGGACTGCCCGAGAAGACTCGGAAAATCCAGGAGCGCCCCCACGATGGCTCGGCGCTCTTCCGTCCCCGGACGGCGGACCCGCACACGGGCCTCCGAAGGCCGGGGCCCGAAGTCGACCCGAGCGCTACGCGCGGCCACGGCAAACTTGCGGTGCAATGCCCCGAACGCATCCGGGCCCGAGCGTACCAGATCGAGCCGACCTGCAGCGTAGTCGGCGCGCGACTTGAGGAGGCCACGCGCGATGGGATCGCGCTGCCGCGCGATGATGGCGGCGATGCGGTCGGTCCGGACCGCGCACTCGCGTGCGTCTTGGGGGTTGAACGGGACGTCGAACTCGACGTCGATGAGGTACTCGAAGAGGCCGCGCGCCTGCCCGAGCAGGTGGTGCAGGGAGTCGGCGCCCTTGTTTCGCACGAACTCGTCGGGATCGGTGCCCGAGGGCAGGATGGCGACCCGGGCGTCCATCCCCGACGTTTCGACCGGCTCCTCCGCCGCGCGCGCCGCCTTGCGACCGGCGTTGTCGCCGTCGAAGAGGAGCGTCACGTTCGGGGCGTAGCGATGGAGGAGCTTGGCCTGATCGACCGTGAACGCCGTGCCGAGCGGCGCGACCGCGGTGGCCACGCCGCGCGCGTGCAGGCTGACGACGTCGAAGTTCCCCTCGACCAGAATCGCGTGCTCCGCCTGCCGGATCGCATGGCGCGCCTGCCAGAGACCGAAGAGGACGGCGCCTTTGACGTAGATCGGGCTCTCGGGTGAGTTGATATACTTTGGCGGTGGTTCGCGCGACTCGTCCTCGCCGGGGATCGGCGCAAGGGCGCGTCCGCTGAACGCGACGACGCGCCCCTGCGCGTCGGCGACTGCGAACATCAACCGATGCCGGAAGCGATCGTAGTACCCGGAGCCGCTCGAGCGCGGAACGAGCAATCCGACGCTCTCCGCCGTGGCCGGCGAGACGCCTTGCTTCTTCAGGAACGTCGCGAGCTCGTCCCAGCCCGCGGGCGCGTATCCCACGCGAAAGGCTTGCACCGCGGCGTCGGTCGGCGCGAGCGCGCGGCGCGCCAGCTCGTCGATTGCAAACATCCGCTGAGGGTGCTCCGCCAGCTGCCCCTCGTACCAGGTGGCCGCGATCTGCATGACGCCGTAGAGCGCATCTCGATCCTTGCGACGCCGCTCGGCCTCCGCGGGCGCGGGGCCGCGCTCTTCTTCGATCGCAATGCCTGCGCGTTCGGCGAGGAACCGGACGGCCTCCGAGAACGAGTAGCCCTCGGACCGCTCGAGGAAAGTGATGACGTCGCCGCTCTCCTTGCAGCCGAAGCAGTGGTAGACGCCTGAGTCTGCGTTGACGTTGAAGCTCGGTGTCTTTTCCTTGTGGAAGGGGCAGAGGCCGAGAAACTTGCGCCCGCGCTTTTTCAGCGTGGGAACGCTCTCGCCGATGATGGCGATGATGTCGGACCGCTCGCGAATCAGCGCGATGGTGTCTTTGGAGATCATCGCCCGGCGCGCCTCGAGCACGGAGAGCGCGGACTACGGCGAGCGAATGTCAAACGCGGAATCCCGCGCGTGGGCGGCCCTCACCGATCCTCACGGCGACGTTTTCACATGGGGATCCAGGGCCGTCAAGTCGAGCGTCGGGCGGCAAAGTCGCCCGGTCCAGCGGCCCTCTTGTACGATGACGTACTCGGACGTCCGCGACCCATGCGCGCTCCGACACATGCCGACACGACGTTCATCGCCACCCCCGCCACGGTCGCCGCGTCCCCCCTCGCCGGGCGCACGCCGAGGCGAGGTTGCGACCCCCTCCGTAGCGAGGGCCCTTCAGCGCGCGCCGCGTGAAGGTTCGCGTCCGCCGTCGCCCGGCTCGTCCATCGGGTCGCCATCGCCGTCGCCCCCGTCCTTGCGGCTCGCGATCGGGCGTGACGGCATCGGTCTCGAGCTGGCGACGCCCGCGTTTCTCGAATGCGTCGTGATCGAGGAGCTGACGACGTCGCTCCCCGGCATGCGATTCCCCGTCGACGTTTCCGGCGGCGTGGCGCGGTTTCGACATCGCCGAGGCGCCCTTCAAGGTCTGCGGATCGCGGTGCTAGCGCGCGTGGTGGAGCGATGGGCCGCGCCTCGGCTGCGGGGCGTCGTCAGCGCCGCCACGCCGGATGTATGGATCCGCGTCGGGCCGGCGCGGGCCACTGTCTGCGTCGCCGCCCCTCCCGAAGAGAGCTCCGCGGAACCAACATCGGCGTCACCCTGGACGGTACCGCCGGTCGTGGCGTTCGATCTCCTCGCCATCGCCGAGGGCGAAGACTTGCAGCTCGTGGTGACCCACGCGCGAGGCGCGGGGCTACCTGCAGCCCCGACGGCCATCGCGCTGGCCTGCGTCCGGGCGGCATTCGGCCGTGCGGCGCGCCGCTCTGGAACCATCTTCACACTTCGGCGACCGGCGGAGGCGACGGCCCGGGCGCTCTTCCCCGATGCGGGTGCGCGCGTGCCCGCCGTCGACGGGGTCTGCTGGAGCGCGTTCAGTGTGGACCGCGACGCCTGGATCCTGACCGCGACGCAAGGGAGCCCACCGGCCGAGCCGACCTCCGACGCCGTCCGCGCCCGAGAGATCGCGCAGATCCTTGCGGTGGCGGACGATACCCTCGAGCGGGGCGACACGAACGAGGCCCGTACGCAGTACCTGGCGGCGCTCGAACGGGCGCCGCGCCACGCCGAGATCGCGCAACGCATCGCGGACATCGACGCGCGCACTCCGGAGCGCGCCGAGGCGGCCCTGGCGGCGCTCGCGGAGGCGGCGGCGCGCGAAGGGGGCGCGCTCGAGTCGAGTCTCGTCGAAGCCGAGCTTCTCGTGCGCTCCGGCGACGTCGACGCCGCGATGGCTCGGCTCGATCGCGGAGGAGCGGTCGAGCCGGCACCGGTGCTCGCCGCGCGATCGTTCGAGCTCGCGGCTCGCCTGTCGAGCGATCCCGAGGTGCGCGCGTCGTGGCTCGACCGGGCGCTCGCGCGCTCGCCGAGGCTCGCGACCGCGCGTTGGGCACGGGTTCACGCGCGTCTCGCTCTGGGCCGCCTCGAGGACGCGCTGGCCGACGTGGAATTTCTGGAGGCTCTTGGCCGGGGGCGTGCTGCCAAGTGCGCCGTCTGGCAGGCGGCTGGCCGCGCGTGGCAGGCGGCCGGGCTAGGTGAGCGTGCCGGGGCCGTCTTCGAACGTGCGCTCCGCTACGAGCCCGACGATCCCGCGGCGCTGATGGGGCTGGGCGTGGCCCTCGCCGCCGGAGGGCGCGCAGCGCGAGGGGCCGCGCTGCTCGAACGAGCCCTCGCCATCGCGACGGCGGCGGGACAGGGCGCCTGGACGATCGAGGTCGTGCTCGCGACGACGTTGGCCGAGCATCTCGACGATCTGCCCGCTGCCATCGCGCACGTGAGCAGCGTGCCTTCCGATGCGCCCGAGGGCGCCGTCGCCCGAGGGCTGGAGGGGCGTTGGCGGAGCCGCATCGGCGACGCGACCGGCGGCGCGCTCGCGTACGCGCGCCTCCGCGATCTGGCCGCGTCGCGAGCCGCGCGGGGCGACGACGACGGCGCACGCCAGATGGTCGTGTTCCTGGCCGAGGCGGCGCGCTTCGAGGCCGACGTGCGGCGCGATGACCTGGCCGCGCAGCGGCACCTGGCGGCGGCCCTGCGCCTCGCCCCCCACGACGCAGATCTGCGCAGAGCGTATCGAGCGGCAGGAGAGAGCCGTATCCGACGACCGCGGACGGACGCCGCGGCCCCCCTGCCCTTCGACGAGGATGCGGCCGGCGCGGCGCGCATCGACGACCTCACTCGACGGCTCCAAGGCAACCCGCGCGACGGCGCCGCGGCCGACGAGCTGGTGCGGTTGCTCGAGAACTTCGGTCGCGGCCACGAGCTCGTAGCGCTCCTCGGCGCTCGCATCGACGAAGCATCGCCTGCCGAGCGTCCGTCGATCGTCGACGAGGCGAGACGGTCGCTCGATCGTCTGCGGTTGCGCGCGAGCGCCGCGGGCCGCGACGAGCTGGCGGCGCTCTGTAGCGACGCTCTGACGGCGTTCGCTCCCGACGAGCCTACGCCGCGCCGCTGAGTGCGCGCTTTACTTCGTCGAGAGCCACCTCGACCTCGGGCGCGTCGATGCCGCACTTTTCTGCAATCTTGCGGAGCACTTCGTGCTCGACGGCGCTGACGTCGTCGCTCACGTACGCCAGCAGCGCCGCCACACGCAGCACCTCGCGCGCGTGGTCCTTCTTGGTGACCGACGCGGCGATCATGTCGATTCGGCGGTCGACGCCGTCCTCGCGCAGTTGATCGCCCAGGTCGCTCACCAGAGCGTGGATCTGGTGCGGCGCCACGACGCCTCCGCAGGCGGCCGTCACCACCTGCTCGAAGACACGGCGTTCTTCGGCGTCGAACACGTCGTCGGCCGTTGCCACGACGTACGCCGCTTCGACGATCGCCTCGAAGAGCGCGACCGCGATGGGATCGAAGCCGGTGGGTACCGTTGCGTCTCCGATCGGCCGGGCTCCATACGATACGGCCGCGACCGAAAGGATCGACGACGGCTTGGTGGCGACCCGCGAGACCGCGGGCGTCGAATGCGCAAGGCGCGCGAGCAAATTGAGGCGGTCCTCGTTCGTCATGGCTGCGGACGTCTGCTCGGTTTTCCCCGGATCGGACCGGTTCGGGTCGAGCGCGGGTGAGCATACCAGAACGGCGCGCGTTGCTAAGGCTGCGCGAGCGCCACGAACATCTCGTACTGGCCATTGCCATCGGTCAGCGCGCTCCCGAGCTCGATGGCTGGGCCCGATGCCGGCAGGGAGTAGACACTGACGAGCGCCTGGACGATTGGATTGCCGTTCATGGTGGGATCGACGAGCCGCAGGCCGAGGCTCACCGGGAGGGGGACTACGATGCGCCCGAGGGTCACCGGTTCGTTCGCGACCGAGATGCTCCGGGTGACCCAGGGGAACCCTGTCCCGTCCGCCGGTCGGGCACGGAGGAGATATTGCCCGGGATCGAGCGCCAGGCTGAACGACCCGTCGGCCGCGCTGGCGGTTTGGGCGGGGCGCGGAAGGCAGGCAATCGTCGAGAGAAACGGCGAGTCGTCCAGACCGCCGGGCAGCGGGGCGCAGGCCGCTGGAATGGCCTCGATCGTGGCTTGCGAGAGAGGACGCCCGTCCGCGGCGACGAGGGTTCCGCCTACCGGCTGGGTGCTGGCCAGCGCGACCCCAGGGGCGAGGTACGGTCCGAACTCGGGCACGTCGAGGGCGGTGAGAGTGACCGCGCTGGAGGCAGGAGCCCCGGCCACCGGCCTCGCGACGACGAGGTACTGGCCAGGAGGAAGCTGCACCGAGAATATCGATCGGCCCGTCGTCGCATCGATCGCAGTCGAAGCTCGCGTCGTGTACGTGAAGTTCGATAGCGTCTCCACACCTCCCACGAGGATGCTCGTCGCCTCGAACGTGAGCTCCGCCGCAGCGCCGCTTGCGCCGGCCGTCACGGCCGCTGTGACCGACACGGGATCCGGCATCGGCGGATACGTCTCGGTCGAAGGGAGCTCGCCGCCCGCGGGCGTCAGCACCTCCGTGGGCGCGACCACGCCGGCCGGGGGCGCGATGACGAGCTGCGCGTTCGTCAGCGCGTCGGTTCCGGCTCCGCCGAAGCGGTTGGTGGCAAGGACCACGTGCGGCGACTCGGTTCCTGCGAGGGCCACGATGTTGGACACGGTATTCAGATTGGTGGCGTCTCGAAGATACGCGGTCCAACCTGAGAGGCCCGCGCTGCGCGACAGGTCGAAGGTCGGCAGGGTCTTCGTCGGGATCTCCAGGGGGCCGGCATCGCCGGATTCCGCCGCGACAGTTCCGCTGGTGAGATCGAATTGTGTCGTCAGGCTCGCGGCGAGAGGCACGTCGCCTGTGTCCGTGGCGGTGAACTCGAGGATCTCGGGGGGGTAGGCCGCCGAGAACGGCGGGTCTGGTTGATCGGTAAGCTGGTAGCTCAGGCCTGTCTGCAAATACGTCTGCACGACGATGCTCGGCCCGCCGCCCGGTCCCGGAAATGCCACCGAGAACGGGAACGAAAAGGCTTGGATGGGCTCGAGCGGCAGCCCGAGGGATGTCGCGTAGGGACCGGCGGAGCCATCCCAGAGCGGCCGGTAGGTCGCTTGAACGGGCAACACGGTGCCGTACGCTCCCGGATTGCCGAGGTACCAGTCGACACCGCCGTTGGCGGATTCGAGCGACGGGGCGATGAGGTACAAGTGGCTGACGACCTCGATGTAGGGGAGCGGCGCGCAAACGGGAAGGCAGCAGTCCGGGGCGCTGCATCCGTTCGACGTCTTCGCGGTGGTCAGGTCCTGCCACGTGATGGCGAACGTGCGACCAGGCGCGTACGACGAGTCGGTCGGCAGGGCGACGACCACGATCAGGCCGTCGATCGACGCCGTCGGAGCGCTGACGACGCAGACGCCCCCCTGGCACGTAGCGGCCGAACCGGACGAATACTCGGCGCACGAAAATGCGGGGCACGTGTTGGCCGGCGCGTACGATTCGCTGACCGACGGGATGGGGGTACACGCCGCGACGGCCCCCGCGGCGATGAAGACCGCGCACGCCGCGCGCACCCCGATTCGCACGATCACGGCGAACTCGAGTCGTCCGAGCCGGCCCCGCTGTCCAGCGACGGGGGCGTGAGGGGGAGGTTGCTGTCGGAGGGAGCGTCCGCCGGGGGGAACGCGCCGTCGGCGAATGCGCCCGCGTCGTAGAGCGGGCACTGCGGGCCCCCGCCCGGAACGTAGTTCCAGATCACGTCATCGCCGCCCGGGGGAAAGACGGGGGTGTGGTCATCGGATTCGAAGGTTTGCGCGACGATGAACTGGATCTGGTGACACACGCCGAGGTCGAACGAGCTCGGCTCGAGCGTGAACGGGACGATGACGACGCCGCCGTCGACTTCCGTGGGCGAGGGGGGCCCGCAATTGAGCATGCCCTGCATCCCGGTCGTCCCTGTCGAGTTAATCCCGTACGGGTTGTAGTCGACGAACACGACCCAGCAGAACGACTGATCGGGATCGCTGAGCTCGACAGGAACGCTGAACTGTCCTTGGACGGGCCACACGACGAGGGGCTCGTTCGTCGGTGGATCCGCAGAGTCGTGGAGGATCGTGGGGCGCGGCGACTCGGACGGGAGACCTGGCGGCGGAGTCGTGATGCAAGCCCCCTCGAGCAGGGCCCAGGCCGCGACGACCCCCGCGGTCCCGACGGCCGCGAGGGAGGCTACCCGGTTCGAAAAGCGACGCACGCGCGGCATGTCAGAAGAAGCGATAGCCCTTGGACGATAGCGTGGCCTGCCGCGAGCCCGGAGGTTCGGCGTGCCAGCGCGCGTCGGCGTACTCCGGGCTCACGGCGAGGCGCAGCAGATCGGCCAGCATGGGTACCTCGTCGCACAACGCGCGCAGGCCCCCAGGCGAAGAGCTCGCGGCGGGACGTGTCTCGGCGCCCGCGAGCGCGCTCGATTCGGCCAGCAGGCGCCGGGCCGCCCACCCGAAGTCGCCCGCCAGGAACATCCCGGCGCGAACCCCGCTTTGATGGGCGCGCGCCACGAGGTCTTCGTATTCGCCGAGCGGGCCGTGGCCGAGGATCACTTGCAGCCGCCGCTGCGTCCGCGACGGGACCGATTGCCAGAATGACTGGGCCAGCCGAGCGGCGCGCGCGTCGACACGCCGACCGATCTCGGGCGGACCGAACGCCGCATGCAGGGCCTCGATGAGCGCGCGGCCGTCCGTGCGCGCGAGGCCAAGTCGCAGGACGTTCTGCGGAAGCGTCGCGGCGAGGCCGTACCCGAGCGCGAATCGTAGCTCCAGGCTCTCCTCGCGAACCTCGCCGTTGAGGACGACCGACGGCGGCGACAGAACGGCGACCTGCGACGTCGGCGGCACGACCGTCGGCCTCGGGACGTAGATCGGAATGCGCGGCAAATCGAGCACGCGCATCACCACTTCGTAGAGCCGGCCCAGAGGAGAGCCCGCACTCGGCGCGACCCGCTCGACGCCGGCGATGCCGTACGTCGCCGGGTCCTTCACGAAGAGGTGCATGGCCCCTTCCCAGATCGCGGCGAGGGCTTCGCCCGCGGCGTCGAGCGAGGGCCGCGTGAGCAGGGCGAAGATGCCCGGTTGTTGCGGCTGCGCGGCGAGCGGCGGCGGGGGCAGTGGCCCGCTCGCCGGATCGAACGCGCGCAGGACGTGCTCGACGGCGGCGGCGTACACGCGGTCGTCGTCGGCCAACGCCGCTGTCCGGAGCGCCTCGAGCCTGCCCCGGTCGCCGGGCTCGATGGAGACTTGTTGGCGCCGAAGACGCACGAGGTCGCGCGCGCGATCCGGTGCCGACGCGATCAACGGGGCCAGAGCATCGCCAGCTTCGGCGAGTCCGTCGGCCAGGGCCTCCCAGAGCAGTTGCTCGGCGCCGTACGGGTCACCCCGACCGAGACGCATCCTGCCGAGCGCGAGCCGTGCGTTGGCGCGCGCGACCGGGGACCCTCCCGCGCGAATGGCGGCTTCGAGATCGGTCATTTGGGGGTCGCCAGCTTCGACCGCCGGCGCGACGGGGACCGGCGGCGCGATCGGAACGGGCGGCCGCGCGTCGGCCGTCACGTGCTCGACCAGCAGCGCCCTTGCCGCCTGCGCTCCCGTGCGCGTCTCGTCGTCGGCTTCGGCCATGTCGAGGAAGCGGGCGGCGTCCTGCCAGCGGCGCGCGCGGATGGCCACGTCCGCCGCGGCCAGGGCCACGCTCGATGCCTTGCGCAGGTCGAGAAGCGAGCCCCCGAGCGCGAGCTCGTAGGCGTCGACCGCCGCGGCGGCGAGCCCTTGTGCCGAGAACCGCTCCGCGAGACCGAGCGCGATGAGCGGGTGGTTGCCGAGCGACGCCCGCGCGGCTTCCAGCTCGCGCAACCCGGCCCCGCCGCCTTGCAACACGTCGAGGGCCTCCGCCAGCAAGAACGATCGCAGGGCGGCGTCGCCAGCTTGGAGGGCCTCGCCGATACGCGTCAAGTTCTGGATCGTCGTGCGCGCCTCGTCGACCGTGCCCGGCCCGCGGAGTCGATATTCGAGGCCTCGCGCCAGCAGCTGCGGTGTGGCCCGCTCCGGGACCGCGTCGGCGGCGCGGCAGGCGCGCTCCAGCGCCAACGTAGAGTCGCCCGCTCTCGCGGCGGCCTGGGCCGCTTCGAGGAGCACGTCGCCGGCGCGCATCCCATCGAGGGTCCCGCCGACGGCCATCGCCTCGAGCGCGTCGCCCAGGTCGCGGTCCGAACCGGCTGCGCGCGCGATCTCGACCCGCAGGGCCAAGGCCTCCGCGTGCACCAGCGGGCCGG
>Ga0302326_10022449_pt1 | contig 12900 bp, 9 predicted proteins | sample Palsa_T0_3_FD_202264 | JGI IMG/M metagenome (GOLD analysis project Ga0302326, IMG submission 202264) | Peat permafrost microbial communities from Stordalen Mire near Abisko, Sweden - Palsa_T0_3 | ecosystem: Environmental > Terrestrial > Soil > Palsa > Peat permafrost | place: Sweden: Abisko... | reverse complement strand
GGCTTGTTCGCCGACACCGTGGCCTGGCTGCGCGCCCACCTTGACGAGGAGGTGACCGTCGCTGACCTGGCGGCCCGCGCCGCGATGAGCCCGCGCACGTTCGCCCGGCGGTTCGTGGCCAGCACGGGTACCACGCCCTATCAGTGGATCGTGCGGGAACGGGTCCATCTCGCGCAGCGGCTGCTGGAGACGAGCGACCTGCCCATCGAGGCTGTCGCGCACAGCAGCGGATTCTGCACGGCCGGCAATCTGCGTAGGCACTTCGGGCGGGTCCTGCGTACCAGCCCGCAGGTCTACCGGCACAGCTTCCGGGCCAGGCGGCCGGAGTAGCCGGAGCGGGGCCGCCAGCAGGGCTGGTGAGAGGCCGGCCGACCTAGCACCTCGTCCTCGGAAGCGAGGCCAGGCCGCTGTCCGCGACGTCCGGAACGGCGTCCGGGCCCATCCGGCCTGACACCACGAAGCTGCCTTTCCGGACGGCGGGGCGGTTAGCCGTCCCGCTTCGGGCAACACTCGGGGACCGGAACCGGTGGCCAGGTCCGCCGGGCGGGAGGAACGGCCATGGCGGATCGCAGGCACGAGCTGCTGCGGCCGGAGGACGCCACCACTTGGGAGGAATTCCAGGCCCGGTGGGTCATCGAGCGGGGCCGGTACCGAGCGGCGCGCCGCTCGTGGAGAGACGTCGCCCGCATCGTGTTCTCGGTCATTCCCTGCCTGGCCGCGATCGTCTTCTGGGTAGGGGTCACGCTCGCGGACAACGCAGGACGGTGGATCCTGCTCGCCCTGGCGATCATCTGCACCGGACTTTTCCTGTGGGATGTCGCCGGGGTGGCGCGCAAGCGGTGGCGCGGCTCGCACCGTTACCGGCAGCTTGGCCGGCTCGCCGGGAATGGGAGGCGCGGGCGAAGCGCGGCGAAATCCCGCAAGCCAGCCCGGGCGGCCCGAAAGTCTGGCGGGACGATATGGGGGTGGAAGCACCCAGCCCGTGACTTCCGGCCCATCGCCCGGCGGGCTGTCGGCCGCACGCCTGTGTCCCGGGCAGACCAGGCGGCTGACTCCCGCGATGTGCTCATAAGCTTTCCGCTATGGCTCCGGCAAGAAATAACGGCGCGTCGGCATTTCCGGTGACACTGAAACCCAGGCATAAGTTTCGGCGTCACCGCTATGACTCTTGCGTGGTTTCTCCCTCTTGTTCCCCGGTGGGGTATTTACTGCGCGGGCCGCCAGCCAGCGGGAACTAGCCGGCGAATAGCGCCAGACAGCGCCGCGGCTACCCGCCATTCGGAGGACTTTCGGCACCGTTCATACTCACCTATGGCTCTTTTCCTGGCGATCCGTTGCGATATGGGCCTAAGGCCTTATACCGTGCCACCACAAGATGCGGGTGCCGAGGGGGAAGACGTTAATGCGTAGGCGACGGTGGCGCGTAGGCCCCTGCGGGCCCAGCGCCCGATGGGTGCCTGGGAATGCGGAAAACCCTCCCGGTTATTTACCTCACCGGGGCCGGGCCAGCCTGGTCACAGCCGGTCGTGCCGCCGGGTCTGAAGATTACGACCTTGGTGCACGGTGTCCCGGGATATACGGTGCGGGATGGAGCGCACGCATGCGCCCTATCGGTACGGAAGGTGATACACAGCATGACCGCCTCGGACGGTCTGGCCGCAGAGCTGGCGGATTCGCGGCGTACTCCGGTTCATTGGCCGGTCCGGGCAGGCGCGGTGCCCGCCCGGGCCGATGAGTTCAGCGCCCGGCCGGAGTCCGCGCCAGGTCTGGGGGCGTCGCTGGTGCCCGGCGCGACCGTGGCCCTGGTATCCACCCGGGCGGACGAGCCGGCCCGCTCGGACTGGCTGCGGCTGTCCGGTAAGACGCAGCTCGCCATCGCGGCAGCGGAGTCGCTGTGGCAGTCCCATGGCATCGAACTGCTGGTGTGGGCCGTGGCCACGAGCCGGACGTCGGTGCTGGCCGCCTACGGTGAAGCGGCGGCCGCCATCTCCGGGAGCACTCCCGTCGGCAACGCCGAATCGGTCGCGGCGCGCTTCATCGGCTGGCTGAACGAGACCGGCCGGCCGTGGCTCGTAGTGCTGGACGACTTGTCCAGCACGGGGGATCTGCGCGGGCTCTGGCCGGCCGGCCCGACCGGCCGGGTACTGGTCACGACGGCTGATTCCGTCGCGATGCCCGCCAGGACGGTGTCCCTGCCAGTCGGGCTGTACAGCCACCGTGAAGCGCTGAACTACCTCATGGGCCGGCTCAGCGCCGACCCGGATCGCCGCCTCGGCGCCATCGACCTGGTCAAGGATCTCGGCTGCGAGCCAATGGCGCTGGCCCAGGCGTGCTCCGTGATCAGCAGTTCGGCGTGGACGTGCCGCGATTATCAAGATGCGTTCATACGCCGCCGGGAGCAGATGACGGAGGAGGCCGGTGACACGCTGCCGGCCGCCGCTGTCACCTGGACTTTCTGCTTCGAGCAGGCGGAGTGGCTGTCACCCGACATACCCGCGCAATCGCTGCTGGCGCTGGTCGCGCTGTTGGACGGACATGGGATTCCCGCCGTCGTCCTTTCCGCGCCCGCGGCCTGCGACTACCTCGCCGGTCTCGGGCCCAGCATCCGGCCGGACCGGGACAGCGCCGGCCGTGCTCTCATCGTGCTGGGGCGGGCCGGCCTGCTCACCATCGACCGGACGACCGCGCCGCCCATGGTGCGGATGAGCCCGGTGGTGCAATCGGCGCTGCGGACCATGATGCCGGAGGGAATGCTGGAGCAGGCCGCGCGATCAGCCGCCGATGCGCTGACCGAAGCCTGGCCCGCGAAGGAACCGCCCGCCTGGTTCGCGGAGAGCCTGCGCTCCTGCACGGCGAGCCTCTGGCAGGCCGCCGGGGACCTGCTGTGGGCGGGCGGCTGTCATCCGGTACTCCAGCGGGCTGGGCAGAGCCTGGACAATGCCCGGCTGACCGGGCCCGCCGCCGATTACTGGCGTGACATGGCCACCGTCAGCGAACGGCTGCTCGGTGCCGACCATCCGCACACGCTGGCAGCTGTTCAGCGGCTGACCAGCGCCTACCTGGCGGCGGGGCGGACTGCCGACGCCGTGCGCTGGGTTCAGTGGATGGTCGACCGCCGAGCCCGCACCCTCGGCTCCGATCACCCCGACGTGCTCGCGGCCCGGCGTGAGCTGGGGCATGCGCTCGTCGCCGCGGGACAGCTCCGGGACGCGATCACCGTGCTGGACCAGACGGCGGACGCCTACGAGCGCCGCTACGGCCCGGAGCATATCGACACGCTCGGCGCACGGGATGAGCTCGCTGCCGCCTACCTGGCCGTGGGGCAGCCGGGGGAAGCGGCCGGGCTGTACCGCCGCACGCTGGCCGGGCGCGAGCGGGCCCAGGGCTCCCGCCACGTGGAGACCCTGACGACGCGCCAGGGTCTCGCCGACGCACTGCTGGCCGATGACCGGATCAAGGACGCGATATCCGCATACAAGAAGGTACTGGCCGGGCGCCAGCGCGTGCTCGGACCCGATGACCTCGACACGATCAGGACTCACGCCACGCTCGGCTCGAGCTGCCACACGGCGGGCAAGATGGCCGCTGCGGTGCACTCCTACGAGCAGGCCCGTTCGGGTTACGAACGCGTGCTGGGCGCTGATCACCCGGAGACGCTGACGATCCGGATGCGCCTGGCCCAGGCCTACTACGAGGTGGGACGCCTGGGCGACGCCAGATCGCTGCTGCGGGACACGGCGGAACGCTGTGCCCGCATGCTCCCGCCCGGCGACCCGCTGACCAGCCAGGTCGAGGCCAGCCTGGCTGACATCGGCGAATGAAAGCGCCCCCGGGCCCATACTTTCTGCGCCGGCTTTCTGCGCCGGCCCGATGAATGCCCGGATACCCCTTGGCCCCAGCACGACGCGGAGGAAGCGGATGCCGACCGTCACTGAGGAAGAAACCAGCGGCCTCACCGCCGCCGTCGCCCGCCGCTGGCAGGCGATCGACCCGCTCCTGCCCGCTCCGGGCCTCCCGCCGGGCGGCTGCGGTGCCGAGCTGACGGTCACCGGCCCCGGCGGCCGGCTGACCGCCATCGGCACCTGCGAGCACTGGCAGGGCACAACCGGATCACTGGAGCTGACCTGGGGCGCGGCGAGCAGGTTCCGCCTCACCGCGCGGACGGCGGGCCCGGACGCCGAGGGTGCGCTCGACGAGCTGATCGCTCTGTGGCGCGTTCACCTGGCTTCCGTGCCCGAGGCCGGCGCCGGCGACACCGCGGCGGTGGTCACGTGGCCTACCCGGGACGTCAGTGGCCCGCGGCCGTTGCTGCGGCACGGGCTCGCGCCCCGTGCGGTCATCGCGGCCCGGCCGGCCGGACGGCAGGGCGCCGGGCCGGCGCTCGCCGATGGGCCAGCGGGCCAGGGCTGGCTTCCCGCCACGGTGCCGCCGGGCTTCCAGATCAGGCGGGCCGGCCCGGCTGACATCGACACCGTGGTGCGGCTGGGGATGGAGACGGTTCGGTTCGACGCCCACTTCGGCACCGTGATCGAGCGGCCGTGGTCGGCGGAAGCCCTCCGGCAGGAGACAGTGCCACTGCTCGCCGATCCGGACGCCTGGATCTGGCTGGCCGACCGGGACGGCGAGCCAGCTGGTCTGCTGTACGCCGAGAAGCCCGAGGCGGCGAGCTGGATCGCGCCGATGGCCGGAGCCAAGCCGGTCTCCTATCTGGAGCTGATGTACCTCCAGCCGGGTGGACGCGGCCAGGGAGTGGCGCCTGCGCTGGTCGGGCAGCTGCACCATGCGGCCGACGCGGCGGGGGTGGCGGTCACGCTGCTGCACCACGAACAGGTGAACCCGCTGTCCGGCCCCTTCTGGAGCCGGCAGGGCTACCGGCCGCTGTGGACCTCCTGGGAAGCCCGGCCCGCCCGGACGCTACGCTGAGGTGCCTAGAGCGGTACCGGGGCCTAGACGCGTACCGGGCGGCCGGCGGTCCAGCGGACGCACACGGTCGTGTGCCCGATCTGGGTGCCGTCGCCGGGCCGGATCCGGAAATCGCCGAACAGGGTCCGCGCATTCAGGGCCAGAGCCGCCGGCCAGAGCAGATCGCGCGCCGTGCCGACCGCCTGCCGTGCGCAGTGGGCGGCCAGCACCGCAGCGGCGGCCGCCTGCACCGCCGGGTAATCAGGCAGCGCGCCGGCCAGCGCGGAGTAGCCGACGAGGAAGTCAGCTTCGGCCGGGCCGAGGTCCGGGGCCTGCGCCGCACCCGGAAACCACTGCCCCACTCCGAAGACTCCCTCGGCGTTCCCAGCGGCGTCGGCGAAGTCGCGGACACCCGCAGCCACGGCGCACACGAGCCGCGGCGGCCGGGCCGATGCCCGTGCCCGCCTGATCAGGCCGACGTCTTCCGCAAAACTGCCCGCGCAGAAAATGTCCCATGGCCCGGTCAGGTCAGCTGGCGGAAGAGCCGCTAGGTGATCACCGTGCATCGTCCCGACTCCGGCTCGCTGGGCTACCGCTTCGGCACCCGTCGCGACCTGTTTCCCGAAACTGCCCCGGCCGTGAGTGATCCACAGCGGGGCGCCGGTCGTGGCCGCGGCCAGGTGCCGCACGAAGGGCTCCGCGTAGCGGCTGGCCGGGGCCAGTACCGACACGATGTGGCCGGGAGATGCCCGCTGTACGTCGTCACCGGAGCCGCCATGGTTCCAGAGCAGCCAGCCCGCCTCGGCCGCCAGCTTTCCGGCGGCCCGCGTCAGCACCGTCGAGTACGGGCCGAGCAGCACGTCGCTCCGCGCGGCGACGCCGGGCAGGACCCTTTTCAGCGTGCCCGCGTCGCTCCTGTCGTCGGCCACGATCAGCTCCGCCGCGCCATCCAGCGTGCGCCACGCCGCCAGCCCCTGCGCCGCCTGCCGTCCGAACCGGGCGTACCGGCCGGACAGCGACAGGCACGCGCCCACCCGCAGTGGGCGGCCGGCCGCGGCACGATCGCTGCTCACCAGGTCACCATCCTGGCCCTCGGAGAGAAGCCATCTCCCCATCATCCAGTTCCGTACCTCAAGGAGGCTGACCAACGAACGGAAACCGTCGGAGCCCATTCGCGCCGAGGGCTCTGGCGTAGTGGGCACGCCGGCCCGGCCGCCTGCGGAACTTCAGCCTGGGCACGTCCGCTGGCAGCGGTATGCCCCGAAAAGCCGGAATGATGGCAGACGCGGGCCGGATCCGGCTTGCGCGCCGGCGAAGTCGTCTTTGCTTCAGCAAAATTAAGGATCGATGAGGATTCTGACAGATATGAGAACCGGTACAGCAGCGCGGGAAATCATGGCCCGGCCGCCGGGCGGTGCGCTCCTGGCGGCGATGACCCCGCTGCTGCTGAGCGGGTGCGCGAGCGCGGGCCCAGATTCTCTCACGGAATCTCGGGCATATATCCCGTGAGGGAAGTTTTTGTGATCTAACGGCATGTGTCGAGTGATACCGTTGTGTGGTGAGCGTGGAGACATGAATCAGTGGTCACGGGTTCTCGCGTTCAGCAACTCAGGCCTCGACCGCCCAGTCGGAGTCGAGGAAGAGATGCCCGACGCCGCCGCGGCCGCCCGGTGGCTCGCCGCCTGCTTCGGCGTCGCACCCAAGGTCGGGCCGTCCCGCGCCGCCGTACCGCTCGATGACGCCGACTTCCGCGCCGCACTGCTGCTGCGCAGCGCCGTGCGCAGCCTCATCCAGGCCCGCATCGCGGGCAACGGCCCTCGGCCGCAGGACTTGGAGGTCCTGAACCGGAGCAGTGCCCGAGCGTGCCGGTACGACCTGCTCACGTCGGACTGGGACCGTGACACCCGCTACGCCGGGGCCGCCGGGTTGGCCGGCCGGTCCCCGCGGGTCCAGCTCGCATCCCTTGCCAGCGACGCCATCGCCCTGCTCAGCACGCCCGCTGTTGACCTTACCGAATGCGCTGCCGACGACTGCGTCGTGCTCTTCGAGCGCACCGACCCGCGCCGCCGCTGGCATTCAGATCGCTGTGGCAACCGCGTCCGCGCCGCCCGCAGTTACGCTCGCCGGCACGGGGAGCCTGGATAGCCGGGCGGCCGACTTTCCGGTTCGACTGCCACTTGCCATCTGCGCGGGTGCAGGAAATCGCCGTAGCGAAACAGCCTGCGCTCGTGGGCGCGAGGTGAGCTGGGCGCGACGGCCGAGGACGTGTGCTGCACGTGACCAGCGCTGGCCGTACGCGGACTGACCCGGTCAGTTCCTCTGATCGAGCTGATCCTGCAGGAAGTCGAAGATTCGGCATTCTGTCTCTGCGCGTCCCATGGGCTCGCAGTGGAAGTTGGCGCCGTCTTCGCGCAGGAAGTGGGTGATCTCCCGTTCGCCGGTGAGGTTGTCGTAGAGGTTCTGCGATTGCCCGGGCCAGAAGGTCTCGTCGTCCGGGTTGGTGATCAGCATCGGGGTGTGGATTTCGGTGACCACGTCGCGAAGGTTGTATTCAGTGGCTGCCTTGAAGGTGTCGTAAGCGGTCGGCTTGGCGAACGGGCGGCCGCGGGCGGCCATGGCCTGGGCGAGCATCGGGTCCTTAGCGGCGGCTTCGGCCATGGCGGCGTTGAAAGCGTCCTTGCTGCCGGCCTGCAGCATGGCGATTAGTTCGGCGGGGAGGTACGTCAGCCACTTGGTTGAGACGTCCATGACGCCGGGGTCGACGACTGCCGCGACGAAGCGGTGTTCGAAGGCTAGGGCGCGGGGCACCCAGTAGCCGGCTTGGCTGCAGCCGTAAGCCAGCAGCGCGGAGGCGTCGACGTCGAGACGGCCGACGAGGCTGTCGACGATGGGGGTGATGACCGCTGATCCCACCACCGCCGATGCCTGGACCAGGGCGACGGCATCAAGCGCGTAGCCGAACAGTCCGCTTTCGTGCGGGCGGCCAGTTCACTCGGCGCCGGCAGAGAGCGCAGGGCGGCCAGTTCGGTAAAGCCGTATTGGCGCAACAGTGAATCCAGGTGGAACGGGCTTCTCGCGCAGTGGTCCCACAGACGGCGAATGGCGTCCGGGTCCGCACCCGGATCGACAGCCAGAACTGTCGCTGTGGCCTGTTCGAAGGACAGCCCGGTCAGCGACAATACTGACCGGGGGGAGGCCTGCTGCATCAGCCGGCGCCAGGCACCTGTGCTCCCGGGGCCCTCAGGACGGGACCCGAGCGCCACCAGCAGACGGTCACCGTAAGCGCGGTGCACCAGCCAGTACAGCGACTCGACCGACTCCTGATCGGCCCACTGCAGATCATCGACCAGGATCAGCACCGGACCGGTGGGGCTGAGCGTGTCGATCAGGTCCCGCAGGCCCTGGGTCGCGGCCAGCGGGTCCCTGGAGATGCCGCCGGGTGAGTGGTCATCGCGGACACCGAGTTGGCGGAGCAGATCAAACGGTTCGCGGTAAGCCGATTCCTGTCCGTCTGCCTCAAGAACGTTAAAGCCAGACGCGCGAGTGGCCATCTCGCGCAGCAGCGAGGTCTTCCCCATCCCCGGCTTTCCCAGCACGCTCAGGACCGTGGGCTGTCCGCTGCGTGCCGCCTCGAGCGACGCCAGGATCGCGCTGATCTGTTCGTCCTGCCAGAGCATGCTCGTGTCGCCTCCCTAGCGAAGGACCTCGACGAGCAGGATCCAGGCATTGGTTGCGGCAATGGTGACCGCGAGGATGAAGGCAAACGGGAGCCACTGCAGTCCGCCACCGCCCTGAGCCAGCAAGGTGGCTCCGCACACGGCATAGGAAGCGACCAGTAGCAGGGAAAGAAACAGCCGGAGGTTGTAGGCGACCGGCTTGACGTGCGAGCGCCGGTGAGCGGAAGTCGAGCGGACCGGAGAGACCGCTGACCCAGCAGCGCAAAAAGCAAGACTCCTGCGAAGGCCACCCGGTCGATGGACGGATCCAAACTCACCAAACTGATCCCGAGCACGATCAGCAGGGCGACCAGCGATTCGAGGGCGCGACCGGTGAGGTAGGAGCTGCCGATCTTCTTCTCCTCGGCGAGGATGTCTCGCAAGTTGATGCTGACCGCCACGAAAATCAGACCACTCAGCGCCGCAGCAGCACCGGCCGCGGCGATGAAGAAGTCGTGCCACGTCTCGGGGTCGTAGGCGCCACCAGCCATGGACAGTCAGTCCGTTCACAGGCCTCTGGTTATCGATGTCCGATCTCGTCTTGCCGGACGGCGCTCCGGGCTCGACGACCCGAAAGATACCGGGGCGCGAAGTGTTAGCAAGATCGGCAGCCTTCCTCGGCCGCTGCCAGGTGTCAGTTCGATGTCAGCCTGGTCTGCTGAAACTTGATACTCAACAGTGCGAATGGGGAGCCGAGCCGGAGAGCCGAGCCGCTCCAAGCGGACGCGCGATCGAAGCCTCGGCAGGAGTCAGCAATCTCAGCTCTGTACGATAAGTATGTACTATCTAACGCTGCGTAGGCATAACGGGTGGGACCGGGTGCTGCCTTCCACGTCGCGAGCGAGCATCGCTTCTGCTGCGTGCTAGGAAATCGGGAGGCGCGGTGGACGGGAAGTGGACACTGCACGCATGGCCGGATGATCAGCCCGAGCCCAAAGGAAGTGGCAGCTATCTGTTCCGGCGTGACTACCGGTCGTTGGCGTCGGCGCGCGACGTGCCGCCTCCCAGGTGCATCGGCGTTTGTTGCCAGCAAGCGCGGGTCAAGATCATCAAGTGAGTCTTCTTGGGGATGCACACTGTCGGCACGGTCCAGGACCGTCGCCGCTGCCCCAGTCCCGATTGCTGTACTTCGCTACTCTACCGAGGCGATGCCCACGAGCCGTCCCCGCCGCCGATAAGTGGATTGTCGTACCGACATGGCAAGATGCGCACAATGAGAGACCCACGCGCTGAAGGAGAGCATAAGATCAATACCATGTCCGCCAAAATCGAGCATCTCTCTGATCCGGCCGACTTTGAACTCCATCTGAGAAGGCTCACCGGCATCGAGGGCGAGCTAGCGCGTGACGTGACGAGAGCACTGATAAACCTCACAGATAGCATCGGTCCTGCTTTGCGCTCGACAGAACAAGACATCGCGAAACAGTTTTATGGTCGGCTAAACCAAAAGCTAACTGCAAATCGTGACGTAATCGCCAAACTTTATGCGAAGTGCGCCAGCGAGGGCATAACGTTTAACCATCCCACCAAACGACGCATAGAGTGGGCCATCAACACTAATGACCTCACCGAGCTAGGGCGGCAACTCGTTGAGCGCGCTGTTCCGCAAGATTTCCTTAACCACCTTATGGCTGAACTGACTCCCGTTACGCAGGATGGTACGCGGGGATCCCTGTTCAGCGAAACACGGTCTCCGACTAAGCTAAGAAAGGCCAAAGAGCGGCAAGTCGCGAACGATGTTTTCAATGCGGCGGCGGGCCCACTCGTATGGTCACTTTGGCCGGCGGATCGTCTCACGAGCGCCTTCAGTCGACTTTCGGTGCCCTATTCCGGTGACTACATGAAAGATCTCCGGACTTTTCAGCCGGACCTCTTTGTCCGTAATCGCAGCTTGATCGTCCGCCAGGTAATGCCGGAGCCTGAGTCAGGAATTACGAAGCAATGTCAGGAACTCACACGGTGGCTTGCCGCCGAGTATGATGCGGTCGATAACTATGGGTTCGTCGCACTCTTGATCAATATCGATAACGAGGCCAGCGCAGAGGGTTGGCGTTTGGCTTCCGATCTGGTGCTGTTCGCGGAACGTTTCTTCGAGTCCGAGATCAAGCAGCTGTTCTTCCGCCCGTCATATGTACAGGCTCAAACGCTTGCGCATGTCCGGGATATCGACGTTTCAATGGCAAGGTTCGAACTTGCCAACGAGGGCTTTACCTACCACGATACTTTTGTGCTGCATGACGAGGATGATAAGGTGCGCAGACTTCTCATCCTTCTTCAAAAGAACCGGCGGGACGAGACCCTTGTCCCGTGCCCCGGCTGCCGAAGTGACAATGTTCGTGGTAACTCATACCCCAACTTTGGCGTCAAGAGTTGGGAATGTCAAAATCCGCTCTGTCCCGATCGGAGTATCTACAATCGAGGAAAGCGCTACGACTTTCGCTCGTTGCTCAAACAAGAGGCAATTGAGACCGATGGAAACCTCATTCCAATCGAGAGCGTCCGCGAGTGGCAGCGTGATGTACTCATTTTCAGGTCCGATGATCAGATCCTGGATATGGTACTTCGGCACTACTCAATGCGCGGAGACGTAGTCGCTCTGCTCGATACCAAGGGCGTTCTACCCGACTTTGCCAACCGTAACGTTGAGCTGGGTACTGAACCAGCTAATACCTCACAGCACGATGACTTCTGGTCAAGCTCTTTCTTCCATCGTTACATCCCCGAGTCTGCTACGGTCAGGGAAAAGGCAAACTCTGACCTGTGCAAAACAAATACTAGCTGGCAGGTCATCCACGGAGACGCTTTTGAAGTACTACAAGGTTTTCCGGCAGGCACATTCGACCGAGCCGTCACATCACCTCCTTACTTCAATGCACGGGAGTATGCTCAATGGCCGAATATATATTGCTACCTGCATGACATATATCGGATCGCCGAAGAGGTCTTTCGTACACTGAAGCCGGGCAGCCTGTTTATATACAACATATTCGATTACTTTGATAACGAGCAAATCATTACCTTCTCCGCTATGGGCAGGAAGCGCATACCGCTGTCAGCTATGATGGTTGATGTTTTTCACCGGATCGGCTTTGTTTATCGCGGATCGGTTGCATGGGACAAGGGTGAAATTCACGGCAAACGCGGATTCAATGCCGGTAACTTTTCGCCCTTCTATCAGTCGCCGTTCAACTGCTGGGAGCATGTACTTGTCGTTCAAAAGCCATCTCAAGATTCGTTGGACAATGATCGGGCTCAGCTCCCTTGTCTAAACAAGGCACTTCGTATTCATCCAGTGGTCAAGATGGTCCGTGGCGAAAACCGCCACGGGCACACTGCGCCTTATCCGCTGGACTTGGTAGCAGCGTTGCTTGCCGGTCTGCCATCGAAGGCACACGTACTAGATCCGTTCGGCGGGTCCGGCACGACTGCTCGTGCTGCACTTAACGCCGATCTATCCTCAACCATAGTTGAGCGTGACGCGAGCTATTGTGACCTCAGCAAGCGCCTAACCACAGAACATGAGCAGCGCCTCTTGCGTCAGAGCATGCACACAACGCTGTTCTGATCCTGGCTGGAAGATCGATTTTGGCAAGATCTCGTAGAGCCCCGCACGCTTGATCCAGTACAGCGCGAATTGGCCTCGCGGCACCAGACATGCGTTTCGCTGGCGCGAGGAATGGAGCCGAACCGGTAACGCTTATTCCTAGGTTGACTTCCCGAGTCCACCGGAGCCCACCACAGATAGCGTGAGCGTCTCCGAAACCTCAGGAGTTGTCGGTATATTTACCTTATTGCGCGTTAGCTTGCGGGTAAAGTCTGGTTTGACGGCTACAGGTCGCCTTCCGCGCGTCATAACCGCCGACTTTCCGCTTTTCCCAGCCAGAACCCACATCCGACCCGCCCGCACCACAATTGACTCAGAAATGCCGACTGCCTCGGCTAAGCCCAGCTAACGGCCGCCGGGACCGTCCGGCCACCGGCCGCGCCTGTCGGTAGTTGTACCCACGGCGTCCGGACCGGCGGGAAGGGGTAATCCGGCCTCTGCCCCGCGCGGTGCCGGGGAGGGGAGCCTGTCCGGTGAAGGCCGGATCAGCCGGCCAGCCAGACCCGCAGGAGTGGGGACATGCCCGCGAACCTGAACCTCGCCCACGATGCTGACCCACTGCGTAATGACCACCTGGAGGTCCCGAGCCTGCTGGCCCGCGCCAGGAACGGCGAGGAGCGGGCATGGGACGCGCTTGTCGACCGGTACGCTCCGCTGATCTGGTCCATCTGCCGCCGG
>Ga0302326_10022448_pt1 | contig 12900 bp, 13 predicted proteins | sample Palsa_T0_3_FD_202264 | JGI IMG/M metagenome (GOLD analysis project Ga0302326, IMG submission 202264) | Peat permafrost microbial communities from Stordalen Mire near Abisko, Sweden - Palsa_T0_3 | ecosystem: Environmental > Terrestrial > Soil > Palsa > Peat permafrost | place: Sweden: Abisko... | reverse complement strand
GTGCGGGTCACCGGCTGCCGGTCAGGCGGCAGCGACTCCCGCAGGGCCGCCAGGTCGTAGGGCGGCGTCAGCCCCAGGCCGGGGTCAGCGAAGATGATCTTCGCGTACTTGTCGGTGAACTCGTTCATGCGGAGCGCTTCGAAGCCTGGCCCGCCGGCGGTGATCCGTACCGTGTGCGGGCTGAGCCACTCCCTGTGCAGCACGGCGAGAATCGCCTGCGGGCGCGCCGGCCGGGGGCGGCCCGCCAGGGTGGTCGTCGATTCGCTCATCATCACCTTTCCGTTGCGTGCCAAGCGGCACACCGGCAGCGCCCCGGGTGTCCAGCGGCGCCGACCCCCATAGCTTAGGTTAGCCTTACCTAACTGTCCAGGATGGATCTTCTCCGGGATCTCGCTTCCAGCCGCCGGTGGCGCAGTTCTGGAGGCTGTAATGCGGCTGCCTGGGGCATGATGTCAGGACAGCTCCGGCCTGCCGCTGCTCGTCACCGCCGTCACGGTACGCCACTGGCGTCACGGCAGGCGGAGGGGTTCTCCGGTTATCGTGGTTGATTCGGGTTCTGCGGTTGATCGAGGGTACGGGGAGTGCACCGGATCGACCACGTAGCCCGGATCAACCAGGCAAATGTGACCCAAGCGGCGGATGTGCGTAGTGCGGCGCGGGGTCCGGGGCTCGTGCGGCCCGGGAGCCAGGCGGCCAGGCTGATGCCGGGCCCGCGCGCCCTGCCGCACACACCCTGGCGCCCTCTCTAGGAGAACGCGGCCGCATGGTCCCCGGCGAACTGCTCCAAGGAGCGGGCGGGGCGGCCCAGGAGCGCCGGGACGTCCTGGGTGACCCATTCGGCGTCACCGTCGGCGGTCAGGGCGAACGCCTGGGCGTTCATCTCCGCGATCTGCTCGGAGACTCCGGCGCGGATCATCGCGTCCTTGGTCTGCTCGAAGGTGAGCTCCCGGTAGGTGATGGTCCTGCCGAGCAGCGTGGACAGCACGGCGGCCACGTCGTAGTTGGACAGGAGTTCCGGGCCGGTGAGCCAGTAGGTCTTTCCGGCGTGTGCGGCGGGGGAGGCGATGATCTCCGCGGCCACCGCGGCGACGTCGCGGGCGTCGGCCAGGCCGGTGCGGCCCTGGCCGGCGCAGGAGCCGAAGGTGCTCGTGGTGGCGATCGCCGGTGCCAGCGTCAGCACGTTTTGCATGTAGGCGTTGGACCGCAGCAGGGTGTGCGGGATTCCGGCGGCAGCCAGCCCGGCCTCGATCTCGGTCTGCCAGCGGCGCCGTGCGATCGGTGAGTCGGCCCCGGCCTTGCTGGTCGCCTTGACGACATGACCCACCCCGGCCCGGGCGGCGCTGGCCACGACGTTGAGTTCCTGCGCGGGCACGGCCGGGCTGACCAGCACCACGCCGCTGACCCCGCTCATTGCCTCGTCGATGCTGGCCGGCACGCCCAGGTCACCTGCGGCGATCTCCACTCCGGCCTCGGCGAGCGCCGCGGCCTTCGCCGGGTCCCGTACCAGCACCCGGACGGGCACGTCCCGATCGCGGAGCAGGCGGGCCGTCTCGGAGCCGACCTTCCCGGCCGTTGTCACAAGAATCACGATGAGCCTCTCCGTTCACTGAGAAACTTCGAATGGGTTACAGCACCCACTCTGGCAGCATGTGGAATGGGTTGTCAAACCCAGAAAAGTGGTAGCGTGAGACTGTGGGACGCGAGGCACGTGAACGTCCGAGGCTCACCGCCAAGGGACAGCGAACCCGGGCCAGGATCGTCGAGGCGGCCGCCGGGCTCATCTACGAGCACGGTGTCGCGGGCACCTCGCTGGATGACATCAGGTCAGCGGCCGGGGTGAGCGGGTCCCAGCTGTCGCACTACTTCGCCGGCAAAGACGAGCTGGTGCAGGCGGTCATCGGCTACCAGGCCGCGACCATCACCGGTAACCAGCGGCAGGCCGATCTCGGCCGCCCCGAGGGGCTCTGGGCCTGGCGGGACATGGTGATCGCCCAGGTCAGGAGCAGCCAGGGTCAGGGCGGCTGCCCGCTCGGCTCGCTCGCCGGGCAGCTGGCCGAGACCGACGCGCAGGCCCGCGACCTGATCGCGGACGGATTCGGGCAGTGGTCAGCCGCCATCAGCGACGGGCTTCGCCGTCTGCACGCTGGCGGGTACCTCCCGGACGGCACCGACCCGGACGACCTCGCCGTCACTCTCCTCGCGGCCCTCCAAGGCGGCCTCCTGCTGGCCCAGGTTCAGCGCGACACCCGCCCGCTCGAGACCGCCTTCGACACTGTCCTCGAGCTCGCGCGCCTGCGCCGCCGAGACGTGCCAGCCGGCGGCGAAACCACCACACCCTAGATCCCACGGGATCCAGCACCCCGGTGCTAGGGGGAGCGTCCGGCATCCACTGCCGGTCGCCAAACTCAGCCAGCCGTTGGCGGGCCGGTGCCATCCCCGCGCCCCGCGACCAGCATCACCTCCTGCTGCAGCTACCGCGCCCACCGCGACCCGAGGCCGTGGTGAACCGCAGCCAAAATCCGCCCGTTCCTCAAGGGGATATTCGACACTGGCCTGGTGCCGCTAGGTGGGTGACGCGTGCGGATCGATCGCTCAGACCTAGCCGACAAGCCCGACGACGCCCACATGGCTTCCCGCCGCACCCGGTCGACTCCTGCCGATCTGGATGCCGCCGCCATGGAGCAGGGCAGCGCAGGCGCGAGTGACGGTCCCCCCGACTCGTCCGCCGCTCCCCCGGATTCAACATTGCGCATCGAACGGGCCGCGGCTTACCGCGCTGCCGTCGATGCCGCCTATCGGCGGGCCGTCGACCACGGCTACGCCCGAGTGGAAAAAACCGAACGCAAAACGATCACCCCGGCCATGCGCCGCATTGAGGCCGAAGCCCCGGAACGCTCCCTGGCAGGCCTAGAAAACCGCTCGGGTGGCAGGGACCGCCCGACCGAAACAGCTGAACCGGAAGGCTTCCACGCTATCGGCCAACTGGCCAGAAGCGACGCGTACCATAACGTCGCCAGGACCTCGGTCCTCGTCCGCAACGCCGACCGCCTTGGATACCCGACCGTAGGAACCGCCGCAGACGACGCGCAGACGGGAGCCCGGGGGCCTGCCTCGGGACGTGAGTTCGACCCTGAGGCGGCGGGAGGGCCGATCCAGCAGCTAGAAGCTGGGCAGGCGAGAATTACCAGTGAAGGCGTTCAGGAAGCTACGGCTCACCTTCAGAGGTTCACTGGAGGTGGTGCCCTCGCGGGTCCGGAGCAGGCGATGCTTGATCGGCTGACGTCCATTGCGGCTGGTGACACGAAACCGACGTCGTATGACCTGAATTTCTACACTCACGAACTGGATGAGGCGGCTAGGTATGCTCAACTCGGCCTCGGGCCTGAATCAGGCGTGGATCTCGGGAGCCCTACCATGTACGACGTGTGGAATGACGTCCATACCGCTGCACTCGAGGACTACGGGATCTCTGGGGCCGATCTCTTTTATCCGGGGCTCGCGCCATGAGTGACGCTCCTCTTTCCGATCGGCAGATCAAACTCCTGGCGGTCGTCGCCGAGGGGGGCGGGGACTGGGATGCTAGGCGAATAGACCTGACGACTGACGCTAGATACGGTCCAGGTGACGGTACCGTCCTGCAGGAACTTGAGGCGCTCCAAGGATTGGGGCTGGTTGTCCGAGACGACAGCCGATCCGGTGTCGGTGGCAGGTGGAGGGTGACGGCCAACGCTCGACCGTACATCCAATAGCCGCAGGCACAGAGGGGTGAAGCGTAGAGTTTCAGAAGCCATGAAGAGAAGCTGGAGCAGGAGCCCCCGGCGCAGCGAGCGGATGCTCAGGAGCGACGGTGCAGCAGGTGTTCGTCCCAGCAGAGGCGAAACCGAAAGACGGCTCGGCCGGTTGCTCAGACTTGCGCCCTGTCGTCCTCTGCGGCCTAGAACCCTTAACCCCACGAGCAGCCCGGTTAGGCATGCCGGACGGCTTCCGCGTAGTCCAGCCTGGGCAGGCGTTCGTGCCCGGGGTTCTCGCCGGGGTAGCCGATGTTGACGATGAGGAATGACCGCCAGTTCCCGGATGGGAAGAACTCGCTATCGAGGCCTGCGCTGTCGAACCCTCCCATAGGCCCGGCGGCCAGGCCGGCGGCGCGGACGGCGATGACGAAGTAGGCGGCCTGCATCCACGCGCCGCCGGCGCCGATCTTGTCCCGCAGCCCTAGGTTTGTTTCGAGAGCGTCCCGCATCCCGGCGCGGAAGGGGAACAGCCGGGGAATCTGGTGGTGGAAGGCGCGGTCAGCGGCCAAGATGGCGTTGACCGGCGCCTGGGTCGCCTTGCCGACGTTCCCGGGCTGCAGGTGCTTGAGCAGCCGGGCCGTTCCGTCTGGTGTAGTGACGTAAACGATCCGCAGGGGCGCGGTGTTTGACCATGTCGGGCCCTACTTCATGAGCTCATAAATCTCCCGGAGCTGTTCGCTGGTCACCGGGCGGTCGCTGAAGGTGTTTGCCGTGCGGGCTTCGGTGAAAAGGAGGGCGCGGCCGTCGTCGCCGAGCCTGGTGAGGCTGGTCTCGAGGCGTGCCGGTGCAGAGGTTGCGGCCATTTGTGCTCTCCAGGAGATCTAGGGAGTCCGGGGTACTAGGGATGGATGCCGAACGCGCCGAGGTGGCCGTAGTCGATCCGCAACGACTCGACGAGTTGGTAGGCGTTGGGCAGGGTGTAGACGTCGGCGCCGCCGAGCCGGTCGATCCAGCGGGGTGTTACCGCGTTGGCGGCCTGGGCGGCGAGGCCGTCCAGGTAGCCGCGGAAGATGGCCCACGGGTTAGCCGGATCGACGGACTTGTAGACGTCGGCGACGTTGAAGGTATCGATCGCGCTGGCGGCCTGCGCCTTGAGATCGGCCACGTATTCCTGCTGGATGACCACGTCGTCGCGGGTGCCCAGCCGGGTGAGGTGGCCCCCGACGAAGGTGTGGAACGGGTAGCCGAGCGCCTGCGCCGGGGCTTCGAGCCAGCCCGGGATGTTCTGCGACTCGGCGAGGTAGGCGAAGGGCACCCAGCCGGGGAAGACGATATCGACGAGCATGAGGACCCGCTGGGCCGGCAGGTAGGTGAAGATGTTGCCGGGAGCGTGGTTGGGGCCGTGGTAGGCCAGTTCGACGCGGTCCTGGCCAGCTTGAACACTGAGTTGGTCGTCGAACGTGACGTCAGGGAGCGGGCGGTTCGGGTCTCTGGTCTGCCTCAGCAGGCCGGCGACCTCGCTCTGCGCGTAGAAGCGGGCGCCCGTGTAGAGGATCATCGCGCCGGTATGGTCGGCGTGGTGGTGGCTGTAGATGGCATGGGTGACGTGTGACTTGGTCACGGTCGCGATGGCCCGCAGGATGTTGTGCCCGATAGTGGGCGGGGCGTCGACCGCGACGACTCCCTCCGCGGTGGTCATGAAGATCATCTGGTAAAGGCCATCGGTCAGCCAGAAGACGCGGTCGCCGATCTCCTCGACCAGGTAGCCGGACTTGGGGATGGCGGGGCCCTTGGCCGGCGGCGGGACGGGCGCTGTGGTTCCCGGCGGGCAGGCGGCGACGACTGCGGCTTCGGCGGCGCCCCGTCCGAGCAGCGGCCCAGCGGTAACGGCCGCCGCTACCAGCCCGGTTGACGCGATCAGGTTCCGGCGGGTCAGGAACTGGCGGCCCGCGGGGGCGCCTGGCTCTGAGGCAGATGTGGTCATTCGTGTCACCTTCCACTCGCGTCCCGAACGGGCCGGATGCGGCCAGCCTAACATATTTACGTGCGCGCGCAAGCAAGTAAATGCGGCCAGGAGTACCGACTGCGTAGTCCGGCGACGGAGCGGCAAGCGGGACCTTCTTCACCGTGACGATGACCGATCTGGCGAAATGACTGCAATTGAAATCGCCTATATCATATTCTCGTTCGACTTTCCACCGGCAAAGTCACTTCATAGTGCTTTACTTGCCTGCGCGTGTATTATTCGGTGCGTCGAGTGAACGCAACCAGGTCAGCTGGCACCCTGCGCGAGCTAATCCAGTGGCGTGTGCTGTCGGGGGGCATCGCCGCAGTACCGTAATGTCGGCGCGCACAGCTTGCCAGCTCAAGTAGTCCCGCCTGATATGGCCGAACTTCGCCGAGGTGAGTACCCATAGTGACGTCGAAGGGACGCAACGAACCGCTCCGGCAGTCTTCGCGCGCCAACCCTGCGCGTTCGACGGAGGTAGCGGGTGAGCTTGAAGAGGCGCTAGCGCAACTGAATCAGCAGACCCCCCTTTGGCAGTCCTTTCTCGCTGCGCACCGGCAGATCGTCGAGCAGCTTGCCGATGAGATGCTGCGTGAGCACCAGCTGCCGCTGGAGTGGTTCGACGTCCTAGTACACCTCGCCGACCTGCCTGGCATGCGGGCGCGCCAGAAAGACCTGCGGGATCGCGTGCTGCTCAGCGAAAGCGGTGTGAGCCGGCTACTGGCCCGGATGGAGAAAGCGGGCCTGATTACGCGCAGCACGGCCGACGACGACCGGCGCGGTATCGAGATCGCGGTCACCGACGACGGGCGGGCCGCCCTGCTGGCTGCCATTGAATCGCACCTGCGGCTGGTAGCAGCGCTGTTCAGCGACCGCCTGACGGCGACCGACCAAGCCGCGCTCAGCTGGGTGCTGTCCAAGCTGCTGGTCAGGGCGACGCCGGAGTTTGACGCCTCCCGGGAGGAGTGATGGCCGGTGGCGTCCGTCTCGCGGGGTCGGAATGCCACATGTTCCGGGGATGGCTCCGCTCCGGGGGGCGGCTGCGTCCTTTGCCAACCGCGTCGTTGTGGCAACCATGTCGTCTGGTGCGCGTCGTTGCGGCAACGATGTCGTGGGGGCCGGGCCTGCTGTCAGCTGGTCAGGGCTCTGTGGTCCCGCCAGCCCCTGTGATCACACGTTCAGCATGGCTTGGATGACCAGCCGACGGACGGGAGGAGTGGTTGCACAGTTGGCACGACCCTCTCTCCCTGGGCCGATGTGCCACGAGGTCCCTTGCGCAGCAAGTAGCGAGCAGGTTTATGCAGGTAGGAGCGTAGATGCGGCGGTGGCGTCAACGGGGAGCGCCAGCAGCGGGCGGACAGGTCGGATGTGGTCAGACTTGGCGTGGCCCCTCTCGGCGGCAAGAGGAGCCGAGACGGGCTGAGGGTCCTATTGGCAGGTTCTGACTCGCCTGTGCGGCACCAGGTCCCTCTTGGGGGACTGGTCGCCTGCAGCTTCCAGTCCCCCAAGATGCCCCGAGGGGTACGTACCTGTTATCTCAGCTGCTTTCGGCGCTGAGCTGGTGCTGAACCTCAGCCGTTGGACGTGCCCATCGCGTACGGGAGCGTGCCGCCGGTGGCGGTGATCGCCTCCCCGACGAACCAGACGGTGCCGGGGCCCACCGCTGTGGCGGCGTCGGGCTCGGCTAGCATCTGGCCGGCCGGCGTGAGCGCCGCCGTCGAGGGAACCGGAACGGAGGTCCAGGTCGTGCCGTTGAAGTTATCCAATGTGGCGACTCCGGCGAGCCAGACATCAGTCGGTGACAGGGCGGCGAGAGCCGTGCCGGACACGGCCGCGCCGGTCTGCGTGGTCGCGGTCACGACGCTCCAGGTGGTGCCGTTCCATTGAATGAGCGAGCCGCCGTCTAGAGCAAATGCATCGGTGGGGCTGATGGCCGCCACGTCGCTGACTCCGCCATTGACCGGGACGGTCACGTTGGTCCATGAGGTCCCGTTGAAGTGCTCAAGCACCGGGGCGGTCTTCCGGCGCTCGACGCCCGATGTGGACGCTGTACCAGCGGCCCAGATGTCCGACGGCGACGATCCCGAGATCGAGGTCATGCTCAGGTCGGGGAGTGTCGTGCTGATCGGCAGCTTGGTCGTGGTCCAGGTCGAGCCGTTGAACTGCTCGGCGTCGCCGTTGTTGTTCACCGACCACAGGTCGGTGGCCGAGAACGCCGCGACCGGCCCCAGCGTCACGCCGGCCGGGATGGTCATCTGCGACCACGAGGTGCCGTTGAAGTGGAACGCGACGGACTCGTCGACGTCGGAGGTGCCCGTGTCGATGATGCCGGTGCCGACAGCGGTGATGTTGTCGGCGGACGTTCCGGTGATGAAGCTCACGCCGCACTGGTTGTTGGCTTCGGTGCACAGCCCGGCCGGGAGTCCCTGCCCCGCCCAGCTGGTCCCGTTCCAGTGCTCGAACGGATCACCGGTGGCTCCGCCGACCGCCCAGACATCGGTCGGCGAAGCCGCGTAGACGCCGGTCAGCCCCTCGGGGGAACCGGCGGGAGCGCCGCTCTGCGACGGCGGATTGAAGATGTTGAAGGTTGCGGAGCTCACGCTGGACGCGGCGGTCGTGACCGCACGTGCGGCGGGTGGCACCGCGACGGCGGCGGGCGGGACCGCGACCGCGGACGGGGCCGAAGATGTGGCAGCGGAAGCGGGGACGGACATTGCTGCGCCTGCCGCGAGCACACCCGCACCCACGCTCACCAGCCGGATTGCGTTCGCCCTGGTCGCTAGGTTCAGGATGCGGCCTCGGCGGGCAGGCCTGCCCGCGCGCTGGCTGGTCGCTGCTCGGTCGTTGTTTACCTGCACGGTTGCTTCTCCCTGTTGGGCCGTGTGTTTGACATTTCAAGTACTTCTACGTCGGGAGTACCGAGGGCGGTTCACCTGACTGGCCGGCCGGCTCAAGGCCACCGCCCTCACCCCTCGCCAGACCAGCCCGGAAGTCCAGTTCAGAGACATCGAGTGCACGGTTCCTGTGACCACGCTCACACCCGGTTACCGCCCTGGCGCTTAACGCCGCGGCTCACCCCTCAGGTGCGGCCGCGCGCGGGGTCACCGCGCGGCTCCCGTGTCCAGCACGCCGGGATTCTCGGTGTGGTGTCTCGGCGGTCCATCCGGCCCGCCGTCGCCAGGATGGTGATGGCGAGCAGCATCCCGAGGGCAGCGGTGGCCGTGTCGGGGATCGTATAGGGGCTGCCGAAGCCGGACGCGGCTGCCTGCGGGGCCGACGCGGCGCCGATGAGCAAGGCGGCCCAGCCTGCCCAGCGCTGGCCGACCCGGCATCCGCGCGCGGTCCGCACGGTCAGTGCGGCTGCGGCCAGCCCGGCGGCGACCAGTCCCGCGGTCGGCGCTGAAGGCCGGGACGCCGTCATGACCAGACCGCACCGGGTCAGGTCCAGGGCGGCCGCGGTGAGCAGGAAAATCACAATCAGGCGCCGAACGACCTGGGTATCTGCGGCCGCCGCCACCTGCCCGTCATCGGCACCGGTATCGCTGGCCGTGATATCCCAGGGCAGGCGGTTCATCAGCACGCCGCGATCGCGTCATGCTCCTGGAGCTCCTTGCGCATGGCATCCAGCGCGTAGTGCAGTCGTGACCGGGCCGTGCCGTGCGGTATGCCGAGCTCGCGGGCGACTGCGGCCATGGTCCCGCCCCGGTAGAAGGTCTCCACGAGCACGGTCTGGTGCGCGGGCGACAGGTGCTGGAGCGCGGCCGAAACGAGCTGCCGGTCCAGGATCTCCTCCAGTCCGGAATCGGTCCCGGCCTCCCCGGCCGCCTGGTCCGGCACTACCACCGGCTGGGCCCGCGCGGCCCGGTTCGCGTCGATCAGCAAGTTGCGCGCGACCCGGAACAGCCATGGCCGGACCGGCCGGTCATCGGCGCTCAGCTGGGGCAGGTGACGCCACGCCCGGATGAAGGTTTCCTGCACGATGTCATCCGCGCTCGCCCCGTCCGGGCAGAATTGCGCGACGTAACCACGCAGGGCCCTGGCATGGTGCGAGTACAGCTCGCGGATGACGGCATCAGGGTCGCCGCCCAGCTGGTCTCGGGGAGCATTTGCGGTAGCAGTCATGTCTACTAACACGGATAGTAGATGTGTTATGTTCATCGATAGCCGCTCCGATCGACGGGCTCCCCGGCCCGCTGGCCACGACGAGGTGGCTGGCCGGGAGAAGAGGGCGGCAGCTGAACCGCAGGGTTGTTCTAAGCGTGATAGTAGGTAACGGCGGACGCGTCGTTTGGCACAGCCATGTTCGGGAGTGAGGATGCGACGTTTCGGTGAGCTGGAAGCCGTGATCATGGAGCAGCTGTGGGAGTGGGGCCGGCCGGTGCTGGTCCGCGAGGTGGTCGACGCTCTGCATGACGACCGGACGCTGGCCTACACCACCGTGATGACGGTCATGGAGAACCTGTACCGCAAGGGGTGGCTGCGGCGGGAGCGCGATGGCCGGGCCTGGCGCTACGAGCCCACCGGGTCCCGGTCCAGTTACACCGCGGGGCTGATGAGCGACGCGCTTGACGCCAGCCCGGACCGGCGCACGGCGCTGACGCATTTCGCGCTCCAGATGAGCCCGCACGACGCGGCGTTGCTGCGCGAGGCGCTCAACCAGGCGCTCGGCGAGCCCAAGGCCGGCGAGTCCCGGTGACGGTCGCCGCGGCGCTGCTGGCGTACGCTGCCGGTCTCGGCCTCCTGGGGCCCAGGATGCTCGGCCGGGCCAGGTGGATGGCCCGGGCGCCGCTGCTGGCCATCGTCACCTACCTGACCGCCGGGTGGTCGGTCATCGCCGCGCTCGGGCTGGCCGGATTGACGCTGGCCGTTCATGCGACCGCCCTCGGCGGCGGGCTCAGTCACCTGATCGGAGCCTGCGTGCACCGGCTCCAGGCCACCTACGGCACCCCGGGCGGCGCCACGGTCGCCGGGCTCGGCCTCACCCTGGCGGGCGCCGTCGTGGCTCGCACCGCGCTGACCGCGATGACCCATGTCCGCGCCGCCGGGCGGCAGGCGCTGCGGCACGCGCAGACCGCGCGGCTGGTCGGGAAGCCCGAGCCGGCCCTGGCGGCCGTGCTGGTGGAGCATGACCAGCCGGCTGCCTACTGCGTCGCGGGCCGGCAGCCTACGGTGATCCTGACCACCGGCGCGGTGCAGGCGCTGGATCCCGGCCAGCTGAATGCGGTGCTGGCGCACGAGCGGGCGCACCTGACCGGCCGTCATCACCGGCTGCTGGCCCTGGCGAGGATCGGCCGCGAGGTGCTGCCGTTCGTGCCGCTGATGCGGGACGCCGAAGAGCAGGTAGCGCGGCTGGTGGAACTGCACGCCGACGATGCGGCGACGCGAGCCCGCGATCCCCGGCTGCTCGCCACCGCCCTGGTCGTCCTCGCCACCGCCGCCGGTCCCGCGCCGGCCCTGGCCGCGGGGGCCACCGACTCGGTCCAGCGGATTCACCGGCTGCTGGGACCCAGCGAGCCGCTGGGCCGCGCCCGGCGGCAGCTGCTCCGGGCCACCGCCGCAGCGCTCGCCCTGACCCCGGTACTGCTGGCCCTGACCCCCGCCGTGGTCGCGCTCGCGCTGGGAAAACTTCCGGCGGCCTGACGCCGGCCGGCCGCTGGAGTGAACATTCTCCCGTCCGGCCCCGTGTTGCCAGGCATGAGGATCCATCGCCAGAACAGCCTCCCCGAGCCGCCCGCCGGGCGCGCGGACCACACCACGGACGCCCCGGCCCGACACCTGCGCTGGCGGCCACGCCGCGGCCGGCACTGCGGGAAGACGCCAGGGTCAAACGCCGGGCAGGCGCCAGGGTCAGAGGTCGGCGGTGACCAGACTGCGCGGGTCCAGGGCGCACCCGGCGAGACCCTGACCGCCCCCGGCGAGCCCGTGGCCGCCCCCGGCGAGACCCTGGCCGCCCCCGGCGAGACCCTGGCCGCCCCCGGCGAGACCCTGGCCGCCGCCATGCAGCTGGCGATCGCGCTGCTCACCGCGGGCCTAGACTCACCCGAGCTGGAAGCGTGGGCCGCGGAGACGCTCGTTCCGGTCGACGCGGACGGCCTGGGAGACTTCATGGCCGGCCTGCACGTGATCTCCGTGCTGCTGCTGAACGAGCTGCATGAGGTGACGGAGGAGCCACCGGCCGCCATCTTGCAAAGACTGGCGATGCTGGCGGAGCACCGGCGAGGGACACCGTCCGCCGGCTAGGGCAATGCCGCCTGCCCGGCACGGTCATCGCTGGCTGGCGCCGCGAGCATCAGAGCGTCAGCCGTTCGCCGTGAACAGTCGTCATCTCCTATCCGTGCTAGTAGATGAGCCGGCTCAAGGCTGCCGATCAAACCTGGCCAGGCTCGACCAGACGATGGCGACGATGAGCGAGCCGGGCGCCGCGGCGCCTGCGAAGGAGCTGGTTAGCTTGACTGACACGGCGGATCTGGACACGACCGCGACCGGCCTTATGGAGCGCTCGGCGGCTGCGTTCGCGTCGGGTGTACCCGAAGGGATCAGGGACGACGGCTTTTTCGGGCCCGCCAGCGTCACCTGGCGGACGAGCGCGGACCTGGCCTCGCCGGTAGCGGGCCTGCGGTCCCTGCTGATGCAGGCGCTGCATCCGCTGGCCATGGCCGGCGTCGATCATCACAGCGGCTGGCGCCGGGATCCCGTCGGCAGACTCGCCGCCACCACGGCGTACCTGGCCACGGTCACCTTCGGCGACCGGGCCGCGGCCAGGCAAGCCGCGGCCCGGGTGCGGCGCATCCACGATCATGTCCGCGGCACCGACGCGGTTACCGGCCGGGCGTACGCGGCGGGCGATCCCGCTCTCCTGCTCTGGGTGCACGCGGCGCTGGTCGACTCCGTCCTGGCCGCCGGAACCCTGGTCGGGACGGAGCTTTCTGCCGCGGACAGCAATCGCTACGTCGCGGAAATGGTGACCGCCGCCGAGCTCACCGGCGTGCCCCGGCACCTAGTGCCGTCCTGCGTCCCCGAGCTTGACCTGTACATCGCGTCGGTCCGGCCGATCCTGCGCTGCACGCCAGCGGCCGCCGAATCAATGACCTACCTGCTGGACCCGCCGGGAATGGACGAGGACACCGCGCAGATCTGGCAGGACGTCCGCGACGGCGCGAT
>Ga0302326_10022446_pt1 | contig 12901 bp, 12 predicted proteins | sample Palsa_T0_3_FD_202264 | JGI IMG/M metagenome (GOLD analysis project Ga0302326, IMG submission 202264) | Peat permafrost microbial communities from Stordalen Mire near Abisko, Sweden - Palsa_T0_3 | ecosystem: Environmental > Terrestrial > Soil > Palsa > Peat permafrost | place: Sweden: Abisko... | reverse complement strand
GTCGCCGCAGAGCGCGACCCTCGACGACTCCGAGAAGACGCACAAGGAATCGGACACCTCCGACACCTCGCTGGCCGAGGCCGAGGAGGACGAGAGCGCCGAGTCGGCGGAGGACGAGCTCGACGCGAGCGAGGGCGACCGTCCCGCGCGCCCGGACCTCAGGGACCCGGCCAAGATCGAGCCCGCCTACAAGGTGTTCACCACGACGCATGACGAGATCGTCTCGGCCGAGGAGCTTTGCGAGCCCGAGGAGCTCAGCCGGCTTCGCGCCTACCTCGACCAGCAGCTCGCGAGCCTTTCGAACGTCGTCGCCCGCCTCGCCAACCGGCTGCAGCGGCGGCTCATGGCGCAACAGAACCGCACGTGGTCGTTCGACCTCGAGGAGGGCCTGCTCGACGTTGCGCGGCTGACCCGCGTGATCGTCGACCCCATGGCGCCGCTGTCGTTCAAGCAGGAGGACGAGACCGAGTTCCGCGACACGGTCGTCACGCTGCTGATCGACAACTCGGGGTCCATGCGCGGGCGACCGATCATGGTCGCGGCGGTCTGCGCCGACATCCTGGCGCGCACGCTCGAGCGGTGCGCGGTCAAGGTCGAGATACTCGGCTTCACGACCCGCGCCTGGAAGGGCGGCGCCTCGCGCGACGACTGGCTGAAGAGCGGCAAGCCGCCGTCGCCCGGCCGCCTGAACGACCTGCGCCACATCGTCTACAAGTCGGCCGACGCCCCCTGGCGGCGCGCGCGCAAGAACCTCGGCCTGATGATGCGCGAAGGGCTCCTGAAAGAGAACATCGATGGCGAGGCGCTGATCTGGTCCCATCAGCGCCTGCTCGCTCGGTCGGAGCAGCGGCGGATCCTGATGGTGATCAGCGACGGGGCGCCCGTCGACGACTCTACCCTCTCGGTCAATTCCGGCCATTACCTCGAGCGCCACCTTCGCAAGGTGATCGGCGACATCGAGTCGCGGAGCCCCGTCGAGCTGATCGCGATCGGAATCGGTCACGACGTGACCCGCTACTATCGGCGCGCCGTGACCATCGTCGACGTCGAGCAGCTCGGCGGCGCGATGACCGAGCAGCTCGCGGAGCTGTTCGAGGAGGAGCCGCGCGCCGTCACCAAGGCCGCGTTCGACCTCCTGAAGACGCCGCCGACGACCACGGGGGCGGCGGCTCGGCCCGGCGCGAGCCGCAGGGTGCGCGAGCCCCGAGCTTGAGGTCCGTCTGCGTCGCCGACTATCGCGCGCTCGCCCGGAGGCGGCTGCCGAAGGTGCTGTTCGACTACATCGACGGCGGCAGCTATGCGGAGCGGACGCTCGCGGCCAATGTCGCGGACTTCGAGCGAATGCAGCTGCGCCAGCGGGTGCTGCGCGACGTCTCCAGTCTCGAGACCTCGACCACCCTCTTCGGCCAACGGCTGTCGATGCCTGTGGCCCTGGCCCCGGTGGGCCTCGCGGGCATGTACGCGCGGCGGGGCGAGGCGCAGGCGGCGCGAGCGGCTCGCTCGGCCGGCGTGCCGTTCTGCCTCTCGACGGTCGGCGTCTGCAGCATCGAGGAGGTGGCCAAGGCCGCGGCTCCGCCCTGGTTCCAGCTCTACATGATCCGCGACCGCGGGTTCATGGCCGAGGTGCTGGCGAGAGCCGCCGAGGCCGGATGCCCGGTGCTGCTTTTCACTGTCGACCTGCCGGTCGGCGGCGCGCGCTATCGCGACGCGCGCAACGGCATGATCGCGACGACGGCGGTGCAGCGGCTCGCCCAGGCGGCGGACGGTCTGGCTCACCCGGCCTGGCTCTGGGACGTGCAGGCGAACGGCGGCCCGCATACGCTGGGCACGGTGGCCGGCTCCGCCAAGGACCTGAAGCGGCTCGTCGAGTTCTTCGGCTGGATCGGGCGCAACTTCGACCCTTCGATCACCTGGCGCGACCTCGACTGGATCCGCGAGCGGTGGTCGGGGCCGGTCGTGGTCAAGGGCGTCCTCGACCAGGCGGACGCCCGCGCCTGCGCCGAGGCCGGCGTCGACGGAATCGTCGTCTCGAACCACGGCGGGCGGCAGCTCGACGGCGCGCCCTCGTCGATCAGCGCGCTGCCGGCGATCAGCGACGCTGTCGGCGACCGGCTGAGCGTGATCGTGGATGGCGGCGTCCGCTCAGGCCTCGATGTTCTGAAGGCGCTGGCCAGCGGCGCGCGCGCCTGTCTTGTCGGCCGCGCCTGGGCCTGGTCGCTCGGCGCGCGCGGCGAGGCCGGGGTCGTGCACATGCTCCAGATTCTGCGCCAGGAGCTCCTGGTCGCGATGGCGCTGACGGCCTGCACGGATGTAGCCTTGGCGGGCGGCGATCTGCTCGTCTGACCGGCCGGGCGTCGCCGCGTTCAACGAAGATCGTTCGGAGGGCGGGAATTTCAGACATGACCCAGACGCAGATTGCGCTGCCCACCCCCGACGGCGAGGCCCGCGCCTACACCTTCACGCCCGAGGGCCACGGCCCCTGGCCGGCGGCGATCATCTTCATGGACGCGCCCGCGATCCGTCCTGCGCTCTTCGACATGGGCGAGCGCCTCGCGCGGCACGGCTACTTCGTGCTGCTGCCGGACGTGTTCTGGCGCGCCGGGCCGTACGAGCCGATCGACATCGCCGCGGTCTTCAAGGACGAAGCTGCGCGGCGCGAGCGCTTCGCCAAGTTCATGGGCTCGACCGACCCCGAGAAGCAGCTGCGCGACGCCGAGGCCTGCCTCGACTATCTGGACCGCCAGCCGCAGGTGAAGCCGGGCAGGGTGGGCGTGACCGGATATTGCATGGGCGCGGGCATCTCCCTGCGGGCGGCCGCGGCGTTCCCGGACCGCATCGCGGCGGCGGCCGGTTTCCACGGAGGCAGGCTCGCGACCGATGCGCCCGACAGCCCCCACCTCGGCGCGCCGAGGATCAAGGCCAAGGTGTTGATTGCCGGGGCCGACGAGGACGCGGGCTTCCCGCCCGAGCAGGCGGACCGGCTGCGCGCCGCGCTCGATGCGGCCGACGTCGACAACGAGGTCACCATCTACAAGGGCGCAAAGCACGGCTACACCATGCCAGACCTGCCGGTCTACGACCGCGAGGCGGCCGAGCGGCACTGGTCCGAGATGCTGAAGCTCTTCGACGAGGCGCTGAAGGAAAAGGCGCACGCCTGACGGTCTGCCTGTCCCCCGCCCGGCCGGAGCTCCAGCTGAGTCTGACCGGATCGCCGCCGGCCGAGCCGCCCGCCGAGGTCGCGGTGACGCCCAGGCTCGCGCGCGCGCTCCTGTCCGCCCAACATCCGGATCTGGCGCGCCTGCCGATCGTCCACGTCGAGCACGGCTGGGATAACGTGATGTTCCGCCTTGGCGAGCGCCTCGCGCTGCGGATTCCGCGAAGACGCGAGGGCGCGCTGCTGATCCTGAAGGAGCAGCGTTGGCTCGGGGAGGTCGCGCAGGGCCTGCCGCTGCCGGCGCCCGTTCCGGTTCGCGCCGGGAAGCCCGGCGAGGGCTATCCCTGGAGCTGGAGCGTCGTTCCCTGGTTTGAGGGCGAGCCGGCCGACCTCGCGCGGCCGGGGCCTGGGTCGGGCGAGGCCCTGGCGGAATTCATGCGCGCGCTGCATCGGCCGGCCCCGCCGGAGGCGCCGCCCAATCCCTGGCGCGGCGTGCCGCTGGCGAGCCGGGCCGACGCGTTCGAGGCGCGGTTCGGAGCGGCCGCGTCGGCCGCTCCCGAGTGCGCCCTGGTTCTGCGTCGGCTCTGGACAGCGGCGCTCGAGGCGCCGGCGGGTGGGGTGCGGCTCTGGCTGCACGGCGATCCGCATGCGCGCAACGTGCTCGTCAGGGATCAGGCCCTCGCCGCCGTGATCGATTGGGGCGATCTCGCTGCTGGCGATCCGGCGAGCGACCTGGCGGCGGTCTGGATGTTGCTCCCCGATCGGGCAGAGCGCGCCGCCGCCATGGAGACCTATGGCGGCGACGAGGCGCTCTGGGCGAGAGCGCGGGGCTGGGCGGCGATGATGAGCGTTCTCCTGCTGCCGATCACCAACAACGCGCGGATGCCCGCCATGGCGCGCGCGACCGCGCGGCGGCTCGAGGAAGGACCCTGACGGCACGAGTCCCCCGGAGCGTGCCCCGGGGGACATGAGCGCGAGAGCCCGGCCGAGGCCGGGCCCTCCGCGTCGTCAGTAGCCGTACGCGCAGTAGTACGAACGGTACGGGCTGTAGGGAGCGCAGCCGTAATAGGCCGGCCAGCCGCCCCACGCGCCCCAATAGGGTCCGCCGCCCCAACCCCAACCGCCGCGATAGCCGCCCCAGCCGCCACCGTAGCCCCAGCCGCCATAGCCGCCGCGATAGCCGCCGCCGTAGCCGCCGCGATAGCCGCCGCCGCCGCCCCAGGCGCCCCATCCGCCGCGGGCTCCCGCGTAGCCGCCGCGGGCCCCGGCATATCCGCCGTGGGCGCCGCCGCCGCCATGGTAGCCGCCGCCGTATCCGCCACCGTGCTGTTGGGCCTCAGCCGGCGCCGCCGCCAGCGCGAGGGCGCCGCACGAGACGGCGGCCGCGCCGGCCAATAGAATCTTGCGCATCTTGAACCTCCTACGCGCTCAATGTTCCCAGTCCCGTAGAGAACGGTTAGAGCGTTCGCGGGTTCAAACTGGGTCTCGAGGTCAGGATCGGCCTCGCCGCCTGAACGGCCGCTGAACGCGATTAACCCCTCTCTACTTGTCGACGTCGAGCACGAGGCGACCGCGAATCTTGCCTTCGAGGATTTCGGCGCCAAGCGTCAGCGCATTTGTCAGGGTCGTGTCGACGCGCATCGCGCTCAGCTTCGCCGGATCGAGGTCGTGCGCCAGGCGCCGCCAGGCCTCCTCGCGTAGCGGCCTGGGACACATGACCGAATCGATCCCGACAAGCGTTATCCCGCGCAGGATGAACGGCGCGACGCTCGCGGGCAGGTCCATGCCCTGGGCGAGGCCGCAGGCGGCGACGGCGCCGCCGTAGCGCGTCTGGCTGAGGACGTTGGCCAGGGTGTGGCTGCCGACGGCGTCGACAGCGCCGGCCCAGCGCTCTCGCCCGAGCGGGCGGCCGGGGCCGGAAAGCTCGGCCCGATCGATCACGTCGGCCGCGCCGAGACTCGCCAGATAGTCGCCTTCGGTCGCCTTGCGACCGCTCGAGGCCACGACGCGGTAGCCTAGCTTCGCAAGCACCGCGATGGCGACGCTGCCGACCCCGCCCGCCGCGCCGGTGACGATCACGTCGCCCTTGTCGGGCGTGGCGCCGACGCGCTCGAGGGCCATCACGCTCAGCATCGCCGTGTAGCCGGCAGTGCCGATCGCCATCGCCGCGTCGGTGGAGACGGCGTCGGGAAGCTTCACCAGCCAGTCGCCCTTGAGCCGCGCCTTCTGGGCATAGCCGCCGTGGTGCGTCTCGCCGAGGCCCCAGCCGTTGGCGACGACCCTGTCGCCGGGCGTGAAGCCCGGGTGGTCCGAGCGCTCGACGACGCCGGCGAGGTCGATGCCCGGGGTCAGCGGCCAGACCCTCACCACCGGAGCGCGGCCGGTGAGCGCGAGCCCGTCCTTGTAGTTGAGGGTCGAGTACTCGACGCGCACCACGACGTCGCCGTCCATCAGATCGGATTCGGAGAGGTCGACGAAGCGCGCCTCCTGCCCCCCTTCGGTCTTGAAGAGGCGGAGCGCTCTGAAGGTGTCGGTCAAGTCTTAGGTCCTTGCGATTGGCGGCGCTGGCCGGTCCGTTCGCCGCGGCGGCCCGTGACCGCGAGGTCGACCGAGCGCAGCCGGCGCACACCCTCCATGCGCAGATTGGAGCCGGGCATGTACATGAGGGCGACGTAGTCGCCGAAGCTGTCCTCGACCGCACGGGTGAAGCCTTGCGCGTCCTCGGCCTTGTTCATCTGCACCTTGGCGAGCCGCAGCACCTCGGGGCTGTTCTCGGCCACCCGCTGCGCCCAGCCGAGCGCCTCACGCCGGAGGTCTTCCTGAGGCAGGACGCGGTTCACGAGGCCGTACTCGGCCGCCTCGCGGGCGGCCAGGAACCGGCTTTCGAACACCACCTCCTTCGCGCGCCGGATCCCGATGTCCCAGGGGATCGACATGTACTCGACGAAGCCCGGCAGGAACTCGGCGGTGTCGGCGGCGAAGACGACGTCCATCGCCGCCGCGAGCATCCAGCCGGCGTAGATGCAGTAGCCCTCGACGACCGCAAGGGTCGGCTTCTCGAAGTTGCGCCACTTCAGCAGCAGGTCGAGGTTGTACTTCTTGAACTGATCGTACGCCTGGACGCCGGGCTCCGCCCCGAGCGCCTCGCGATAGGCGAGCGCATCGGGCGTGCCGAGGTCGTGCCCGGTCGAGAAGACGCCGCCCGATCCGCACACCATCACCACGCGGACCTCCTTGTCGGCCCGCGCCAAGTCGAACGCGGCGTCTATCTCGTCGAGCATGCGGTAGCTCTGGGCGTTGCGGTATTCGGGCCGGTTCAGGGTGACGACGGCCACCGGACCGTCGCGCTCGTAGAGAATGTCGACGAAGTCGGCCGGCGCGGCGCCCAGGCTGGCGTTCACCTCAGCACCACCCGAACCGGGCCGCCGCTCGTCGTGAGCCGCCGCATGATCGCCATCCGCGCGCCGCCGGCGGCGGGCGTCGCCACCGTGATCACGAACCAGCCGCCCTCGGGCAGACCTTCGAAGACGAAGCGGCCAGCGGCGTCGCACTGGGTCCGCCGCGCGTAGCGCTGGTACTCGCGCGCCTGCTCATCCTCGTTGGTGCGTGCCCGGACCTGGTCGACCGGCACGTCTGCGGCCGTCGCGGAGAGATAGAGCGCGCGCATGCGGGCGCGGCTCCAGGGCGTCTCGGGCGCGAGGATCACGTCGTTGCACTTGTAGGCGCCTCCATTGCCGCCATACGCGAGCGCGCCGTCGATGCGTCCCGTGCCCGGCTGGGTCGACCAGGCGAAATCCTGATCGCGGAACAGCGAGGCCGGCGGCGGCGGGGGCGGGTAGCCGGGCGGCGCGATCGGCGGGCCGGCCGGCCCGGTCTCGCAGGCTGAGAGTGCGACAAGGGCGGCTACGACGCTGGCGATCCTCTTCATGGGCGTTTCGCTCCTGCGTTTGTGTGCGAGGCAAAGGTCAATGCCGGCGCCCTGTCAACACTCGAATACCTCTTGGCGGGACCGACCCTGAGCGGCGATAAGCGACGCCAAGAGCCGGGCGAGGCCGGACATTCGACGCTTCAGGGAGACGCACGCATGAAGGCCGCCGTTCTGCGCGAGGTGGGCAAGCCGCTTCAGATCGAGCAGGTGCAGCTCAGCAAGCCGGGCCCGCACGAGGTGCTGATCCGCACCGTCGCGGCCGGCGTCTGCCATTCCGACGTCCACTTCTTCGAGGGGTCCTACCCCTATCCGCTGCCGGCGGTGCTCGGCCACGAGAGCGCCGGGGTCGTGGAGCAGGTCGGCGCCGAGGTGCGCACGGTGAAGCCGGGCGACCACGTGATCACCTGCCTGTCGGCGTTCTGCGGCCACTGCGAGCACTGCCTGACCGGGCACATGTCGCTCTGTCAGAGTCCGGAGGTGCGCCGCGAGCAGTCCGAGGCGCCGCGGATCACCCAGGACGGCAAGCCGATGCAGCAGTTCCTGAACCTCTCGTCGTTCGCCGAGCAGATGCTGATCCACGAGCACGCCTGCGTCGCAGTCCGTCCGGACATGCCGCTCGACCGCGCCGCGCTGATCGGCTGCGGCGTGATGACCGGCGTCGGCGCCGTGATCCACACGTCGAACGTCCGGCCTGGCGAGACGGTCGCCGTGATCGGTTGTGGCGGCGTCGGCCTCTCGGCGATCAACGGCGCGGCGATCGCGGGCGCGGGGCGCATCATCGCGATCGACATGTCGCCCGGAAAAGACAACATGGCCCGCGCGTTCGGGGCCACCGATTTCATCTGCGCGGCCGATACCGATCCGGTGAAAGCAGTCCTCGACCTCACCAAGGGCGGCGTGCACCACAGCTTCGAGGCGATCGGGCTCGGCAAGACGGCCGAGCAGGCGTTCAACATGCTCCGGCGCGGCGGCACGGCCAACGTGATCGGCATGATCCCGATCGGCCAGACCGTGACGCTGATGGGCGCGGCCTTCCTCGGCGAGAAGCGGATCCAGGGCTCGCTGATGGGCTCGAACCGGTTCCCGGTCGACATGCCGCGGCTCGTCGACTTCTACCTGTCGGGCAAGCTGAAGCTGGACGACATGATCTCGCGCCGGATCAAGCTCGAGGACGTCAACGATGCCTTCGTGGAGATGAAGACCGGGCAGATCGCCCGCTCGGTGATCGTTTTCGACGCGTAGGGCCGCGCTGCCGGCGGTTTCGTCAGGCGCCGACGGCCGTCCGCTGCAGGGCGACCAGCTCTGCGATCCCCTGTCGGGCGAGCGTGAACAGGGCCTCGAACTCGGCGCGCGAGAAGCCGCGCCGCTCGCCCGTGGCCTGGATCTCGACGATGTCGCCTGCCCCGGTGAGCACGAAGTTGGCGTCGGCATCGGCGGTCGAGTCCTCCTCGTAGTCGAGATCGAGCGCCGGCTCGCCGTTCGCGACGCCGCACGACACCGCCGCGACGTGATCGCGGATCGGATCGGCTGCGATCACGCCCTCGTCCTTCAGCCAGCGCGTGGCGACGCGCAGCGCGACCCATGCGCCGGTGATGGCCGCCGTGCGGGTGCCGCCGTCCGCCTGGATCACGTCGCAGTCGAGGGTGATCTGGCGCTCGCCAAGCGCGCGGAGGTCGGTGACCGCGCGCAACGAGCGGCCGATCAGGCGCTGGATCTCCTGGCTGCGACCCGACTGGCGCCCCTCGGCAGCCTCGCGCCGGCCGCGTGTGTGGGTCGCGCGGGGCAGCATGCCATACTCGGCCGTCACCCAGCCCTGTCCGCGGCCGCGCAGGAAGCCCGGCACTGTCTCGTCGAGGCTTGCGGTCACGAGCACGCGCGTGTGCCCGAACGAAACAAGGCACGAACCCTCGGCGTAGCGGTTGACGCCGGTCTCCAGAGTCACCGGGCGCAGCGCGTCCGCCGCCCGTCCCGTAGGCCTCGCCATCGCGCCAAGTCCTCCTTCGTCGGCCGCTTGCGCCGGTTAGGGGCGGGCTTATCCTTATAGGGGCGCATGACCAACCCGCTGACCGGCATCTCGGGGGGCAACGGACCCACCCTGGTCGAGCTCGATGCGCGCGCGAGGGAGATCTTCAGGCGCATCGTCGAGACCTACCTCGAAACGGGCGAGCCGGTCGGCTCTCGCACGATCGCCCGCGCCGGCGTGCAGCTGTCGCCGGCCTCGATCCGGAACACCATGCAGGACCTGGCCGCCCTCGGGCTCCTGGACTCGCCGCATATCAGCGCCGGCCGGATGCCGACCCACGTGGGCCTGCGCCTGTTCGTCGACGGTCTGCTCGAGGTCGGCGACCTGGCGGAGGACGACCGGCGCACGATCGAGGCGCGGCTCGGCGCGCACGGCCGCTCGATCGAGGACGCGATGAACGAGGCGACCGCCATCCTCTCGGGCCTCGCCGGCGGGGCCGGCGTGGTCGTGACCCCGGCCAAGGACGCCGGCGTCAAGCACGTGGAGTTCGTGTCGCTCGGCGCCGACGAGGCGCTGGTGATCATGGTGTTCGACGACGGGCAGGTCGAGAACCGGCTGATGCGCCGACCGGCCGGCGTCACGCCATCGGCGCTCGCGGAGGCTTCCAACTTCCTCAACGCGCGCATGCGCGGGCGCACGCTCTCGGAGTCGCGCACCGAGGTCCGCCGCGAGCTCGAGGATGCCCGCCGCGAACTTGATGCGGTGAGCGCCCGGCTCGTCGAGGACGGCCTTGCGGCCTGGGCCGGCGGCGACGAGACCAGCCGCGCGCTGATCGTGAGGGGCCGCGCCAACCTGCTCGCCGACTCCGAGACGATCGCCGACCTCGAGCGCGTGCGGATGCTGTTCGACGACCTCGAGCAGAAGGAGCAGCTGATCAGCCTCCTGGACCTGGTGCGGCTGGCCCAGGGGGTGCGCATCTTCATCGGCGCCGAGACGCGGCTGTTCTCGCTCTCGGGTTCCGCCGTCATCGCCGCGCCCTATATGAGCGGCAGACAGAAGGTGCTGGGCGCAGTCGGCGTGATCGGTCCGGCGCGCCTGAACTATGCCCGGGTGATCCCGCTGGTCGATTATACGGCGCGGGTGCTCGGCAGGATGATGGACGGGTGAGAGTAGACGAGATGAGCGACGTTGAAACGCCGGCCGACGCCGCCGGCGGCGAGCCGGGCGCCGACGCAGATCCGCCTGAAGAAGGCGCTCCCCCGGCGGACGAGGTCGAAGCGCTGCGCGCCGAGCTCGCGGCGCTGAAGGACCAGGTGCTGCGCGTGGCGGCCGATGCCGAAAACACACGCCGCCGCGTCGAGCGCGAGGCCAACGACGCGCGCGCCTATGCGATCCAGAAGTTCTCGCGCGACCTTTTGGGCGTCGCCGACAACCTGCAACGGGCCATGCAGCATGCCCCTCGCGATTCGGCCGATCCGCTGGTGAAGAACCTGGCGGTGGGGCTCGAGTTGACAGAGCGCGAGCTCATGGGCGCTTTCGAGCGCAACGGGCTCAAGCGGCTCGATCCGGCCAGGGGCGCCAAGTTCGACCCGCACCAGCACCAGGCGATGCAGGAGCAGGAAGCCTCGGACGTGCCGCCCGGCGCCATCGTGCAGGTCGTGCAGTCCGGATACGAGCTCTTCGGCCGCCTGGTGCGTCCGGCGATGGTGATCGTGGCCGCGCGCGGTGCGGCCGGGCGGGACGCGCGCGAACCGGGCGCCGCCCACGCCTACGCGCCCGCCAACGACGTGGGCGCTTCGGTCGACACCAAGGCCTAGCCCCTTCCGAACCACGCGGTTTCGTCTAATCTCCGGCGTCCCATCGACTGGGCCGGGGGCGAGAGTCGGCTTGCCCCGCGCGCGGCCCGCATGAGATCGGACCTGGATGAGGATCACAATCGAGCGGGCGGCGCTGCTGAGGGCGCTCGGACATGTGCAGAGCGTCGTCGAGCGGCGCAACACCATCCCAATCCTGTCCAATGTCCTGCTGTCGGCCTCGCAAGGCTCGGTGGCCTTTTCGGCGACCGATCTCGACATGGAGATCGCCGACACCAGTGCGGCCATCGTCGCCGGGCCAGGCCAGATCACTGCGCCTGCGCATACGCTCTACGAGATCGTCCGCAAGCTGCCTGAAGGCGCCGACGTCACGATCAACTACACCGGCGAGGATCCGCGTCTGCTGGTGCAGGCGGGCCGCTCGCGCTTCAACCTCCCGGTGCTCCCGGCCGGCGACTTCCCGGTGATGTCGAGCGACGGGCTGTCGAGCCCGGCGTCGATCGAGACCGACGACCTGATTCGGCTGATCGACAAGACCCGCTTTGCGATCTCCACCGAGGAGACGCGCTATTACCTGAACGGCCTCTACCTGCATTCGGTGGTGGAGGACGGCGTCGCCAAGCTCAGGGCGGTGGCCACCGACGGCCGGCGCCTCGCCCTCGCTGAGATGCCGGCGCCCGACGGATTCGCCGGCGCGCCGGGCGTGATCATCCCGCGCAAGACCATCGGGGAGGTCAGGCGCCTGCTCGATGACGCGGGCGAGACGGTCGAGGTCGGCGTGGGGACGCAGAAGGTGCGGTTCGGCTTCGAGCACGCGCACATGACCTCGAAGGTGATCGACGGCTCCTTTCCGCCCTACGAGCGCGTGATCCCGCGCGACAACAACCGCTCGCTGACCCTCGACGCCAAGCTCTTCGCCGCCGCGGTCGACCGGGTGGCGACGATCTCCACCGAGCAGAGCCGCGCCGTGAAGCTCGGCATCGAGTCCGGCCGGATGACGCTGACGGTCCGCAACATGGATGCAGGGCAGGCGGTGGAGGAGCTCGAGATCGACTACGAGGGCCCGCCGTTCGAGATCGGCTTCAACGCCCGCTACATCCTCGACGTGACCAGCCAGATCGGCGGCGAGGTCGCCGAGCTCAGGTTCGCCGAGGCGGCTGGCGGCGCCACCATCCTCGACCCGACGCTGGTGCTCGATCCGTCCGATCCCGGCGTCCAGTATGTGCTGATGCCGCTCAGGGCCTGACGGGGAGCGGCCTGGCCGCATCCGGCGTCCACTCTCTGTCCGCGCGTGATCTTTCGCCTTCGCCCTGGAGGGAGCGATGCGCTCGCTCGCTGTCGCGCTCGCCCTGTCCGATTTCCGCTCCTACACGCGGGCCGAGCTCGCGACCGGCGGCGCCAGCGTGTTCCTCGTGGGACCGAACGGGGCCGGCAAGACCAATCTCCTCGAGGCGGTCAGTCTGCTCTCCCCAGGGCGTGGCATGCGCCGGGCGAGCCTGCCTGAGCTCGGGCGACGAGTGGCTGGCGAGCCGGAGGGCCGGACCTGGAGTGTGCTCGTAACGGTTGTGCTGGGCGACGTCGGCGAGGCGCGGATCGGTACGGGCGTCGAGTCGCCGGGCGCCTCACGCCGGATCGTCCGCATCGACGGCGTGAACGTCCCGCCGGGCCGGATGGCCGAGCTGGCGCGCCCGCTCTGGGTGACGCCGGCGCAGGATCGGCTGTTCCTCGAGGGCGCGGCCGAAAGGCGCCGTTTCTTCGACCGCCTGGTATTCGCCGCCGAGCCCATCCATGCGGCCCATGTGGGCGCCTACGAACAGGCGCTGCGCGAGCGGAGCCGACTCCTCGACGCGGCGGGCGCCGATCCGGCCTGGGTCGCGGCGCTCGAGGGCCGCATCGCCGAGGCCGGCGCGCGCGTAGCCGAGGCGCGCGCGGTCACGCTCCGCGCACTGCAGGACGAGATCGATGCGCGCTCGGAGCGGCCGTTCCCGCAGGCAGGGCTCGACCTCTCCGGCGAGCTGGAGCAGCTGGCGCTGGGCGGCTCA
>Ga0302326_10022445_pt1 | contig 12901 bp, 10 predicted proteins | sample Palsa_T0_3_FD_202264 | JGI IMG/M metagenome (GOLD analysis project Ga0302326, IMG submission 202264) | Peat permafrost microbial communities from Stordalen Mire near Abisko, Sweden - Palsa_T0_3 | ecosystem: Environmental > Terrestrial > Soil > Palsa > Peat permafrost | place: Sweden: Abisko... | reverse complement strand
CTGCAGCAGGTCCGCGAGATCACCGAGCGCCACGACATCGTGCTGATCTTCGACGAGGTCAAGACCGGCCTGGCGATCGCCGCGGGGGGCGCGACCGAGCGATTCGGTGTGCAGCCCGACATGGTGACGCTGGCCAAGACGCTCGGCGGCGGCCTCCCGGCTGGCGCGATCGGTGGCACCGAGCGCGCGATGAGCGTCGTCGAGGACGGCAGCGTCTACCAGGTCGGCACCTACAACGGCAATCCGCTGACGATGGCCGCCGCGCGCGCGAGCCTGCAGGAGGTGCTGACACCCGCGGCCTACGAGCATCTGGATGCGCTCAACGAGCGCATCCTCGCCGGCTGCGAAGCAGTGATCGAGCGCCACCGCCTCCCCGGTTACGCGGTCGGCATCGCCTCCAAGGGCTGCGTGACCTTCTCAACCACGCCGGTCGTCGACTACGAAAGCTTCAAGGCCAATCAGGACATCGCCGTCACGGAGCTCGCCTGGCTGTGGAACATGAACCGCGGCATCTACATGACCCCCGGACGCGAGGAGGAGTGGACGCTGTCGGTGACCCACACCGACGAGGCCGTCGACGCATACGTGCGGGCGTTCGAGGAGATGGCCGCCGCGCTCGCCTCCTGAGCACGACCGTCGCGAGCTTGCGGTGGCTGGTCCTAGGACGCCACCAGGCCGTGACGGGCGGCGTAGTTGATAGCCGCCGCGCGATCACGGGCATCGATCTTCGAGAACAGGTGGTTGATGTGCGTCTTCACGGTTGCCTCCGAGACGACCAGTCGCTCCGCGATCTCGCGATTGGTGAACCCAGCACCGATCAGGCCGAGCACCTCCGCCTCGCGTGCGGTCAGACCATCGGGGAGCTCGGTCCTCGCGGGCGCGGTTGGTGGCGACGCCGCGGCGATCAGACGGGCCTGGAGCGGGGCGGCGAGCGTCATGTGACCCGCCGCGGCCTGGTGCAGAGCGCGCGAGATCTCCTCGCGTCCGGCGTCCTTCGTCAGGACGCCGCGGGCCCCGGCACGCAGCGCCTCCAGCGCGTCCTCGTCCTCGCCGTAGGTGGTCAGGATCAACACCGCGGTCGATGGGTGCTCCGCGACGATCCGTCGCGTCGCCGCCACCCCGTCGAGCACCGGCATGTGCAGGTCCATCAGCACGACGTCCGGCCGGTGGCGCGCGACGAGCTCGAGCGCCTGCGCACCGTTGCCCGCCGCGCCGACGACGCTCACCTCGTCGAGCAGGTCGAGGATGGTCGCGAGCCCCTCACGTACGATCTTCTGATCGTCGACGACGAGCACCCGCAGCGCCGGGTTCACGTGGGGACCTCCGCGTGCACCGTCCAGCCGTCCGGACCCGGCCCTGCCGCCAGGCGCCCGCCGGCGAGCTCGAGGCGCTCGCGCATGCCCGTAAGACCGTAGCCTCCGGTGGGCTCCGCGCTCACCGCCGCCGGCGAACGCAGCACCGCGTCGTTCGTGACGGTCACGCTCGTACTTGCCGCTTCGTAGACCAGGCGCACCTGCACCGCCGAGCCGGGTGCGTGGCGGCGGGCGTTCGTCAGCGCCTCCTGGGCGGTGCGCATCAGCGCGAGTGTGACCTCCGGCGAGAGCTCCCGCTGGGTGCCCTCGACGAGGAGCTCGCCCTGAGCGCCCTGCCGGTGGTGCGCGTCGAGGAGTTTGGTCAGGCTCTCGATCAGCGGTGGCGTGTCGCTGCGAAGCGCTGCGACCGCGCGGCGCGCCTCCTCGAGTCCCTCGCGCGCTGTCCGCTGGCAGCCGCGGATCCGATCGAGCGCGCCCTCGACGTCGCCCCGCTCGGCGAGCAGCAGCTCAGTCGCTTCGAGCTGCACCGCCAGGCCGCCGAGAGCGTGAGCGAGTACGTCGTGTATCTCGCGGGCGATGCGCGTGCGCTCATCGAGTGCCGCGGCACGTCGAGTCGCGGACTCGGTGCGCCCCGTCTGCTCGACCAGCGCCTCGGCGGCGCGGCCCTGTGCGACGTATTGACGCCGGGTCAGCCCGACGAGCGCCGCTCCGATCAGGATCGTCGGGTAGCCGACCGCTGCGCTCGCGCCTAGGCTCGCCCACAGGACCCCTGCCTCGAGCGCCACCAGCGCGAGCGCGAGAATCGCCAGCGCGTCGAGCGCTGAGCAATCGGCGACCGCGGCGGCAGCGGCGACCCCCGGGAAAGCGAGCGCCGGGCTGCCGTGCTGGAGCGCCCCCAGTAGGCCACCAGCGAACCCCATTGCGCCGAGGGCGCCCGCCCGCGACCAGACGCCGCGCGGACGCTCGAACACCCACACGAGCGTCGCCACGTTCGCGATCACCGCGAGGACAGCCAGCAGCGCATCGGGGCCGGCGTGGGATCCGCCAAGCGCGACCTCGACGTCGACGAGGCCCAGCCCAACCAGCCGGGCGAGCACGAGCACCCGGGCCGAGACGGGCATCGCGCGCGGGTGGAGAGCGGGGTGGAGACGGGAGCGAAGATCCACCCACGGATCGTCCCACGCGCCGATGACACGGCACCCCGCCGCTGCGAGCGTGTGCTGCACAAGACGAACCACAAAACAAGGAGTCCAAATGCCGACCAGTGCCATCATCCTCAGCGCCGCGATTCTGATCGGCGTGCTCATCTCAGACCTCGGCCGCCGTGCTGTCACCACGCGCCGGCTGAGGCGGCCTCTGCTCGTCGCCGGCGCCGCCGGCGCGACCTACTTGACCGCTTTCGCCACCAGCGGCGATGGTCTTGCACTCGAGCTCGCAGGCGCGGGGGCAGGCGCCCTGCTCGGCCTTCTCGCCGCCAGCCTCATGCGCGTCGAGCACGATCCGGGCAGCGGCGGGGTGTTCACGCGCGCCGGCATCGGCTACGCGCTCATCTGGATCGCGGTGGTAGCCACTCGCCTGGCGTTCATCTACGGCTCGGGACACTGGTTCTCGTCCAGCCTCGACAGCTGGATGCTCGCCCACCAGATCACCGCCGACGCGCTCACCAACGGGCTCATACTGATGGCGCTCGCGATGACGACTGCCCGTACGCTCAGCCTGCTTGCCCGCAGCCACAACGCCGTCAGGGTTGTCTAGGAGTTTGACCGTGCGTGGCGCATTTGACTCGATCCGCCTTACGGTCGATAAGGAAGGAGAATGTCCCGACGGGACGGAATCGAGGCCGCGGACACGCCCGCGGGCGAGGTCACATCGGCGTGGCGGCGTGAGCATGCCTGTTCCGGGCTGACATCGCGCCTGATCCTCGCCTACGTCGAACGCGAAGCCGGCGGGCAGGCCGCCAAAGACCTGCTCGCCCGCGCCGGCCTGACGGGTGCTGAGAAGAGTCTGCGCGACGAGAACCACTGGTTCTCCTACGACACCAAGCTCGCGTTGTGGCGCGCGGCCGAAGAGGTCCTGGACGACCCCGAGGTCGCCGAGCACGTTGGCAAGTCGGTGCTCGACCTGTCGGTCGCAATGGGTCTCAAGCGAGCCCTGCGAGCACTCGGCACGCCCGGGTTCGTCTACGGCAACGTCGTGCGCGCCAACGCCAAGTTCAACTGGGCGCACCAGCTCGTCGTGACCGAGCGCGGCGCGCGCAGCGTCCGCATTCGCTACACGGATCTCGCCGGCGTCGGTTATCACCGCTACGACTGCGCGTACACGAAAGGATTGCTGACGACGGTCCCCCAGCTGTTCGGGTTGCCGCCGGCGCACGTCGCGCACCCTGTCTGCGGCGCTCGCGGTGGTCCGTGTTGCGAATTCGACGTCCGTTGGATCACCGGCACGCACGGCCTCACGCGCGCCGCCTCCACGCTCGCCGCAGGCGCCGCGGTGCTCGCGGGCGCAGGCGCGCTCGTTGAGCCGGCGCTCGTTCCCGCGGCAGCCGGCATCCTCGTCGCTGGAGAGCTCGGGATCGCGGTGCGCGCGATGACGTTCATGCATCGCCGGCTGCGCGTGCTCGAGCTACGCGTGCGCGAGCAGGACGACGCGGCCGAGCGCCTGCAATCCTCGCTCGAGGACCTGTCTTCGGATCTGCGCCTGGACGAGGTGCTCGACCAGATCACCGGCAAGGCGCAGAGCGCGGTCGGCGGCAAGGAGTTCGCGCTGCTGCTCGCCGACGGCGCCACGATGCGTGCAGACCGCCACTCGGGGATCCCGACCCCCTCGCTGGCGGCGCTCGAGTCATGGGCCGCCGAGCACAGCAACACGCTGCTCGAGCGCGGCACCATCGTGATCGACGATCTGGCCACTGACGCACTCCTGGCGGAACTGCCGCGCGAGGAGGGCGTGCCGCTCGGCTCGATGTGCGCGGCGCCGCTCGTATTTCGCGACAGCCTGCTCGGCGTGCTCGCCGCGCTTTCGCATGGCTCCACCGTGTTCCTGCCCGGCGACACCGCCTCGCTGTCCGCGTACGCCGGGCACGCGGCGATTGCGCTGTCCAATGCCCGCCTGGTCGAGCGGCTGGAACGCCAGGCCGCCGAGGACCCCCTCACCGGGCTGGCCAACCAGCGCGCCTTCTATCGCGGCTGTGCGGCGGAGTTCAGCCGCGCGCAGCGCGCCGGCACCGACGTGTCGATCATCATGCTCGACGTCGACCACTTCAAGGCGATCAACGATGCGCACGGGCACCCCTACGGCGATCAGGTCCTGCTCGGCGTGGCCGACGCGCTGCGCGCGACGATTCGCGAGCACGACACCGTCGCGCGCGTGGGCGGCGAGGAGTTCGCGGTCCTGCTGCCGGATGCCGACACCGAGGCGGCCTACGACATCGCCGAGCGTATCCGCGACGCGATCGCGCACGTCCCGGTCACGCACGCCACGCTGTCATGCTCGGCCGGCGTCGCCACGGTCTCGCCCGCGGACGAGTCGCCCGCTCACCTGCTCGAACTGGCCGACGGGGCTCTCTACCGCGCCAAGCGCCTCGGTCGCGATCGCACCGTCGTCAGCGACGGCGGCGCAAGCCGCTCGAGTCGCGTCTAGGACACAGCCTCAGCCGCTGCGCGGCGACCAGCGCAACGCGGCGCAGGCTATGGTGGCCGGATCTCGAGGAGGATGCCATGCACGACGGCCTGAGCGCTTTGCTCGACGAGCTGCACCGCCACGGCGTCGAGCACGACGCCGGCAGGGCTGACCGCCTGGAGCGGCTGCGCAACGTCGAGCCCGACACCGCCCGGCTGTTGGCCGTGCTCGTGCGCACGAGCGGCGCCCGGGCGGTGCTGGAGCTGGGCACCTCCAACGGCTACTCGACGCTGTGGCTCGCCGATGCCGCGCGCTCCCTCGGCGGGCGTGTCCTCAGCGTCGATGTCGATTCGCGGCGAAGCGCCGAGGCCGCGCAGAACCTCGATCGCGCCGGCCTGCGGGCGCTGGTGGAGCTGCGCGTCGAGGACGCCGCCGCGACCCTGCGTGAGTCATCTGAGGCGGAATGGGACCTGATCTTCCTGGATGCGGAACGTCCGGCCTACCCCGGCTACTGGCCGGACCTGGTGCGCGTGCTCAGGCCCGGCGGCCTGCTGGTCATCGACAATGTGCTCTCGCACGCCGAGGAGGTGAGCGACATGCGCGAGCTGATCCGAGCCGACGAGCGCGTCAGCGAGGCGCTGGCTCCCACCGGCGCCGGAGCGCTGCTGGTGGTTCGCGAGCCGCAGTGATCGCCGCCGCGCTCACGTTTCGATCGTGACCAGCGTGCCGATCGTCGTATACGGCCACTCCTCCGCGGCGGCTTCCAGCGGGAGCTCGACGCAGCCGAGACTCTGCGGGGTGCCGAACGAGGAGCGATCGAAGTTGTGCAGCGCGTCGCCGCCGTTGAAGTAGCTGATCCATTTGATCCCCGGGTCTTCGTAGTGCGAGCCGTCGGGGTTGGTGCCGCTCATCGTGCCTTCCGGGATGTGCTCGAACACCGGGAACGTCCCGAGTTCGGTTTCCGCTCCGGAGATGCCGGTGTTCGCTGGGGAGGTCTCGACCGTGCGCCCGGCGCTCCACAGCGTCATCGTCTCCGGGATTTCGCGGTGTACGTACACGTAGCTGTACGCTTCGTGTAGGCGCTTGCCGGCGAGCACGTAGTTGAGCAGCGCCTGCCACACCGCCGGACCGGCGACGCCGTCGACGGTCATTTCGTTGCTGTTCTCGAACTTCATCACCGCCCCCTTGGTGACCAGGTTCCATTGGCCGGGGCTCCACAGCGCCTGCAGCTGGTGCGGCGTGTTCGCGTAGCGCCACGTGAAGCTGCCACTCGGGGGATCGACCGCCGCCTGCGCCTGCGCGCTCGGCGTGTGCGCGACGGTGCCCCCCGACGGATGCCAGTCGACGGGGAGGTAGCCCGTCTCCGCGAGCAGCTGCTGCAGGCGCATGGTCGAGCCCGGCGGCACCGTCCATTCGACCTGACTGGTCGTGCGCAGGCCGCCGGCACCCGCGGTGACCGCGACCGGGCTCGGGAGCTGGATGCGCAGCCGCGAGTCAAGCGGCGCCCCGAACCCCGACGGCGTGAACTCGAGCGTGTGGCTGTCCAGTTCGCGCCAGTGCCCGGGTGTGTGCGGCGAGACGCTCGGGTGAGAGGAGCCGAGCACTTCGCCGACCGGCTTGGAGAACGTCAGGTAGATCGAGGTGGCCGGGGCGATCTGCGAGCCGGCTGCGGGGATGCTCGCCATCACCGGCGAGCGTGACGGCGGGAACCAGCTCACCTGCATCGGCGCACCGACCTTCTCCCACGGACGCGCCGCCGCGGCGATCTCCGTCGCTCCCGTCGCCGGTTGGCGGCCGAGCGAGACCGACTTGGCGCCGTCGCCGCGTGCGTGATGGGTGAGGCTCCCGTTGCTGCCGTAGGCGATCGCGCTGACCGGTTGATCGAAGCTGACCCGCACGTCGGAGCCGGCGGAGACGGTCATCCACTGCTGCGTCACCCGCGCGACCGGGGCACGCACGGTCAGCCGCTCGTTGTGCTCGCTGCCGAGTGCCCAGCCGATCCACCCCGGCCGGCGGATCTGCACGTCAACCGACACCTGCTCGCCGGGGGTCAGTCGCCGCAGCGGCGTCAGACGCCCGCGCTCGATCGCCAGCGCCAGCGGCCTGCCACCCGGTCCGAACGCCTGGACGCGCTCGATCTTCCCACCCAGCGGACCGACGCTCACCCGCGCCAGCGCGGTCGCGTCGCCGGCGAGCGTAGCGCCCGACAGCAGCAGCACCGCGGCCACCAGCGCCACGAGCACGACCAGCGCGCTGGCCGCCACGCCGATCAGCACGCGCCTGAGACCGTGCTCAGAAAACGCCGAACCGCGGTAGGCGGAGTCAATCGCCATCCGTAGAGAGTAGGACGCTGCTCGGAGCGGCGCGTCAGCGCGCGGACACGCGCAGCAGCACGGTTCCGTCAGCCGGCACCTCGGCGGCGATCGCGCCGGCGGTCGAGCTGCTCGTATGTGTCCACAGATCGCGCACGCCGTAGCTCGCCGCGGGCGCCAGCCCGACCGCGCTCGCGCTTGTTTCGATCCTGGTCGCGCTCGCGCCACGGTTGAGCAGCGCGACCGCGCGCGAGCCGTCGATCAGCGGCTTGACCCACACCTGGCCGGCGCCCGCGGAGGACAGCAGCGTGCCCTGGACGCCGCCGGGGTCCTGGTCGACGGCGATCACTTCGCTGTTCTCCAGCGCCGTAAGGCTCGCCGAGCCGAGCTTTTCCAGGTTGGCGCTGACCATCAGCGGCGCCGCGAGCATCGCCCACATGCTCAGCTGGCTGCGGAACTGCGTGGCCGACATCCCCTGGCCCGGCGCGAGGTAGTCGGGGTCGTTCCAGTGCCCCGGACCGGCCGCCTGCGGCGCCGCGGCGTCGGCGTCCATGTTGCGCAGCACGTCCGTGAACGGCACGTTCCCGGGAAGGCCCACGTCGGTGTCGGTGCGCCAGCTGTTGCCCACGCTCGGGCCGAACGTGTAGGAGTCGAACGCCGATTCGTCCAGCAGTGGCCTGCCTTCGCCGTACTGTTCGGGCTGCAGGAAGTCGCAGATCGACAGCAGCATCGGACGGTGGCTGGAGTTGTCCTCGATCGCCTGGTGAAACGCGGAGTACGCGGCCGCGGGGCGCAGGCCGTGTTCGGCGCCCCCGCAGAAGTCGACCTTGACCGCGTCAAAGCCCCATGCGGCGAACGTGTTCACGTCCTGCTGGTAGTGGCCGTAGCTGCCCTGCCCCGCGCCGCCGCAGCCGTCGGGACCGGCGTCGGTGTACAGGCCGACCAGGAATCCCGCTGCGTGCAGCGTGCGCGTGAGCCACGCCAACCCGTGTGGCCACTGCTTGGGGCTGACCGTGATTTCGCCGTCGGCCGCGCGCGTGCCGTGCCACCAGCCGACGTCGAGCCACACGTAGCGGTATCCGCGCTTCTCCAGTCCGAGCGAGATCAGCTGGCTGGCCTGCGCGAGGATCGTCGACTCGCTGTAGTTCCCGCCGAGCGCGAAGTACGTGTCCCAGCCCATGTACGGGGTTGCCGCCAGCACGCCGCTTGCCGCCGTGGCGTCGACCGTCGCGCCGTGTGCCTTGCTTCTGGTCGCGCGCGCGCCGTGGGTGGCCTTCCTGTGGGCGGGTGCCGTGAGCGTGAGCGACTGCTGGGACAGCTGCGCTTGGATCACCCCGATCACCGTCCCTGTCACGTACACGTGGGCGGAGAGGTGTCGCAGCGAGACAAGCAGGCGCTTGCCCGCCGCGCCCAGCGCCGCCGTCAGCGTCGCGTGGGCGCCGGCGGCGATGCGGGTACGAGCGATCGCGATCGTGATCGTCCGCCGCCGTCCCGCGAGCGTCTCGAGGACCGTCACACGCAGCGCTATCTGGCAGTCGCCGCTTGCGTGCGGCGAGCAGGCGATCGGCACGCTGACGCGGGTGCCCGCGGCCGTCGCCCTGCCGACCGTCGTCTCGCCCGCCGCCGTCGGCGCGCCCCCCATCGGCACCGTCACGAAGGCGCTGTTGGCGCTCGCGCTGCCGCCGCCGTCGGTCGCGGTGACCTGGCATTGCAGGTGGTGGCCGCTGTCCTGGTTCTTGACGGTGTACGTCGAGGAGATCGCTTCCGGGATCGGGATCTGGTCGCGCAGCCACGCGTAGGCCAGCTTCGCGGCTGTGCCCGTGGGCGTTCCGGGGCTGCACGTCAGGCGCTGGCCCGGCGCGGGCGTGCCCGCGATCGAGGGGTGCGGGTGCACGAGCGCGACCTGCGAGGAGGTGCCCGTCGTGAACGTCTCGTTGGCGCCCGTGCTCGTTTCCGCCGCGGTCGTGGCGATCACGCGGTAGTGGTAGGTGGTGTTGGGGGCCAGCCCCGAGACCGCCGCCGAGACTTCGCCGCCGCCGGCCGGGGGCGCCGTTGCGCAGGGGGCCGTGTGGCCGTAGAGCCCGCCCGCGCCGCCGGTGCCGTATTCGAACGAGCACGCCTGGAGCACCGCGTCGTAGGGATCGACTTTGCCGGCGAGCGTCGCGCTCGAGGCGCTCGCTTCCGGCGAGGGCAGGGTCACCGCTTCCAGCGCCGGAACCCGTGCCGACAGCCAGTAGCCGCCGCCGTCGACGGCCATGCAGAAGCCGCCCGGCAGGCACGAGACGCCGGTGAGCGCGCGCGGGTCGACGCCGTACGGAGCCCACGCGGGCGCGGCTGCCTGCGGGTCGTCGCTAGCCCACGCCTCGCCGCGGGCGTCCACCGCGACGCACAGGCTCGAGGACCCGCAGGAGACGCCGGTGAGGCTTTCGTCGGCGATCGGCGTGAGACTCCACGTCCCGCCGGGGCCGGGGTCGGCGCTGGAGAGCACCTCTCCCGCGCCGCCGGCGGCCACGCACACGGGCGCGGGCGCCGCGGCCGGGCAGGACACGGCGAGCAGTTCGCTGAAGTCGACCCTCTGCACATCCCATTTGCCGGCGCCGCCCGTGGGGTCGACGCTCGATACGACGTCGCCGGCGTCGTCGACCGCCACGCACAGGGACTGCGAGTAGCACGACACGCCCGCCAGCTTGCGTTCGGCGTCGATGCTCGAGAGCGTCCAACCGCCCGAGCCGGGATTGGTGGTGCTCAGCACGTTGCCCGCTTTGTCGACCGCGACGCACAGCGACGCGCTCGGGCACGAGACGCCGGTCAGCGCGGTGGCGCCGTCGATCGAGGATCGCGACCATGCGGAGGAGGCGGGATGGACGCTGACGAACGCGTCGCCGTGGCCGTCGACCGCCACGCACAGGATCGTCGAGGCACACGACACGGCCTTCAACCCGTGTTCGCCGCCGAGTTCGGCGGACAGCTTCCAGCCGCCCGACCGCGGCGTCGCGCTCGTCCACACCTCACCCGCTTCGTCGACGGCCACGCACAGCGATTCGGAGGGACACGAGACCGCGCTCGGAGCGCCGCCGGAGTCGAAGCTCGCGGGCGGGCTCCAGCTAAGCGAAGGTGCGGCGACGGCGCTCGCCGGCGCCGCGGCGACGCCGAGCACGACCATCAGTGTCGCCAGCAGAGCCTTCGCGAAGCGTCCGGCGGTTGGCTGCCTGGAATCCCTGATGGATCGCAAACCCCGCGCGCGCCCCGGTGTTGCGGTCGCCGCGGTCAGGTGGTGCGAACGATCAGCACCGAGCACGGCGCGTGGTGGGAGACCTTGTTGGGCACCGAGCCCAGCAGGAAGCGCTTGGCGCCCGTCATGCCCTTGTTGCCGACGATCACCAGATCGGCGTTCTGCTCCTCGGCCACGTCGAGGATCGCGTCCGCCGGATCGCCCTGGCAGGCATGCGTGACCACGCTCACTCCCGCCGTACGCGCGATCTCGGCGGCGGCCTCGAGCGACGCCTCGACCTCCTGGCGCGGATTGATCGCCCATTGCACGTCCTCCGGGGCGTCGCGTCGCTCGCCGCGCAGGCGCTGCTCGGACACGGGCGTGTAGGCGCTGACGAGCTCCAGTTTCGCCCCCACTGCGCCGGCCATGTCCACCGCTTGGCGCACCGCCTGAGTGGCTGTCTCCGAGCCATCGGTGCCCACGACGATCGACTTGAACATGCTCCTCCTTCTCCCGTTCGATGCTGGCTGGCCGCCAGACCGCGCGGATCATATCCGTGGCCGGCCACATCCGTCTATAATGCTTGCCGGCAAGCAATCGTTAGGAGCGTTGATCGCATGGCAACCCCGACAGCCAAGGTTCCGCCCGCACCCCTCGCCGGTTCCCAAAACCACACGGCGGAGCCTTCCGAGGAGGAGCTGAGCACGCGCCTGCGCGCGGCCATCGGCAGGCTCTCGCGGCGCCTGCGCCCGACCGTGGCCGGCTCCGGCCTGACCCCATCGCAGACCTCGGTGTTGTTCACGGTTGTCCGCCACGGCCCGGTCGGACTGTCCGAGCTGGCGGCGCTCGAGAGCCTGAACGCGACGATGCTCTCGCGGATCACCGCGCAGCTATGCGACGGCGGCGTGATCGTGCGCACGGCTGACCCCGACGACAGGCGCTCGGCGATCGTCGCGGCGACCGCCGCCGGGCGGCGCATGCGCGAGCGCATCCACCGCGAGCGCACGCGCGCGCTGAGCGTGCACATCGACGGGCTGGACGCGCAGGAGCGACTGGCGCTGTGGCAGGCGCTGCCGGTGCTCGAGCGGCTCGCCGAGCGGCTCCCGGGAGGGCGCGCATGACGCGCCTACGAGGTATCGGGCGCGTGACCTTCCAGGCGCTGGAGATCCTCAACTACAGGCGTTACATCGCGGGCCAGTCGGTGTCGCTGATCGGCACGTGGATGCAGATGGCGGCGCAGTCGTGGCTGGTGCTGAGCCTGACTGGCTCGGCCACGATGCTGGGGCTGATCGTCGCCCTGCAGACGCTGCCGGTGCTCGTGCTTGGACCCTACGGCGGCGTGATCGCCGACCGCGTGGACAAGCGCCGGCTGATGCTCGTGCTGCAGGTCGCGATGGGCGTGCAGGCGCTGATCCTCGGCGTGCTGACGGTGACGGGCGCGGTGCGCCTGTGGGAGATCGGCGCGCTGGCGGCGCTGCTGGGCCTGAACAACGCCTTCGAGAACCCCGCCCGCCAGTCGTTCATGCTGGAGATGGTCGGCGCCGAGCACCTGCGCAACGCGGTCACCCTCAACTCCGTGCTGGTGAACGTCGCGCGCGTGATCGGCCCGGCGGTGGCGGGCGTGCTGATCGCCACGGTCGGCGAGGGGGTCTGCTTCCTGGTGAACGCGGCGAGCTTCGCCGCGGTGGTCGCCTCGCTGGCGAGCCTCGATCGCGCGGCGATCTTCCCGAGCCCGCCTAGCGGCCGCGCGCCTGGGCAGCTGCGCGAGGGGCTGCGCTATGTGCGCAACACCCCGGAGCTCGGCGTGCCGCTGGCGATGATGGCGCTCGTCGGCGCGCTCGCGTACGAGTTCCAGGTGTCGCTGCCGGTGATGGCACGCGAGGGCCTGCACGTGGGCGCGACGGGCTTCGGCTTCATGACCTCGGCGATGGGAGTCGGCGCTGTGATCGGCGGCCTGGTAGTTGCGACCAAGGGACGGACGGGCCTGCCGACGCTGGTGGTGGCCGCGAGCGCGTTCGGCGTGGTGCTGGCGCTGGCGGGCCTCGCACCGAATCTCCCGGTCGAGCTGGTGGCGCTCGCGCTCGTCGGCGGTGCCAGCATCTCGTTCATGTCGACCGGCAACTCGACGCTGCAGCTGAACGCCGACCCGAGCATGCGCGGGCGTGTGATGTCGCTGTGGTTCGTCGCCTTTCAGGGCTCCACGCCGGTGGGCGGGCCGATCGTCGGCTGGGTGATGGCGGAGCTCGGCGCGCGCGCGGGACTCGGCCTCGGCGCGGCCACGTGCCTGCTGACCGCGCTGCTCGGCCTGCTCGCCATGCGTCGCCTGACGCCCGGATCGCTGAGGGCGAACTTCGCCGCGAGCGCGAGGTAGCCCGGCGGTGGACACCGGCGAGATCTCGATCGGCTGGGCGCACGGGCAGCGCGACGTGCAGGGCGCGTTCGCGCTG
>Ga0302326_10022443_pt1 | contig 12901 bp, 9 predicted proteins | sample Palsa_T0_3_FD_202264 | JGI IMG/M metagenome (GOLD analysis project Ga0302326, IMG submission 202264) | Peat permafrost microbial communities from Stordalen Mire near Abisko, Sweden - Palsa_T0_3 | ecosystem: Environmental > Terrestrial > Soil > Palsa > Peat permafrost | place: Sweden: Abisko... | reverse complement strand
CGCGATCGGGGCCCGCTGGCTGGCGGCCGCGGAGAGTTCGTCCAGGGTCTGGGAGGTGCCGGGCCGGCCGGCGTTGGACAGGTCGGGCGCGGTGAACGCGCGGCAGCCCAGCGCGGGCAGGATGAAGCTGTCCAGCAGGGTGTTGTCGCTGCTGGTCGGGCCGCCCTCGATCGCTCCGGCGCCCGGGAGCAGGGCCGTGTCGGCCGCGCTGTCCTGGGCCGTCTGGCCGCTCGCGGTGAGCAGGTACCGGGTGGTCACGTCGCCGCTGGGGTCCTGGTCCACAAGCTGGAAGCTGCGCGTGGTCGGGCACGGCTGCCCGGTCAGCGGCGACCGGCCGGTCCGGGGGATGCGTAGCCGGCCTGTCTGGATAGCGCGGCTGGCGGCGGCGTAGAACGGCACGCTATTGCAGTAGGCGACCGGGCCGAACAGCGAGTCGCCCAGGCCGTTCACGCACTTGGCCCCGGCCAGCGTCCCGCCGTTGCCCCCGGCCAGCGTCCCGCCGTTGGCCCCGGCCAGCGTCCCGCCGTTGGTCCCGGCCAGCTCGAGGTTGTGGCCGTTGAAGCCGAACATGAGGTTGACCACGGCGTCTTTCGGCAGCCGGGGCCGGACGGGGGCGACGGCCGGGTTGGTGCCCGCGGTGATGACGAGCGGCTCGTACACCCAGAGCCGCCCGGTGGCCGGGTCCAGGATGGTGGCCTGGACGAAAGCCTGGAGGTGCGGGTTGGCCTGGGTGCAACCGGAGGCGGCCGGGTCCTGGCCGCCGGGGCCGGTCAGCTGGTAGGGGGTGGCCAGGCCCGTGGCGGTCAGCGGGCGGGCCGGGACGATGAGCTCGCAGTCGGTGTTGGTGCTGGCGTTTTGCGTTGCGGCCGGGGTGCCGCTCGCGGCGGCCGAGGTGGCGCTCGCGGCGCTCGCGGCGGTCGAGGTGGCGTTCGCGGCGGCCGTGGCAATCCCGAGCCTGGTCGTGGTGCCGCCCGATTCGACGACGACCACGCCCAGGGCCAGCCCGAGCGCCATCGGGACGGCCAGCGGCAGGATCAGCCGCCTGCCGCGCCATGCTGCTGGCCGGTTCCGTGCCGCTGGCCGGTTCCGTGCCGCTGGCCGGTGCCATCCTGCTGGCCGGCGCCCTGCTGCTGGCCGACGCCGGGGACGACGGCGACGTGCTTTCCCGCTCCAGGTGTGCATTGCGTCAACCTCTCTAAACTCTGTGTATCTGGAGGGTGACGCTAGACCCGTTCCGGCGTTATAGCGACGAAAGGGTGAAAGTTCTTTTGCCGCCTTTAGTGACAAAAATCGGATTTATCGGGAATCGGAGTTCTTTCGCGCTCATTACGCCACAGGTAATGGCCGCAGGTTACCGAGCGTGGAGTAAGTTAATTGTCACCGAAAGGTGAGGCGGAACTCGGTGAGAGCGAGCGCGTTCCGCATAGGAACGCTGCTGGTCATGAGTGCTGTTCGGCGAGTCTTGCGGTCCCGCGAGCCCCTCGCCCCTCAACTGCAACAGCACCGTGGTGGATCCGGGCGTCGGGGAGGGTTTAGAGGGGGCCGCATCGACTCTGCCAACGCCTGGCCTGCCCGGGCGGCTCACCCCCGGCACAGGCATCGCATCCGTCCCGGAGTTCACTATTATATTCGAAGAATTCGAAATTAACGCGGAGTATATAGCTTACGCGGAGCATTTTGGCAGCCCCAGCTGCCCAGATCCTCCATGTAAGCCGGATCCACCGCGGTAATGGGACGCTGACGCACTACCGGGGCCTGCGGGACGACGGCATGCGCGGGCATCGCGGCCACGGCAGCACATACGACCCTTCGGCGCCCCGATCCCCTAGAGGGGACCGTGCCAACTGTGCCCGCGGCCTGACCATTGAAGCCACGATCGACCTGGATCGCCCATGGTCCGCGCCGCGCACACGCTGGCCGGACCATGGGCACGCGCGGCCCCGATGGCCAGGGGCACGCGGGCCCCGATGGCCAGGGCCCGGCGGGCGGCGCTGGCAGTCCCAGCAGCCCCAGCGACCGCGCGCGACCCCGGCGGAACCGGTGGTTCGAAAAGATCTTGCTGGAGGGGCGGGCATCCGCACTCCGCGGGCCATCCCGGATCTGAGCCCAGCCAGGACTTGCCGCTATGGGCCGTAACGTTCGCGGAACGGTCCGTGCGTAGGGTTCGGTTCATGAGCGTCCGCCTGGGGTCAGCGAGGACCTGGAGAGTAGTGCTCGGCGTCCTGGTAGTGGCGTCCTTCGCCGCCGCGGTCCCGCTGACCGTGCTGTCGGGTCAGATTTTTGACGCCCTGGTCGCGGCGGCGATCGGCGTTCCCTGCGCGGCGGTGGGCTGGCTGGTGACCCGGCGCCAGCCGGGGAACCCGATCGGCTGGCTGTTCCTGGTGACCGGCGTCTTCATGTTCTTGGGCACGGCTGGGGGAGACTACGGGTATTACGTCTAGCGGCTCGGGCACCACCTTCCCTTGGGCGCGGCCGGATCGGCCCTGTCCCAGTTCTGGGGTCTCAGCCTGGTGCTGCTCGGAGCCGACGTTCTGCTGTTCCCCGACGGCAGGCTGGCCTCGCGCTGGTGGCGGTCGGCCCTGCGGATCTACGCCGTGGCCTTCGCACTGCTAATCCTCGCGACCTGCGTGGCGATCGCGGGCGCCCTGGCCGCGCACCCGATCCGGGTGGACAACACGGGCGGCCTGGCCGCGGTTGATGACCCGGCCGGGTGGTTCAAGGTCGTCCAGGGCCCGCTCATGGTCGTGATCATCGGGCTGTCGCTGGCCTTCATCGCCCGGCAGGCGCTGAGCTGGCGGCGCAGCAGCGGGGACCGGCGCCAGCAGCTGAAGTGGCTGGCCAGCGGGGCCGCCGTCACGATCATCTGCCTGTTCCTGGCGGGGTCCTTCAGCACTTCAGGCGGTCCGAAGGCGCTGCTCGCCGTGATCGGCCTGGCCTGGTTCGGGGTCGCTGCGCTGCCGGTATCGATCGGGGTGGGCATCCTGAAATACCGGCTGTACGAGATCGACCGGATCATCTCCCGGACGCTGGCCTACGCGATCGTGACCGGCCTGCTGGTCGGGGTGTACGTCGGGCTGGTCCTCCTGGCCACCCAGGTGTTCAAGTTCCACAGCACGGTGGCGGTGGCCGCCTCCACCCTGGTGGCGGCAGCGCTGTTCAATCCGGTCCGCCGGCGGGTGCAGCACGCCGTGGATCGCCGGTTCAACCGGGCCCGCTATGACGCCGAGCGCCTGGTGGCGGCGTTCGCGGGCCGCCTCCAGGACGCGGTAGACCCCGACGCGGTCCACGCCGACCTCACCGGCGTGGTCCATACCGCTCTTGAGCCGGCTCACGTGTCGGTGTGGATCCGGCCGGGCGATCGGCAGTGACGCGGTACCTGCGAGCTGGACGATGGGCGCCGGGGACGACGGCTATCGGCAGCCCTGGGCCGCCCGGCATTGAGCTGACTTGATCGATGCCGCCGTGCGGCTGTGGCCCGGCGTGCGCTGGGCGGGCCGCTCACGGCAGAGCCCGGCGCTGACGCCGGGCCCGCGGCGCCTTTGGCGCCGCGCTTGATCAGACCCATGGCCATATTCGGCAGCGCGAGAGCAAAGCCCATCCGGACGCAACCGCAGGTTAACGGGCCCTCTGCTCGTCCCGCACAACCCGGCGACACGCTCTGCGCACCGGCCGCACAGCGGCACCGCATGTGGCACCCCGACCCTGGAGGGCGGGTCTGGGGTGCACAAAGCGCTTTCCGGAGCCCCGATCCTCCCGGGTAAGTCCGGGGCTCAGGGCGCTTCCCAGAAGGAGGCGATGCCCTGGCCCACGCCGATGCACATGGTGGCGGCGCCGCGCGCGGTGCCCCGGCGGCGCATCTCGTGCAGCAAGGTGGTGACGATCCGGGCCCCAGAGCAGCTCAGCGGGTGGCCGATGGCGATCGCGCCGCGGTTGACGTTGACCAGGCCGGGGTCGGCCTTGAGCTCGTCCACGACCGCCACCGACTGCGCCGCGAACGCCTCGTTGACCTCGATCAGGCCCACCTCGTCTAGCCGCCAGCCGGCCCGGCCGAGCGCCTTGTGCATGGCGGGCACCGGGCCGATGGCCATGTAGTCGGGGTGAACTCCGGCCGCCGCGGAGCCGACGTAGCGGGACAGTGGGGTCAGGCCGGCCCGGCGCACAGGGACGATCTCGGCGTCGACCCGTCCGGCGTCGCGCGCGTCGGCGGCCCAGCCGGTGACGACGGAGCACCCACTGGTCCTGGCGCTCCCGGGTGACGCCGTACTTGTCCGCCACGTTCTCCGGGTCTCGCCCAGGGTGACCGGCGGGCACCGGGACCGCCGCGCTCATTCACCCGGCTGATCGGTGCCAAATCGCGATGCGCGGCCTATCCGCGGCCATTCAGATGCAACATGTGTTGCAATCCAGGAGTGTCCTTAATATTTGCGAAACAATATATTACGGAGTGCAGAGTACGCTTGACAGTCATCCTATTAGCATTTTACGCTCCATTCATTTCCGAAAGGGACCAGCCCTCGCCAGCAGGCAGGGAACGGTCAAACCGAAAGGTCGAAGTGGCATGGGCGGTTTCAATTACTGGGCTTTCTTTCTCCTGGGCGTCGATTCGCTGATCGCCTGCATCGTCACGGGACCGATGTTCATCAAACAGCGGCAGGACGAGCGCAGTGTGGAGCATCGGGTACCGGTACGAGCCGGAGCCAGCATGACCGGCGGTGATCCGGCCGACGAATTCAGGTCACCGGACGGCCACAAGCACGCATCACAGTGGAAGTGGTGGGCGATCGGGGGCGTGTCAGCCCTGGCCCTGCCGTACGGGCTTTCGTACGGAGCCGGAGATGGATTCGGGTACCTGATCGGCACTCTGTTCCACCTCTCCATATCAGACACGCTCAGTTCAGTGCTCGAGACGACGCTGCTTGTCGCGCTCGGCTTCTACTGGATCGGGATCTACTTCGCCGCGAGGAAGATGCAGACATCGGATCAGCTGCAAAAATGGTCGTGGCGAGGCATCTGGATTCTGCCGGTGGCCCTGAGCATCGACAACCTGACCTACGGCGCGGTTACCGGCGTGCCTGCTCATGCCTCGGTCTGGGCCTCGGCCGGCCTGCAGGCGCTGGCGAGCGGCGCGCTGGGCCTGATCGGCCTCGCGGTCGGAGTCGGTCTCGCGGTCCTGATTCCGTCGCTGCGCACTCGGATGTACCGCACATTCGGGGTCGTGGGCGTCGGCGTGATCGCTACGGCGGTTCTTCTAGGCGTCACCGGCTGGTAAACCCGATCGTGCGTGAGCCCCAGTCCGCGCCTGCGGACTGGGGCTGCTTTACGGATCTGTAATGGGTGCCAGTTGTAATATGTGTTGCGGTATATGGCGACATGGTGAGGATGAAACAGATGTTGCAGCTAAATGGATGCTGACGGCTCTTCACCGGGGTGGCTGCTGCTTTTGGCTCAGCTGCCGAGCACGCCCTCGAGTGCGCGGGTGGCGCTATGGCGCCGCTTGCGGGCCATCGGCGCGACCGCGGTCGTGAATGGCGCCTGGATGCTGCCGGACACGACGTCGCACGCCAAGTTCTACGAGCAACTGCGGGAAAACATCCTCAGGCAAGGCGGGACCGCGTTCGTCCTGGCCGTCCCGGTGTCGCCGCCGGACGTTCACGAGGCGATCGCGGAGCGCTTCCGGGCCGACCGAGGCCGGGAGTATGACGAGTTCGCCGAGCGCTGCGCCGCCCTGCTCGACGAGATCGGCCGGGAGGCCCGAGCGGGGAAGTACACGTTCGCCGAGATGGAGGAGAGCGAGCAGGACCTGGAGAAACTGGCGCGCTGGCTGGCGAAGATCAAGGCCAGGGACTTCTTCCCCGACGAGCGCGCACACCAGTCAGCGGACCTGCTCGCGCGCTGCCGGTACGCGCTCGAAGGCTTCTCTGCGGCGGTCTACGCGGCCGAGGGGGTGCAGGAGCCCGCGGACGGCGTGGCGTGGAGCCCGCCGCCCGCGCGGAATCCCGAGGCGGACCCGAGCCGGCCTCAGGGCTTATACACCTTCCCAGAGGGAGGCGATGCCCTGGCCCACGCCGATGCACATGGTGGCGGCGCCACGCGAGGCGCCGCGACGGCGCATCTCGTGCAGCAAGGTGGTGACGATCCGCGCCCCGGAGCAGCCCAGCGGGTGGCCGATGGCGATCGCGCCGCCGTTGACGTTGACCAGGGCAGGGTCGGCCTTGAGCTCGTCGACGACCGCCACTGACTGGGCGGCGAAGGCCTCGTTGACCTCGAGCAGGTCTACCTCGTCCAGCCGCCAGCCGGCCCGGGCCAGCGCCTTGTGCATGGCGGGCACCGGGCCGATCCCCATGTAGTCCGGGTGCACGCCGGCCGCCGCGGAGCCGACGTAGCGGGCTAGCGGGGTCAGGCCGGCCCGGCGCATGGCATCCTCCGACATCAGCAGCAGCGCGGCCGCGCCGTCGTTCAGCGGGGAGGAGTTGCCGCCGGTCACCGTGCCACCCTTGCGGAACACTGGTTTCTTGGCGGCCAGCTCCTCGGCGGTGAGGCTGGCGTTGATGCCCTCGTCGTGACGCACCACGGCCGTTCGGTAGGAAATGGGGACGATCTCGGCGTCGAACCGTCCGGCGTCGCGGGCGTCGGCGGCCAGCCGGTGACTACGCAGGGCCCACTGGTCCTGGCGCTCGCGGGTGACGCCGTACTTGTCGGCCACGTTCTCGGCGGTCTCGCCCAGGGTGATCGGCGGGTATAGCTCCTGCATGCGCGGGCTGACCAGCCGCCAGCCGAGCCGGGTGTCGACCAGGTCCAGGGCGCGCGGGAACGGATCCGCCGAGCGGGCCAGCACGAACGGCGCCCGGGTCATCGACTCCGACCCGCCGGCCAGGCAGATGTCCGCCTCCCCGGCCGCGATGGCCCGGGCCGCGTCGCCGACGGCCTCCATCCCGGAGCCGCAGAGCCGGTTCACCGTGGCGCCGGGGATCTCCACCGGCAGCCCGGCCAGCAGCACGGCCATCCGGGCCACGTTCCGGTTGTCCTCGCCCGCCTGGTTGGCCGCACCCCAGTAGACGTCGTCGATGGCGGCCACGTCTAGCCCGGGGTTGCGGTCAAGCAGGGCCTTGATCACGTCGGCGGCCAGGTGGTCGGGACGGACTTCGGCCAGGGCACCCTTGATCTTCCCGATGGGCGTGCGGCACGCATCGACCACGAATACCGGCGTCATATCGTCCTCCTCGAGCGGGTTATTCCACGATAACCGGCTCGGCCGGCGATGGCGCTCACGTGGCGCGGTGCCGGATCAGCCAGATGGTGGCCGCGCCGGGAAGCAGTTGTGACAGTTGGCTAACCGGATCGCCGCCAGCGTGCGGTGGCTTGCCTTCCGGCATAGCCTCCCTACAGCTATCAGCGCGGCGGAGCCGGTCCGGCCGCGTCGGCCGGGGAGGTGATCACGTGCCGGGCCTGCTGATTGCCGCAGTCGTGTTCGGGACGGTCTTCGGCGCCGAGTTGCCGGACAATTCCGGGCTGGCGAGCTTGGTCCTGGGCACGCGGTACCGGCCGGGCGGGGCGTTCGCCGGGGCGGCGGCGGCGTTCGCGGTGCACGTGGTGCTGGCGGTCACGTGCGGCAGTATCCTCGGCCTGCTCCCGCACAAGATCGTGCTGATCGCGGTGGCCGTGGTGTTCCTGGCCGGCGCAGTGCTGGTGCTGCGCGCGGACCAGGACGACGAGGATGAGGCCCGGCTGAAGGCTGGCGCGGCCGGGTTCTGGGGTGTGGCGGCGACCTCTTTCGCGGTGATCGCGCTGGCTGAGCTGGGTGACCTGTCGGACATCGTGATCGCGAACCTCGCGGCCAGGTACCACGACCCGGTGGCGGTGGGCATCGGGAGCGTGCTGGCGCTGTGGTCGGTGGCCGCGCTGGCCATCACCGGCGGGCGAGGGCTGCTGCGGATCCTGCCGATGCGGTGGATCGCCCGGCTGGCCGCGCTGGTAATGGTCGTCATGGCGGGGTTCACCCTGGCCGAGGCGATCCGGTGAGGTCTGCGCCCGGAGGGATTTCGTTATGGTGGCGCTGCTGGTGGTGGCGGTCGCGCTCGGGCTGAATAACTTCGGGGCGGCGATCGCCATCGGGGTCAGCGGCGTGGACCGGCGCACCGAGATCAAGGTGGCCACGGTGTTCGGCTTGTGCGACGTCGTGATGCCGGCCACGGGGATGCTCATCGGCACCGGTCTGGCCGGCCCGCTGGGGTCCGCCGCCCGCTGGGCTGGCGCCGGGATACTGTTCGTGACCGCGGTCTGGGGACTCGTCGAGGCGCTGCGCGGCGGCGGCGACACCCCGCAGGCCTGGCACGGGTGGCGGCTGCTGGTCAGCGGAGCCGCGCTCAGCCTGGACGACCTCGCGGTGGGACTCGCACTCGGAACGGTACGTTATCCGATCGTCTTGGCCGTAAGCCTGTTCGGGCTGATGAGCTTCGTCATGTCGATTATCGGACTGAAGCTGGGCGGGAAGCTAGGTACGGCGGCCGGCGAACATGGCGAGGTCGTGGGCGCAATCGTGCTGATCGGCATCTCTGGCGCGATGGCGATGGGCTGGCTGTTACCCGGCTCGTTCAGTGGTGCGCGGTGGTCACCTGAACGAGTTTGATCACCATGATGATGATCGCGAAGATGATGTACGCGCGCAGCGTCAGCAGGCCGATCCGGCGCGCCGCGCTGAGCACCGGCCGCTGGAGCGTGTCGATGCGCGGGGTGCGCCACGCGCTGCGGCGCTCCCTGAGCTCTGCACGCCATCGGGCGCGGTCCGTCCCCGGCGGGCGCCTGTTGCTGCGGGGATCATCGGCCGCCACCTCATCGCGGTCCGGCCTGCGCCGCATGAGGAGCGCCGCGGCGGCGATGCCGAGGACCGTGCAGACGGCGAGGCCCCAGATGGCTTGCTTCAGCGTGATGACGGGCCAGAAGGTGGTGACGAGGGGTGCGAGCGAGAAGGTGAGCACGATCCAGGCGATGAGGCCGCCGATCCAGTTGTGCGTTCTGCTGTTGGTCCACGGTCCGAGTATCGGTTTATCGTTGGCGAGCAGGATCAGGAAGACCAGGGCGGACGGCAACAGGATGCCGTTGAGCGCCTCTACCCCGTTGATGACGACGTTCAGGTCGTTGCCCCAGGCCAGCGTCACCACGGCGGACAGCCCTACCAGGATCGCGTACAGGCCGTAGAACCACGGGGCCTGGTTCGGCTTCCAGTGCAGCGAGTGCCGCATCTTCGGGTACACGTCGCCGAGCGTGTAGGCGGTGGTCAGCGCGGTCAGGTTGGCGCCGATCAGCGAGCCGTCGAGCGCGGCGATGGCCAGCAGGTCGCCGGTGCCGTGGCCGACATAGTGCTGCAGGGCCGCGGCGGTGTCGCTCAGGTCGTTGAAGTTCCCGAACGCTCTGGTATGCGCCAGGCCGAAGGCACAGGCGGCCATCAGCACCAAGGCGCCGGCCACCTCGACGAGCACGCCTATGCCGGTGTCCAGGCGCTCGTAGTTCATCCACCGCGGCGTGATGCGCTTATCCACCACGTTGGACTGCTGGAAGAAGAGCTGCCACGGCTCGACGGTGGTGCCCACTACCGCGACGATCAGCAGCAGCAGGGTCGCGTTCAGGCCGCCGGGCATGCTGGGAACCACGCCCGCGAAGGTCGTGGAGGCGCTGGAATGGGAGAAGTAGACCATCGGGAACGTGACGAAGTTCGCTATCACGAGGAAGATCAGGAACCGCTCCCAGTACCGGTAGGTCCCGCCCGCCATCACCGCGAACAGCAATATAGCGGAAAGAACCACGGACCAGAAGCTGGACAGCCCGAAAAACGAGAGTGACTGCTCGACCCCGATGAATTCCACCACGATGGTGACCGCGTTGATAACGAACAGGTCGGCCACCGAGAAGGTTCCCCAGAATTTCCCGAACCTGGCGTAGATAAGCTTGCCGTGGCCCACGCCTGAGACCGCTCCCAGGCGTACCACCATTTCCTGGCAGAAGAAAAGGATCGGGAAGAGCAGAATCAGGGTCCACAGCAGTTTCATGCCGTAGTCCTGGCCCATCTGGGCGTAGACGGAGACACCGCCCGCGTCGTTCCCGCCGCCCATGACGATCAGGCCGGGACCCGCGATGACCAGCAGCAACCTGAGCTTTCGCCGCCACGACCTGGTGTTGCCCGTCTCGCTTCGCTTCAGCGTACCGAGCGCGCCGACGATGTCACCTGCGTGCTGAGGATCGAGCACCGCCGGGCCATCGGACCCGGGCGCGTGGTCCAGCTCGGACGTGCCAGGGCTATCGACTGCCAATTCTCGACTCCTCATGGGCTGGTGCCACAACGCAGGGAATATGCGGACGTTAAAACAGTGGACTTCCCCACGTCAATCAGTTCGGATAAGCCGTTCGTAGATTGAAACCACCACGGCCCTGACCTGCAAGATGTAATACGTGTTTCAGTAATCTGATGACCATCCGGCTCGAAAAACAGGTGTTGCTCATAAATGGATACGGATAGGCCCCGGCGAGGATCGCCAGGAGTTGCCGTCAGCTATCTGCGTGGCCAGCGCCGAGTTGATCGGGATCGCGTAGCCCACGCATCCCGGCGGAGGCTTATCCGCCCGTTCCCGGCAGCTTGGTGGTGACCGCCGAGGGCGCCGGCGAGGGGATGACCTTGTGGGGGAAGAAGGAGTGCATGAAGTGGGGGTAGGCGTGTGTGGCGATCGGGGGGCCGACCAGGAGGACGGCCGACAGCGTGACCAGGATGCCGCCCGCGATCAGCTTGGCGCCGCTAGAGATACGTTCCGCGCTGATCCGGATCTTTCCGTCGCGCGCCTTCCGGCCGAAGTACAGTCCGGCCATGAGGGCCAGGAACGACTGGACGACGATGGCGATGACGGCCTGGAGCGCGGTGAAGTACTGGCTGTAGCCGATCGTGAAGCCCACGATCAGTTCATCCACGCTGATGCTGATGCCGAGCGCGATGATGGAGCGACCGCGCGCTGCCACCAGCGCCCTCGCCTTCGCCGCCTCGTCGTCGTCATCGTCGTCGTTGAAGGCCTCGTCCAGCATCAGGATGCCGATGACGCCCACGATCACCGGCACGACGAGCGGGACGATATACCGGCCGAGGAAGGTCAGGTCGATCACGTCGGCTAGGTGGGTGCGGTAGGCCTGCTGGAGTTCCTTGAGCTCGGTGGGGCTGCCGAGCTGGTAAGGGTCGATCGTTATATGGGAGGGGCCGGCGATCAGGTGAATCAGCGGCGTCCCCAGTGCCAACCCGATCAGCGGCATTATGGCTTCGAATGAGATGAACACCACTATGACGCGCAGCAACTGCGCGCGGGTCAGCCGAATTTCCCCCAGGACGGCGAATGCGATAGCAAAGTTGTCAAGGCACAAAGGCAGGGTAAAAGCTAGCAGCCTAAGCATCTTCCCAACCTTTCGCTACCCGGTGTGACCGCCGCGCCGGTGGCGGGTTGACCTCGCGTCACTAGCAGGTAAGACCCAGGACGGTACCACTAGGCCGAGGCGAGCGCAGGCTTGTAAGAGACGCGTAATAATCGCGGTTTCGGTCACCAGAGGTTGACGTTTGCCTGGTGTATCTCAGGACCATCACTCCGCTATCACCTTACGATCACGCGCCCATCCGAGACGTTAGAAGGAGAACTTCCGAATTTCCCGCGTCATGCCCCCTGGCTGGGCTAACGTATGCCTGCGAGAGCGGAACGGCGCTCGTGGAGGTGGATTGCATGCATGACGCGCGCTGGCCCGCATGGCGGCGCCGCATGCAGGCCAGTGGCATGTCGCGTGTTGCGAGGCAGCTTGCCGTTCCCGCGGTGCTGGGGCTGGCCATCGGAGTGGTGCTCGCGTTCCAGTCGGGCACGAGCAACTCAGGTCTTACCCAGATCCCTCTCGGCACCTATGTGACCCCGGCTGCCGCCGATACCGCCGCGGCACTGGCGACGACAGCGCCGAGCATGAGATTCAATACCACCTGCGACATCATCGTCCCGGCTAACCCGCTGAGCGCGCCGGGGCTGGCTGCTCCCTATCAGCTCACCGGTCCCGACGGGATGACGCCGGCGCAGTCGGGGTGCGAGATGAGCAACGGGGCGAAGCTGGGCGCCTTCGTCCAGGCCACGATCCTGGACCCGGCCACCGGGACGCTGTCGGTCTATGAGCCGCTCGTGGTCACGCAGGGTACCAGGCCGGACACGCCCGGCCTAAAGCTCAATCCGCCCGTGATCCCGGCGGACGCGGTCGTGACGATCGACTTCGGGTTCAACGGCACGCACCTGGTCCAGGTGGGGGCGACCCCGACCACGCTCGCGGATGCCCACTGCGTCAGCGGCCAGGCGGGGTCGGCCTTCGGGCAGACGTCGTTCTGCAACGGGGCCAGCTTCTTCACCGCGGTGCAGCAGGCCGAGCGGAAGGGATTGCTCAAGGTGCCGTCCCCGGGTACCTCGAACGCGATCGTCCCGTCGGGCGGCGACCTGGGCACGGGCCGGTCGTGCCCGGTCATCAGCAACTTCGAGGTAGCCAGCCTGGACCCCGGCGAAAGCGTGACCACCACCTACCTGCTCAACCCGCTCACCGGCCAGACCGCGCAGGACAACACGACGTCTCTGAGTTACATCGCAGGGGCGACACTGCTGCACGGCAACAGCGCAAGCGCCGTGCTTGACCAGTACGTCGACCCGATCCTCGGGTGCACCCCGTTCGAGGTGCCCGACCTGTCCAGCGCCAACGTGCCGACCTTTTCCGAGGCGCTGGACGAGCTAGCGGCGGGAGCGCATCCGCCGAAGACCGCGGCGCTGGTGCCGGAGAACGACAAGGTAGTAATGGACGGCGGCGAGTCCGACCCGGCGAAGACCGACCGGTACCGGGCGGAGCTCGGCCAGGCCCC
>Ga0302326_10022440_pt1 | contig 12902 bp, 6 predicted proteins | sample Palsa_T0_3_FD_202264 | JGI IMG/M metagenome (GOLD analysis project Ga0302326, IMG submission 202264) | Peat permafrost microbial communities from Stordalen Mire near Abisko, Sweden - Palsa_T0_3 | ecosystem: Environmental > Terrestrial > Soil > Palsa > Peat permafrost | place: Sweden: Abisko... | reverse complement strand
CGATGAAGTTTGTGGTGGCTGGTTATGGAAGTCGTGGCGACGTTGAGCCCTGCGTCGCCGTCGGCCGGGAGCTGCTGCGCCGCGGTCACGACGTGCGCATGGCGGTGCCACCGAACCTGCTTGGCTTGATCGAGTCGGCCGGGCTTGCTGCGGTCGCGTACGGGCCGGACTCACAGCAGGTCCAGGGGTTCCGCAGCCACTTCTCGAAGATCGAGAATCCGATCAGCAAAGTAGTGGAAGCCACCGAGCATATTACCCAGGTCTGGGCGGAAAAGGGCACGACGCTGACGGAGCTGGCACAAGGGGCCGACCTGGTACTGGCAGGCATAACCGAGCAGGGGCTGGCCGCCAATGTTGGCGATTATTACGGCATTCCGTGGGCTGCGGTGCACTTCTATCCGGTGCGGATTTTGGAGCTCCAGTGGCTGGATTGGCGCATAACGAAGGAGGCTGAATCTGCCCACCGTCGCACACTCGGTTTGCCGGAGGCAACGGAGCTGTCGACGCGACCGCTGGAGATCCAGGCCTACGACGAGTTCTGCTTGCCCGGGCCGGCAGCTGAATGGGTGGAATCAGATGGCCGACGGCCCTTTGTCGGCACGCTGACGCTGGAGTTGCCGACGGGCGCCGACGAGGAGGTGTCGTCCTGGATTGCCGCGGGAACACCGCCGATCTACTTTGGCTTTGGCAGCATGCGGGTCACAGCTTCCGCTGACACGATCGCCATGATCAGCGCGGCCTGCGCGCAGTTGGGCGAGCGGGCCTTGATCGAGTCTGGGACGAATGACTTCACCGACATTCCGCACGCCGAACACGTCAAGGTTGTGAAGACGCTAGGCCAAGCGGCGATCTTTCCGCTGTGCCGCGCGGTCGTCCACCACGGGGGCTCCGGCACCACGGCCGCAGCCCTGCGCGCCGGAATCCCCACCCTGATCCTCTTCGCATTCTGGCTCGACCAGCCGATCTGGGCAGTTGCGGTCACACAGCTGGAAGTCGGCTTCGGACGGCGCTTTTCAGAAACCACAGTGGAATCGCTGGTCGCGGACCTGCGCTCCATCCTCGGTCCGCAGTACCTCATTCGAGCCCGTGAGGTCGCCGCTCAAATGACCAAACCCGCCGAAAGCGTGGCCAGCGCCGCCAATCTCCTGGAAGACGCCGCCCTGCGCGGAAACAATTAGGTTCCGTCGATGAAATTGGTGGTGGCCGCCTATGGCAGCCGGGGCGACGTCGAGCCCGGCATCGCCGTCGGTCGGGAGCTGCTGCGCCGAGGTCACGACGTGCGCCTGGCTGTTACTGTGCCGCCTGACATGCTTGCGCTCATCGAGTCCGCGGGGCTTACGGCGGTTCCCTACGGCCCGGACTGGCAGGCGCAGCTGCGCGACGAGGATTTCGTCCGCATGATCCAGAATCCGCTCAGCGCGATCCGCGAAGCTATCGACTATGTTACCCAGCTCTCGGCGGAGAAGAGCGCGACGTTGATGTCGTTGACAAACGGGGCCGATCTGCTCTTGGCGGGCATGAACGAGCAGGGGCTGGCCGCCAACGTCGCCGAGTACTACGGGATTCCGCTGGCGGCACTGCATTCCTTTCCGCCGCAGATTTTGGAGGTCAGTTCGCCGCACGGGAGCGTAGCGAAGCAAGCTGACCATGCCCAACGCCGGGCACTCGGCTTACCGGAGGCAACCTACCCCTCGAAGGGACCGCTGGAGATCCAGGCCTACGACGAGCTCTGCTTTCCCGGGCTGGCAGCCGAATGGGCGGACCAGGGTGGACGACGGCCCTTCGTCGGGGCGCTGACGCTGGGGTTGTCGACGGTCGCCGACGGCGAGGTCTTGTCGTGGATTGCCGCGGGAACGCCGCCGATCTACTTCGGCTTTGGCAGCACGCCGATCGCATACCCCGCTGACACGGTCGCCGCGATCAGCGCGGCCTGCGCACTGATAGGGGAGCGGGCGTTGATCTGGTCTGGGCCCAATGACTTCACCGACGTCCCGCATCCCGAGCACGTCAAGGTTGTGGACACGGTAGGCCAAGCGGTCATCTTTCCGCTGTGCCGCGCGGTCGTCCACCACGGGGGCGCCGGCACCACGGCCGCAGGCCTACGCGCCGGAATCCCAACCTTGATCCTCTGGAACGGGCTCGATCAGCCGGTCTGGGCTGATTCGGTCACCCGCCTGAAAGTCGGCTTTGGACGGCGCTTTTCGGAAAGCACTGTGGATTCACTGGTCGCAGACCTGCACTCCGTCCTTGCTCCGCACTACGCCAGTCGAGCCCGTGAGGTCGCCGCCCAGATGACCACACCGGCCGAAAGCCTCACCAGCGCAGCCGATCTCCTCGAAGACGCCGCGAGTTAGGTCCCGACGATGAAGTTCGTGGTGGCCGGCTACGGAAGTCGCGGGGATATCGAGCCGTGCGCCGCCATCGCTTTGGAGCTGCTGCGCCGTGGTCACGATGTACGCACGGCGGTCACGCCGAGGATGCTTGAGTTCGTCGAGTCGGCGGGGCTTGCCGCGGTCCCGTACGGACCGGACGCGGAGTCGCTGTTGCACGATTTCGTCCGCATGATCCAGAATCCGACCAGCGCACTGCCCGTAGTCTCCGAGCACATCGCCCAGGTCAAGGTGGACAAGGACACGACGCTGACGGCGCTGGCAGCGGGCGCCGACCTCCTGGTGGCGGGCATGAGCGAACAGGCGCTCGCGGCCAACGTCGCGGATTCTTGCGGCATTCCGCTGGTTGGGCTGCACTTTTTCCCGCCGCAGGATTTGGGGCCTCGATCCTCGGTCGGGCCGCTGGAGATCCAGGCCTACGACCCGCTCTGCGTCTCGGGGCTGGCGGCCCAAGGGGCCTACGGAGATGGCCGGCGGCCCTTTGTCGGTGCGCTGACGCTGGAGTTGCCGACGGACACCGACGACGACGTTGTGGCGTGGATTGCCGCAGGGCCGCCGCCAATCTACTTCGGCTTCGGCAGCACGCCGATCACATCTGCCTCCGATACGGTCAACGTGATCAGCGCGGTCTGCACGCAGTTGGGGGAGCGGGCGCTGATCTGCACGGGCCCCAACGACTGCACCGGCGTCCCGCTGTTCGACCACGTCAAGGTTGTGGATGCGGTGAACCACGCCGCCGTCTTTCCCGCGTGCCGCGCGGTTGTACACCATGGCGGCGCAGGCACCACCGCCGCCGGTCTAAGAGCCGGAGTACCCACGCTGATCCTCTGGAACGGGCTCGATCAACCGATTTGGGCAGCTGCGGTCACCCGACTGAAAATCGGTGCCGGTCGGCGCTTTTCGGAGAGCAGTACGGAATCGCTGATCGCAGACCTGCGCTTGATCCTCGCTCCGCGATACGCCAGTCGAGCCCGTAAGGTCGCCGCCCGGATGATCAAGCCGGTTGAAAGCCGTTCCCGTGCAGTCGATCTGCTGGAAGCAACCGCGCGGCACGGGCGTCTCGGCTAATCGCCGAGACGCGTCTTACTCTGAAGGCCAGTAATTCGCAACCGGCGCACCGGTCGGGTCTCGATGGCATTGATCGTCAACGCGCGGCGCGCGATCCGCCATCCCACATCGGTAAGCTGATACTCGTCGTCGTAGCGCAGATGCCAGACCACGTCGGTCAGCTGATCCGCGTGTTGGCTCCAGTGATGCGCAATACAGGCAACACGGCCGTGCGCGACGTCCGGCCGCGGGGCGTCGTCGTAGACCTCGCCCACGATCGCGTGTTCGGTGGGGATAACGACGGCGGCGATCGCGGCGCCGATCGCAGTGTGGCCGCGGTGTCGATGAACCGGCTCCAGCACGACTGGCGGATCGGGCAGGATCAACTCAGCCGCCTCGGTGAAAAGCTGTACAACAGAGTCGAATTGACGGTCATCGACTGCCGCGGCGTAACGGTGCACCAAGTCGCTGATCCCGACCCGGTCGGTTGCGCCGAGCATCACGTCGGCATTGACAAACGTTGCGCGCAGGCGGACAGCTCGTCCTTGGCCCGCTCGATATCGGTGATCGGCGGCATGGCCAGCACCAGCCTGTCGGCGCCTTGAGCAGTGAGCTTGTCTGCGCGTTCGGCGTCGATCTTGGTGACCGAATGGCCCAGTGACACTTCAATATCGGCGGGATCACGTCCGGCAGCCTGCGCCTCGTCACGCATCAGCATCAGCAGAGAGTCCAGCTGCGCACCGGTTACGCCCAACGGCTGGAAGCCGTCGCCGAATCGTCCGGCGCGTCGAGCCGCGGCTTTGCTATGTCCGCCGATGTGCACTGGCAGATGCCGGCCGGCAATAGGTTTCGGACTGCAGACGGCATTCTCGAACCGGAAGAACTCACCATGGTGGGTGACGCCGTCCGGCCGCTGGTCCCAGAGCGCCCGCAGCACAGCCAACTGCTCGTCAGCGCGCCTTCCGCGGCTTTCGAATTCGGTGCCGCAGGCCTCGATCTCTTCCCGCAGCCAGCCGACGCCGACGCACAGCCGAAGCCTTCCGGCGGAGAGCGCGTCCACGGTCGCCGCCCGTTTGGCCAACACCACCGGATGATGATTGGGCAGCACCAGAACCCCGGTGGCCAACCCGAGCCGGTCGGTGTGAGCGGCGAGAAACGACAACAAGTCAAGCGGATCGGGGACGGGGCAGTCGGCCGCCAGTTCCACCCGCCCCGAAGGGTCATACGGGTAGACGCTGTCGTAGCGGGTCGCCAGGACAGTGTGCTCGACGACACTGATCGATTCGAAGCCACACGCCTCGAGGTGTCGCGCGAAAGCGACCATCCACCGCGGGTCTGCGGTGACGCCGGCGGCGACCGGGGCAACCACGCCGAACTTCAAGGTCTTCATCGCAAACCGAAGCTAACAGGTCTCGGTCGGGCTGACGGCCGTCGATGCCCGCATGGCCTCGGCCAGCGCGATCGCCCGGGGATCGCTGAACACCTCCTCGAGCAGGACGGGCCGGCCGTCGGGGCCGCTCAGCGGGACCCGCCAGTTGGGGTACTCGTCCGTGGTGCCCGGTTGGTTCTGGGTCCGCCGATCTCCGACCGCGTCGGTCAGGGCAAGCCCCAGCAGCCGCGACGGCGTTCGGCCCAGGTACTGATGAAGGGCGAGCACGGTCTGCTCGACACCGGCGTGCTTGGACAGCAGGCCGACGCGGCGTAACTCAGCGATCCAGGCCGCCCGCTCGGCCTGCGCAGCCGCGAGCTCCTCGTCGACCGGCCGGGTCAGCAGGTCCAGCGAAGCTCGTAGACGTACATGCTCGTCGGCCAGATAACCTGCGGTCGGCGGCAGGTCGTGAGTGGTCACCGACGACAGGCAGTATTCGCGCCAGCGCTCGGCCTGCAACGGTGCGCCGCTGGCAGCGGGGCCGTCGCGGTCGAGCTCGAACCACAGAATCGACGTGCCCAACACGCCACGTGCCCGCAGATAGTCGCGGACCCATGGCTGCACGGTGCCGAGATCCTCACCAACCACCAGCGCCCCGGCCCGGTACGCCTCCAGAGCAACGATGCCGATCATCGCCTCGTGGTCGTAACGGACATAGGTGCCTTGGGTGGGTGCTTCGCCCTGGGGAATCCACCACAGCCGGAACAACCCGATGATGTGGTCGATACGCACCCCGCCGGCATGCCGCAGCACGCTGCGGATCAGCGCGCGAAAAGGCTGGTATTCCAACTCGTCGAGGCGGTCCGGGCGCCACGGCGGCTGCGACCAGTCCTGGCCTAACTGATTGAACTCGTCCGGCGGGGCGCCGCCGGAGACGCCGAGGGCCAGCGCGTCCTGCAGCGCCCACGCGTCGGCTCCGTTGGGGTGCACGCCGACGGCGAGATCGTGCACAATCCCCAGCGGCATCCCGGCCGACACTGCCTGTGATTGCGCGGCGGCCAATTGCTCGTCGAGTTGCCATTGCAGCCAGCGGTGGAAATCCACCGCGGCAGAATGCTTGGCGACGAACTTGGCGACGCCGTCAGCGCCGGGATGCCGCACCGATTCGGGCCACTGATGCCAATCGCCCCCGTGCGCTTCAGCCAGCGCACACCACGTGGCGAAGTCATCCAGCGCGGCACCCTCCCGGGCGCGAAAGGCCGCATACGCCAAGTCTCGTCCTGCCGTCCGCGGGACGGAAAAGACCAGTTCCAAGGCCGCCCGCTTGGCCGCCCATGCGGAGTCACGGTCAATGGCGTCGAGTGCAGCCGCGCGCTTCTGGACGCCGTCACGCAGCCGGCGCACCCGGCCACGCTTGTGCAGCCCCGCGAATTCCGGGATGGCCTCAACTCGCAGATACAGCGGGTTGACGAACCGGCGTGACGTCGGCAGATACGGCGACGGCTCCATCGGCGCGGTCGGTGCCGCCGCGTGCAGCGGATTGACCAGGACATAACCGGCGCCGTGCACCGACGCCGACCAGACCGCGAGGTCGACGAGATCGGTGAGGTCGCCGACCCCCCAGGACTGTCGGGACCGCACACTGTATAGCTGGGCCGCCAGTCCCCAGGTACGCCGAGCGCCCAGCCGCTCCGGCAGTCCCAGCCAGCCCGGAGTGACGATCAGCGCCGCGCTGGCCTCGTGATCTCCAGAGCGCACATGCACCCGGTGGTAACCGAGCGGCAGGTCGTCGGGCAGCACGAAGCTGGCTTCGCCAATCGAACGTCCGTCGAGATCAAACGGTGCAGTGAAGTTGTCGACCTGGTGTATTCCGTGGCGGACGGTCCCGTCCTCAAGCTGCAGCCATACTTCGGCTGGCTGACCGTGAGTGACATGCACCCAGAACGTCGTAGGAACGCCGGGTCGCCCGAGGATGGTCGGCGGCAGCGCGCGCGACCAGAACCTGCGGTCGTGAGCGGTCTGCGCCGCGCTGCGCTCCGACTCGGTCGCGGCGGCGACACCGAGCGCGGCGAGGACCACTAGCAGCGTGCTCTCCGGGACTTCGATCCGGCGACCGCTCCAGTCCTGGTAGTCGGTGGCGATCCCGAAATGCCCCGCGAGTTCGGCCAACGACGGCGCCTGCTGGTTCATGACGCCATCTTGCGTGCCGTGATATTCCAGATGCGACCTGGGTGTTCACCTCGGCGTCGTCCTTTCGGCGAGCTGAGTTTGCTCCGAGACGTACCATGCGCAGTGAAGATTTCCTCGATCCCCCCGAATTCCTATGGAGCAGGTGACAGCACTGTGGCGCAAACCACTACCGGCGCGGACGCCTACATTGTCCACGCCCGAACGCTCGCGTGGCGAGGTCGCGCAGGGTGCCCTACCGTTATCCCTGTGAATCGTGGGACTAGACGGTATTCAGGCGTTCCGATGGCCGGGGGCATGATCAAAAATGGCAGGTGATCAGCGAGGCTCGGGCTACGGCCTGGGACTGTCCACCCGGACCCAGGTAACCGGTTATCAGTTCCTGGCCCGCCGCACCGCGATGGCGTTGACGCGCTGGCGGGTCCGGATGGAGATCGAACCCGGCCGGCGTCAGACGCTCGCCGTGGTGGCGTCGGTTTCCGCGGCGGGGGTGATCTGCCTGGGCGCACTGTTGTACTCATTCATCAGCCCGTCCGGGCAGCTGAATGAGTCACCGATCATCGCTGACCGCGATTCCGGCGCGCTGTATGTCAAGGTCGGCGACAAGTTGTACCCGGCGCTGAATCTCGCCTCGGCCAGGCTGATCGCCGGGCGTCCGGACAACCCGCACAAGGTGCGGGGGAGTCAGATCGCCGAGCAGCCGCACGGGCCGCTGGTGGGTATCCCCGGTGCGCCGTCGGAGTTTTCCCCGACCACACCGGCGACGTCATCGTGGCTGGTGTGCGATTCGGTGGCGCCGAAGGCGGGAGTGGGAGCACCTTCACCAGTGACGGTCACCGTGATCGACGGCACGCCCGACCTGTCCGGTCGACGCCACGTACTGAGCGGGACGGACGCTGTGGTGCTCAAGTACGAAAAAGATACCTACGTGATCCGGCAGGGGCGACGCTCGCGCATCGATTCGGTGAACCGGGCGGTGCTGCTGCCGCTGGGTCTGACCCCGGAAAACGTCAGCCAGGCGCGGCCGATGAGCCGGGCGCTGTATGACTCGTTACCTGTCGGCCCGGAGCTATCGGTGCCCAACGTGCCCAATGCCGGCATGCCGGCGGGATTCGCCGGCGCACCCGGGCCGATCGGGTCCGTGATCGTGACGCCGCAAATCAGTGGGCCACAACAGTACTCAGTTGTACTTGCGGAGGGCGTGCAGACGGTAAACGCGGTGGTGGCCCAGATCTTGCAGAACGCGGAGACCTCGGTTCGCAGTGTGCCGTTGACTGTGGCGCCGGCGGCGCTGGCGAAGATGCCTGTGGTCAACGGGTTGGATCTGTCGGCCTACCCCGATGGCCCGCTGAGCCCGGTGGACCTTCGGGAGAACCCGGCGACGTGCTGGTGGTGGGAGAAGACCGCCGGCGAAGAACGCGCCCGCGTGCAAGTGATCTCCGGCCCGACGATCCCGGTGTCGAGCGGCGCCGCCGATAAGGTCGTGTCGCTGGTCAAGGCGGACGCCTCCGGCCGCGAGACCGATCGCGTCTACTACGGCCCGGACTACGGCAACTGGGTGGTCGTCACCGGGAACGATCCGGGTTCGAGCACCTCCGAATCGCTCTGGTGGCTTTCGAGTTCCGGGGTACGTTTCGGCGTGGAGAATTCGCGTGATGCTCGCTCAGCACTGGGGTTGACGTCACAGCCGAGCCCAGCGCCATGGGTTGCGTTACGGCTGCTGGCACCGGGCCCTGCACTCTCGCGCGCCGATGCGTTGGTGCGTCATGACACCCTTCCGACCGATATGAGCCCCGCAGAGTTGGTGGTACCGAAGTGAAGCAAGGTTTCGCACGCCCGACCCCTGAGCGGGCACCCGCCGTCAGGCCGGAGAACATCGTCCTGCCGACGCCGCTGAGCGTTCCACCGCCAGAAGGCAAGCCATGGTGGCTGATCGTGGTCGGTGTCCTGGTGGTCGGCTTGCTGGTCGGCATGGTCGGCATGACCGTCGCCAACGGCTCGCGGATGTTCCTGGGTGCCGGATCGATCTTCCCGATCTTCATGATCGGCGGGGTCGCGATGATGATGTTCGGCGGCCGGTTCGGCGGCCAGCAGCAGATGAGCCGGCCGAAACTCGACGCGATGCGCGCCCAGTTCATGTTGATGCTCGACATGCTGCGCGAGACCGCGAACGAGTCCGCCGACAGCATGGACGCCAACTACCGCTGGTTCCACCCGGCGCCGACGACATTGACGGCCGCGGTCGGATCGTCCCGGATGTGGGAGCGCAAGCCGGACGGCAAGGACCTCAACTTCGGTGTCGCCCGAATTGGCGTCGGCATGACCCGACCGGAGGTGACCTGGGGCGAGCCGCAGAACATGCCGACCGATATCGAGTTGGAGCCGGTAACCGGTAAGGCGCTGCAGGAATTTGGGCGCTACCAGAGCGTCGTCTACAACCTGCCGAAGATGGTGTCGTTGCTGGTCGAGCCGTGGTTCGCGGTGATCGGCAATCGCGAGCAGACGATGGGGCTCATGCGGGCGCTCATCCTGCAGCTGGCGTTCTCACATGGGCCTGACCACCTCCAAATGATCGTGGTCACTTCCGACATGAGCAAATGGGATTGGGTCAAGTGGCTGCCGCACTTCGGTGATCCGCGCCGCCGCGACGCCGCCGGAAATGCACGGATGGTGTACGGGTCAGTACGCGAGTTTGCCGCCGACCAAGCCGAATTGTTCGCAGGACGTGGGTCTTTCACCCCGCGGCACGCGAGCTCGTCGGCGGAGACACCGACTCCCCACCACGTGATCATCGCCGACGTCGACGACGCGCAGTGGGAGTACGTGATCAGTGTCGACGGTGTCGACGGTGTGACCTTCTTCGACCTGACCGGTTCTGCACTGTGGACCGGCAACCCGGAGCGTGTGCTGCGATTCACCGACGATGTCGGGGTGATCGAGGCGTTGCCCCGCGACCGCGACACCTGGATGGTGATCGACGACAACAGGTGGTTCTTCGCTCTCGCCGACTACGTGACCGAGCCGGAGGCCGAGCAGTTCGCCCAGCGGGTGGCCCGCTGGCGGCTGGCGGAAGCCTACGAGGAGATCGGCCAGCGGGTAGCGCAGATCGGCGCCCGGGACATCCTGTCCTACTACGGGATTGAGGACCCTGCCGAGATCGACTTCGAATCGCTGTGGAGCAGCCGGCGCGATGCCCTGACCAGCCGCTCCCGGCTGCGGATACCGTTCGGCAACCGCTCGGACAACGGCGAGCTGCTGTTCCTCGACATGAAATCCCTCGACGAAGGCGGCGACGGACCGCACGGGGTCATGTCGGGAACAACCGGTTCAGGTAAGTCGACCCTGGTGCGCACCGTGCTCGAATCGCTGATGCTGGCGCATCCACCCGACGAGTTGCAGTTTGTGCTGGCTGACCTCAAGGGTGGATCCGCGGTCAAGCCGTTCGGCGGCGTGCCGCACGTGTCGCGCATCATCACCGACCTCGAGGAAGACCAGGCGCTCATGGAGCGCTTCCTGGACTCCCTGTGGGGCGAGATCGCCCGGCGTAAAGCGTTCTGCGACAACGCCGGTGTCGACGACGCCAAGGAATACAACGAGATGCGCTCCAGGATGCGGGCACGCGGCCAAGACATCCCGCCGCTGCCGATGCTGGTGGTGGTTATCGACGAGTTCTACGAGTGGTTCCGCATCATGCCGACCGCCGTCGACGTTCTGGACTCGATCGGCCGACAGGGTCGTGCTTACTGGATCCACTTGATGATGGCCTCGCAGACGATCGAGAGCCGGGCCGAAAAGCTCATGGAGAACATGGGTTACCGGTTGGTGCTGAAAGCCCGTACCGCCGGTGCAGCACAGGCCGCCGGTGTTCCCAACGCCGTCAACCTGCCGGCACAGGCCGGTCTGGGCTACTTCCGCAAGAGCCTCGACGAGATCGTACGCTTCCAGGCCGAGTTCCTCTGGCGCGACTACCGCCGCGGTATCTCGTACGACGACGATGGACCGGCGATGCTGACCCATACCGTCGATTACATTCGGCCGCAACTGTTTACCACTGGATTCACGCCCATCGAGGTCAGTGTCACCGGACCGGATGACTTCGACGCGCTGACGAATGGTGACAACCACAACGGTAACGGCGAGGTGATTGGCGTCAACGGAGCCGCCGCGCGCGACGACGAGGAAGAAGAAGAGGAAGCGATCAGAACACCGAAAGTCGGTACGGTGATCATCGATCAGCTTCGCCGGATTGACTTCCAGCCCTACCGGTTGTGGCAGCCGCCACTGGACAAGCCGGTGCCGATTGAAGATCTGGTCAATCGCCTTCTGGATCGGCCGTGGCAGGAGGAATACGGCACGGCCAGGAACCTCGTGTTCCCGATCGGGGTCATCGACCGGCCGTTCAAGCACGACCAGCCGCCGTGGACGGTGGACGTCTCCGGGCCTGGCTCCAATGTGCTGATCCTTGGCGCCGGTGGATCGGGCAAGACCACCGCGCTGCAGACGCTGATCACCTCCGCCGCGCTGACCCATACACCGGAGCAGGTCCAGTTCTACGTCCTGGCGTACAGCAGCACCGCGCTGACGACCCTGGCCGGGTTGCCCCACGTCGGCGAGGTCGTCGGTCCCACCGACCCGTACGGTGTGCGCCGTACGGTGGCTGAGGTGCTGGCGGTGCTCCGGGAGCGCAGGCGGACTTTCCTCGAGTACGACGTCCCATCGATGGATGTGTTCCGGCGACGCAGGTTCGGCGGGGAGGCGGGCAAGTTCCCGAACGACGGTTTCGGCGATGTCTTCCTGGTGATCGACAACTACCGGGCGCTGGCCGAAGAGAACGAGGTGCTCATCGAGCAGGTGAACCAGGTCATCAACCAGGGGCCATCATTCGGGATCCATGTGGTGGCCACGGCCGACCGCGAATCTGAACTGCGGCCGCCGGTGCGCAGTGGTTTCGGATCCCGTATCGAGCTGCGTCTGGCTGCGGTCGAGGACGCCAAGCTGGTGCGCTCGCGGTTCGCCAAGGAAGTTCCGGTCAAGCCGGGCCGCGGCATGGTCGCGGTGAACTATGTTCGGCTGGACGGCGATCCACAGTCGGGTCTGCACACACTGGTGGCCAGGCCGGCGCTTACCGACACGGCGGACAACGTCTTCGCGTCCGACAACGTCGCCGCTGCGGTCAGCCAGGTGGCGGTCGGCCACGCAACGCCGGTACGCAGGCTGCCCGCGCGGTTCGGGTTGGAGCAAGTGCGGGCGCTGGCACAGGCAGATCGCCGACAGAACGTCGGTGCCGGTGGAATCGCTTGGGCCATTAACGAATTGGATCTGCAGCCGGTGTACCTCAACTTCGCCGAGAACGCTCACCTGATGGTGACCGGTCGACGCGAATGTGGTCGCACCACGACGCTGGCAACCGTCATGTCCGAGATCGGACGGGTGTACGAGCCGGGAGCCAGTATCGCGCAACCGACTTCACGTCCGTCGGCACAGGTGTGGTTGGTCGACCCGCGTCGTCAGCTGCTGACCACGTTGGGCACTGACTACGTCGAGAAGTTTGCCTACAACCTCGACGGCGTCTCGGCGATGATGGATGAGCTGGGCGGCGTGCTGGCCCGCCGGGAGCCGCCTCCGGGCTTGTCCGCCGAAGAGTTGCTGTCCCGCGCGTGGTGGAGCGGGCCGGAGATCTTCCTGATCATCGACGACGTTCAGCAGCTGCCGCCGGGGTTCGACTCACCGCTGCACAAGGCCGCGCCGTGGGTGACCAGGGCAGCCGACGTCGGTCTGCACGTGATCGTCACCCGCACCTTCGGTGGATGGTCGTCGGCGGGCAGCGACCCGATGCTGCGAGCGTTGGCCCAGGCCAACGCGCGGCTGCTGGTGATGGACGCCGACACCGACGAGGGCTTTATCCGCGG
>Ga0302326_10022438_pt1 | contig 12902 bp, 13 predicted proteins | sample Palsa_T0_3_FD_202264 | JGI IMG/M metagenome (GOLD analysis project Ga0302326, IMG submission 202264) | Peat permafrost microbial communities from Stordalen Mire near Abisko, Sweden - Palsa_T0_3 | ecosystem: Environmental > Terrestrial > Soil > Palsa > Peat permafrost | place: Sweden: Abisko... | reverse complement strand
GTAGGTGCCGCCTTTGACCGTCGCATCGTTGGCCACGATCATGCATTCGCGGCCCGAGATCCTGCCGATGCCGGTGATGATGCCCGCCCCGGGGCATTCGTCGTCGTACATCCCGTCGGCGGCGAGCGGGGCGACTTCGAGCAACGGACTACCGGGGTCAAGCAGCCCGTCGACGCGATCCCGGGGCAGCAGTTTGCCTCGGTCGACATGGCGGGCCCGGGAGCGTTCCGAACCACCCAGCGCGGCCGTGGCCAGCTTGTCGCGCAACTGTGCGACGAGCGCGGTGTGCGCGTCGCGGTTTTCCGCCGGAGAGGTCATTGGTTGCACGCCAGTTTCGGTTAATGGTCACTAACTCGTGCTATGTTAGTGGTTATTAACCGAAGTGTCTAGGGAGGCGGGATGGCAGCGTCCGCTCCGGTCGAGCGTAATGACGACGCCTCGTCGCCGAACCCCCGCAGCCGACGCAAATCGGACCGCCGCCTGCAACTGCTGGCCGCCGCGGAGCGACTGTTCGCCGAGCGCGGGTTTTTGGCGGTGCGGCTTGAAGACATCGGCGCCGCAGCGGGGGTCAGTGGGCCGGCGATCTATCGGCATTTCCCCAACAAGGAGTCGCTGCTCGTCGAGCTGCTGGTGGGCGTCAGCACTCGGCTACTCGACGGCGCCCGCGGGGTCCGATCCAATCAGACCGATGCTGCCGCGGCGCTGAACGGCTTGATCGACTTTCACCTCGACTTCGCGCTGGGTGAGCCCGACCTCATCCGGATTCAGGATCGTGACCTGGCCTATCTGCCGGCCGCCGCCAAACGCCAGGTGCGCCGCGCCCAGCGCCAATACGTCGAGGTGTGGGTGGGCGTGCTGCGCGAACTCGAGCCCGGACTCGCCGAAACCGACGCCCGGCTGATGGCGCACGCCGCGTTCGGTTTGCTCAACTCCACTCCACACAGCCAGAAGCCGGCCGACGGCAAGGTTGCGCGCGCGGCGCGGTCACGTGCGGTGATGCGGGAGATGACCGTCGCCGCCCTGACCGTTGGCGCTGCGCTGGAATGACGAGCATTACCACTGTTCACCAGAGGTTTCGGCGCCGACGGTTGTGCTGCAGGTACCCTGCAGAAATGAGGTGGGCATGAGCGATCGACGTCATCCCGATCACACCCGTTCAACCCAAGACGGGACCGAACAAACGCAACGACTGCGTCAGCCTTACCCGTCGTACACCGACCCGGCTTACGGCGGTCAGTCGTTCTATCCGCCCCCGAACTACGGCTCGCCGCCCGACCCGAACTCCACGCACCCCACCGAAAAGCTGCCTCAGTACTGGTTGCAGGGTCAGCCTCCGCCGGATCAGTCACCGCAGGAACCGAAGCCCGGGCGGCCGAAAGCGCCACGCTGGCTCTGGATCGCCGCGGCCGCCGCGGTGGTTCTGGTTACCGCATTGGTCATCGCGCTGGTGATCGCCAACGGCACGGCCGGAAGGCAAACGGCGGTACCCGCACTGCCCGAGACGCCGAGTTCGCAGCAGCCGGTGCCGAAGACATCGCCATCACCGTCTGCGAGCGCACCCGGCCCGGCCACCACTGAGCCCAGCCAGCCGGCCGATGCCAGTGCGATGCAGACCGTGGTCTACAACGTCAGCGGCGACGGCCGCGCCATCAGCATCACGTACGTCGACAACGATGGGATGATGCAGACCGAGTTCAACGTCGGGTTGCCGTGGACCAAAGAAGTCAGCCTGCCTGAGTCCGGCGGCAAGACGCCGAACGTCACCATCGTGAATATCGGCCACGACGTCACGTGCTCGGTGACCGTGGACGGAGTCGAGATTAACCAGCGCAGCGGCGTTGGCCTGACGATCTGCAACGGGTCGGGCTAGTCCGGCTCAGTCAACCTCCGTCGCCGGAATCCGGTGCGGGGCACGCACAATCAGCAAAATAAGCAGCCCAACCACCATCACCAGGCACAGGCCGCCCATGCCGGCGCGGACGGCCCCAAAAACGTCGACGAACACCGAAAATAGCCACGGCGCCACGAACGACACCGCACGCCCGGTCATCGTGTAGAGGCCGAAGGCCACGCCTTCTTTTCCGGCGCTGGACAACCGCAGCAGCAGGGTCCGCGCCGATGCCTGCGCTGGGCCGATGAACAGACACAGCAGCAGCCCGGTGATCCAGAACGCGCGAGGCCCCGACAACGCCATCATGGCCAGCCCCGCCGCGATGATGCTGGCCAGTGATCCGATGATGATGGGCTTGGACCCGACCCGGTCGTCCAGGAAACCGCCGATTACGGCCCCTACCGCCGCCACCACGCTGGCGGCCACCCCGAAGATCAGCACATCAGCCGGCGAGATCCCGTACGCGTTGACGCCGAGCACGCCGCCGAAGGTGAAGACGCCGGCCAGTCCGTCGCGGAAGACCGCACTGGCGATCAGGTAATACACCAGGTTCCGGTCGCGGTGCCACTCGTTGACCAAGTCCTGCCACAGCTTGCGGTAGCTGCCGAACACACCGCGCACGGGGCTGAAAACTTCGTTCGGCGAAAGCAGCCGATGCGCTGTCAGCAGCAACGGCAGCGCGAACACCACGAACCAGCCGGCCGCCAGCAGCATCGCCACTCGCACGTTCGTGCCGTCGCTGACGGGCAGGTGCAGAAACCCGCGGGTATCGCCCTTACCGATGATGCAGCCGAAGTAGGTGGTCAGCAACAACCCAACGCTGCCGACGAATGCCGCCGCCAAACCGAAGCCCGAGATCCGACCGGAGTTCTGCGGCGTCGAAATCTGACGCAGCATCGCGTTGTACGGCACGCTGGCCAGGTCGCCGCACGCCGCGGCGATAGCAAGCAACGCCAATCCGGGCCAAAGGTACTGCGGGCGGTCACGAATCAGGCTCATGGAGCTCACCAACGCCACCACCAGTCCGGTCAGCACGGTCAGAGCGATGCGCCGCCGCCGCGCATCTTCGACCCACACACCGATCACTGGCGCCAGCACGGCGATCGTCAATCCGGCGATCGCCAGCGCGCGACCCAGCCAGCTGGCCGGCGGCACATCGCCGGGCAAACCCTTACCGACGGTGCCGGTCAGATACACCGAGAACACAAACGTCACCACGACGGCGCTGACGCCGGCCGAACCGGTGTCCCACAGTGCCCACGCCAACGCGTGGGATCGCTGGGATCTGGGCGAATCGTTACTGCCGGAATCAGCCATCGTTGGTCTGTCTACCATTGGCGCATGCCGGTACCCGCCCCCAGCCCCGACGCTCGTGCCGTTGTCACCGGCGCCTCACAGAACATCGGCGAAGCACTGGCCACCGAATTGGCAGCGCGCGGCCACAGCCTGATCATCACCGCGCGGCGCGAAGACCTGCTCAACACCCTGGCCGGCAAGCTGACCAAGAAATACGGCGTCACCGTCGAAGTCCGTCCCGCCGACCTCGCCGACACGGACGAACGCGCAAAACTGGTCGACGAGTTGACCAGCCGAAACATCTCGATCCTGTGTGCCAACGCCGGTACCGCCACTTTTGGTCCGGTCTCCACTCTGGACCCCGCCACGGAGCGGGCCCAGGTTCAGCTGAACGCGGTCGCGGTGCACGACCTTGTGCTGGCGGTGCTGCCGGGAATGATTGAGCGCAAAGCCGGCGGCATCTTGATTTCCGGTTCGGCAGCAGGCAATTCACCGATCCCCTACAACGCGACCTATGCGGCGACGAAAGCGTTCGCGAACACGTTCAGCGAGTCGTTGCGCGGCGAACTGCGCAAAACCGGTGTCCACGTGACTGTGCTGGCCCCGGGCCCGGTGCGCACCGAACTACCTGACCCGTCCGAGGCGTCGATAGTTGAGAAGTTGGTACCGAACTTTCTGTGGATCTCCACCGAATACACCGCAAAGAAATCGCTCGATGCGTTGGCGCGCAACAAGATGCGCGTGGTCCCCGGGGTGACGTCCAAGGCGATGTCGGCGGCAAGCCAGTACGCGCCGCGCGCGATCGTCGCGCCGATCGTCGGAACCTTCTACAAGAAGATGGGCGGCTGATCTACCGACGGCGTTTGCTGCCGCCGCCGAACATGTTGCGGATGATCTCGGTGCCCAGCGCCTTGAGGAAGGTCTGGAAGCCGCGGCTGTTCACGAATCGACTAAACCAGCCAGGCTTTTTCGCGGCTTCGGGCGCGTTCTTCCCCGCCGCCGCCTGCTCGGCTGGAGCCTTTGCTTTTTCGGCTTCGATCTTCTCGTACGCGGATTCCCGATCCTTGGTCTCACCGTAGACCGCTTGCAGGGGGCTGGCTTTGGCCGCAGTGCCGATCGCGTCGTCGCCGATAGCGGCCATCAGCGAACGGGGCGAACGCAGTCGGGTCCACGCCACCGGGGTTGGGGCGCCGCGTTCCGATAGCACGGTGACAATGGCTTCGCCGATGCCCAGTGAGGTCAATGCCGAAGCCAGATCGTAGACATCGGTTTTCGGGTAGGTGCGGACGGTCTTCGTCAGCGCCTGCTGGTCGTCGGGCGTGAAGGCGCGCAGTGCGTGCTGGATGCGAGCTCCCAACTGCGACAACACCTGGTTGGGCACGTCGGTGGGCAACTGGGTGCAGAAGAAGACGCCGACACCCCTGGAGCGGATCAGCTTGACCGTCTGCTCGACCTGTTCCAGAAACGCTTTCGACGCATCGCTGAACAATAAGTGCGCCTCGTCGAAGAAGAACACCAACTTGGGTTTGTCGACGTCACCGATTTCCGGCAAGCTCTTGAAAAGGTCGGACAGCACCCACATCAGGAATGTCGAGAACAGCACCGGCCGTGCTGCTTGAGCTCCGAGCTCCAGCAGCGAGATGACCCCGCGGCCCTTGTCGTCAAAACGCAACAAATCCTTGGGTTTCAGTTCCGGCTCACCGAAAAAGGTATCGGCGCCTTCGGCTTCCAGATTGACCAGGGCGCGCAGGATGACGCCCGCCGTTTGCGCGGAGACGCCGCCCAACGACTTCAAATCGGCCTTGCCGTCGTCGCTGGTGAGCTTCCCGATCACCGCACGCAGGTCTTTCAGGTCGAGCAGCTCGTAGTTCTTCTGCTCGGCATAATGGAAGATCAAGCCCAGGGTTGATTCCTGAGTAGCGTTGAGCCCCAATACCTTTGACAGCAGGATCGGCCCAAAACTGGCGATCGTGGCACGCACCGGAACACCAATGCCCTTGGTTCCCAGGGACAGGAAGTCCACTGGAAAGGCGCTTGGTTCCCAGTTGTCGCCGGAGTCCTTGGCGCGAGCGGTGATCTTGTCACTGCTTTCACCGGGGCGCGACAGACCCGACAGGTCGCCCTTCACGTCGGCCATCAGCACCGGCACACCCGCTGCTGAAAGCTGCTCGGCGATTACCTGCAGCGTCTTGGTCTTTCCGGTACCGGTCGCGCCGGCTACCAGCCCATGCCGGTTGACGGTGGCCAGCGGGATGCGGATTTGCGCGGTCGGGTATGTCTTGCCGTCGATTACGACTGCACCCAATTCCAGTGCCTGGCCCTCGACGGCGTAGCCGGCTGCGATCTGCTGTGCGGGGTTCGCTGTCGATTCAGTGCTCATAAGACCCTTGTCTCTCCCCTATTTGCCGTGGTCTCGATCACGCACGACCTTACTGGCTGTTGCGCTCAGGCGGGGTGGCTGCAGGGCGTCCAGCTAACTTTGCCTACTGTGAATGCTGTGCGGGACGAACTGGTGTGGATCGACTGCGAGATGACCGGGCTGGACGTGGGCTCGGACAAGTTGATCGAGATCGCCGTCCTGGTCACCGACGCTGACCTGAACATTCTTGGCGACGGCGTCGACGTGGTGATCCACGCCGACGATGCGGCGCTGTCGTCGATGGTTGACGTGGTGACCCAGATGCACACCCGCTCGGGGCTTATCGAAGAGGTGCGGGCGTCCACAGTGGACCTGGCGACAGCCGAGAAGGCGGTGCTCGACTACATCCGTCAACACGTCAAGCAAGGCAAAACGGCGCCGCTGGCGGGCAACTCGATCGCCACCGATCGTGGCTTCATCGCCCGCGACATGCCTGCGCTGGACTCGTTTCTGCACTATCGGATGATCGATGTCAGCTCGATCAAAGAGCTGTGCCGCCGTTGGTATCCGCGGATCTACTACGGCCAGCCGGCCAAGGGTCTGGCGCACCGCGCGCTGGCCGACATCCACGAATCCATCCGTGAGCTGCAGTACTACCGGCGCACCGCCTTCGTGCCACCCCCGGGCCCGACGACCAGCGAGATCGCTGCCGTGGCCGACGAGCTCGGGGTTGAACCGGCCGCGCCGGAGGAAATGGATTCGCCCGCGGAGGACTCAAGCAGTTAGTATCGACGACGCTGTACGTCGCCTCGGCGGCTGGCAGCAATGGTGGGTGTAGTTCAGTTGGTAGAGCGTCAGGTTGTGATCCTGAATGTCGCGGGTTCGAGTCCCGTCACTCACCCCAAAGGCCAGAGGGCGTTTGTTGGTTCTCTGCGGCGGACTTTGCTGGCCGCACAAAGAAGTGAACCGCTGCTACCGGCGCTTAGCGCGACGGTACAGCCAGATGGCAAGAACCACGGCAGCCACCAAGACGACCACCCCGACGCCGACCGCGGCAAGGCCGGCAGCCCCGAGGGCCGTCCCGATTCCGCCGAATAGATGCCCATGTCTTCGCCGTCTAGCGCTAAACGACGCAAGTACTGTCACCAGCGACAAGGTCAACACGTCCAACCCCTCTCGTCGCTGCACAAAACGTACAGGTTGTGGTCCTGAATGTCGCGGGTTCGAGTCCCGTCACTCACCCCGAAGGGGAGAGGGTGTTTTCAGCCCTCTGACCTTATCCTCTCTCGAGGGCCTTGCAACGCTAGCCAGCAACGGACCCGGGTCGCCGAGAGCGATTCGCCTGCATAAGGATTCGATTAAAGTTCTGTGCCGCGACAGGCCCACGGAGTTCCGCGAAACTGCGCCAAAGTTCGCGAAACCGCTTTACCGTACCTGAGCTAAATAAAGCCGCTGGTCGATGCGGTTTACCGACGGGGGTGGCGTCGTCATCGGTTGGCGCGGAAGACTTCTCGCGCTTTCACCCTTAGAGGTTGGCCGGCTGATCGCCTTCATCAACGGTGATCCGACCGCTGTTAGCCCCTCCAGGGCCCGGATGCTCAGGTATCCCGTCAAGGCCAAAGATGATGTCTAGCCTGCGCGCGAACCGCCTCCTTGCAGTACGGTTCACCTGGTGGAAGAACCCACACCTGCACACGACGAAACTTCCCCGGGGGCGAGATCGCCTACCGGTGAACGCCCAGGCGAGTACACGTCGTCGACTCCAGCAAAACCCGACGGTGGCCATTCTGGCTCCGAGCCGCCTGCTTCGGACTTAGCGCCGCCCAAGCTTGAAGTTCTAGTCAAAAAGGAAAAGCGATCGAATGAATTTTGGCTAGCTCTGGCGAGCATTTTCGTGGCTCTGGTCGTCGGTGCAATCGCGGCTGGGTCGGGTTGGTACACGGCTAACCAGCACGACAAACAAGAGACGCTGCGCCAAAAGGTTAGCTCCACACAATCGCAGCAAAAGCATGCATATACTAGCTTCATTAACTCGGCTAGTGATCTTGCGATCGCCATCCAACTTCAGGTGAAAGCCATCGAGAATCGATATCCGTATTTCCTCCATTCTCCGATTCCAGAGGGTAAAGCAAACGTCGAAGCCAGGTTTACTGATTTTGGGCATGCGCTGGACGTGGCACAGTTATACGGTAGCGCCCGTGTGCGAGACGAGAGCAACAAGGTTTTCGATGCGGCCGCACAAAGTCGATTAATTATTGTAGGTTGGCAAATGACCTACCCCGATAACGGCCCGAACGATGCTCCCTGCCCTGAGCTCCTGGAGTTCGAAAATAAGACTGAGTCTAATAGGCAACAGCTGGCAAATGCCATCGACCGTTTTAACGATGCCGCCCGAGAAGATCTCGGTATTCCTTCTCTCCCTCCGACTTCAACACCTCCTGAGCCGCTGCTGCCCAAAGATGCCTGTACGAATTACCCGCACTGACCACGATGCATAAACCGGCAACTGCGACGATGGACGGCGGGATTCGTGACGTGACGGTGCCCCAAAGGGGACGCGTGCCTGATGGCGTACATCCGCTCAGCGCTCCGGCAGTTGTGTAGGCCCGCTCACGGTGGCGGCGGTACCATCCGCGCATGTCATTAGCGGTTGGGATGACCTTTGACGGGTACACCGTCCTGCGGCCGCTGGGTTCTGGCGGGATGGCCGAGGTCTATCTTGCTCAGCATCCCAGGCTGCCACGCCACGATGCTCTGAAAATCCTCTCCGAAGCGATAACGGCGGAGGTTGACTTCCGTGAGAGGTTTCAGCGCGAAGCCGACCTGGCCGCCGCGTTGTGGCACCCGAACATCGTTGCGGTGCATGATCGCGGCGAGTTCGATGGTCAGCTCTGGATCGCCATGGACTACGTCGACGGCACCGACGCCGCACACTTAGTCAAAGACCGCTACCCGACGGGGATGCCGATACAGGACGCGTGCGCCATCGTCACAGCCGTGGCCGCCGCGCTCGACTACGCGCACGGACAGGGCCTCCTGCACCGCGACGTCAAACCCGCGAACATCTTGGTCGCCGACCCTCGGGACGGCAAACGGCGAATCCTGTTAGCCGACTTCGGGATTGCGCGACCACTCGGTGACATCAGCGGACTCACCGCGACCAACTTCATCATGGGCACCGTCACCTATGCCGCGCCTGAGCAGTTGATGGGAGGAGATATCGATGGGCGCGCCGATCAATACGCGTTGGCGGCCACCACGTTTCACCTTCTCACTGGTGTGCCACCGTATGAGCATTCCAATCCGGTGGCGGTCATCAGCCGACATCTCACCGCACCACTACCTAAGCTGAGCGACCGGCGCCCGGAATTGACGAACCTCGATGAAGTGTTGTCGCAAGGATTGGCCAAGAACCCCGCCGACCGGTTCGAACGATGTGGCGACTTCGCCGCAGCCCTTAGCAGGGGCGCCGATATCACCGTCGCCGCGCCGATCACGGGGCGCGAGACTCCAACCGCGGCCCGCGTGGCATCGGCCGCATCTTTGGACACCGAGGCCCGTGAGACTCCATCGGACACGGCGAAGCCCAAGCGGCGCAGGCGGTCCCGGATTCTTCTCGCGGCGGCGATAGCCGCAGTGTTGCTCACTGCCATCGGCGTCGTTGGCTTCGTGATACGGCCGACGAGGAGCACCGTCTCTACCTCGCCGGCCAGCTCGCCAGCCAGCACCCCGGTACCTCCCGTCGCAGTATTCGACGGCACGTACCGCTTCGACTACGACTACAACAAGCAAACGATCAACGGCGCCCCATACGCCGTGCAGACCACAGACACCACCTCATGGTGGGCCTTTCACTCGACGTGCAGATCCACCGGATGCGTCGCCACGGCGACCGAGCTGGATCCCAAGGACCACCAGGTGGCGCACACCCCGGCCACGTCAGCCGAATACCGTTTCGTCGACGGCCACTGGCAATCCGCGCCGGTGCAGCGCCAACTTGGCCAGCCGCGCTGCCTCGGCACAGACGGTCAAGTCGTCGCGGGAGCTAATGCCGTCATGCTGACCTGGTCATTGGCGCCCCAGCCGAACGGCACACTGACCGGCGCGAAGACTGGCACCGCGCTCACCAACGAATGCGGCGTACAAGGGCAGGTTGCCGTGGCCCCGGTCGTGGCGGCACGGGTCGACGCCGTGCCGACCGGCGTCCCGGTCGCCGATCCGGCGACGATCAGCGTCCCCCCGTCGACCAGCACCGCAGCACCACACGTCGCCGGCCCTGTCCTCGACGGCACCTACCGGGTGGACTTCGATCTGCAGAATCAGACGATCAACGGCGCGGTGACGGGCCTCGCCACCGCCGTCCAGCAGTGGTGGGCTTTCCGTTCTGTATGTACGCCGGCCGGATGCGTGGCCGCCGGGTCTGAATTGGACGAGTCCAACCAACAAGAGGGCAACGGCACGACAGGTGTTCTCCGTTTTGCCGACGGTCATTGGCAGGGCACGCCCGTCCTTCAGGCACCCTCACAGTGCGACGGCACAAAACAGCCGCTCACCGACGACGAGACGCGGCTTTGGTCCTGGGAGCCGCAGCCCGGCGGAACACTTCGAGGCATTGAGATCGGCACCATTCTCAGCAATGAATGCGGCAAGCAAGGAACCGTGTACCGGACTCCGTTTGTCGCGACACGCACCGGAGATGTCGCGCCGAGCGTCATCGTGGCCGACCCGGCATTGTTCGAGACCCGCGCAGGTTGATGAGGCTTGACGTTGCCGGCTTAGCGTTGACTGCGCGAGGCGGCTCTGCGCATCTCGAGCTCGAACCCGCCCGCCTCCGCCGCGTAGCCGATTGCGCCGACGGCGACACCGACTACTTGCCACAGGACATGGCCGCTTAACAGAGCAAGTTGGCCGCGGACATTGCGACTGACGCCCACCTCGGTTGGACGAGCGAGGGTTTCATTCACACCCATAAGGCTAAAAGCGGAACCGGCCGCTGGAACGGAGGGGCGCTCAGTCGGCGTGTCGGGTGTTGCGCGCGCGAATTAGGTTGCTAGATAACGAATGCGGCGTAACCAATCGGTATCACGCCTTGGCATTGCCGGCGTGCCATTGATCCCACGGGATGTTCCAGTCGCCGAGCCCCTCGGTCCCCGACAGCGGTGGTCCGACCGTGTTGAGGACCTGCACGACGTCGCCGCGCTTGGTGTGCTCGAAGAACCATTGGGCATTGCTCGGGCTCACGTTGAGACAGCCGTGGCTGGTGTTGGTGTGACCTTGGGCGCCCACCGACCACGGCGCCGAATGCACGAATACTCCGCTGTAGGACATCTGGGTGGCGAAATCCACCTCGGTGCGATATCCGTTGGGCGAGTTGGATGGAACGCCGTAGGTCGACGAATCCATGATCATGTGCGCGAATCGCACACCGAGAATGTAGGTACCGCTGGCGGTGGGAGTGCTGTCCTTGCCCATCGACGTCGGCATGGTCTTGACCACATCACCGTTGACGCGCACCGTTACCATCTTCGTGTTGTCGTCGGCGGTCGCGATGACTTCGTCTCCGACGGTGAAGTGTGAGCGTACGTTGTCCTCGCCGAATACCCCGTCACCCAGGTCGACACCGTAGGTGTTGACCGCGATGTTCACGTTCGTCCCAGGCTTCCAGAAATGCTCGGGGCGCCAACGAACTTCGCGCTTGTTCAGCCAATAGAATGCGCCCTCGACGGGCGGATCGGTCGTCACCACGATGGCCTTTTCGGCGGCCTCACGGTTCGCGATGGCCTCGTCGAACTGGATCGCCACCGGCTCGCCGATACCCACCACCTCGCCGTCGTGCGGCATGGCGTACGGCATGGTCAGGTTGTGCGGCGAGTGAGTCTGGAACGTCAACTGGCGAATGGCCAGTCCGCCGAGCCCGCGGGCTTTGGCTGTCAGCGTGTACATCCTGTTGTAGCCCAACCGCTCCGTAGTAGCCCAGTGCACGCCGTCGGGGCTGAGTTGGCCGTCAACGATCCCGCCGTTTTCGTTGACCATCTCGACGGAGGCCAGCACGCCGTCGTCAGCGTTCACCGTCACCGGGCTGTCCACCGCAACGCCGACAGCGCCGTCGGTCACCGAGGCGCTGAGTTTGGGGACGAGCAGGTCACCGAACGGCGTGGCCTTGTCCATGATGGCCTTGGGCGCCGGAGCGCCGCCGCTGCCGCTGCAGGCCGCCGCGCCGAAAACGGCAAGCGGCACCATCAGCACAGCCAGCAACCGCCGGCCTCGCTGCTGAGGCCTGATGAAGCGATCCCCCACCTGCGTTGTTCCCCTTCACGACGTGTAATGCTGTGTTACTGCGGAGTAGTCTAAGCCGTAGACGACTGTTAAGAGTCATCAGCAATCCATCACAGCCTCGACGATTTCGTCCGCCGACGGAATGACTGTTATTGTCGCAAACGCAGTCCAATAGGACGCACGCGCCGTTAGCTCAGTTGGTAGAGCAGCTGACTCTTAATCAGCGGGTCCGGGGTTCGAAACCCTGACGGCGCACCAGGTCAGAGGCAGTTTCCACATCCAAACTGTATTCAAACGTGTAATCAACGCCGACAACACCGAACTGCAACTGCGCGGTTTGCGCGCCGAGTTGAAACTGAACCGTGTTGACGAAACGTACAGCAGGTTCGCAGCTGCTCAGAAGGCGTGTTTGACGGTTTCGCGTTAGCGTTGAGCCGTCCGAGTGCAGTCAGGAGGCTGACCATGTGCCATTACCTCATCACCGTCGAGTTCGACGACGGTCAGCTAGCGACCACGCAGTACTCGTCGCCGAGTGACGTGAAAACCAAACTGGCTGAAGTCGTTAACGATTTGACGGACGAAGACGGCATCGAGCACTTCCGAAGCGTTACGGTCACTCAAGCTGCCTGACGGCTCAGCGCACCCAGGCCGATCGAGGTAACTAACCGATACCTCGCGTCGCTAGCGGTTCGCCGCCCTCGACGGGAGACGGATCGAGGGCGAGTCCCTCTACTTGTTGCGGATTCGGCGCACCGCCAAAGCGGCGGCAAGCGCTGCGATCCCGGCCAGCGAGATCGCCACCGCGGGCTTCTTGACGAAGCCGATCGCCCGGGCTTTGACGTCATCGGCGAGTCGGCGGGGATTGGCCCGCACAGCCAGCGAGTCGACGGTCGATGCGAGCTGGTCGCGGGCCTTGTCGATGTCCTGCTTGATGGTGTCGGGATCCCGCTCCGCCACTCTCGTCCTCCCTGTCGTCGGCGAACCCAGACCAGGCGCGGTCTAGGTTGGTGCCTGCCGACCTACCCTAGATCAGCCGGTACTCATCCCCCCTGCCGGTGAACAGAAAGGCAGCTCCTTGAC
>Ga0302326_10022437_pt1 | contig 12903 bp, 10 predicted proteins | sample Palsa_T0_3_FD_202264 | JGI IMG/M metagenome (GOLD analysis project Ga0302326, IMG submission 202264) | Peat permafrost microbial communities from Stordalen Mire near Abisko, Sweden - Palsa_T0_3 | ecosystem: Environmental > Terrestrial > Soil > Palsa > Peat permafrost | place: Sweden: Abisko... | reverse complement strand
AGACCCCATCCTGGGGGTTTACCGACGCGCCTTTCCGGGCGTTTTTCAGGATCTGAATCAGCTTTCGCCCGACCTGAAATCGCATCTCCGGTATCCGGAGGATCTCTTTTCCATCCAGGCCGACCAATACACGTCGTTCCACATGACGGTTCCTCAGGTGTATTACAACCGGGAGGATCTGTGGGTGCTTCCCCAAGAGAATTATGCGGGCAAGGTGGCCCCCATCAAGCCCTATTACATCCTGATGAAGCTTCCCGGAAGCGACCAGCTCGAATATCTTCTCATGACGCCCTTTACGCCGCAAAAGCGGGACAACATGATCTCGTGGATCGCCGCCAGGTGTGACTTTCCCGAGTACGGGAAGATGCTGTTTTACCAACTCCCGAAGGAGAAACTGATTTATGGCCCGATGCAAATCGAGGCCATGATCAATCAGAACACTACTATTTCCCAACAACTGAGCCTGTGGGATCAGAAGGGCTCGAAAGTGATTCGCGGAAACCTAATCGCAGTACCGATCGAGAACTCTTTTCTCTATGTCGTGCCGGTGTACCTGACGGCGGAAGGCACGGACTTCCCGCAACTCAAGCGTGTGATCGTAATTTCCGGGGATAAGGTGGCGATGGAGCCTACGCTCGATGAGGCCATCCAAGCCGTCTTTGGGACGCAACAACCTCAGACCCCTGGGCAGTCGCCTGGCCGCCCACTGGAATCGGGGCAGGCGAGAGCGGCATTCGATAAAGCTCAGAAGGCAATGGAGCAAGGGGACTGGGGAGGTTTTGGCAAAGCGATGGACACGCTCAAGAGCTTGCTGAGCGGTCCGGCAAAATGATGAATCTGATTGCAGAAAGTCTAAGGCGGCGCTGGCGCCTTCCGTGGTCAAGGAGTTCAGCAGTGAGCGGACCGAAGCATGAGCGGGAACAGGCCCATACTGCCGCGAGAATGCAACCGCGCCAGAATTCCGGTCTCGAAAACGGCGCTGACGTGCTTGAAGAGATCTGGCGTGCAGCGGACCGGAACACCCCCAGCGCCGACCTCTCCCCGTGCCCCGGCTTCGTTCGCAGGCTCCTAGCGACACTGAACTTCCTAAAGACTGACGTATTCGGCGTCTGTCTATGCTGCAAAGCGACGCTGGGACTGAGCCGTCTGACGGCAGAACCCTGGACTCCCTTGTGCCTTCAATGCCAGGAAGCAGCCGACCGGGACGATGTGGAGATTCTCAGAATTCGTTCACGAAGCTCGCGCCAACGGCGCCGCACTTCATACGGAGATGGAAGCAAACTCGATCAGGAAAGAAAGGGCTAAGTTGTATGACGAACACGAGCTCGGTTGTAGCGATCTACGGAAGTCACACCCAAGCGGAAGAGGCAGTCAAGGAACTGCAAAGGTCCGGGTGTGACATGAAGAAACTGTCGATCGCCGGCAAGGACTATCATACCGACGAGAGCGTCGTCGGATATTACAACGCCGGCGACCGGATGAAGTACTGGGGCAAGCAAGGCGCATTCTGGGGCGGTCTCTGGGGAATGTTGTTTGGCGCCGCCTTCTTTGCCATACCGGGCCTGGGAGCGATATTGGTGGCCGGTCCTCTGGTCGCATGGATTATTGGTGGATTGGAAGGCGCCGTCGTGGTGGGCGGATTGAGCGCGCTCGGTGCGGGTCTGTACAGCATCGGCATCCCCAAGGACAGCATTGTCCAGTACGAGGCAGCGCTTAAGGCTGACAAGTTTCTGCTTCTGGCTCATGGCACGGCGGACGAGGTAGCCGCGGCCAAGGGCATTCTGCAGGCGACACACCCGCTGGAAATCAGTAGCCACGCGGCAGAACAAGAGTCCGCTTTGAGCAGTGCCAGATAGTCAGTTAGAGACATCGGAACAAGGGCCTTCACCGGCCCTGGAAAAGAAGAAAGAGTAAGGAGCAATATCATGTACAAAAACGTGTTGATCATTTCGATAGCGAGTCTGGCAGTAGCCATGCCCGCTTTGGCGTCGGATCGCGAAGACGACATCGGACGCGTCGAAAAAGCCGGCCGAGTCTTCCATGAAATCATGGCGACGCCTGACAAAGGCATTCCCCGTGACCTGCTGGAAAAGGCGAGGTGCATCGTCATTATTCCAGGCGAGGAGAAGGCAGCCTTTATTTTCGGGGGCAACTACGGCAAGGGGGTGGCTAGCTGCCGCACCGCCAACGGTTGGAGCGCCCCGATGTTTATTGCTGTCGGAGGCGGGAGCTTCGGCTTCCAGATTGGCGCCTCTTTCACCGACTCGGTGATGCTATTCATGAACGATCATGCTCTGCATAGCCTGCTAGGTGACAAATTCAAGATCGGCGGCGACGTCACCGTGGCGGCCGGGCCGGTGGGACGACAGGCATCCGCCAACACCGATGTAAGGCTTGATGCGGAGATCCTGAGTTATTCGCGCAGCAAAGGTCTCTTTGCGGGTATCAGCCTGGACGGCGCGGTGGTGCAGGCCGACCACAGCGGGGACCGGTCCATGTATGGCCACGACGTCACCCACGAGGAAATCCTGGGCGGCAAAATGCCGGTACCTGCGTCTGCTCACCGCCTGATCCAGGAACTCGACAGTTATCCATCGCATCGTGGAACCGATCAGTAGGCATATACCCTGCGCCGGCTCCGGATTGTCACACTCCGGAGCCGGTTCGAGAGTTCGACTGGAACGCCCAACCCGATAACCCATCCATTTTGACGAGCGATTGCGCGGTGGGTGCGCGGCACTCGCGGACTTGGTAACGGGAACCGATGCCAATCAAAATAATCCCTGACAACCCCGTGAGTGATGGCGCGTCGGAGCGCGGAAGCCATTCGAGGGCGAACGGTAACCCCTCAGTTGCCAACGCTATTTATACCTGCCCAATGCACCCGGAGGTCCAGCAGAATCATCCCGGCGACTGTCCCAAATGCGGCATGATGCTTGAGCCGAAGACGGTGACAGCGGGTACGGGTGACGATGAGAACGCTGAACTCCGCGACATGACGAAGCGCTTCTGGTTCGGGGCCGCATTGGCGTTACCGGTGTTTGCGCTGGCGATGGCTCACCTGATCCCTCCACTGGCCAGGCAGCCCTGGGTGGGTAGCAACTCGTCACGCCGGCTGCAATTTGCACTGACCGCACTCGTGGTTGTAGGGGCAGGATGGCCGCTCTTGCGTCGCGGCTGGCGTTCCATTGTGACGCTTCAATTGAATATGTTTACGCTGATCTCCATCGGCGTAGGCGCGGCATTCTTCTATAGCGCCGTCGCGATGCTCGCACCCGGCATATTCCCTCCCATGATGCTGCACCAGGGCAAGGTTCCGATCTATTTTGAATCCGCGGCGGTGATCGTTGTTCTCGTGCTCCTCGGTCAAGTGCTCGAACTCCGTGCGCGCAGCCGTACGGGCAGCGCCATCAAGGCGCTGCTGACTCTCGCTCCGGCCATTGCACGGCAAGTGGCGCCGGGAGGCGATCATGAAGTCCCCCTCGATCAAGTGAGAGTGGGCGATTGGCTGCGCGTGGTTCCGGGCGACAAAGTGCCCGTCGATGGCACGGTGGTCGAAGGGCACTCCAGCGTGGAAGAGTCCATGGTCACCGGCGAACCGCTTCCCGTGGAGAAGGCGGTGGGCGATAAAGTGACGGGAGGGACTGTCAATGGCTCCGGCACCTTCGTCATGCGCGCGGAGCGAATTGGCAGCGACACCTTGCTCGGGCAGATCGTAAACATGGTTGCCGACGCTCAGCGGAGCCGTGCGCCCATTCAAGGTCTCGCCGACAAGGTGGCGGGTGTTTTCGTTCCTGTCGTACTGGCTGTATCGGTGCTCACGTTCTTTCTTTGGATGTGGCTTGGGCCGGAACCAAAACTCGCACACGCCATCGTCTGCGCCGTTGCGGTCCTGATCATCGCCTGCCCGTGCGCACTTGGTCTGGCTACTCCCATGTCCATCATGGTTGGCATCGGACGCGGCGCGCGGAATGGCGTCCTCGTGAAGAATGCCGAAGCGCTCGAACGGCTAGAGAAAATCACCACCCTCGTGGTGGATAAAACCGGCACCCTCACGGAAGGCAAACCCAAGCTCATGGATGTTCTTCCGGCCGCCGGTTTCGACGCGAAGGAGTTCCTGCGTCTGGTGGCGTCTCTGGAGCAGAGCAGCGAACACCCGCTGGCGTCCGCGGTGGTGCGGGGCGCGAAGCAGCGCGGCATCGTTCTCGATGGCGTGACGGACTTTCGCTCGGTAGCGGGAGGCGGTGTCGCAGGCGCCATAGGTGGCCGTACGGTGACGATCGGCAAACCGGATTTCCTGCGGAACGAGAAGACCGCTGGACTGGAGCGGCTGGAAGCCGCGGCCAGGAAGCTTCAGGAAGAAGGCAAGACCGCGATTTTCGTCGCCATCGACGGCAAGCCAGCCGGAATCCTCGCGGTTGCCGATCCGATCAAATCCACTACTCTGGAAGCCGTTCGTGAACTGCACGAGCTTGGGCTGAAACTCGTCATGCTCACTGGCGACAATCGCCGCACCGCTGCCGTGGTGGCCAAAGAACTTGACCTAGACGGGGTGGAAGCGGAGATCGAACCCGCCGGGAAAGTCGCCTATATTAAAAAGCTACGCGCGGATGGGAAGCATGTTGCGATGGCAGGCGATGGCATCAACGACGCGCCCGCCCTCAGCGAGGCGGAGGTCGGCATCGCCATGGGCGCCGGTACCGAAGTGGCAATGCAAAGCGCGGGCATCACGCTCGTAAGGGGCGACCTCCGCGGCATCGCCAAGGCGATCCGACTCAGCCGGGCCACCATGGGGAACATCCGGCAAAACCTCTTCTTCGCTTTTCTCTACAACGCGGTGGGCATTCCACTGGCGGCGGGAATACTCTATCCGTTCGCCGGCTGGCTACTGAGTCCGATGATCGCCGGAGCGGCGATGAGCTTGAGCTCCGTCTCGGTCATCGGCAATGCCTTGCGGCTACGAAATATAAAGTTGTGACTTTAGGACAATTATGAAAACACACACACAGACCCTGACCCCTGAACCGTCTCGCAAAAAGCCCGACGGAATCGATGCCAAGGAATTATCAACACACACCAATGCGCTCACGCCGGACCTCCTTCACAAGATCAACGCCTATTGGCGCGCCGCCAACTATCTTTCGGCCGGCCAGATCTATCTTTACGACAACCCCCTGTTGAAAGAGCCTTTGAAGCTGTCTCACGTGAAGCCTCTGGTGGTGGGGCATTGGGGCACCACGCCGGGCCAGAACTTCATCTACGTGCACTTGAACCGGGTCATCAAGAAGTATGACCTGGACATGTTCTACATAGCCGGTCCCGGTCACGGCGGCCCGGCGATTGTCGGGAACGTTTACCTTGAGGGTACCTGGAGTGAGGTCTACCCGAATGTCACCCAGGACGAGGCTGGCCTTAAGAAGCTGTTCATGCAGTTCTCTTTCCCGGGCGGCATTTCCAGCCACGTGGCGCCGACGACGCCTGGGTCGATTCACGAAGGCGGCGAACTGGGATATTCGGTCAGTCATGCTTTCGGCGCGGCGTTCGATAATCCCGGCCTGATCGTCGCCTGCGTCGTCGGCGACGGGGAAGCGGAAACCGGGCCCTTGGCCACCGCATGGCAATCCAACAAGTTCCTCGACCCCATCACCGATGGAGCCGTGCTGCCGATCCTGCACCTGAATGGCTACAAAATCAGCAACCCTACCGTGCTGGCCCGTATCGAGCACGAAGAACTGGAGCAGTTCTTCCGCGGTTGCGGATGGGACCCGCATTTTGTGGAAGGCGACGACCCGGAGACGATGCATCAACTCATGGCCGCCACCTTGGAAACGGCCATTGAGCGAATCCACGAAATCCAGGACAACGCACGAAAGAACAACGATACGACCCGGCCGCGATGGCCCATGATCGTCCTGAGGTCGCCCAAGGGTTGGACGGGACCGAAAGTAATCGACGGTCTGCAAATCGAGGGCACGTTCCGAGCTCACCAGGTGCCGATCCTGGTGGATGCCGATCACCCCGATCACGTGAAGGACCTCGAAAGCTGGATGAAAAGCTACAAGGCCGAGGAACTGTTCGATAAGAACGGCCGTCTCATGCCGGAATTGGCCGAACTGGCGCCGAAGGGGAACCGGCGGATGGGCTCCAATCCGCACGCCAACGGCGGCGTTCTCCTACGCGACCTGCGCATGCCGGACTTTCACACGCACGCCGTAGCTGTGCCATCTCCCGGCGCCGTGGACGCCCAGGACACGCTCGTACTGGGGAATTTCCTGCGTGATGTGACCAGGCTGAATCAGGAGGGGCGAAACTTCCGCGTCTTCGGTCCCGATGAGACCATCTCGAATCTGCTGGGCGCTGTCTTTGAAGTTACCAACCGCCAGTGGGAAGCGCGGAAAGTGAAGAATGACGAATTCCTCGCGCCCGAAGGACGAGTGTTGGATTCGATGCTGAGCGAGCACCAGTGCGAGGGTTGGCTGGAAGGTTATCTGCTGACTGGCCGGCACGGGCTGTTCAATAGCTATGAGGCCTTCATTCGCATCGTCGACTCCATGTTCAGCCAGCACGCCAAGTGGCTGAAGGTCACATTGGAGCTGCCTTGGCGCCGCAAGATCGCGTCGCTCAACTATCTGTTGGCCTCCCACGTATGGCAACAGGACCACAACGGCTTCACCCACCAGGACCCTGGCTTCCTGGATCATGTCATCAATAAGAAAGCAGACATCGTGCGCGTTTACCTTCCGCCAGACGCTAACTGTCTGCTGTCGGTTTTCGATCACTGCCTGCGCAGCCGGCATTACGTCAACGTAGTGGTTGCCGGTAAACACGCCCTACCGCAGTGGTTGAATATGGACCAGGCCGTGGTGCACTGTACGGAAGGAATCGGCATCTGGCAATGGGCCAGCAATGACCAGGAGGGCGAACCGGACGTGGTGATGGCCTGCTGCGGAGACACACCCACGCTGGAGATTCTGGCCGCGGTTTCCATTCTTCGCGAGCATCTCCCCAGTCTGAAAATCCGCGTCGTCAATGTGGTCGATCTCATGAAACTGCAGTCGTGCACCGAGCACCCGCACGGACTGACCGATCCGGATTACGATTCGCTCTTCACCAAAGATAAGCACATTATCTTTGGCTTCCATGGGTACCCCTGGCTGGTTCACCGTCTGACGTACCGCCGGACCAACCGCAATTTGCACGTTCGGGGATACAAGGAAGAGGGTACCATCACGACGGCGTTCGACATGAGGGTGCAGAACGATCTGGACCGCTTCCATTTGGTGCAGGACGTGGTAGACCGGCTGCCGCATCTCGGGTCCAAGGGAGCCTATCTCAAGCAGGCAATGCAGGACAAGCTCATCGAGCATAAGGTTTACATCGATAAGCACGGCGAAGACTTGCCGGAGATCCGGAACTGGAAATGGAGCGCTTCCAAATGAATACCCAACGGCTGATAGATACCGCGAAGGCGCTGGTCGCAGATGACAAAGGCCTTCTCGCGATGGATGAAAGCAATCCAACATGTAACCAACGATTCGCCAAGTTAGGAATTCCGCAGACGCCTGAAATGAGGCGCAGTTACCGCGAGCTGATCGTGACCACTCCTGGTCTGAGTGAGTCTATTAGCGGCGCGATCCTATTCGACGAAACCATTCGCCAGAGGGTGAAAGATGGCACTCCTTTCGCGAGTTCCCTCGCCGATGCGGGAATCATCCCCGGGATCAAAGTCGATACCGGCGCTAAGAGTCTGGCGGGTCGTCCGGGAGAGAAAATCACAGAAGGGCTGGACGGATTGCGCGACCGCCTGGCCGAATACTCCCAAATGGGAGCGCGATTTGCCAAGTGGCGGGCAGTGATTGCCATCGGCGAAGGCATTCCTAGCCGGGGGTGCATCGAGGCCAATGCGCATGCGTTGGCCCGCTACGCCGCGTTGTGCCAGGAAGCCGGATTGGTCCCGGTCGTCGAGCCGGAATTGCTCATGGACGGCGCGCACACGCTGGAGCTGTGCGGCGAAGTAAGCGAGGACGTGCTACGGACTGTCTTCGATCAGCTTTACCGGCAAGGAGTAGCGCTGGAGGGCATGATCCTGAAGCCCAATATGGTTCTTCCAGGTTCGACTTGCCCCAAGCAGGAAACCGTGGACCAAGTCGCCGACGCCACCGTGCGCTGTCTCTTGCGATCGGTCCCCGCTGCCGTTCCGGGGATTGCGTTCCTGTCCGGCGGCCAAACCGCGGAACTCGCCTCGGCACGTTTGAATGCCATGAATGTACGATTTGAGTCGCGATTGCCTTGGGCGGTGGCGTTTTCGTTTGCCCGCGCCATCCAGCAACCGGCATTGGAGATTTGGCGGGGCCAAGAGGCCAACATCTTAGAGGCGCAGGTAGCTTTGCGTCATCGAGCGCAGTGCAACCGGGCCGCGCGCCGCGGCGAATACAGCGCCGGCATGGAAGATTATCTGCACGCGCATGCAATTGGGGTGGTGGGCCGATGAGTGAGGAGCTACATAGTTCCCACCAGCACGGAACACCGGCTCGCGAGAGCATTCATCATGAGCCGGACCCCTACTGGAAACGCGCGCACCACGATTGGCGTATCTGGGTTGGACTGGTCTTTATGTTCGCGGCCATCACGATCTATGTCATGAGCGATGACTTATCGTTCTTTCCCTGGGGACACGTCCGGCAAGCGCATTCAGACGCCAGCGGCAAATAGCGGAGCGTATGAGTCAAACATCTCTGTATCCTTTGCGGTTCGAACCGATCTATCAGTACCGCCTTTGGGGCGGCCGGCGTCTGGCAGACCTGCTCACAGCACCTCTGCCAGGCGACGGCCCGATTGGGGAAGCGTGGGTCCTGAGCGACCGCGACGACCATCCGAGCCGGGTTGCGAATGGACCGCTGAAAGGGCAGACCATCGGTCAATTGATGGCTGCCTATCCAGTCGAAATGTTGGGTGAACTGATTCAACGGTTCCATCGATTTCCATTGCTCCTGAAGTTCCTGGATGCACGCGAAATGCTCTCCGTCCAAGTGCATCCCTCGGACGCGAACAAAGACCTGCTGCCGAAGGGTGAAAGCGGAAAGACGGAAGCTTGGGTCGTTCTAGAGGCGGGGGCAAAGAGCCGCATCTATGCCGGACTGAAACCGGGCGCTACGGCGGACAGTCTGCGCCGCTCGCTCGGCAACGGGACGGTGGCGGAGGACCTGGCGTACTTCACTCCGAAGCCCGGTGACGGCGTCTTCCTGCCGGCTGGAACAGTCCACACCTTGGGCGGCGGCGTTGTAGTGTTTGAAGTTCAGCAGAACAGCGACGTTACGTTCCGGCTGTACGACTGGGCCCATGTTGACGCCCAGACAGGCCAGCCACGGCCGCTCCAAGTTCAACAGGCGCTCGCCTGCATCGATTTTGCCGCGCAGGCGGCCGGTCCGGTGGTGCCCTTACTGGAGGAAACTACGCCCGTAAAACGCGAGAGGCTGTTTCAATGCGAGCATTTCGGGTTGTGGCGGATGAGCGGGCAGGCGCCGTTTACGGTGGGAGTGGCCGATGTGCCGCGCGTGCTGGTCTGCATTGAGGGTGAGGGGAAAGTCGAGCACAACGGTTCTACTTTTCCCGTGGGGAAAGGCGATGTTTGGCTCCTGCCGGCAGTGGTAGGAGCGTGTCCCTTTCAGCCGCAGGGTGCAGTGAGTCTGTTGGAAATTGCGCTTCCGGTGGCAGGCCAATGAAGAAGCTGATTGTTTACGATCTCGACGGCACACTTGCGGAGAGCAAATCGTCTCTCGACGCCGAAATGGCGGACTTGTTGCACGACCTTCTCGGCGTAGCCAAAGTCGCCGTCATTTCGGGAGGCGGCTGGCCCCAGTTTGAGAAGCAACTGCTCTCCCATCTGCCGCACGACGAACGTCTGTTGAACTTATCGCTTCTTCCCACATGCGGAACGAAGTTCTTTCAATACAACGGGAGCTGGAAACTGCTCTATTCAGAAGATCTCACCGCTAGTGAAAAAGAGAAAATCACCAGTTCGCTGAACCAGGCGGTCGCAGCCGGTGGCTTCAAGCCTGAAAAGGTTTGGGGAGAGGTAATTGAAGATCGCGGCAGCCAGATTACCTTCTCCGCTTTAGGCCAACAGGCCCCTTTGGACGAGAAAGACAAATGGGACCCCGACTTTGCCAAGCGGAAGAAGATGAAAGCCACGCTCGATACTTTGATACCCGAGTTTTCAGTCCGAATGGGCGGCGCGACCTCCATCGATGTCACCAAGCCCGGCATCGACAAGGCCTACGGAATCCGAAAGCTGCGGGACATACTGGGCATTTCCTTGCACGAGATGATCTACATCGGCGATGCCTTGTTCCCTGGCGGCAATGATTACCCTGCGAAAGAAGCGGGCGTAGTATGCGTCGCGGTTCGAGGTCCGCAGGAGACGAAACCGGTCACTGCCGGCATCGTCGCCTGTTTGGGCAGCTTATGAGTGAATTCAAGTTGCAGCGCTTGGGGACGGTAATGGAGCCGGAGCCCGGTAATCCGCAGGAGATCGAAGGCGTCCTGAATCCCGCCGCCGTTCGTGGCCCAGATGGCGATCTCTATCTCTTTCCGCGGCTGGTCGCGCAGGGGAACTACTCGCGTATCGGCATCGCCAAAGTGCGCTTCAACCAAGCCGGCGATCCGGAGGGAGTGGAGCGCTTGGGCATCGCGCTCGAACCGGAGGCTGACTATGAACGAAGGCCCGGCGGGGGCGGCGGCTGCGAGGATCCGCGTATCACGTTCGTGGAACCGCTGCAGCGTTATCTGATGACTTACACGGCGTTCTCGATCCAAGGACCACGGATTGCCTTCGCGCAGTCAACGGATCTGTTCCACTGGCAGCGCCTGGGGCTCGCCACTTATGGCCGATATCACGGGGTTGAAATCGCGGACGTGGATGACAAAGATGCCAGCCTCTTCCCGGTCGCCATCCCCAATCCATCAGGACACCCGGAACTGGCGATGCTTCACCGGCCGCTGTTTCCCGGCACGCGTCCGGAGGAAACCGTCCGGCACCCGGCAAATCGCGACGTGGATCTCGATCGCGAGAGCATCTGGATTTCCTACTGCCGGATGACGTTGGATGGCCATAAACCGTCATCTCATCTGGGCCCGTTCGCCTGTCATCACCGCCTGGCGACTCCTGTGTCGCCATGGGAGCGTCTCAAAATCGGGGGTGGCACTCCACCGATACTGACCCGGCACGGCTGGCTGATCGTTTATCACGGCGTGAGGGCGGCCGCAGCAGCAGGCAGCCAAGCGCCGGAGTCCGGCCATGACGGACACCACCTGTGTTACTCCGCCGGGGTGATGGTGCTCTCGCGGGAGCATCCGCATGTCATCCGCTATCGTTCTACGGAGCCGGTGCTGGCTCCGGAGTTGCCGCTCGAACGCCAGGGAGCCGTCGCCAACGTCGTTTTCCCCACCGGTATCGACCGGCGCGACGATCTGGGCTCGCCGGATCGCTTCGACGTCTACTACGGGATGGCCGACGACCGCATTGGGGTGGCACGCATGGATCTGCCCGATTCCCTGCCGCCGCAAGGAGGCGCCGATCCTCCGGAAGGAAAAGTGTGAGGGACCCATGGAGAACAAAACCAATTCCTCGAATCTTGGCGTGGTGGTCGCGGTGCGTGGCAGTGTCGTCGACGTTCGCTTCGACGCGCACTTGCCGCCCATCTATTCGCTGCTGCACGCGAAAGAAGGGAAAGTTGCCATCGAGGTTTTGGCACAACTCGATGCGCACAGCGTTCGGGGAATCGCGCTGACCCCAACCGAAGGGCTCGCCCGCGGCAACTCCGTGGAAGACACGGGCGGGGAGTTAAAAGCTCCGGTCGGCAAAGAGATTCTCTCGCGAATGTTCGACGTCTTCGGGAACGCCATCGACCGCCTGCCGGCGCCGGGCGGCGTCCAATGGCGCAACGTCCATCGAGCTCCGCCGCCGTTAACCCAGCGTTCCACCAAGTCCGAGATCTTCGAAACGGGGATTAAGGCCATCGATGTGCTAGTGCCGCTCGAGCGCGGCGGCAAAGGCGGCCTGTTCGGCGGGGCGGGCGTGGGCAAGACGGTATTGCTCACCGAAATGATTCACAACATGATCGAGCACCAGAAGGGCGTAAGTATCTTCTGCGGGATTGGCGAACGATGCCGGGAGGGCGAGGAACTTTACCGTGATATGAAGGCGGCAGGCGTGCTGCCGAATATGGTGATGGTATTCGGGCAGATGAACGAACCGCCGGGCAGCCGCTTCCGTGTGGGCCATGCGGCGCTGACGATGGCCGAGTATTTCCGGGACGACGAGCATCGCGACGTACTATTCCTGGTCGACAATATATTCCGCTTCATCCAGGCCGGCATGGAGGTGTCCGGCTTGCTGGGCCAAATGCCGTCGCGTCTGGGATATCAGCCCACCATGGGCACCGAGCTCTCGGGATTGGAAGAGCGCATCGCTAATACCGATACCGGCGCCATTACGTCGATTCAGGCGGTGTATGTGCCGGCCGACGACTTGACCGACCCGGCGGCGGTTCACACCTTCTCGCACCTGTCCACGTCGATTGTCCTTTCGCGCAAGAGGGCGAGTCAAGGGCTTTTCCCGGCTATCGACCTGCTGCAATCCAGCTCCAAAATGGCCACACCCGGAATCGTCGGCGAGGCGCATTATCTCCTGGCGCAGGAGATCCGCCGGACCCTCGCGCAGTACGAAGATCTTAAGGACATCATCTCCATGCTCGGTCTGGAACAACTGGCGCCGGAAGATCGTAACGTAGTCGCCCGCGCCCGGAGGCTGGAGCGGTTCCTCACCCAGCCGTTTTTCGCCACCGAGCAGTTTAGCGGAATTAAGGGAAAACTCGTCAGCCTCAAGGACTCTCTCGACGGCTG
>Ga0302326_10022436_pt1 | contig 12904 bp, 13 predicted proteins | sample Palsa_T0_3_FD_202264 | JGI IMG/M metagenome (GOLD analysis project Ga0302326, IMG submission 202264) | Peat permafrost microbial communities from Stordalen Mire near Abisko, Sweden - Palsa_T0_3 | ecosystem: Environmental > Terrestrial > Soil > Palsa > Peat permafrost | place: Sweden: Abisko... | reverse complement strand
ATATTAGGGCATAGGGGCTGGGGGGAGATTTTTCTTGTGTGGTTCTTTTTGGGCGCTGCCTGACCCGTTGCACGTAGGCGCCAAAATAGGCCGCGAAAGAAGAAAGCCGCAGGCGGAACCGCCTGCGCCACCCTGCATGTCGATAATTTGCAGAGCAGGTTGGTTAGACATGCGTTCTTATTTTAAACGCCTATATGGGCAGGTTGCGGGGTGGCCATGATAAAGGGGGAGGGTCCGGTGACGTATTCTGAGGGCGATCTCCTGCCGCTTTCGGCGCTGCAACATCTGGCGTTTTGCGAGAGGCAGTGGGGGTTGATCCATTTGGAACAGCAGTGGGGTGAGAATCGGCTGACGGCGGAGGGGCGGCTGCTGCATGAGAATGCTGATTCGGAGACGACTGAGATTCGGGATGGGGTTAGGACGTGCCGGGGGTTGCGGATTCGGTCGCTGTGGTATGGGATTGCGGGACGGGCGGATGTGGTGGAGTTCGGGCCGGAGGGTCCGCGGCCGGTGGAGTATAAGCGCGGGAAACCGAAGGCGAGCGATATGGACGAGGTGCAGCTTTGCGCGCAGGCGTTGTGCCTGGAGGAGATGCTGGGTGTGAGGATTGCGGAGGGTTCGCTGTTCTACGGCGAGCCTAGGCGGAGGACGGCGGTGGTTTTCGATGAGGGGCTGCGGAAGAGAGTGGAGCGGTTGATTGAGAGGCTGCACGAGTTGACGAAGAGGGGAGTGACGCCATTGGCGGTGTATGCGCCGAAATGCAAGAGTTGCTCGCTGCTGCAGGTATGTGAGCCGAAGGTGACGGGCGGGAAGAGCGCGAAACAGTATATGAAGAATGCGCTGCGGCAGACGATAGGAGGGGGTGGTTGCGGCGAAGGCTGACCGGGATGTCAGCCGCAGGCCAGGAGGCCTGCCCCACTTGGTGAGAGTTAGAGTTTTTGGGCTCCCGCAAAGCGGGCGAGGCGGCGGTCAAAGGTTCCGAATGGAAGATGCCCAGCTTTGCGGGCCGATTCCAGCAGCAGACAGTCGGAAAATCCGAGCATTGGTTTGGAGCGAAATAGGGTGAGAGCGGAAGCGGCGGCGTCCTGGTCCTGGATTGTGAGGCTTTTGTGGTTCAGCAGCATCTCGATGGCGGTTGCCAGTTGGGAGTGATCCAGTTGGTAGACAGTATCGAGGACCCAAATTGCTTCAGCGAGGGCCAGCAGGGAGACCCAAGCGCCGTTTTCGACAAAAGCATCGGCTGCGGCGGACTGGCGCGGGTCGTCACGGGCGATAAGGCGGACGAGGACGTTGGTATCAATGGCGCGCATGGCGTTTACGAGCGTAGCGGCGAGGGCCTTCTTTGAGTTCGGCGAGAGTGCGGGCGTTAGGCGGCCGGGTGGGGAAGAGGGTTTGATGAATATCTTCAGAACTGAAGCGGCCAGCGCGGCGAACGAGAATTTGGCCGGCTTGTTCGTCCCATTCGAGAATAGAGCCGGGGCCGATGCCGAGTTTGCGGCGAACGTCAACGGGTACAGAGATCTGGCTTTGCGCGGTGAGTTTGGAATACGCCAAAGGCATACTTTACATTACCACGGTAATGGAAATTTGGCGGGATAGGCGGGGCGGGTTGATGAAGCAACTGTTAAACACGCTGTACATCACGACACAGGACGCCTATTTGAGCCGGGACGGGGAGACGGCGCTGGTGCGGGTGGGCGATGAGGTGAAGCTGAGGGTGCCGATGCACACGCTGGGGGCGATTGTATGTTTTGGGAGGGTGATGTGCACGCCGGGGCTGATGTCGCTGTGCGCGGAGAAGCAGGTCTATCTGGCATTCCTGACGGAGCGTGGGAGGTTTATTGGGAGGTTTCAGGGGCCGATCTCGGGGAATGTGTTGTTGCGCAGACAACAATACCGGATGGCGGGGGATGAAGCGCAATGTGTTGGGATTGCCGGGAGTTTTGTGGCCGGGAAGATTGCGAATGGGCGGACGGTGTTGTTGAGAGGGGCGCGGGAGACGGAGGATGAGGCGGCGGCGGAGTCGCTCGATAAGGTTTGTGAGCGGATGGCGCGATTAGTTGGGTTAACGCAGACGGCGACGGATTTGGAGGCGCTGCGCGGGATTGAAGGCGAGGCCGGACGGGGGTATTTTAGCGTCTTGGACCATTTGATTGGGGTGGAGAAGGAAAGCTTCTTCATGAAGGAGCGGACGCGGCGGCCGCCGTTGGACAATTTCAACGCGCTGCTTTCGTTTCTGTATACGTTATTGGCGGGGGATTGCGTAGGGGCGCTGGAAGCGGTGGGGCTCGATCCGGCGGTAGGGTTCCTGCATCAGGATCGACCGGGGCGGCCGAGTTTGGCGCTGGATTTGATGGAAGAGTTGCGGGCGGTGCTGGCGGACCGGCTGGCGTTAACGCTGATTAACCGGCGGCAGATTAAGGCGAGCGGGTTCCATAAGCGGGAGTCGGGGGCGATCGGCATGGATGAAGGGACGAGGAAGGAAGTGCTGGTGGCGTGGCAGAAGCGGAAGCAGGAGGAGATTCAGCATCCGTTCCTGGGAGAGAAAGTGGAAATTGGGCTGTTGCCCTACGCGCAGGCGTTGTTGCTGGCGCGGCATATCCGGGGCGACCTGGATGGGTATCCGGCGCTGATCTGGAAGTGACGGCGAAGTGTTGATACTGGTGGCGTACGACGTGAATACGGAGAACCGGGCGGGGCAGAGGCGGCTGCGGCGGGTGGCGCGGGTTTGCGAGAATCACGGGCAGCGGGTACAGTTTTCGGTGTTCGAATGCCTGGTGGATGCGGCGCAGTGGGTGAAGCTGAAGGCGCAGTTGGTGAAGGAGATTGACGAAGAGCACGACAGCTTGCGATTCTACTATCTCGGGAACAACTGGCAAAATCGGGTGGAGCATGTGGGCGCGAAGCCTTCGTACGACCCGGAGGGACCGCTGGTGATCTAGTTTCGCTCAGTTCGGCCCGTTGCCGAGCGCGGACGTGGAGCGCACATGGGAATGCCGGGAGGCTCGCGATTCGGGTAACCGGTTAGTGGGAAGGGGTTTCTAGAGAGGGGACGGTTTTTTTGCGTGCGGGAAGGAGGGTTGGCCTGGGGGTTCGCGGAATGCGGGGGTTAAAGTGTTGAGTAGGCGTGAGTTTGACTCATTGCTGTCGCGCCTCACGTGAGGCGCGTGGATTGAAACAACACGTTTGAATCGAACTGGGCAAACGCCTACGCGTCGCGCTTGCAAGCCGAGGAGTCGGACCAGGCGCTGGCACAAGTGAAGGCGGCTGTCTAAGGTCGGGCCACAAGGAAACACCGGCCGGGGCAAAATGTAGAAATATGACAACGACAAATGTGATCATGCCGCCCTTTACTCTGGAGAGCGCCACCAGAAAGGTGCGCCTGGCCGAGGACGCCTGGAACTCGCGCGACCCGGAACGCGTGGCGCTTTCTTATTCGCCGGACTCCGAGTGGCGTAACCGCACCGAGTTCATTCGCGGTCGCGACGAGATCGTGGCGTTCTTGAAGCGCAAATGGGCCAAAGAGCTTGAGTACCGGCTGAAAAAACAGCTGTGGGGCTTTCGCGAAAACCGCATGGCCGTGAGCTTCGAATACGAATGGCACGATGCAGACGGCCAATGGTACCGATCCTACGGCAATGAGCTATGGGAATTTGACGACGCTGGTTTGATGAGACGGCGCCTGGCCAGCATCAACGACGCTGAGATCTCGGAAGCGGAGCGGCGGATTCTCTGAGTGTTGGACTTATGCCAGCGCGAGCGGCTGCGACAAAGCTATCGCCCCGAGCGGGTGGGTTTGTTGTTCATCGGTGAATCTCCGCCGGCTTCGGGGAGGTTCTTCTATCGCGGCGATTCCGGGCTCTATCGCGCGCTGCGGGAGGCATTTCAGGCGGTGGACCCGTCCATCGCCGATGCAACCTTCCTGAGGACGTTCCAATCTTCGGGTCATTATCTGGTTGACCTGTGCGCGGAGCCGGTGGACCGGTTGGATGCGAAATCGCGGCGTGCCGAATGCAGGAGAGGAGAAGAGTCGCTGGCGAAGGCAATCGAACAACTTCGGCCAGCGAGCATCGCCACTGTGGTTCGATCGATAGAGCGCAATGTGCTGAGCGCGATTTCCGCCGTGGGTTGGAGCGGCACGATGATCCGGCTGCCTTATCCAGGGCGCTGGATGCATAACAAGAATGTTTTCCTGGAGAAGGTCGCGCCTGTTATTAGACTGAAGGGCAGCTGAAAGGTGGCTTGGTCTCGACATGAGTGTCGAGACGGCAGGCACGAGTGCCCGCGCCACGAGCATTAGTGGGGTGTCGGGACATACGCGAAGTCCCAGACAAGGAGATCGATTTCCGAGGGATCTTCGCTATCGCCAAACTGGACCATGGCGTATTCGCCGGGATCGAGCGGCTTCTCGGGCCAGACTTTGAAAAGGCCGTTGCCCATGTCCTGCTGGAAGATGGGAATTTCTTTGCGGGTTTCCGAAGTCTGATTTACCACGGCTGCGATGGACAGGCTCTCCACAATACGGGTGTTCTTCTTGGTGGGGGTCACCTTGACAATGGTGAAGCGCTCTTGCTTGTCGCGGCGGAAATAGAATTCAGGCCGTTCGTCGCCCACCGTGAACTTGGAACGATCGCCCTTGATGACGACGACAGCTTTGCCGGGCACGAGTGGAATCGGCGAGAGAATTTTCAGAGCCTGACGCTTTTTGCTGGTGATCACCCGATAGTCCGCGAGCGCCAGCGTGTCTACCGTTTTGCCGCGCATGAAATAAGCGCCGGGTTCGATGGGAATGGCGGAGAGTTCTTTTTGCAGGGCGCGGACGGCTTTCTCTTCCGCATCGACGGCGCGCGATTCTTCGGCCTCACTTTGGGCTTTGGCTTTGCGCTCGGCTTCGGTTTTATCGAGATCGACTAATTCAAGCGGAATTTCTTCCCATTCGCCGCGCTCGGTGCTGAAGTAGCGGATGCGGTCGTTCTGTTGCTGGTATTCGCGCACCATGTGATAGCCGCCGTCCTTGAGGTAAAGCTTGAACGTTTCGCCGAGGAGCAGCAGGGCGGACAAAAGAAGGAGGGTTAAAACTCGCACTGTTCGCCATTTTAGCGGTTTTGGGGAGCCTTGGCGCTAGTGAGCCGTCCTTGACCGAACGCCAGACCAGGTCGCTTACCGCTTCCGACTCCGTTTCGGATGTACCGCTTGCGGCGCGCCGAAGCGCGCCGCAAATTGTTTGGGGGTCAAGAACTGGTGAAATTGCGAAGACAGCCGATTTTGCTGCTGCGCTACCAACTCATCGAGCGCCGCTTGCTGAGCCCGATCCGGCTGCAACGGCAGAATCATGTGTTCCATCGGAAAACTCGCATCTACCGCCGCTGCACTTGTTGCATGCGCTAACGCCGGATGAATGTTGCCATCCAGCGTCACCATGCTGCTGTCGGTGATAGCTTCCCGTAACCTATCCTGCGGCCGTTTCGTCTCTTGGGCCCAACCTAGCTCGGTTGGCGGCCAAGAGCACCACAAAGGCCGATCTCTTCAGGATTTCTATGCTCTGCCCCGCCTCAAATCCCGCCCATGTGTGTCTCCCGCATAAAAGACTCATCGGCGCGAGTTTGGAGAGCGTTGGGGAAACCGCGCCGTATCCCATACGGGATACTGCGTACCCATTAAGCCACTGGCGGGACGCGGGGTGACACACGAATGGCCATGAGGGAGTGGCGAGCGATGCGCTAACCTGAAGGAAATCATGGCCAACATTGGAGAAGTATTGGGCAATGCGGCGGCAATCGCCAAAGGCATGGGCATTACGTTCAAGGAGATGCTGCAGCCGGCGATCACGGAGGCTTATCCCGACGGCCCGGCGCAGTTGCAGGAGCGTTTTCGCGGCGCGCATGTGCTGCAGCGCGATGAGGCCGGTTTGGAGAAGTGTGTGGCCTGCTTTCTGTGCGCCGCAGCTTGTCCGGCGGATTGTATCTATATAGAAGCCGCGGAGAATACGGCCGAAGTGCGCATCAGCGGCGGCGACCGTTACGCCAAAGTCTATAACATCGATTACAACCGCTGCATATTCTGCGGCTTCTGTGTGGAGGCTTGTCCAACGGATGCGATTACCCACGGCCACGGCTTTGAACTGGCGAGTTATAACACTTCGACGTTGATTTACCGGAAAGAGCAGATGTTGGTGAAGTTGGAAGCGGCGGCCACCTGAAAGGTGGCCCGAGTCTCGACACGAGTGTCGAGACGGCAGGCACGAGTGCCCGCCCTACTGTTAGTTTTCACCGTTCACTACGATAGAAAGCGATGTGGATTGCGAGGCGGCAGAAGCGCTCGGCTGCACGGTTACACCGTTCGACATAGACTGAGCGGCGGCTGCGTTCAAGCTGACACCCCAGACGGTGCTGTTGCCCCAAACGGTGCTGTTACCCCAGACGGTGCTGTTACCCCAGACAGTGCTGTTGCCCCAAACGGTGCTGTTGCCCCAGACGGTGCTTACGCCCCAGACGCTGCTGTTGCCCCATACAGACGAAGAAGCCGTCACAATACCGATTGATCCGGTGGAGCTATTGTAGACGGCGGTGGGAGAAAGCGCGCTGCCTTGAGCGAGCGATTGATTGGCTAGGGCGGCGGCGATATCCAGGTAGCCAGCGCCCACCGTGAAAATGTCGTAATAGCTGACGTACGTTTGGCCGGTTGTTGGATCGCTGGCAACGCTCGACGATGGAAATGTTTTATAAGCCGTAAGCATCAGGCGGGCCTTGACTTGGTCGGGAGTCATGGCGGGATTGGCTTGGATGAGGTCGGCAGCGGCGCCGCTGACGACCGCGGTGGCCATACTGGTTCCACTGAGTTGGAAGAATGTGTTGCCGGGTTTCGAGTCATTGGCATGGGTGGTGAAATAGGAGCGCGGCATGTTATTGGCGGGATACTGAACCGCGAGGGTGGCCGTGGTACTGGCAAGAAGGGACACCACCAGATTTCCCGGTGCCACGAGATCGGGTTTCACGAAGCCATCCACGAGTGTTGGTCCTTTGGAACTGTAGCTGGCGATTAAATCGTCTGTCCGGGTGTTGGTGCCTTCGGTCTTCATGGCTCCGACGGTAATCACGTATGGATCGTTCCCGGGGACCAAGATGGTTCCGTAACCGTTGGTTCCGAAAGAATTGTCGCGGCCGTCGTTGCCGGCGGCCACCACGACGACTATGCCGGCTTTCCAGGCGGTTTCGACGGCTTGGCAAAGGGGGTCGAGCGTATAGCTTTCGTAGATGGGACGACCAAGTGAAAGGTTGATCACGCGGATGTTGTAAGTGGAGGCCAGCGCGATGGCGCGATCAAGGGCCGCAATGATGGTACTGTCAGTGCCGGCTCCGTTCTCGTCCAACGCGCGCAGGTTTACAATGCTCGCGCCGGGTGCCATGCCCATGAGCGGGCGGTTGCACGCGCCACAAGAAGAGTTTGTCCCATTGCCGCCCAATATTCCGGCGACGTGTTCGCCGTGGCCATAAAGATCGGGTGCATTGGCAGGGGCCAGCACGTTGGCATTCTGGGTGATGTCGCCGGTGAAATCCTGGTTGTACACAATGCGAGCGTGCTTGTCGAAATCAGGATTCGCATTCAAGCCGCTATCGATGACCGCCACGCCGATACCGGAGCCGGTGAAGCTTTGATTCCAGGCGGCGGAAGCGTTCACGGCGGCGGCGGTGTAATCGAGTTTGGCATGCACGGGGCGGTCAGGAGTGATGTAGACTACCTCCGGGTCATTCGCCAAAGCACTTAGCGCCGAAAACGGGAGTGAATAAGCGGCGGACGTCATGGTCGAAAAACTCCGCTGAAGCGTGCCCCCGCGGCTAACCACCTTCTGATGCTGCACTTCAGTGGGCTTATGCTTCCATTGCACGATGATCTTGCATTGGGCTTGCGGGTCGGTGGCCGCCAAATCCGCCGACAGTTTTTGGCTGGGGTTTAAGCTCTGGGCGGCCGTGGAAAATACGGCCAGAAAAAAAACAAATGTGAGCTGCTTCACAAGATGATCACTCCTTCAAGCGTTGAGGCGAAGTCGGAAGTACGCTGCCCTTCGATTGCCTTCTATGCGCTTATCGGTGCTGCCACGTCAGCCATGACGGGTCTAAAGTCTGGGAAGTACTAGCCCGATATCTCTACTGCCGGTTTAAGCGTTAGCAATGAAGCAGAGCGTTTTTCTGATAGCGATTGGGTGTGCTTTCGCGCCGTGGCGCTGTGAGGCAAGTCTCGATCCGTCGAAAGACATGGGGCAGTATGTGCGGCAGGTTTGGGGTACTGAATCGGCACTCCCGCCTTCCGTCGAGGCGATCGCGCAAACGGCGGATGGCTACCTTTGGATTGGCACAGAAGCGGGGCTGGCGCGCTTTGACGGAGTCCGTTTTGCAGTTTTCAACAAGAAAAATACCAAAGCATTGCACAGCGATCAGGTGACGGCGCTGCTGGTGGATCGACAGCAGAATCTGTGGGTGGGGACGCACGGTGGCGGTATCAGCCGCTTTCCTAAAGGGCAGATGGATGGCGGGGTGCGTGTGCGCGAGGCGACAGACCTGACGGTGAATGTGCTGTTTGAAGACCGCCAAGGGGTGGTTTGGGCCGGCACCGAAGGAGCGGGATTGTTAAGACTCGCTGGAGACAACGCCAGTTCAGTGACGACAGCAAATGGTTTGGCGGATAATTCCGTGTTCGCCATTGCGGAAGATCGGAACGGGGCGCTCTGGGTGGGTACTTATCGGGGCTTAAGCCATTTGGTGGAAGGTACACCGCAAGCGCTTAGCAAAGAGGAAATGTTCACTGGCGTTTTTGTGAGGGCGATTTGCCTGGATAGAAACGGCGATCTGTGGGTCGGAACAATCGGGGATGGGCTGTGGCGTGTCAGCCATTCTCAGCGGACAAATTTCAGGCAGAAGGACGGGCTGACTGACAGCGGTGTTACCGCCTTACTGGCAGATCACGCCGGCACGCTTTGGGTGGGCACCCAAAGCCGGGGTTTAGACCGTTTGGCGAACGGCAAGTTTAGCTCGCTAGAGGAAAGCGGCAAGTCGGACAGTAACGGCGTTTGGACGATATTCGAAGATCGCACCGGCAGCCTGTGGACAGGCAGCACCGCCGACGGCTTGACGCATTTTCGCGATGGCGTATTCACCACCTTAGGCAAGCAAGAGGGACTGGCGAGCGATATGGTCTTGCCGGTATTCCAGGATCATACGGGCACCATCTGGATGGGAACGGATCAGGGCTTAACGCGCTGGCAGAATGGCAGTTTCACGAACTACACAAGCAGAGACGGGCTGCCGGAAGGGCTGGTTTTTTCGATTACCGAGGACAGGGGTGGAAGTCTTTGGGTGGCCAGCCGGCATGGTTTGGCGCGCATGACCAACGGCCGCTTTCGAATTTATACCGAAAAAGAGGGGTTGCCCAAAAGCACCATTGTTTGTTCGCTGGCCGACCGGAAAGGAGGAATTTGGGTTGGCTCCCGGAGCGGGTTGAGCCACTTTAACGGTGAACGGTTTGAAACTCTGACCACGGCCAATGGTTTATCGAATGACTTTGTGCTGTCTTTGTACGAAGACGCGGAGGGTACGCTGTGGATCGGAACCGACGCCGGGCTAAACCGGCTCAGAGACGGCGCGATCACCATTTACACCATTCGCGAAGGACTCTCAAACGATGTGGTCTGGTCTGTTGCAGGCGATTCGGAGGGCACGCTCTGGCTTGGAACGAACGGCGGCGGCTTGAACCGCCTCAAGAACGGTAAATTCAGCAGCGTCACGGCCGACGCGGGTCTCATTGACGATGCGGTGCTTGACGTACTCGACGACCGGCGAGGGCATTTGTGGATGACATCCAACAAGGGCGTCTCGTGGGTAAGCAAGAAGGAATTGAACGAAGTGGCGGATGGGGTAAGAAAACGGATTAGCGCGACTATTTACGACACCAGGGATGGTTTACGCAGCCGGGAATGCAATGGCGCGTTTCAACCGGCTGGTCTGGTAACCAGCGACGGCCGGGTGATGTTTCCAACTAGGAAAGGTCTCGCCATTGCGAATCTGACACGGCTCGAAAACATGGGCGAGCCGTTGGACGTCTTATTGGAATATCTGGAAGCCGACGATCGGGAGTTTTCGTTGGAGCGTTCGGTGGAGATTCCGCCTGGATTAGGGAAGCTGAACTTTTCTTTTACCGCCCCAAACTTCAGCGCTCCGGAAAGGTTAAGATTCCGCTACCGGCTAGACGGATTCGATGGCGATTGGAGCGCTTTCACCACGCGACGAGAAGCTTACTACACCAATATCCCGCCGAACGAATATCGCTTTCGCGTGATGGCGTGTCTAAACAGCGTTTGCAAAGAGGGAGACGCACCCAAGGTTGTTTTGCGCCCTTATTTCTATCAGACCGGTCTCTTCAGTCTGCTGTTGTGTGTTGGACTGGGCGTGTCGGCTTTCGGCCTGTACCGTGTCAGAGTTGGCCATTTGCGCGGAAGCGCCCAAAAACTCACGGCGCTGGTGGAGGAACGGACCGCCGATTTGCGAAAAAGTGAGCAGGAGCTGCGGCACTCGCGGGACGAACTCGAGGCGCGCGTACGGGAACGAACACAAGACTTATTGAAACTCAATCGATCTCTGGAAAACGAGATTGGGGTTCGCTCCGAAGCAGAGCGGAGAGCCGACGCCGCCAACCGGGCGAAGAGCGATTTTTTGGCGAATATCAGTCACGAAATCCGCACGCCGATTAACGGCATTATGGGCATGACGAGGTTGTCGCTGGCCACGCGACTGGACCGCGAGCAGCAAGAGTATCTTGAGGCAGTGGAAGCTTCGGCCGAAGCGCTGCTAAGAATTGTCGACGACATTTTCGATTTTTCGCGGCTCAACGACAACCAAATCGAATTGGAATTGAAACCATTTCAGCTGGCCCGTTGTTTAGGCATGTTGGAACACGACTTTGCATGGCCGGCGAAAGAGAAGAAACTCAGCTTCACCGTGCGGCGCGAGGCCGGCACTCCGGAGATACTGATGGGAGACGAAAAGCGGCTGCGGCAGATTTTGTCGCATTTGGTGGATAACGCACTCAAGTTTACGGCTGAAGGGGGTGTATCGGTGACGGCCATTGCCGCTAACGCTAATGAGCTGCAATTTTCCGTCATGGATACGGGCGTGGGCATTCCGGAAGATAAGCAACGGGAAATCTTCGAATCGTTTTCACAAGCCGACACTTCTTCCACCAGGCGTTACGGTGGACTGGGACTTGGTTTGACCATCTGTTCAAGGCTGGCGGCACTGATGGGCGGGAAGATCTGGTTCGAAAGCGGGCCAGAGGGCAGCACCTTCCACCTGAGTGTGCCGGTCTCGGTCGGGAGCGAACTGCATGGCGGCACGCGTGCTTTGCGCGGTACGCTTTGATCCCGGACTGTTGCGCGAGTGAACGAAGGGCGATGTGAGATCCTGAGGGAAACTGATGCGTTTTCCCTTTATTTTTTTTACCGTGGGCATGCTAGCGTCAATGTTGTTGTCCGCTAACGCGCAAGCCCCCAAACAGCCGGCCAGTTCCTCGGCGGCAAAAAAATCCCCAGCCACCGCCCCCAGACGCACTGCGCCGGCGCTGACGACGGACGATGAAAAGACGATCTATGCCTTAGGTCTTAGCATTTATCGCTCTCTTTCGCAATTCGACTTGTCACCGGCTGAGGTGGAAATTGTAAAGCGAGCGTTGTCGGACGCGGCGGCAGGAAAGCCCGCCGTCGAGTTAACCACCTGGGGACCGAAAATCGATCCACTGGCTAAGGCTCGCGCAGCCAAAGTAGCGGCAAAACAAAAAGGTGTCGCGTCCGCCTTTCTGGTGAAGGCCGCGGCTGAACCGGGAGCCGTGAAGAGCGATTCAGGTTTGATCTACAAAGAACTCAAAGCGGGCAGCGGCCCGTCGCCGGCGGCGTCTGATACGGTGAAGGTCAATTACCGGGGAACGTTCACCGATGGCAAGGAGTTCGATAGCTCGTATTCCCGGAACCAGCCCGCCGAGTTCCCGCTCGGCAACGTGATTCGTTGCTGGACGGAGGGAGTACAGAAAATGAAGGTTGGAGGGAAAGCTCGCCTGGTTTGTCCGTCCGATATCGCATACGGCGACCAAGGCCGCGGCGGGATTCCGGGCGGAGCGACTCTCGTTTTCGAGATTGAGTTGCTTTCGATTGCGGGAAAGTAAAGCTCAGGCTTGGCAGGCGAAACCGCCTGCCCCACCGGCCACCTGAGTGTACAATCCGAGGCGTGAGTGTTATCCCAGGTGAAGAGTTTGAAGAGGCTCGCCGAATTGTCATCGAAACGGTGCGTTCGTTCGTCAACAATGTCAAGAGCGAACTACTCCCACTCGAAGAAGTTCACGGCCGGATATTGGCGGAGGCAGTTCGCGCCGAGCGCGATTATCCCGCTCTGGAACGTTCGCTACGCGACGGCTACGCGGTAAAAGCGCGGGATCTGCCGGGGACTCTGGCAGTTCGGGGAGAAGTGCGCGCCGGCGAAGGAGAGCAAGCGCCGCTGCTTGCAGGAGAAGCTCTCGAAATTATGACCGGAGCACCGGTCCCGCAAGGAGCTGACGCGATCGTCATGGTTGAACACGTCACTCGAATGGGCGGCCAGGTGAAAATCGAGCAGACTGCCGAAGTCGGCCAATTCGTCAACAAGCGCGGCGCCGAAGCGCTGGCGGGCGATGAGCTGGCGCCCGAGCGAACAAAGCTGGACGCCAGCCATATCGCCGTGCTGGCCGCGTCGGGACGAACCATGGTGCCGGTGTTCGCAAAGCCGCGAGTCGCGATTCTGGCGACCGGCGACGAGATCGTGCCGCTCAATGAGCAGCCTGCTCCGTACCAAATCCGCAATTCCAATTCCTATATGCTGGCCGCGCTGGT
>Ga0302326_10022435_pt1 | contig 12904 bp, 10 predicted proteins | sample Palsa_T0_3_FD_202264 | JGI IMG/M metagenome (GOLD analysis project Ga0302326, IMG submission 202264) | Peat permafrost microbial communities from Stordalen Mire near Abisko, Sweden - Palsa_T0_3 | ecosystem: Environmental > Terrestrial > Soil > Palsa > Peat permafrost | place: Sweden: Abisko... | reverse complement strand
AGCCGGGCTGCCCAAAGGCGTGGTCAATTTCGTGGCGGGATCCGGCGGCGAGCTGGGGCAGGCTCTGGTGGAGGCGCCGGCGCTGAAGGCCATTTCGTTCACGGGATCGTGCCAGATCGGCAACTGGTTGCATGCGGAAGCTTCCAAGCGGCGCTTGCGCATCCAGCTTGAAATGGGCGGCAAGAATCCCACCATCGTGCTGGCCGACGCGGATTTCAACGCCGCGGTGGAAAATACCGTCAATGCGGCGTTCTTTTCCACGGGCCAGAAGTGTACCGCCACCAGCCGCGTCATCGTAGAGGAGGGCATCTACGATCGCTTCACGGACGCACTGGTGGAGCGCACGCGTAAGCTCAAGGTAGGCGACGGCATGCAAGCGGGCATCGACATCGGCCCCTGCGTGGATCAGGCCCAACTGGATACCGTGCTGCGCTACATCGAGATCGGCCGCGGCGAAGCAGGCGCGCCGCGGATCGGCGGACGGCGGCTTGCCGATGGCGACCTGGCCAAAGGCTACTTCGTCGAACCCACTATCTTCGCGGATGTCACGCCGCAGATGACCATCGCCCGCGAAGAGATCTTCGGACCCGTGCTGGCGGTGATGCGCGCGCGCGATTTCGAAGACGCCATGAAAATCGCCAACGATATTCCGTTCGGGCTTTCGGCCTCCATCCAAACCACCAACCTTTCGCGGGTCTTCGAGTTTGTTTACCGGATGGAAGCGGGCCTGCTGACCGTCAACCTTCCCAGCGCGGGCGTGGAGTATCAACTGCCCTTCGGCGGCACTAAAGAATCCAGTTTTGGGCCGAAGGAACAGGGACCCGCCGCGCTCGACTTTTACAGCGACTACAAAACCGTCTATCTGAAATACTAATGCGTCTCGGACAAATTAAGGCAGAAGGCGGCCTGCTGGCCGCCATATTCGAAGGGGACCTGGCCCGCCCGATTCCAGGCTATTCCGTCGCCGACCTGGTTCGCCGGTCGGAAGCCGAAGGTATCCCGCTCGCGCAGACCACCGCGCGCCTCGCCAGCCACCATCCGGCGGCGCACGCGCCGGCCGTGCCCATCGTAGCGCCCGAAGTGTGGGCCTGCGGCTGTACTTATGAACGGAGCGCCTCCTTCCGCGATGCCGAGCACGGCACGCGCGAAGGCATGTATGCCTACGTCTACAATCAGCCGCGCCCCGAGATTTTCTTCAAGGGAACCGCGCGCGTCTGCGTGGGGCCCGGCCAGGCGATCGGCATCCGCGCGGATTCCCGCTTCACCGCGCCCGAGCCCGAACTGGCGCTGGTGCTCGACTCCAAAGGCAACATCGTGGGATACACGCTGGCCAACGATGTCTCGGCCTGGGATATCGAGCGCGAAAACCCGCTGTACCTGCCCCAGTCCAAGGTGTACACGGCCTGTTGTGCGCTGGGCCCGGTTATTGTGACGGCGGAAGATCTGCCCGATCCTTATAACCTGCAGATGACTTGCACGATTACGCGCAACGGCGAGACACGTTTCACGGGCAGCGTGTCGACGGCGAAGCTGCACCGCAAGTTCGAGACTCTGATCGAATACCTGCAGCGCGCCAATCGCACGCCCGCCGCCACCGTGCTGCTGACCGGCACCGGAATCATCGTGCCGGAAGATGCGGCGCTCGCCCCCGGCGATGTGGTGACTATCGCGGTGCCGGAGATTGGGGAACTGACTAACCATGCCCAAACCATCGGCGCCGAACATTGATTTCAAGCAGGCGTTGCTTGAATCCTACGCGGTGAACGAGCGCATCAATCAATACCTGCTCGAAAGCTTGGACCATGCCGCCTGGAATGCCGATCCGCCCGTCGGCAAAGGGCGTACCATCGCGGCCGTCGTGGCGCACATGCACAACGTGCGGCATATGTGGCTGGTCGCCGCCACTAAGGGCAAACCGCTGCCAGATAAGATCGACAAATCGGCAGTTACTAAGAAGGAAGCCATGCAGGCGCTGGCCCGGAGCGCGGAAGCTTGCAGGCAGCTTCTGGCGGAGTCGCTCGACCATCCCGAGGGCAAGGTCAAAGGCTTCAAGCCCGACGTGGTGGGGATGTTCGGCTACCTGATTTCACACGACGCGCATCATCGCGGCCAGATCTGCGCGCTGGCGCGCCAGTTAGGATATACGCTGCCGAAGCAGGCTACGTTCGGGATGTGGGAGTGGGGCACGCGGTGGAAGGAGTGCGGGTTCGGAGGGTAGCGGGGAACGACTCGACTCCTGGGGCCGCGATCTACATCGCCTTGTCTGTACCGGATGAGCCCGCCAAATTCGAGTGTCATCCCGGTCGCCATGCATGATTCGGGAAGGCCCGGGCACGAACGCGAAGACGAGAGAGACCACGATTAGTGTAAATGTCGATTCGCGAATGGGATGCGAAACCGATCGTAGAATCTAACGCGGGCCAAATGCACTTGCTGCGGATTGCTTTCGGTTAAGCTGAACTTGTTTGGCCGTCTCGCGCTACGTGGGCTGGTGGCTCTCGTTAGTGGTGGTGATGGTAACTCTGACGATCGTGGCGTCATTTTTCTACTGTTGGGGTTGTACAAATCTCAAATGGAAGTACGCCGGAGAACGACGAGAAACGAACGCGAAGCGGGTCCGCGCGGTGCGGCGAACGACGGAGATCGTCCCATGATTTGGAGGCTCGTGCGCGGCCCGTGCCGCTCTACCGCGCCAGAGCCTTTCGCGGCCTTCCCCCCAGCCTCCCGTTTGTCCTAGCGGCCGCCTTCTTAGCCCTGGTTCGGGATCGGCCGCCAGCTTGGTCCGGCCTGGATGCCATCCACTTCTTGGAGCCGAGTAAGCCCTCTAAGATCCCCGGCACTACTGCTGGTCGCGCTAATCGCTGCGACGACCAGCATCGCTGCGCACGCCCAGACCTTCACCACCCTGGTGAATTTCAGCGGGGCCAACGGCGCCTACCCCGCCTACGGATCTCTCGTGCAGGGCATTAACGCGGACCTTTACGGCACCACAGCCTACGGCGGAACCTTCGATGGAAGCCATGGCACGGTCTTCGCTATAACTCCCCAGGGCCAACTCACAACGCTCTACAGTTTTCGCGGCAACCGTGACCTGCCTGAGGCGGGCCTGATCGTTGCCCCCGACGGACTGCTTTATGGAACAACCTCTGACGGCGGAGACGGCTTCGGCACGATCTTCCGAATCACGCCCAGTGGAATCCTCACTACGCTTTACAACTTCGGAGGTACGGCCGGCGAGTACCCTTACGGCGCACTGGTCCAGTCCTTCAATGGGATGCTGTATGGTTCAACTAATACCGGCGCGGGTAGCTACGGCACCGTCTTCCGGATTAACCCCAGTGGAACGCTAACGACGCTGCACGCCTTCGACCTGACTGACGGCGACAACCCGATCGCCGGATTGGTCCAAGCCACCAATGGGATGCTTTACGGGACAACGCAACAAGGCGGAGCGTACGGCGATGGCACAATCTACGCGATGAGCCCGGGCGGCGCGTTCGCGACGCTGTGCAACTTCAACGGTGCTGACGGCCGTTGGCCGTACGGCGCACTGATCCAAGGTGCCGACGGGAACCTCTACGGGACCACCTGGTTCGGCGGGGCCAGCGACGAAGGCACAGTCTTCAAAATCACGCCCGCCGGCTCACTGACGATCCTGCACAATTTCGACTACACTGACGGCGCTTACCCGTCCAGCACGTTGGTTCAAGGCACCGACGGGTACCTCTACGGGACAACGCAGAACGGCGGGGCTATCGGCTACGGCACCATCTTTCAAATCACCCCTACGGGCACGCTCGCCACGTTGCACAGCTTCGAGGACACCGACGGCGCTTACCCTCAGGGTGGTTTAGTTCAAGGCACCGATGGGAGCTTTTACGGAACAACCACGTACTACGGCGGGCCCGACAACCACGGCACGGTCTTCCGTTTGTCCATGGGCCTCGGCCCCTTCGCGAAAACCCTCCCCACCTTCGGCAAAGTGGGAAACAGGATCACGATCCTTGGGACGGATCTGACGGGCGCGACCAGCGTGACCTTTAACGGCACGCCGGCGCCCTTCACGATTCTCTCGCCGACTGCCATCACGGCCACCGTGCCCGTAGGCGCGACTGCCGGCCAAATCCGGGTGACCACGCCAAGCGGCACGCTAACGAGCAACGTGACCTTCAAGATACTGTGATCTCCGCCGTGGATTGAAGGACGCCTCACCCGACCGGCACGCCCGCGCTTGAACCTCACTGGTCGCTGCTTGCCGTAAATCGCCAACTCCGCCTCGGGCTTTCGACCAGAGGAGGCACAATATATCGACGATCACCCTTCGGCTGTCGTGCGCCCGTAGGCTCCCGTGGGCAACAGCCTTGCGGCGCGACCCACCACCTACAACCGACAACCCACCACCCACAACCCACCACCCCGCACCCAGCACCCAGCACCCGTTACAATAACTCTTACACCCCGCAATGATCCAACTCACCGGGGCCGCCAAACGCTTCGGCCCCAAAACACTCTTCGAGAATTTCGACTGGCTGGTGACGCCCAACGAGCGCGCCGGCATCGTAGGCGCCAACGGTACCGGAAAATCCACGCTGCTCAAGATCCTGGCCGGCATGGACGGTCTAGACGCCGGCTCCATCACCACCATGAAGGGCGCCACTATCGGCTACCTGCCGCAGGAGGGCCTCTCGCTCTCCGGCCGCACCGTCTTCGCCGAATGCATGACCGTCTTCGCCGATGTCCTCGCCCTGGAGCAGGAGCAGGAAACCCTCGCCCACCGCATGTCCGAACTGGACCCCGCCAGCCCAGAGTACACGCAAGTGGCCAACCGATTCCACCAGGCCGAAGGCGAGTTCCGCGCGCGCGACGGCTTTGCCATCGAGGCGCAAGTCGGCATGGTGCTCTCCGGCCTGGGATTCCCGCGCCACGAGTGGACCAAGCACACCGAAGACTTCTCCGGCGGCTGGCAGATGCGCATCGCGCTGGCCAAGCTGCTGCTCGAAAAGCCCAACCTGCTGCTGCTCGACGAGCCCACGAATCACCTCGACCTGGAAGCCCGCAACTGGCTGGAAGGCTATCTGGCGGCCTATCCGCACGCCTATGTGCTGGTCTCCCACGACCGTTATTTTCTGGACGTGACCGTGCGCAAGCTGCTGGAGCTGTGGAACAAGGGCGTGCACTTCTACACCGGCGGCTACACCCGCTACGAGCAGCAGAAGGCCGAGCGGCGTGCGCAGCTCGAATCCGCCTACGCCAACCAGCAGGACCGCATCCGCCAACTGGAAGCCTTCATCAGCCGCTTCCGCTATCAGGCCACCAAGGCCAAGCAGGTGCAGAGCCGCATCAAGGAACTGGAGCGCATCGAGCGCATCGAGGTTCCGCCCGAAGAGAAGACCATCCACTTCAAGTTCCCGCAGCCCAAGCCCAGCGGACGCATCGCGGCGGAGTTCAAGAACGTGGCCAAGAGCTATGGCGAAACGCCGGTATTCGCGGGCGTGAATTTCGTCATCGAGCGCGGCGACCGCGTGGCGCTGGTGGGCGTGAACGGGGCGGGCAAATCCACCTTGATTAAGATTCTGGCCGGCGCCGAGCCGCTCACCTCCGGCGAATATATCCTCGGCCACAATGCCCAGCCGGATTACTTCGCGCAGGATCAATATAAGGAGCTCGACGTAAGCGCGCGCCTTATCGACGATATCGCCGAAGTCGCGCCGCGCGCCACAAACACGGAGCTGCGCTCCATTCTGGGCTGTTTCCTGTTTTCCGAAGACGACGTGTTCAAGACCATCGGCGTGCTCTCCGGCGGCGAGCGCAACCGCTACGCGCTGGCCCGCATGCTGATGATGCCCTCCAACTTCCTGCTGCTCGACGAGCCCACCAACCACCTGGACCTGCGCGCCAAGGAAGTGCTGCTGGAAGCGCTCAAGGACTTCTCCGGCACGGTCGTCTTCGTCTCGCACGACCGCTACTTTATCGACAAGCTGGCCACCCGCATCTTCGAAGTGGCCGACGGAGGCGTGCAAGTCTTCCCCGGCAACTACGAAGACTACCTCTGGCGCAAAGAAGGCAAGCAGGCGGAACCAGTGCCAGAACCCGCACCGCAGCCGGCGAAACAAACCCCCGGCCCCAGGCCCCCGACCCCCGACCCCGCCGGCCGGAGGCCGGCCTCGGCCCGCTTGAACCCCATCAAGCTCCGCCAACTCAAACAGCACCGCCGCGAGATCGAAGACGAAATCACCCGCCTGGAAGTGGAAGTCGCCGACTACGAACAAGCCTTGGTGAACTTCACCAGCGCCGAGGAATCCATGCGCCTGAGCGAACTCCTGAATGCGCGCCGCACCGACCTGGTCAACTTGATGACCGAGTGGGAAGACGTAGCCCAAACCATAGAGGCCAATAAATGAGCGAATCAAACCCCGGCCCCCAGCCCCCGGCCCCCGGCCCCGGCTGTCTATATTTGACCGAAAACGACGTCCGCGAGCTCCTGCCGATGAAGGACTGCATCCAACTGATGCAAACCGTATTCGGGCGCCTGGCCACGGGCGAGGCCATCAACCATCCGCGCCGCCGCCTGATCCTGCCCACCAGTTCCGTGCTGCACTACATGGCCGGCAGCGACGGACAATATTTCGGCGCCAAGATCTATTCCTCGAATCCCAAGACCGGCGCCCACTTCCTGTTTTTGCTGTATCGCGCCGCCGATGCCCAGCCGCTGGCGCTCATCGAGGCCAACTACCTGGGGCAGATCCGCACGGGAGCCGCCAGCGGATTGGCCACCAAATTCATGGCCCGCGACGATGCATCGATACTGGCCATCATCGGTAGCGGATTTCAGGCGCGCACGCAGATTGAGGCCATGCGGGCGGTGCGCCCGATCGGCGAAGTGCGGGTCTGGAGCCGCGATGCCGCCAAACGCACCGCATTCGCCGCCGAAAAGGGAGTGCGAGCCACGGAAACCGCCGAAGCCGCCGTGCGCGGCGCGGACATTATAGTAACCGCCACATTCGCCAAGGAGCCGGTACTGTCGTCCGAATGGGTCGATCCCGGTGCGCACATCAACGCCATGGGATCGAACCAGGCCAACCGCCGCGAGATTCCCGCCGAGCTGGTGCATCGCGCCGATAAAATCGCGGTCGATTCCATCGAGCAGGCCCGCATGGAATCCGGCGATCTCCTGATGGCCCTGGACGAAACCGATTGGAGCAGCCCGCGAATTGTGGAACTGCAGGATGTGGTATCCGGGCGCGTGCAGGGGCGCACTACGCCGCAGCAGATAACATTGTTTAAATCAAATGGGCTGGCGGTGGAGGATGTGATTGCCGCCGCGTTCGTTTACGAGCGGGCGCAAGCGGCCGGCCGAGGCACGCCCGTGGCTCACTCCTGAGCGGGCACTTGCTGTTCGCTATCGCGCCAGGCGCTGATTTTCAGGCGCCGGCAAACCCAGCACAGCGGCTCGCCCGTTCCGAGCAGCGTCTCCGCCCCGCAAACCGAGCATTTCGCGGGCTTCCGCAAGTTGTCCGTCAGGAGCGACCGCTTGGCTTGCTCCAGGATCTCGGGGGCAATCACCGGTTCCGATTTGGGTGGCATCTTCCTTTTCATCGCGTTCCCAGTCTGAATACACTATAACGCGCAATCGCCCCGCGCGCCAATCCCGTAAAGTACTGCGATGGTTATGCGGCCTCTGCTATGTGTACTACGATGGCTACGTCCAGGGACGCCGCGCACCGCGGACATCGCTGCCCGGGGGCAACCCGTGTCCGCTTCCCAATGATATCCACCACCGCCGGCACTGTGTGGGTGCAAATCGGACAGTGCGCCAGACCGCTCACGCCTTTTTCCACGAGCACTTTCATTTCTTCTCCTTCTCTCTCACCTCATCGGACGCAAAAACTCCGGTCGAGGTTGTGCCAATTTACAAATTTTTTCAAACCGCCCCGCGGCGGTCCGCCGTTTCCCCAATCGCCCGCGTCGCCCCCTCGCCCCCTCGCCGTTTCGCCCCCTCGCCCGCTCGCCCCCTCGCCGTTTCGCCCCGTCGCCCCCTCGCCCGCTCGAAACATCGGCGCCTTGTGCCGATGTTGGCGACCTCCGGTCGCCTTTTGTGTCACCATGGCTTTATGAGCCAGCCGCAACCGACCAAGATCCAGATGAGCAACATGCCGGAATATCGCGAGGGCTACGCCAACAGCGTCCAGATCCGCGTGAATCTGTGGGACTTCTTCCTGCTGTTCGGCCTGGTCAACCAGACCGCGCCCGATAATGTCAACATCCAGAATTTCCAGGGAATTTATCTCAGCCCGCAGCAGGCCAAGGCGTTGCTCAACGTGCTCCAACAGAACGTGACCCAGTATGAAACCGCCTTCGGCGAGATCAAGCTGGAACCGCATCCCCCCGCCGGGACCGTCCAGTGATCCCGGAGCCCGCCCGCCGCCGAACCCGTCCCGACACTTACCTGTTCTTCCTGGTGCTGTTTGCACTGATCGTCTTCCTGTCGCACGCGCCGCTGCTGCGCTTGCCCTACTACTGGGATGAAATCGGCCAGTTCATCCCCGCCGCCCTGGATCTCTTCCACGATGGCGCCTGGATTCCGCACTCCACCGTTCCCAACGTCCATCCGCCCGGTGTAATGGCGTATCTGGCGGCCTGCTGGACCCTGGCCGGCTACTCGATCGCTAGCACGCGCATTGCCATGCTGCTGGTGGCATCCGCGGCGGTGCTGGCGGCTTTCCTGTTGGCCATCGAACTTTGCCGTAATGTGCGCGGCGCGCCCGCTTTCATGGCCGTGTTTCTGCTATGCGCCTCGCCGCTGTTCTTTGCGCAGGCCATGCTGGCGCAACTGGATATGCCCGCCATGCTCTTCACCTGCCTGGCGCTGTTGCTATTCCTGCAGGACAAAATCCGCCTGGCCGCCCTCACCTGCGCGGTCCTGGTGCTGGTGAAGGAAACCGGATTGATCGTCCCGTTGCTCTTCGGCGCATGGCTGCTCTATCAGAAACGCGCGCGTACGGCGGTCTGGTTCCTGCTGCCCGCCGCCATGCTCGGCGCCTGGCTGATGGTGCTGGCCCGCGCCACCGGGCATCTGCTCGGCAACACGGAATTCACCCGCTACAACCTGTACTATCCGTTCCATCCGGTTCGATTCCTCTTCGCCCTCGGCCGCCGCCTCTACTATTTGTTCTTCCAGGACTTCCACTGGATTGGGACCATCGCCATTCTGCTGGCCTGGCGGCGCGGAATTTTCTCCACCCGCGCGTGGCGTGTTGCCTGGCTCATGGTCGCCGTTCACGTGCTGTTCCTCAGTGTGATCGGCGGGGCCATGCTGGAACGTTACTTGTTGCCGGTCCTGCCGGTGGTCTACACCGCCATGTTGGCCGCCATGTCGGTCTACCCCGGCACGCTGAAGGTTGCCTGTCAGCTTGCCCTGCTGGCCGGCTTGATCGCCGGCAACTTTTGGAACCCACCGTATCCGTTCCCCTTCGAAAACAATCTGGCTTTCACCGACTTTGTCGATTTGCAGCAAACCGCCGCGGGATTCGTGGAACGCAACTATCCCGGCGAGCGCATCGCCACCGTGTGGCCGCTCACCGCCGCATTGCGCCGCCCTGAATTCGGTTACGTCCACCGCGCGTTACCCGTCGTCAGCCTGCCCGGCTTCACCGCGCATAGCGTGGACAGTCCCGCTTGGCGGTCCGCGCGCATCTTCGTGTTTTTTTCGCGCACGTGGGAGCCCTCCTGGAGTTGGACCAACATCGAGCTGGTACGCAAAATCTGGCGGCGATTCTATGGCTACGAGGCGGATCTCTCCGTCCCCGAAATGCGGAACAGACCGGTTACCCCCGTGGCCCGCTGGGTGCGCCGGGGCCAGTGGGTTGAAGTCTACCAGGTCGATACAGGTACGGTCGCGGCGGCCCGTTAGCTGGACTTAGTCGGTCATTTCAGAAATATTTGTGGGGCAGCGCCCCGCGCTGCGGCGGCCTCCCAGGCCGCCCCGCCGCGCCCGAGGGGCTGCCCCACTTGTACTTAGTTGGGCGGCGCGTCTTTGGCGCAGCGAAACCCGACCTCGGGCCGGCCTACGCGCGCCGGCAAAGCGCTGTACCGAGATACCAGCAGCGGCATGGCGGATAGTTTTATCTGCCGCAGAAATGAGTAAGAACCGCCGCGTATCTGCTTGTATGGCTCGTTCGGACTGAGCGGAGGCTGTAACTGGCGCGCCCACGTCTCGTTCACCAGAAACTCATATTCGCCTTCTCTAAGAGGCGCAGGAGTATCCACCCACTCCCACACGTTTCCGACCATGTTGAGAGCGCCATAAGGACTGGCGCCGTCAGGATAGGAGTCGACCGGCTCGGCGTGGGATTTTCTGTCAGGCGCGCCGAGATTGGCGCGGGCAGCGTCCGGATTGTCTCCCCATGGAAGCGCCCGCCCGCTGCTGCCACGCGCGGCTTTCTCCCATTCCGGTGCGGTGGGCAGCCGCTTGCCGGCCCACTGGGCAAAGTTCTGCGCGTCGGTAAACGATACGTTCACCACGGGCCATTCCGGCAGATCTGTCTCTGCTGTAGCGGGGACCGGTGCGTCCTGCGCGTGGCAGTAGCTTAGATAAACGCGATTGGACACCTCGGTTTTATCGATGTAAAACGAAGCCACCGGCTGCACGGCGCCATCGGGACCCAACTTCGCCGGGCCGCCATCCACTAGCAGCATGAAACCGCTGGGCAAGTCCAAGAGCTTGGCGAGGGGTTTTTCCGGTTCATTGTGCACGGATGGCGGCGGTGGTTTGTGGAAAAAGGCCCACCACCCAACCAGGCCGGCGACTATCGCGAACACAGCGGCGCACAGCGCATACAGCGGCCACCGTGGCCGCGGAACAGGCGGCGAAGGCTGAGGAGGCATGGTCGCCGTTCCGAGCGAAGAGTTTTGCGGGTTCAGCGCATCCAGCCGCGCGCGGACTTCGCCAAAGGTTTGCGGACGTTTCAGTGGGTCCTTCTCCAGGCACGCAGCGACCAAGGCTGTAATCGCATCGGAAGCGCCACAACCCCGCACCGGCGTCAGGTCCGGAGCCTGATTCAGAATCCATGCACTGATCTCTCCGATTGTGTTGCCCTTCGATACCGGCTGTCCCGCCAGCATCTCGTACAGGACAGCGCCGAATGCGTAGATATCGCTGCGGCGCTCGGGTTTGCCCATCATCTGTTCCGGCGCCATGTACCGCAGCGTGCCGGCCGTTACTCCCTCGATGGTGAGATTCCAGTCGGTAGTGCGGGCGATGCCAAAATCGATCAACTTCACACGGCCGGAGACTTCAATGTAAATGTTGGCGGGCTTGATATCCCGATGGATGATATCGAGCGAGTGAATGTACTCCAGCGCGGCGGCTAATTGCGACGCGATTTGCAAAACACGGTTTTCGTCTCCCAGCGCGTGGCGGGCCATCAGGGAGCGCAGCGGTTCGCCGCGCAGATACTCGATCACCATGTAAGGCCGCCCCTCGAACTCGCCCGCATCGTATGTTTGGACGATATTGTCGTGGTGGCAGCGGCAGGCCAGTTCAGCCTCGCGGCGAAAGCGCTCGCGCTGTTCCGGATCGCTCATGGCCTCGTGCTTCAGCAGTTTCAGCACTACTTCCCGTTTCAATCCCGTGTCGTAAGCGCAATACACGTCGGACATGCCGCCACCCAGGTACTTCCTGCATTCGTATCTGCCAAGCTGTGGCAATGAGGGCAGCGGCGCCATAACAGAGGTATAGCACGACTGGGGCGCGCGACATAGAAGTGGGTATCCGCGCGACGCGACTTGAGCCCTCGCAGAAAAGCTGAATCTCATCGGCGTTTATAAACGCCGCTGGACCCGCGGGCTACGCCCGCGGCGACCGCATGAGTGCGGTCGCGGCACGCTGAGAGCGTGCGCCACGTCAGGGCCGCAAAATATCCAAACTCCAGTCATCGGCGTTTTATAAACGCCGCTGGAAAAAGTCATTCGGCAGTGGGCCTGAAGGCGATCAAACAGCGGCGCTTAACAGTCAGCCGCCCATGACCGGTTGGCCCTCCCCGGCTTGGGAGCAGCGGAAGCGCGGATACGCAAGGATCTCGCGGTTTCCTATGAGTTTTTCGCGCCTCGCCACTTTTGTGTCGTGAAAGGCGGGCTGGCCTGTGGTATCTTTTAATGGGTCGTTCTATGCGTGGAAATTGGAATCGGGCTCTGATCGCTTTGCTCGTGGCGCCGGGTATCTGCCTCTGCCAGGACTCGCGCGATCTCTTCTATCACGAGCAACAAGACAACGACAAGTTACCTCCGCCGGTTAAGATTAAGAAGGTGACCACTTCGACGGGGACGGTTAACAACACGAAGAAAACGCAGGCTGCCGCGGCCGGGCCGGTGGCGGCGGTGCCGCACTTTGGCGTACGTTACAACATCCTGCTGGCGGATTCAAAAGGTAACGCGACACCCGCGGACCCGGACGGCACCTTCCGCAACGGCGACTGTGTGCAGATCGAGTTCTATCCTAACCGGTCTGGGTACCTTTATGTCGTCGAGCAGGCATCGAGCAAGACCTGGCAGGCTCTGTATCCTTCTTCCGACTGGCCGGACGAGGCCAACATCGTAAAGTCCCGTACCACGGCGCGGGTACCGCAGAAAGGCTGCTGGGAAATCGGCAATCCGCCAGGCGACGAGATTTTCTTCATCGTGCTTTCGCGCAACCCCGAGGATATCTCCGAGTTGAACGACGCTATTAAGAGCAAGGCAGGCGGGAAAGCGCCGGCTACCGCTCCGCCAGCCGACGCCGGCACGCCACTTCTCTCCGCCGACAATCGCCTGGACGCCGCGATCAATCGCATTTCGGCGCTGCAAAGCCGCGACGTCAAGCCCAAGAAATTCGAGCAGCCCAAGGAAGGCGATATGCCCGATGCGGTGT
>Ga0302326_10022434_pt1 | contig 12904 bp, 14 predicted proteins | sample Palsa_T0_3_FD_202264 | JGI IMG/M metagenome (GOLD analysis project Ga0302326, IMG submission 202264) | Peat permafrost microbial communities from Stordalen Mire near Abisko, Sweden - Palsa_T0_3 | ecosystem: Environmental > Terrestrial > Soil > Palsa > Peat permafrost | place: Sweden: Abisko... | reverse complement strand
AACACCAACTGGCTGCTCGGGGAGCGAGGTTCTAGCCGAGCGCTACAGGCAATCATGAAACGCGGGTTCTTTCATCGCCGAGTCGTTGCACCCATCCTCGCCCTTCTTACCCAAGGGGTCACGCCGGAGAAGATTGCTTTGAGCCTGGCTTTCGGGATTGCGCTGGGCATCTTTCCGGTGCTCGGTTCTACTACCGTTGTGTGTGCGGCCGCAGCCCTGGTTTTCGGGCTGAACCTGCCTGCCATCCAGTTGGTGAACTGGCTGATCTATCCCATGCAGTTGTTCTTATTGGTGCCCTTTATCCGGATGGGGGAGAAGCTGTTTCGCGTCGCGTCTCTGCAGTTTTCTCTAGCGCAGATTCTGACTATGGTGCGCGCCGACCTGCCTCATGCGGTCTCGACGCTGTGGCGAGCGGAGGTGCACGCCATTTGCGGCTGGTCGCTAACTGGTCCGCCCGCGATTTTTCTCCTTTACATCCTGTTATCCAGAGTACTTCGCCAAGTCGCGTCCTCGTACGGATTGCGCGTCGCCAGGGACGCCAAGTTCTGAGGAACAGGTCCGCATGCCACGAATTGTAATCCCAGCGTCGCTGCGCTCCGACTTTATCCACATCGCGCCGGAATCGACCATCCACATCGTCGGAATACGCACTATTCCGGTCACCAATCGGGAACGCTGGACGTAGAATGAGCATTGCAGCGTCGCATACCCCGATAACAGGGGGAGGCGCATTCTTTACGATCCGCAGGTTGCGCATGATTGCAAGTCTGGCGGATCCGGCAGGGAGGGTATAACGCCTGTGGAAATCAAACGGCACCAGTACCGAATTTGCAATGCTGCGGCGCCGCAGTGGACCACTAGGTACGCTGTTTACAACTGGGGCGGCCCGAACCTGCTGTGGGAACTGATGTCGCGCGTCGCCAATTGACGGCCCAGCATCCGCCCCAGCCTTTCGCCGACGTGATCATTCCGGCTTCTGGATCGAGACCAGTGTTTATGTTCATGCACCTTCGCTCGTCACGGATGGCGACAATTGGTGACAAATGTTGTCGCCAAGGACAATCGCAATGACAAATGGGCAAGAGTTCTTAGTGTCGCCGCGACCTGTGTTCATGCACCTTTATTCGTCATCTATGGTGACAATTGGAGACCTATGGATGCCGACGGCCTTACTGAAACGCAAACGATCATAAAACATCCGCCGTGAGCTAACAGCATGGGCCGAAGATTGGTGGCGGATCAACTTCGTTCCCGGTCACCAGATTTCTTCACGGTTAGCCAGTGGTATTGTCTTCGCCCTTCGCCTCGTCCGCCCGGAACAAGTCGAACGCATTGCCCCCGCTCCCTTTCGCACGATACATCGCCATATCTGACCGGCTGATCAGCGCCTCACTGGTGGTGCCGTCGACGGGATACCGGCTGAGCCCGATGCTTGCCGTCACATTCACACGAGTTTCTCCCCCCATTTCGATCGGCCTTTCGACCGCCCGCAGAATGCGCCCCACGACCTCCAACACGTTCGCTCCCAGGCTGAGTCCGGGCAGGATGATGATAAATTCGTCGCCGCCCAATCGGCCGACGCAGTCTTCGGAGCGCACCTTATGCTGCATCCGTTTGGCGATGATCTTGAGAATCTGATCTCCCGCGGCATGACCATAGCGATCATTGACCGGCTTGAAGTGATCGAGATCGATAAACAGGACAGCGATCTGGGAATGATCGGATTCTGCTTCCTTTACGCATTGCTCCAGTTTGAGGTGGATGGCATGTTGATTGAGCAACCCTGTTAACGCATCATATTTTGCCAGGTAGCGAATGTGCTCTTCCGATTTGCGCAACTTGGCCGACTCTCGCAACCGAAGCAGTTGCTCGCGCACGAAGGACGCATTTTCCAATTCAAGATCGCTCCAGGGCAGGCTGTGCCCGCGCACTGTTTCCTTCCAGGCCGCGAACGAGGCCCGCGGGCGCAACTGACCAGCCTCATCACGGCTGGCCGCCTTATCGGGATTGCCGGCCCAAACTAGCGTCTCTACGAGCTCTCGGCGGAGCAGCAAAAGATAATCGCCAGTCTCTTCTGTGAGCCCGATGTATAGCGCTCCACTTGCCTCACTTGCATAGGATGCGGCGCCGGGATCGAGCGCGCCGAGCATGTTGGAACTTGCGATGCCTCGTGCTGAGAGGCTCTGCAACCTGGCGATGACCGGAAGCAGCAACTCTTCAGTCACGGTCGCACCTCGATACGATACGAGTCCTTCGACGCGCGAAACCAGGCCGTCTGCGACCATCAAATCCAGAAGCTGAGCACCTTGAAAGTGCCCGGCCTGAGCAAGTGATTCTGACGATTCGACACCCGCTAAATACTTTTCGAGCGTTCTGCGCGAGGTCAGCCGCGACTGCAAGGCAACGTTGTCGATTCGCAGGGTCACTTGCGACGCGAAAATCTGTACCATCAGTTCGCAAACCGAGTGGGTCGGCTGATCCAATCGGTGCGGCACGGCGCCATGACATGCCATCAGACCCCAAAGCCGGTGGTTGACTACAATCGACAGAGTCATCGATGACTGCACTGCCATGTTGCGCAAGTACTTGAGGTGAATCGGCGCGGCGCTGCGCAGGCAAGAGCGCGTCAAGTCCAGCGGTGTGCCTGTCAACGGCCCGATCTGGGGAACGATGGGTACCGGCTTTGCGGCGACATCCGCGATCGACCGCGAAGGATTCATTAGAAAGAGCTTTCGGGCCTGGGCCGGAATGTCACTTTCAGGGAAACGCGAACCTAGGTACAGGACCGGCAATGCGGCGCCCACGGCCTCGGCGATCACTTCACCGTTCCAACCCTCATCGAAACGATAGACCATGACACGGTCGAAGCCGCTCAGCCGCCGGATCTGTTCCGCGCCTAACCGGAACAGCTCCAAAACATCGGCCGCTTGCTCCATGCGCGCCAGCGGAACTCGGATGTGGGCATCCAGTTCGAGGGGTTCAAGTGAATGTGTCCCCTGGACAAGATCGAGCTCCACAATGAGTACGCCGTCGTGTCGATGGGCAATGCAATGCATCTCGACCGCACGACCGTTTGCCGGGATGCGAAGAAGCTTCGCCGAAAGCGGTTCGTTGTTCAATACTTGAGATCGAAACGTCTCGAACTGCTCCGCTCCCAAGACGCGATCGATCGAGCATCCCAACAATGTCTCCGGAGACATCTCAAGCAAAGTAGAGACGTTGGTGCTGACTTGCCGAATGATCAGATCCGGCTCCGAGAGTGCGAACAACAGTCCGTGCGGTTGGATGTACCCGATGAAGTGAATCGGTTCCAGAGCGCACCCGGCGAGGTCGAAAATTGGGATGATGGGTTCCGCTAAATTTGCCATCAGCGGTTACCTTTCTGCAGGAGCGGTTCTGATAACCATGAAGCGTAGGCATCAAATATTTCGACGGCCGTTGCGCAAATCGCCTCCACGTTTTCCTTTCCGTTTTTCTCCAGGTCCGAACGAAACGATGCCCAGAGTGCTTCGGAACGTGCATTTCCGTCGTCGTAAAAATGAAAGCTGGCGGCCGGCCCGAGAATGGTCCGCAACCGTTTGACGATGATTTTTTCGCCCATCATGGAGCCGAGAATGACGTAGGCATATCCGTATAAACCTGCGGGTTCAATGCGGGGAAGCCAGCGGCACCGCTCCAGCGCGTCAATGTCGCTTGCGGTTGCGCCCATGATCGTCAGATCCTCGCGTAAAGCGCTTGATCTCTCAAAAGTGCGCACAGGATTCTCAGGATCGGCAGCGCAGGCGACGGCGCATTCCAAGGGCTCGAAAAGCCCCAGTAACCGACCGAGATGCGATTGGTATTCCGGGATAGTGTATGCCGCATCGAACAGTCGCGACATGGCGGGACTGGCACCCAACTGGGCGTGGCGCGAACGGGTCGCATCTCGAAGAGCCTCAATAACGCCGGGTCCAACGGACCGGACTGACGGGCCAAGCATTTGTCTATTCATATAACGAACCGATGGGTGGGAAAGCCTGTGATCAGCTCCATGTTTGCAATGATGTTCGCCCAAGGTCAACAATTCTGGTCAGTTTTATACAGTCCCCGTACCCTTTCGCCGTCGTTCAACCTATTGGTTAAACACCCGTTCCAAAGTGGGAAAGACAAGGTGATCGAAGATCGACCTTCTCCTCCCGTCTAACTTAAGAAACAGGTTTAGCTTTAGTGTTCTTCAAGCTGGAGTATCTTTCTGGGCCTGAGAAGTATTATTTTGAGGCGAGTTGGGATGAAACGCGACTTTTGGAGAACTCGTCTGCACGGGGCATAAGAAGTGCGGAATCGATGGCCTGCAGCAAAACGGCTGGGTCCTCCAAGCTCGACTTCTGCAGATCCGAAGCGGGCTGCATCCGGTTCTGGGTCCAATCTCCCTGCGCGCTCTATCTGCGCTCTGTTTGCATGGCTACCATGGCTCTACGTGGTCTTAGGTGTCATACCGCTTGGAAGATGGCGGCACGCGATCAATGGATCGGCTGGAACGCGGAGCAACGAGTGCGCAATCTGCAGTTGATCGTAAATCAGAGTCGTTTCTTGATGCTGCCCTGGGTACGGGTCAAAGGACTGGCCAGCAAGATCCTGGCGCAAAGCGCGCGCCAGCTTCCGGCCGATTGGGAGTGTCGCTACGGCTACCGGCCGTTGTTGCTAGAGACCTTAGTTAGTGGATGCACAGCGTTTCCGCGGGACTTGCTATCGAGCTGCCAACTGGATCCACGTGGGACAAACGCAAGGCCGCGGGAGGATGGACCGCGAACACCGAGCAGCGGGCCTGGCCATCAAAGACATCTACCTTTATCCATTGCGTCGCGATGTGTAACGAGAACTTTGCCGCAACACTCCTCGGGATCGGTCATAGAAACTGGACCGCCGTCGCGAAAGCTTCTTCGGGCGTGCCGTGATCCTCGCCAGTGATCAAAAAGCGGCTCTGAGCGAGAATCTGTAACGACTCCTGATGGAATGGGCATTTTCCTTTAGTGGAATTCTGGATACACTCGGCAGCATGGGAGAGACGGACTGGAGCAAAGTACTGGGTTGGCCGGGGTATCGGGTCTACCGACATCTCGAGGGGATCTTGAACTACTGCGGGGTCGGGAGACATGCCAGCGGGGCAGGGCGCAGAAGATCACCCTGATGCTGAAGCAAGCCGATGAGCGCCGTAATTTCATCCGGGGAAAAAGCAAACTTGGGTCGCGCAAGAACCTCGGAATATTCCTCGAGCATAGCGGGAGAAAAGCAAGGCCGCACGAGCCCTTGCTTGACGGCGAGAAGCAGCAGGGCTTCATTGCCCGAGGGCGAGATCAGGGCCGATACGAGGACATTCGTATATGATCGCCCGAATCATTTTTTCTTCTCGCGCCTGTACGCCTTAATCTCGCCGTCGATCTCCTGGGGAGTGAACTTGTCCAGGCCACGTCGCTTTGCGCTTGCCCAGGATTTCTCCAGCCATTTTGGCGGCGGAGCAACCGTTTTGATGAAATCCTTGACGCTCATGATGACCACGGCGGGTTCTCCGCGCCGGTCTACGATAAAGCGCTCATTGTTCTCGATGGCGCGGGTCATAATCTGCCCGAACTGCGTGCGGGCGACATGGGCATCGACGCGGCGTTCCATAAGAACCTCCAATCAATCGATTAATCAATGCATTGATGTACCATAGAATTAACGCCTTGTCGAGTTCCAAGCGAAAATCGATTCAAATTCCATTAGGGAATCCCGCGTCCGCCGCCACCGCTAGCGGCTTGCTTCAAGTCGTTGTATCAAAAGCGACCGCCGCAGATTCTGACGAGGCTACTAGCTTCTCTTCCTGCGTCGCTTCTGATACAACACTAGGACTTCGGGCCTCGGAATAAAAACTCGCGCTTTGCCTGTCAACCACCCGGAGGCGCATAAGCGCAGGAAAGTGAAGCGTAGGGTGCGAGGGTCTCTCACTTCTCTAACTCGCGGATCAGGACTATGTGGGGTTCCGGTGGCCGCGGATCCCAGCGAGCCGTTGCGTTGTTGCCTCGGGCGTACGTTTCTCCAAGCCGCGGAAGCGCGGATTTTATTGTGCAAGCCTGGAAGCGGGGTTTTGGTTGGCGAACCCCTTTTCCGAGCGGGTGCCCTAGAAGTCAAAGCGCAAACCGAATTCAGCTTCGCGCGGGGCGCCGACCGCGAACACGCCGCTACCGCGTCCGATTCGGACGGTGTTCGAGCTGGGATTAACGCCAGCGACTGTGCCGTTGATGCCGCCGGGACCGGGAGCCAGTCCAGTGGAGTTCGAACTGGCGAAAGAATCGCCGCCCAGAGGTCCGAAGTTCGAGAAGTTGAAGACATTGAAGAACGAAATGCTGGGCAAGATCGTTAAGCGTTCTCGCAGTTTGAAGGGCCAGCTCAGCACCGTATCGACGTCCTTATAGTAGCCGTTCCCGGCATTGTTGGCGGGCGCAAGCGGGACCGCGGGAATCACCGCGCCCAATTGGACCAATTCCGATTGCGTGAATAGACCAGCCGTGACCAGGGCCTGGCCCGCCGGCGTGAGCGTACTCCCACTGCCGTAGGTATTGTTGAAGTTCTGGAGGTAGGCGTTCAGGTTATGGGGTGAAACCGAGCGCATGAACGTCCCAGGATGGCCGACGTTTCCTCCGGCAGAATTCAGGAAGTCGCCAACCGTCCCGTCGCCCGTCAGGTCTGAACGGAAGATTTCACCCGTGCTTGTGTACACCGGTAGGCGAAGATCAGACGGCTGGGGCGAAGCAAAGCCGCCAATCAAGCTGAGGCGCGGGCCGTGGTGACCGAAGTCGAAAGTACCGCCAAACTTAAACTGATGCGTACGGTCTTCTGCCGTGGGTCCCATAAAGCCAGTAGGATTGCGGTAATCCCATCCGTTTACGGTGAAATGCTGGTCGCTGCCGGCATCGCTAACGAACCGGGAGAGTGTGTAATTGACCTGGAGATCAATTGCATTTACGCCGCGAAAGGGATTGCTAACTCGCTGCCGATACTCGGTTTGCAAGCCGTTATAAACCGAACGTCCTATGGGATAGTTCATGTTCAGGTTGCCGAGAGCGGGATTAACGCCCGCAAAGGCAGCACCGGTGCTGGGAGTGAGCCCGTAGCCCGCCCAATCATAGTAAACAGAATAACCGGAATTATAGACATTGCCGGAGTCGAGCCCGTTGTTGGCAAAATCGTTGATGCTGGCCCCGCCGCCACCTGGGCCGTACAGTCCCGGGCAAGCCGCGATGGCCTGGTCGATGGTGGCCACGCCGCAGGCCGATAAGGTGTTTGCAATAGCATTGTTTGCGGCGGCTACATTCAGGTACCGCGAGTCGCCGACGTGGTTTACATCAAGTCCAACCTGGAAGTGCAGTCCGATGTTGCGAAGATAGTCCACCGTCAGCACGCCGTTCTTGGCAAGTTGTCGCTGGACGCCGATGTTCATTTGATAAGAACGAGCGGTGCGGAAATTGGGATAGTACGGGTAGCCGAGGCTTAAAGTGTTGCCCACGAAGTTGGGGTTTGGTCCGGCGGCACCAACCGCTGTGGTTGCGGCGACGTACTCAGCTTGCAAATCGGCGACCGCTTTTGCTGCGCCTTCCGCGTTCGCTGCGCTGGGGCCCAGAGGTTGATAGCAAACTTGCGTGGCCAAGTCGTAGCCATCGATCGATGTGACCGAGGCTCCGGTCGGCAGCGGAAACGATGTTTGCCCGTAGCCGTTGCCTACACTGCAGAAAAGCGGCACGACCTGGTTGAATAATCCCGTGGCGAGCTTGTTGCTGCGATCATACGAGACATTGTTGAAGATGTTGTTCTCGTAGTAGAGTCCTCCGCCCCCGCGGATCGCCATTTTGCCATCGTGCCAGGGATCCCACGCGAATCCGATTTGAGGAGCAAAGTTCAGGTTGGGCTGGCGAACGCGTTTGCTCAGACCGGGACCCCATTGGTCGAGAAGGTTCCCCGTACAGCCCGGGTAGCCAGCCTGCAAAGTTGCCTGGGTCACGGCCGAACAAGGGATAGGCGCTAGGTCGCTATCGGTGCGCCCGGTGTCGCGGATGTAGCGCAGTCCATAGTTCAGAGTGAGGTTGGGCCTGATCTTCCAGGAATCACCGACGTAGGCCTCAAAGCGTGTGTCGAACAAACCTCCGGCGGGATAGCCGAAGGCGGGCAATTCCGTGCTGAAGCCCTGCCCGTTGCCGATGGACGCTCCGGTCAAGGGATAATCTCCGATGTTGGAATCGCAGCCGATGAAATTGGGAAGATTGCAGGAATAAAAAGGTGTAGTCTGGACCGTTGAAGTGGTCAAGAAAGCGCCGTTGACGTAGGTGTTCAAGAAAGGGGCCAGTCCGTTGAAGGAAGCAAAGCCTCCGGTGGCGATGCCGTTGACAGTCGCTCCAAAGCGAATGATGTGTGCACCCCAAACCCGGCTGGCATCGTACTTAATCTGCTTGTTGCTTTGAAACGTTTGCTGCGGCGCAAGGTAGTTCGGTCCAGTGTAGAGGCTAGTGTCATTAAATCCGATCTCAGCGAAAGGAAATGGATTGATGGAAGATGGTTGCGAGTTGGTATCGCCGATGATCTGGTTGTGAAATTTCAAGTACCCCAGCCGGATGCTGTGGGACCAATTGCCCTGACTGATGTCGATACCCACGGCATGCGTGGGAGCGTAGTCGCGATTGGCATAATAAGAAAAGCCGGTGGACGCAGACGAGGTCGAATAGTTCCAATCGTAGGCGAACTTGTAAAACACGCGGACATTCTTCAGGGCCTGCCAGTCGAGCCGCCCGCTGCCCTGTGAGCTTTTAAAAGGTGAGTCGAGACCTTGCGTTAGAGCTTGAAAGGGAGCCCCGACCACGATTGAATCCTCGCTGTCCTGCTTAAGCCGTTCTGCATCAATAAAGAAAAAAAGCTTGTTCTTGATGATCGCGCCGCCTATGCGTCCGCCGAACTGGTTGCGCTGAAACTGCGAATTTACGCCCCCGGGGAGATCCGCGAAACCGGCACTGTAGTCGCGGAACTGGTAGAAGCCCTGGCCGTGGAGGTTGTTGGTACCGGATCGGGTGGCGACATTGACGGTGCCCGTACCCGTGATCTCTGACGAAATGTCGAACGACGAACGGCCAATGTTGAATTCCTGAATCGAACTCAACGCAATGTTTTGCGTGGTGGTGCCCACCGTTTCGTCGCTGACGTCGAGGCCGTCGACTTCGATGCGGGGGGTGCGGCCGAAATCGCCGTTGATGGAGAGAGAGTTGTAGCCGACTTTGGTGGGATCAAAATTTCCTCCATCCTGCATCTGGACACCGGGTTCCAACTGGGCGAGATCAAGGAAGCTGCGTCCATTGACCGGCATGTTGTCGATCTGCTCGCCGCTGAGTACGCCTTGTACTACGGATTGTTCCGTGTTGACAGTGACGGCGGCGGCTTGCACTTCAACCGTCGTCGTTTCCTGGCCGACCTCCAGCTTCACATTGCCAGAGGACGTTACGGTGATCTGGACCGGAATGGTCAGTTGCTCCGTCTTGAAACCCTTGACCTGCACGCGAACTTGGTAATCGCCGATGGGAAGGCCGCCCGAGTTATACGTACCTGTCGAGGATGTCTTGACCGTGACGACCTGCCCGGTAGTGAGGGACCTGATCGTGATGGTCGCTCCGGGCACGACTGCGTTGGTCTGGTCGGTGACCGTTCCCTGAATGCTGCCCTGGCTAACCGTGGTCTGGGCGAGTGAAAGAAAAGACAATAACGATACCAAGAACGCGCCGATGACAGCCTTTGAGAACAGGTAAGAGAGGCCAACGTGTACACGGCGAAAACCTAAAGCAGACATGATGCACCCTTTCACGGTTTTCCAGTGAACACAGCAAAGCCGGAATCGTGCTCGCAACCGAAACCGCTATTTTACTCCCAGTTGGCCAGTCTTTGAGCACAAGCAGCGGCGACGCGGCGAAACCTCCGCTTCGCTCCGGACAATTTCGCTTGACGATTCCGAAGACTTACTCCAAATCACCATGCCAGCGTCGCTTCGCTCCGACTGCTGTTCACCTTCGCTCCGGAACGCCGTTCGGCTTCCCTCCGGAATCGATGTTCACCTTCACCGGAATACCCAACATCGTCAGCGAGCCACTTGGTGATTCCTTCCACAGTGACCATGCTTAATCGTCCATCACCGCGCCTGACCATCACCTGAGAGAAATCCTGTTTTCTCATGAACCCCAGAGCTTCGGGCAAAGTGTCGCCGGGCGAAAAGCAGCGCACTTGAGTCGCGAACATCGGTATGAGTTTCACCCCGAGCGCACCGACGGCAATCACAAACACTCCGACAGCAGGACCGTTGTCTACCGGGCCGATCTTCTGCTGCGGACTCCTACCGACGCCTGCGCCCAAACCCGTCAGCGTGCCCGCGGGCGATAGCGGCTGGGAAGCATTCGCTGCGCTCGGCATCATCGCAGGCGCGACCCGGAACACAAGCGTACCTGAAGCTCGCTCAGATTTATCTATGATCTCAGCCCGATGACCAACCCGATGGGCGATTTTGTTACCGCAACTTAGCGAAGCTTAGCAGCCCCCTGCGAGCCTCTGTAAGTTGTTGTAAACTAAATTAGTTGCGTCTTTACACGGTGGGAGTCATAGGTTCGAATCCTATAGCGCCACCATCTTTTCAATGACTTGCAGCTGCCTTCAGCAAAGTACCGAACGTATGGCGAAGCGTATGCCAACCCAAGGCCTGATGTGGTCCTCCATCATGCTGTTTGGCCACAAGGGTTGCTTGCCGTCCATTTCGGCTGACGCGAATATGGAGTCTGATGGCTGGCTGTAACCACACTCCATTCGCCAGATTTTCAAGAGATCCGCGAGAGTTCGGCACGGCGCATGGCGGTGGAATATGAGGTCATGCAGGGTGCGGTGATAGAGATTGCGGGCCGAGCTGATGAGTCGAGCCGGGCGGAGCACAATCGGCAATCGCTTGCGGGATTTTGGAAACGGAATGTACTCGGCGAGAAAGTGCCGATTCAGTGTCTTGATGAACGAGAAGCGCAAGGCGGACACATACTGCGAGACCGTGGCTGGAGCTAGCTTGCTCTGGAGCAGATACACCTGATACTGTCGGGTTTGCTCGGGCCCAAGCTTGTCGGGCGACTGGTGAAAAACTCGCGGACGATGCGAACGTAGGTTTTCGCGGTACGATGAGAATAATTACGGCGCTGGAGTTCCTCCAGCATTTTGTTGCGTAGTTGGGTCACAGGGACCTTCTTTTTCCGTGACCCAACTTACTTCTTATTTCGATCCCTCACAAACTGCCAATCCTCGAACACGCGGTAGCGTCCGCCGCGCCAGCGGCTTCGTACAAATCGCGGTTACGCTCACCGTGGTCAAAACGTGCTTTCGCCTGATTTTCGTCAACTGACTCAAATGCATGAGGTAACGCATCATGGTTTTCATAGTTACTTTGGGACGCCAATTGGCGCTCGGACGTAATCTGGTGCGCCACATTTGGCTTCCGTAGTATCTGACTTCGCGCCGGCGTCGCGGTGCGAAAACTTGAAAGATGGGGAGAATCCAAGATTATGAAGTTCTGCAAAGTCATCTTGTTTTTTGCTCTTCTCGTGGCGGTTTGCCTTCCGGCTTTGGGCCAGAATGCAATACGGGTAGACATTCCATTCAATTTCGTGGCCGTGGGCAAGTCTCTGCCTGCCGGGCACTACACAGTTGCCCGTTACGGTACACTTTCAATATGGTCCATTTTTGACGACCATGACCGCGCCGTCGCAATCGTGAACACGAACCAGGCTGGTTCACAAAAGCCACATCGCCCCAGTCTGGTTTTCGTGCAGGCGGGCGGAACATATTCCCTGACCCAAATCTGGAGTCGGGATTCCGGCCGGGATGTGCCCCAGGCGCACGTGAAACATACCCTTGTGACGAAAGACGAATCGAAAAGTGACAAGTACGTTGAGATCGCAGCTGAATAGCCGGGTGCGGCCACACTCTTCAGGGGACCTGCTCAAAAGGCAGGTCCCTTCGCCCCGTGTGCGATCCTTTCAGAGACATCCCCAAGCCACGGACAATTAGGACATACATGAAAACGCCCGCTTTGGTGTCATACGTTGCTCTTGCCCTGTTTCTTAGTCCATCGTGGCTAGGCGCGCAACCCAACGGGCAAGCTCCTCCCAAGATCACGGTGGACGTTCCTTTTGACTTCATGGTCGGGCAGGTTATGTTTCCTGCCGGACATTACATAGTCACGCCAACAGGAAATCGAACTTTCTATCTGCGGGCCGGTCGCGGGCGAGAATCTGTCAAATTTCACACGGTGCCGGTCAACACGCCTTCACATCCGGGCGCGCGCCTGATTTTTCTCCAAGAAAACAGACACTATCAGCTGCGCGAGCTCTGGATGAATTCAGCGATTGGGGCGAAGATCCCGGGGCCGCAAGCGGAGGAACTACGTAGCGTTCATGGATCACGCGTGGAAGTACCGGCGAGTTGCATAGCCTGCAATTGAAATCGCGATTTCGCCACGCTGGCAGTAAGAGAATACCTTGATGGGCAAAGTCCGCATCCCTCAGATCTTCGGCGTTCTGTTCGTTCTGGGCATACTTGTTCGATTTTCAGCCGCTAACGGCCAACAATCGGCCCCAATCTCTGATGCGACGCAGAGTCAGCGTGAAGAGCAAAATCAGTCTGTGGAGACCCTAAAGGTCAATGTAAATGTGGTCCAACTCTTCTTCAATGTGAAGGACAAGAAGAGCGCGCTGATTCCCAACCTTACTAAAGACGATTTCGAGATCCTGGAGGACGGCAAGCCGCAGACCATCAAGTACTTCGCGGCTGAGTCTAACCTCCCGCTGACGCTGGGAATCCTGATTGATTCCAGCGGCAGCCAGGAGCG
>Ga0302326_10022432_pt1 | contig 12905 bp, 6 predicted proteins | sample Palsa_T0_3_FD_202264 | JGI IMG/M metagenome (GOLD analysis project Ga0302326, IMG submission 202264) | Peat permafrost microbial communities from Stordalen Mire near Abisko, Sweden - Palsa_T0_3 | ecosystem: Environmental > Terrestrial > Soil > Palsa > Peat permafrost | place: Sweden: Abisko... | reverse complement strand
GTCATCATTAGTCGCTGGGCTTCAGCTAGCGGTGGCCCGCGGCGCGCGAGGGCGCCGGCCCGGGCAATCCATCATAGACCAGTGCGCGGCCGTCGGAATGAAACCCCATCGCGGCCATCGCTCCGACCCGCACCGAATCAAGCGCGGGCGCTCCATCGATCGTATCTACCACGACTTTACGCCTCAGCTCGATTAGCGCTCCCACCGCGGCCGAGAAGGCCTCGTCGTCGAGCGAGTCGAGGCTCATCAACGCGCGGCCCGCAAGCCCGAGGGTCGCCCGCCCCGCGCGCAGAACCACGAAGTTGCCGGCCTCGCGCGCCACCCCGCATCCTGGCAACACCGCGCCATACGGATTGGCCGGGTCGACGGCGCTGAGCGCGACCGGACTCTGCCGCGAAACGTTGCGCGCCGCCGCAAGCATCTCGAGCGCGGCCGGGAGCGCGTACTGCTCACCCGAAAGCGCACGTATAAAGTAGCCGCGGCGGATCGATCCCGCGTACTCCATCCTGCGGAGCGCGAACGAAATTTCATGCCAAGCGAGCGGTTCGCCCTCCAGGCCCAGCATCTCTCGCGTCACGATTCCGTTGCGCTTGAGCAGCATCTCGGCGCGTTCCCGCGCGAGATCTCGCGCAGGCGCGAGACGCTCAGCGCGCGTGCCCGTGCGGGCTTCAGGCTGCGCCCCCTGAGCGTTGGAGAAGGGCGCCGGCGCCACCGCGCCGTCGCCCATCTCCAATGCCGACCAGCGCCCGGTGACGCTCGAGCGCAGACGCGCGCGCAGCGCCGCGTCGTGACGGGCCCGCCGATGAGCCCCCGGCGCCATCGCGCGCACCGCCTCGGGCGCGGCCCACAGCAGGCGCAGCGGCGCGAAGCTGTCGTTGGAAACGCGGCCGGCCGCCGCCAGGCGCCATAACGCGGCGAGCGCCGTGCGCTCCGCCAGGCCGGCGCGCTCGGCGAGCTGGTCGAGGTATTGCGCACCGCCGATGGCGAGGGCGAGGAAGACCTTCTGCTCGTCGCGGTCGGCAAACTCGGCAGCGGCGTCATTCGCCGCCGCCGAGTTCGCTGCGCGGTTCAGCGAATCGCCCGGCGCGGCGCCGGCGCGACGGCGCCGCAGGAACGTGATTCGCGCGGGCAACTCGCCCGCGGCGTCCTCACCCGGCACCGCGGCCCACACCACTTCGCCTCCAAGGCAAAGCAGGTCCAGCCATTCGGGGCGATAGCCGGGGATACGCGCGGGCAGGATTGCGCGTTCCCACGACTCCGGGCTAAGCGGAACGCCCGAGAGCTGCTCCAGCACGGCGGCGACGCCGGATTGGTCGGCGGCGATACCCACACCGCCTACGTGATGCCATCGCATACGGAACAAAGCGTATTCGTGGTCGGCGCACGGCTCGGTCTCAGCGCGCAAACGGTTGAGCGTCAGGCGATGGATTTTCTCCAGGTTGTAGCGGTCGCACCATTGCTCGGGGCCTTTGCCCGCCGCGCCGCGCGGGCGAGCCGCGCCGAGCGGCACGCGATGCGGCGTGAAATGACCGCGGAAAATCAGCCCCTTGGCTTCAAGCGCGAGCAGACTCTTTTCGAGGCTCGCCGGGGTCAGCTCCAGGCGCTCGGCGAGCTCAGCGAGTTCGACGGGTCCCGAGGTCGCCATCGCGCGCCGGACAATTTCACGCTCCGCGTCGTCCGGCTCCGGAGCCGGCGCGCCGTTGGACGCGGCGGGGGCCGCGTCCGACGGCGGCGCCTCGGTATGGCGTTCGAATATCGCGTCGGGGTAGGCGGCGGTGAAGAGCGCCACATCCTCACTCGCGATCAGCATCTCGGATGCGCCGGATACGAGATGCGCACGGATCACGCGGCCCTCGCGTTCCAGCGCCGCGATCATCGGTGGCGCCTCGCCGCCGACGCGTTCCTGGAGCGACATGGCCGCGAGCGCGCCATGCGCACGTATCAGTTGATAGAGCTCGTCGCGATCGCGCGCCCGACGGGCCATCGCACGCCCGCTCACCTCGGCCTCTACGCTCTCGACCGCTTCGGCGGCGAGCATCGTGGATAAGTCCTCGGTGCGCATCACGTCCTCGGCCATCGCGCGGTTGAGCGAGACGGTGCGGCTGCGGCGGTTGGCGCGCTCGCCATCGTCGAGGAACGAGTAGTCCCACGCGAGCAAAATTCGATGAGCAAACACGGAGGGAGCGACGGCGTCGACCGTTACGACCCGCACCGCACCCTGTTCGATCGCACGGAGAAGCTCGACGATACGCCCGATATCGGTCGACTCGGTGAGGCACTCATGCATGGTCTCGGCGGCAATAAAATGGTCGGGCAATTCGACGTCGGGTGGACGATTTTCCAGGCAGGCCTCGCGTCCGGGAAAAATCGCAGCGGCCAGTTCTTGCGCCCGCAACCGCTGGATCCACGCCGGCACCTTGCGCCCGCGCGCCGAGCGCATTACCGCCAACGCGCGGGTCGCGACGTGGCGCATCCGGACCTCGAACATCGGGGCAGCCAGGAGCGCCTGCTCGAGCAGATGGCCCACCGTGCGCGAGGAAAGCATCGCCATCAGATCTTCGAGCGGAAAACTATGACGCGCATTGAGCGCGAGCAGCACCGCGTCGTCGATGGCCGAGGCCTGGATTTCAAAATCGAACGACTGGCAAAGGCGCTTGCGGATCGCGAGTCCCAGCCCGCGATTGACCCGCATCCCGAGCGGCGAGTGAATCACCACCTGGGTGCCACCAAGACCGTCGAAGAAGCGCTCGACCACAATCGTCCGCTGGTTGGGAATCGCGCCGAGCGCGCCCTGGCCGCGGCGCACATAGTCGATAGCCTGGCGCGCCGCACTCTCGTTCATCGCGCACTCCTCGGCGAGAAAAACGGCGGCCGCGGCCTGGTCGCCGCCGTGCGCTATACGCGCGAAAATTTCGCCGCGCAGGCTGGAGACTTCGGAGGAGAGCGCGGGCGAGCGGCCGGCCGCCTCGGTCTGCCAGAACGGCAACGACGGCGCCATCCCGGGCGCGGGCTCGACCAGGAAACGGTTGCGCGAGATTCCCAGCACCCGCCACGGCATCGAGCCGAGCGCGAAGATATCGCCGCGGGAAGACTCCTGAGCGAAGTCTTCCTCGACGTCGCCGATCTTACGCCCTTGCGACTCGATCACGACATCGAGGTTGCCGCTTTCGGGAATGGTGCCGCCCGAGGTGATCGCGGCCATGCGCGCGCCGCGCCGCGCGCGCACGCGCGCTCCGTTCCGATCGTAGAAGATTTTCGGCGCCGCGCCCTGGATCCGCGCAGGCAGTTCTTCCGCCATCTGCTCGAGCAGATGGGCGAGCGAGGCGCGATCGAGCTCGCCGAAGTTGTACGCGCGACGCAGCAGGCACAGCAGGTCGGCTTCGCCAATCGCGTCGTCTTCGGCCGCGATCGCGACGATTTGCTGCGCCGCGACGTCGAGGCATCCGGTAGGAATCTCAACCTCGTCGAGCCGGCCGTGGCGAATCGCGCGCACCGCGGCGGCGCACTCGAGCAGGTCGTCGAGTGTGAGCGCGAACAGGCGTCCCTTGGGCGTAGCGTCGAGGCGATGGCCCGAGCGGCCGATCCGCTGGATTGCGGCGGAGATGCTCTTGGGAGTGTCGATCTGACAGACCAGGTCGACCGCGCCGACGTCGATTCCCAACTCGAGCGAGGCGGTCGCGACCAGCGCCCGCAACTCGCCGCGCTTGAGGCGCTGTTCGGCCGCGATACGCTCGAGGCGCGCGAGACTTCCGTGATGCGCCATCACGGCGTCGTTACCGAGGCGCTTTTGCAGATTGAGCGCGATCCGTTCGGCCCAACGCCGGCTGAGTGTGAAGACCAGGGTCGTGCGATGCTCTTTCACGAGCGCCGCGACCGCGTCGTACATCGCCTCCCAGTGCTGATGGGTCGCGAGGGCGCCCAGGTCGGGGCCCGGTGCGATCACCTCCAGATCCATCCGGCGCGCCCGATCGCTGGAGCCGTCCGCACGCACCACTCTCACCGGGCGCGTGCGCCGCACACCCTCGGCATCCACTTCGGCGCCGGCGAGAAATTCGGCCAGCCGCTCGATCGGATTGAGCGTCGCCGAGAGCCCGATTCGCGCCGGACGCGGCGCGCCTGTCGCGCGCACCATTCGTTCCAACCGCTCCAGCGTGAGCATCAGATGTGCACCGCGCTTGTTAGGGGCGAGCGCGTGGAGTTCGTCGACGATAACGTAGCGGACGGCGCTCAGACTTTGACGGAAGCGCGGCGAAGTCAGCAGGATGAAGAGCGACTCAGGAGTCGTGACGAGAATATGAGGCGGGCGGCGAAGCATCGCTGAGCGCTCATTGGCCGGAGTGTCGCCGGTGCGCAGGCCCGCTCGAATCTCAAGTATTGGTTTAATCTCTTCTGAATGACGCTCGGCCAGGCGACGCGACGCTTGTCGAATCCCGACTAGCGGTTCCTCGAGATTGACGCGGATGTCGTTGGCGAGCGCTTTCAGCGGCGAGACGTAGAGGACTGAGACGCGGTCGCCGAGTTGGCCGACCTCGGCGTCGCGGAAAAGGCGGTCGATCGCCCACATGAACGCGGCGAGCGTCTTGCCAGTGCCCGTGGGTGCACACAGGAGCACATCATTTCCATTCGGGGTCCCGCACTCGCCAATCACCGGCCATCCGAGGGTCTGTGCGGGGGAAGGAGTCCCGAAGCGCTCAGCGAACCAGGCGCGGACGGCGGGATGGAAAGCGTCGAGGACGGAGGTCATCGTCGTCACTCTTACAACTTATAGCATCCCGCTTATTGATCCGGCAGATCGCAGCAAATGAGAACTGACTGACATTAGTTCTTATGAGAAAGATCGCTATGCTTGATTTTGACACGCAGTGACGCGAGTCTTGGCGCTTCTAACCGAATCGGAAACCACGCGCACCGCGTAAATGACAGGCATCACGTAAACGCCGCGGATCGCGCGAACGCCGCGGATCGCCGAGGCGCTCCGCGCAAAAGGAGACCCATCGCGCAAATGACCTTCCCCTATTCTCTTCCCGACCTCGATCTAAGCGCCCCACTGGACCGTTATCGTACCGCCGTGCTGCCCGAATGGATCGATTCATACGGCCATATGAACATGGCCGTGTACATAACCGTATTCGATCACGCCGCGGACGTCCTCTGCGATCTGCTCGGCGTGGGCCCGCTCTATACACAGCACGAACTGGGTATGCTGTTCGTGCTCGAAACCCATGTCGCCTACGCCCGCGAGGTCCGCCTAGGCGCGCCGCTGCGGGTGACTTCGCAGATTCTCGACCACGACGCCAAGCGCCTCCAGCTTTTTCATCACATGTACCACGGCGAGGAGGGATGGCCGGTCGCGACGAACGAGGTGCTGATGATCAATGTCGACTACAAGACGCGCCGCACGATACCATGGCCGGATGAGACGATGCGCCGGCTTGGGTTGATGGCGGCCGCACATCAGGCGCTGCCGAGGCCGGAAAATGCGGGCCGCAGCATTCGCCTGAAGGCTGGCCGAGTGCAAAAGTAGAAGAATTGGTATTAGGTGATTATAGCAGCTCGCCATCGTCGCGCCGCGGCGTGCTTCATATCGCGGCTCCGCCTAAAACGAGCGCTACTTTTACGGGTGATTTCCCCTGATATCGCCATTGTTGACCGCCTGCTACGCTCTTGGTGAGGTTACTGGAAGACTGACCAAGCTCGCCCCTGTTTGTAAAGGTTACGCCCGCCGCGGCTGCCGACTAAATCAGACTGTATTCATTCGGAGAAGGTTCACGATGTTCGCAGGACAACTCGCACTCATTGCCGCCGCGATGTTTGCCGGCGCGGCAATTTACATAAGCGTCGCTGAGCAACCGGCGCGCCTGGAACTCGGCGACGGGGCGCAGTTGATCGAATGGAAATCCTCCTATACGCGCGGGCTTCTTATGCAAGCCCCGTTGGCCCTTACCGGATCTGTTCTGGGCCTGCTGGCGTGGGGGCAATCGGAAGACTGGTTCTGGCTTCTCGGCACCCTGGTGCTGGTCGCCAATTGGCCTTACACGCTGTTCGCTATCGTGCCGACGAACAACCAGCTCAAGGCTATCGATCCGGGTCACGCGGGTTCGAGAAGCCGCGCGCTGATCGAAGATTGGGGCAGATCGCATGCCATACGTTCCGCGCTCGGCATTGCCGCGACGCTGATTTTTCTGTGCGCGTCGATGAGCTGAAGCACGGCGGCGGGCGGCGCGCCCGACGCCACGCACTTACGACTTCAGCAATTCGGGCAGGCGCTGCGTCAGTTCGCTGCGCGAGAGCGTCATTTCGAATCCAGCCTCGCGCGCCGCACCCAACGCCTTGAGGTCGACGTGCGAGGCGAAACCGATAAGCCGCGCGGACGGCGCCGCCGCACGCATCGCGAGGGCCGTCTCCACCGCGGGAAACATCGGGTCGGCGAGGTCGACGAAAATCATCGCGGGCGTCTTTTCGGCGCAGCGCGCGCTCGCCTCGGCCAGAGAACTCGCGTAGACGGCTTCGAGGCCCGCCACTTTGGAAACCGCGTCTACCTTGGAGCGGAAGAACAGGTCGTGCATCAGGCCGAGGATTCGACTCATGGGCTAGTGCTCCTTGAAGCGGGCGGCGGAAAATGCCCCCAACTCTACGGCGGTGCGCCGTCCCTTCACCAGATCGGCGACTATTTCGCCGGTAATCGCGGAGAGCAGGATGCCGCTGCGGAAGTGGCCGGCGGCCCATACGACGTTGGATACGCTCGGCGAGAAGCCGAGCACGGGCAGCAGGTCGCGGGTGGCGGGACGCAGGCCCGCCCAGGCCTCGCGAAAGGCGACCGCGCCGAGCGCGGGAGCGATTGCGGCCGCTCCGCGCGCTATCTTGTCGAGCCCCGCCAGGGTGACGGTCTTGTTGTAGCCCGCCTCCTCCATGGTCGAACCCGCGAGCAGGCGGCCGTCGCGCCGCGGGACCAGGTAACCGCGAAGCGAGAACAGCGCCGGTCCGATCGTTCCGGGCGCGACCTCGAAACACACTATTTGGCCGCGCACCGGATGGAGCTTCACGCGGTCGGCTTCCAGGCCACGTATTTCGCCGGCCCATGAGCCGGCCGCATTGACCACCACATCGGCCTCGCGAACAGAGCCGTCATCCATGATGACCCCGGCCGCGAGATCGCCGCGCAGCGCGATCGCGTCCACGCGCGCGCCTTCGACAAATTCCGCCCCCGCCCTGCGCGCCGCGGCAGCATAGGCCTGGGTCAGCTTGCGATTATCGGTGCGCCGGTTGGTCGGCATATGGATGGCGTAGACGGCCTCGGGCGAGAGCATCGGTTCGATCCCGCGCGCCTCGGCGCCGCTTAATTCCTCCAGCGGAGCGCCGACGGCGCGCTGCCAAGCGGCGCGACGTTCGAGTTGCACACGCTCGTCCGCGTCCAACGCCACGTAAAGGATCCCGGCGCGGTCGTATTCCGGGTCGACGCCGCCGTCGCGCATCAGGCGATCGACGATCGCATCGAAAGCGTCGCGCGCCTTCATGCAGAAATCAAAGAATGGGCCGGGGGCGTCGGCTTCCGCTTGCGGCGCGATCATCCCGGCCGCGGCCCACGACGCCTCCTGCCCCACCCGGCCGCGCTCGAGCACTGTGGTGGTGACACCCTCGGCGGCGAGGCGCCAGGCCGTGGAGCATCCGATGATACCGCCGCCGATAACGATCGCTTTCAAATCGCAGGCTCCTGAGGCGGTCGCGCGCTCGCGCCCGCATTCGCAAGCCATCCAGCTTAGCCGCGTCGCGCAAGATGCGAAAGGCGGGGCGAGAGTAAAAGCGTCAAGTATGCTAATAAGAATTCGCATTGAATCGAGTGTCCTCACCGAATAAGGTCCGCTGCGGGGTCGGCACCAGCGCACTTAAGTAGCGGCAGCATCGGGCCATGCCCGCGGAGAAACGGCGTGACGAAGGTCATCCGGGCGATCGAAACCAAGCTCATCCATGCCGGCGAGCCGGAACCGCGAATCGAAGGCGCGGTGGCGATGCCGATATTTCAGTCGTCGACTTTCGCCTATCGCGGCGAGCAGAGCTATCACGATCTGCGCTACATCCGGTTGAGCAACACGCCCAACCACGTGGTGCTCCATCGCAAGCTCGCGGCGCTCGAGAATGCCGAGGCCGCGCTGGTGGCAGCCAGCGGGATGGCGGCGATTTCAACCACGTTGCTGGCGTTGCTGGGCGCGGGCGATCGTCTGCTGGCGCAGGATTGTCTGTACGGCGGCACTCATGACCTGCTCACCGCGGATCTGCCTGCGCTCGAGATAGGCACCGATTTCATCGACGCCGGCGATCCGGCCTCGTGGCGCGAACAACTCACCTCGCGCACGCGCGCAATCTACGTCGAGACGGTTTCCAATCCGCTGATGAACGTTGGGGACCTGCGAGCGGTGGTCGAGTTCGCGACCGCGCATGGACTTGTGTCAATCATCGACAACACCTTCGCGAGCCCGGTGAACTTCCGTCCGGCGGAAGCCGGCTTCGACCTGTCGTTGCACAGTTGCACCAAGTACCTGAATGGCCACTCCGACATAGTGGCGGGCGCGGTGATCGGGCGCGCGAGCCTGGTGGAGAAGGTGGCGCACAAGCTCAACCACCTGGGCGGCGTGCTCGATCCACACGCCTGCTTCCTGCTCCATCGCGGGATGAAGACCCTGGCGGTGCGCGTGCGTTATCAGAATGAAAGCGCGCTCAAACTCGCGCGTTTTTTAGAGACCCATCCCAAGGTTCGGCAGGTCAATTACCCCGGACTGGAACGCAGTCCCGACCATCTGCGCGCCTGCGAGCTGCTCGACGGCTTCGGCGGGATGCTGAGCTTCGAACTGGAAGGCGGCGTGGCCGCCGCCGATCGCTTTATCGACCACGTCACGCTGCCCATCTCAGCGCCGAGCCTGGGCGGAGTCGAGAGCCTAATCACGCGGCCGGCCACAACCTCGCACTCCGGGATGACGCCCGAAGAGCGCGCGCGGGCGGGAATTGCGGAAGGCTTGATCCGGTTCTCGGTCGGGCTGGAGGCGACCGAGGATCTGGTCGAGGACTTTGAGCGCGCGCTAGCCGCTTGCTGAGCAAGCGCACCCGTCATACTGTGAGCGCGTTCGTCTGCGGCGCGCTTTATGCTTCTTACCTACAGAAATCGAGGCTAAACGCCCCGTGTATCAAATCCGATACTGAGAGCGTCTGCTAAGTGTCTCAAGGTCGACTCACAGTGCCAAGGATGTGTCAAGCACAGATCACGTCAGTCGGCACGTAGCCAGCGCACGACGTGGATTAACCACTGTAGGAAAGCCATCGCTCTTGTTAATATCGAGTGCTAGCATTCGGCAGCGTTTACGCCTTGAGGGGCTACTGAATAAGGGCCAAGGTGCATTCGTTGATGGCGGTCAGGAAGGCCGAGCCGGCCGATTCCACGGTTGACGGGCAGATGTCCGCTAACCATCCGATATCTTTCGTGGCGGCTTCCGGGGCGACTTTGGTCGCGGAACCGGCGTCCCCCGCGCGGGCGCAGTTGACCGGAATTGACGACGCCGAGACGATGGTTTGGGGATGGAGCCTGCGCCTGCTACGCGCGGGCGCATCGCTCCTGCTCGGCTTCGAGATCGCTTACTTCTTCTTCGATCTCTTCCTGCCTTTTTCACCGCTGACGCCCGCAGCCATAGTACTACACGCTGGCACGGTTGGGCTTGCCACGTTCGTGCTGGCGCTCACGACGTCAAAATGGTTTGAGCGCCACTGGCGGCCGGTCTGCTTTGCGAACCTGTTGACGATCTATGCGCTGACGCTGGCGTTGCGTCTGCTCTCAGGCGAGACGCAGCCGCTGTTCATCACCCTGACGCTCACCGTCATCGGCGCCGGAGCGCTCATGCCATGGTCGGTTCGCTGGCAGGCGGCGCTGACCGTGGCCGCGCTCTCAACAATAGCGCTACCGGCAGCGGTGGGCGTATCGACCGGCCCGGAGGCCGTCTATCGACTGATTGGCGTGTTGACCGCGACGGCGCTGGGTCATTTTATCGTGCTGATGCAGGAACGTCAGCGGTTTGAACTCATCGACCGGATGAACCGTCTGCGCGCGAGCCATCAGGAACTGGCCGACGCGCTGGCGCACAGTGCGATGGTCATGGAGGAACGCGAGCGCGCCGAACGCCGCCTGCGCGAAGGCGAGGAGATGCTCCACAAGATCTTCGACGCCGCCCCGGACGGCATCTCCATCTGCCGCATGTCCGACGGCGCCATGCTCGAGGTCAACCGCGAATTCCTGAAGGCCGGCTATACGCGTGAAGAGGTTCTTGGAGCCTCGGCCGCGCAGTTGAACCGCTGGTCCCGTCCGCCGCTGCGCGAGATGATGCGCGCGCTGCGTGCGAACGGCATCGTGCACAATTTCGAGACCGAACTACGCAACAAGGATGGGCGGATGGTGCCGAGCCTGATTTCGGCGACCATGGTCGAGCTCGGCGGCGAGCAGTGCCTGATCTCGATGACGCGCGATATCACCGGGTTAAAGCAGACCGAACGCGAATTGCTCACGGCGCGTGAGGCGCTCTCGGCTGAGGTGCGCGAGCTGGAGGCAAGTCAGCGGCGGCTGCTCGACGAGATCGTCGAGCGAACTCTGGCGGAGAAGCTCCTGGCCTCGAGCGAGGCGACGCTGCGCAAAATTTTCGAGACCGGTCTCGACTCGATCATAATCAACCGTTGGAGCGACGGCCGGTTTGTCGCCGTCAACGACGAATTCCTGCGGGTCACGGGCTACACGCGAGAGGAAGCGTTGGCCGCGACCGCCGCGCAGCTCAAGATTTTCGGCAACCGCCGGCGGATGCACGAGATCGTGGAGCGCCTTCGCATCAACGGCTTCGCGCGCAATTTCGAAATGGAATTGCGTACCAAGGACGGCCGCCCCATCCCCCATTTATTTTCGGCTACCCTAGTCAAGGTCACCCATGAACGCTGCGTTATCGCAATCATCCATGACATCAGTCCGCTCAAGCAGACCGAACGCGAGCTGATTGCCGCGCGCGAGATGCTCTCGGCGCAGGTCGACGCACTCAGTGAGACCCAGGAGCGGCTGCGCGCCGAGATTGCCGAGCGCGAACTGGCGCAACACCGCCTGCAGGAAAGTGAACGGACCCTGCGCAAGATTTTCGAGACCAGCCTCGACGCCATCACGATCAAGCGGGTCAGCGACGGCCGCTACATCGACGTGAACAACGCCTTTGCGGTGTTCGGGTACCGGCGCGAGGAGGCGCTGGGCAAAACCTCCCAGGAGTTGGGAACCTGGGCCGATCCCAAAGAGCTCGAAGCCTTCTCCGAGAGACTCCGGCTGGAAGGCCAGGTGCGCAACAGCGAGAGCCTCTGCCGAACCAGAGACGGCAGAGTTATTCCGTCGCTCATCTCCGCGGTTACGGTCGAAATCGGCGGGGAACCATGCGTGATCTCGTTCGTGCGCGACATCAGCCGGCTCAAGCAGACCGAGCGCGAGCTGATTGCGGCGCGCGAGACCGCGCTGGCGGCCTCGGAGGCCAAGTCGCATTTCCTCTCCGTCATGTCGCACGAAATCCGCACGCCGATGAACGCGATCCTGGGGATGGCCGAGCTGCTCCGCGAGACGCCGCTCGACGCCGAGCAGCGCCGCTATCTCGATACGATGAGCAACAACGGCAGCTCCCTGCTCGACCTGGTGAACGACATCCTGGACCTGTCCAAGGTCGAGAGCGGACGGCTGAGCCTCGAGCGCGTCAACTTTGACCTGGTCGAACTGGCCGAAAGCGTGATGGAAACGATGGGGCCGCCGGCGCACGAAAAGGGCCTCGAACTGGCACTCCGCATTGCCCCCGCCTTACCCATCGCACTGACCGGCGATCCGCTGCGCTTGCGCCAGATACTGATCAACCTGCTCGCCAACGCGATCAAATTCACCGAGCATGGCGAAGTCACGCTGTCGATCGACGCGCCTGCAGGCGTGCAGGCCGGCGCGACCGAAAACGCATCGGCCGAGGCCGACGGTGCCGCCGCCACTGCCGCCCCGGCCGGCCAACCGGCCCTGAGTCAGCCGCTGCGCTTCGTAATCCGCGACACCGGTATCGGGATTCCCGCCGACCAGCAGCAGGCAATCTTTTCGAGTTTCATCCAGGCCGACCCGGCTATCAGCCGAAAGTACGGCGGCAGCGGCCTCGGACTCGCGATCGTAAAGCGCCTGGTCGAGTTGATGAAGGGCACCGTGACGGTCGAGAGCCGCCTGCTCGAGGGCAGCACCTTCACCGTAATCGTGGCGCTCGAACTTCAACCCGGCGCCGCCGTAGCGTCGCCGGCCGTCAGCGCCATGGCGGGCTTGTCGGAAAAGCGAGTGCTGGTGGTCGACCAATCGCCAGCGAGCCGGGATATCCTGGCCGAATTGCTGGCGCAAGCCGGCGCCCGGGTCGCGACGGCCGCGGACGGCGCCGGCGCTTTGGACGAACTCGCGCGCGCACGCGCGGCCGGACAACCCTACGACGTGGTAGTGGCCGACAACCGGACGCCCGCGCGCGGCGGAGCAGAGCTAGGGCCGCAGGTTCTGAACCTGGCGCGCGGGCTGCGCCCATCGCTGGTGCTGATGCTGGCGGCGAACGACCTTCATTCGCAGCTCGCCCGGTTGCGCGTGCATGGGTTGGAGGAGAGCCAGCGCTGCCGTCACCTGCTCAAGCCGGTGCGGCGCGCAGAGCTGTGGACGACGGTGGCGGCGGCCTGCGCAGGGGCCTACGCCGAGCGCTCGCATCACGGCACGGATCACAATGGAGCCGCGGCGGTGGCGGCCGGTCATGCCGCGCGGCTCGGCGCCTCGCTCCAGCGCAGCACGCCGCACCTCGCGACCTTGCTGGTCAACCGGCCGCTTAGAATTCTGCTGGCGGAGGACTCTC